>Ga0268299_1001389_pt1 | contig 43454 bp, 31 predicted proteins | sample NOBtaG_FD_193484 | JGI IMG/M metagenome (GOLD analysis project Ga0268299, IMG submission 193484) | Activated sludge microbial communities from bioreactor in Nijmegen, Gelderland, Netherland - NOB reactor | ecosystem: Engineered > Bioreactor > Aerobic > Activated sludge | place: Netherlands... | reverse complement strand
CGCAGCACCTTGAGGGCGACCACGCCGCCGGCGTCGCCGTCGCGCGCCTGGAAGACGCGCCCGACGCCCCCCTCGCCGAGGAGGTCGAGGACGACGTACCGGCCGACGCGCAGCTCGGACCCCCGCCCTTTGAGAAGGAGGTCGGCCTGGTACGGCGTCAGCCAGCCGCGCCGGACGCACTCGTCGGCGAGGGCGGCGTCGCCGGACACCTGCCGGGCGACGGCGTCGAGCCGGTCGGCCGCCGCGCCGGCCAGGATGCCGTGCCTCGCGAGCTGGTCCAGGAGGGGCGTGGACATGGCGACACCTCGCGGGGATGGAACAGAGGCAGTCTAACCCGGAGCGCCCCACCGGGCCACGGGAAACGGCCGTACCTCGTCTCAGCGAGCCGGCCGCTGGCGCCTCCGGCTCGCCGGTCAGGTCGATGGCCTCGGCTGCTCGGGCTCCGGCGACTTCGTCAGCGAGTACGCCGGGTCGGCCGCCCCGCGCCGGCCGGCCGCCTCCAGCAGGTCGGCCCCGGTCGTCGTCTCCGGCGACGGCGGCGGGGCGTCGTCCGGGCCGTGCTGGATCTTGCTGTTGAGCACGTAGACGAACATCGCCAGCAAGAACAGGTAGACCAGCGAGAACAGCACGATCGACGTCAGGACGTGCTCGGCCGTCACGACCTTCGCGTTTGACAGGCCGTCCGCCGTCCGCAGGCCGCCGTGCGCGACGAACATGCCGTCCGGGCCGGGCTCCATCTTCGGGTACACGATGAACGGCTGCCGGCCGACCTCGGCCGTCACCCAGCCGGCCTGGTTCGCCAGGTACGGCCCGACCACCGCGAAGACGAACACCCACAACAGCCAGCGCTGCGCGAACAACGTGCCGCGCCACCAAAAGAAGCACGCCAGCAGCGTCACGCCGATGAAGAACATCCCCAGGCCGACCATGAGGTGGAACGACAGGAACGGCACGGTCACCGGCGGCTGATCCTCCGGGCGGAACTTGTCCAGGCCGGTGACCGAGGCGAACGGGTCGCCGTGGACGAGCAGGCCCAGGCCGCCCGGGATGGCGATCCCGGTCGCCTTCTTCGCCGCCGGGTCCGGCCAGCCGACGATGAACAGGTCGGCCGGCCCGGTGTGGAAGTGGGCCTCCATCGCCGCGAGCTTCGCCGGCTGGTGCTCGGCGACGAGCATCGCCGAGACGTGGCCCGACGGCAGCATCGACAGGCTGAACGCCGTCGCCGCGACGAGGGCGACGCCGAACGTCTTCTTCGCCACCGCCAGGTGTTTGCCGCGGAGGATGTACCACGCCGAGACGGACAGGACGACGAACGCCCCGAGGACGAACGACCCGAGCAGGGTGTGCGTCAGGCGCGTCATGCTCGACGGGTTGAAGACCATCGCCCAGAAGTCGGTGATCTCGGCCCGCTCGACCATCTTGCCGCCGAGGTCGTGGGCGACGATGTGGAACCCGGCCGGCGTGTGCTGCCAGCTGTTGGCGATGACGATCCACACCGCGGAGAAGATCGACCCGAGGCAGACCATCACCGTCGCGAAGAGGTGCGTCCGCGGCGAGATCTTGTCCCAGCCGAAGACGAGTAGGGCGAGGAAGCCCGACTCGAGGAAGAAGGCGAAGATGCCCTCGGCGGCCAGGGCCGAGCCGAAGATGTCGCCGACGTAGCGGCTGTACGCGGCCCAGTTCGTGCCGAACTGGAACTCCATGACGACGCCGGTCGCGACGCCCATCGCGAAGTTGAGGGCGAAGATGCCGGTCCAGAACTTCGCCGCCCGGTGGTAGTCGGCGTCCTTCGTCCAGAGGTGGAGCGACTCGAAGGTGACGAGCAGGACGCCGAGGCCGATCGACAGCGGCGGGAACAGGTAGTGGAACATGATCGTCATCGCGAACTGCACGCGCGACAACCAGAGCACATCGAAATCCATGACCGCCTCCCCGCCGATGCCCTCGTCAGGCTACGCGGCGGGCGGGCGGACGCCAAGGCTGACGGCGGCTCACCAGGCGACCTGGGTCCGGAAGAAGACCGCGTGGGCGTAGCTCGGCCCGAAGTTCGGATCGACCGGGATCGCCCAGACGTAGTTGAACATGAACCGTGTGTGGTCGTTGAGGTACCAGTTCAGCCCGAACGTCGTCTGGGACAGGCTGTTCCCCTGGCGTAGGCCGTTGGGCTGGAGCGGGAGGTTCGCGTTGCTGAAGTCGAGGTAGCCGAACCGGGCCGTCATCTCCCACGCCCCGGGGCCGACCCCCAGGTTCGGCTTCGACGCCGCGCACACGAACGGCGACCGGACCCGCACCGCCGCGAACTTGCCCTCGCGGCGGTCGTAGCCGCGGTGCTCGCCGGTCAGGAACCAGCTCGCCTGGGCGTACCAACCGTACAGAAAGACCGGCCCGCCGCCGATCTGGTCGATCGTCGAGGCGTTGATCTCGGCCTGGAGGGAGAGCGGGCCGAACACGGCCGCCGTCTCGGCGTTGTAGAGCTGCCACTGGTTCGCCGCGATCGAGATGTTCTTCACGAACGGCGTCAGCGGGTTGTCGGTGTTCACCTCAAGCAGGTTCGACTGCGGCCCCTGGTTGAACGTCACGACGTCGTTCTTCGGGTAGCGCTGCGAGAAGGCCCCGCCGACGTGGGCCAGGAAGCGCCCCTCCGCCGCCTCGTCGTACCAGGGCAGGGCGGTCGCCCGGATCGTGAAGGCGAGGTCGTTCCCGTCGCCGACGTCGTCGCCGAAGCTGTTCGTCCCCGAGGCGAACCCGCCGAACTGGAGGGTGGCCCGCTCGTCGTCGGTGTAGGTGTAGACGCCGATGCCCCAGTTCCGGCCCGGGTCGAGGGCGTTGCCCGGCGACCGCTCCATGAGCGTGATGTCGTTCGAGCTGGTCGCCGCCTCCAGGCTGTACGGCTCGCGGAAATGGCCGATGCGCACCTGGCGGATCAGCGGCAGGTCGTCGATCGCGACGTAGACGTCCTTGAACGCGATCGTCCCGCCGGCGAAGTCGAACTCGGACACCCAGCGGACCTGCTCGCCGACGGTGCCCTGGGCCCCGAGTCGGGCCCGCCGGAAGCCGACCGCGTTCTCCAGGTCGCCGATGATGAGCTTGTCGCGCAGGCTCTGCGTGACGAAGACCGCGTCTGCCTGGATGCGGCCGCGCAGCTGGACGATCGGCCCGGCGACCGGGGCGTCGGTCTTCTCCGGCTCCGGGATGGCCGGCAGCCGCAACAGGAGGTGCGGGCGCGACTCGCATGCCCCCACCGGGCAGGGGACTGGTAACGGGGCGGTACCCGGCTCGTCGGCCGGCGTGGCGGGGATCCATTTGCTGGCGACCGGGGAGGATTCCGCCTCGCGCGGAGGCGGCAACGGCTCCGGCTCCTCCCCGGCCGCGGCGGACGCGAGGAGCAGGACGGCGACGATCCCGGCATGGAAACACGTCCCGCGCATGGCCCCTCCTCGGCACCGAACCTTACGGTTATCGGATCTTTGCCGGGCGGGGCTGGACCCGATTCGCGAATCGGCCGGGTTCGGGTGAAGTCGCCGGGACCGGCGAATGGCCCCTGGCCGGCATCGCGAGAGGCGGCTATCCTGTCGGCACCCATTTCCCCGGTTCGCTCGTCCCGGTCTTTCGGAGGAGTCCGCCATGCGCAAGGTGCTGTGCGTCGTCGCGGTGGTGTTCCTGGTCCAGGCCCCGTGGCGCGACGTCGCCGAGGCCCAGGTCAAGAAGGGGGCCGAGCCGGCCGGCGTCATCGAGATCGGCGAGGGCAAGGACGGCAAGTTCCGCTTCTCGATCCGCGACGACGAGGGCAAGCTCCTCGCCATGTCGAGCCCGGCCGGGTTCGCCACGTTCAAGGACGCCGAGGCCGAGGTGACGCGCCTCAAGGCCGTCCTCGCCAAGGCGAAGGTCGTCATGAAGGAAGAGCCCAAGGACAAGGGCAAGGACAAGTAACCGTTTTCTTCGCGCGGCTATTGACATCCGGCAACCATCGGTTACAACAGGGGCGGGTTTTGTCCGCCCCTCGCTTCTCGGCTTCCGTTCGCCATATCTTCGCCCGACGCCATCGCCGATTCGCCCGCCCCAGAAGGAGTCACAGGCACGCCGGGAGACCGGAGGCAAGGTGTCTCCGCCCGCGTGTCTTCCGCGGTAGGAGGAGCGTCGATGATTCGCACCACGTTCGGACTCGTGGCGACCCTCGTCGTGATCGCCGTGCTCGTCAGCGCGACGCCGGCCCAGTTCACCGGGCAGGGCGTCGGCGGCCAGTTCCTGCTCTTCAACAAGTCGGTCCAGGACGAGCTGAAGCTCACCCCGGACCAGATCACCAAGCTCCGCGCCGACGCCGAGACCGCCCTCGGCACGTTCAAGGACCAGCTCGGCAAGATCCGCGACCTGGAGCCGCAGGCGAGGGCCCGCCTGCTGACGTCGGTCACCGACAAGACGAACCGCATCGTGACCGCCGTCCTCGACAAGGAGCAGATCCAGCGCCTGCGCCAGATCGATCTGCAACAGCGCGGCCCGCTCGCCCTGTACGACGAGGAGGTGCGCAAGGGGCTCAACATCACCGAGGCCCAGCTCGGCAAGCTGAAGGCCGTCGCCGACGCGACCTTCCAGGATCTGCAGAAGGCCCACGAGGCCAAGGACGAGAAGCAGATGGACGCGGCCTGCCGCGCCGCGATCGAGAAGGTGAACGAGATCCTGACCGAGGAGCAGCGGCGGACGTACAAGGAGATGATCGGCCGGCCGTTCACCATCCGGATGAACTAGGGCCGGGCGCTGCTGCCGTGGGGCGACCGTCCTCGGTCGCCTTGGGCCGAAGAGGCGACCGAGGACGGTCGCCCCACGGCAGAGAAATGAAGAGGGCCCGCCCCGAGGTACGGGGCGGGCCCTTCTCGCTTTCGTCGCGTCGCTCAGGAGAGCAGCTTCTCGACGACCCGGCCTTCGCGGAACAACTGGATCGGCCGGCCGGTGCTGGTCATCAGCTCGTGCTTCGGGTTGAGGCCGAGCTGCTGGAAGATCGTCGAGGCGATGTCGTCCGGCGTGACCGGGTCGGTCGCCGGGGCCATGCCCTCCTTGTCGGTCGTGCCGTGGGCGTAGCCGCCCTTGAAGCCGCCGCCGGCCAGGACGACCGCCTGCGACCGGGCCCAGTGGTCGCGGCCGTTGTTCTTGTTGACCTTCGGCGTCCGGCCGAACTCGCCGGCGCAGTAGACGATCGTGCTGTCGAGCAGGCCCTTGTCGCTCAGGTCGCCGATCAGGGCCGACAGGACCGTGTCCAGCTGCGGCAACAGCCGCGTCTTGTGGGCGTTGAACGTCTGGCTGTGCGTGTCCCAGCCGCCGAGCGTGATCGTCACGAACCGCACGCCCGCCTCGACCAGCCGGCGGGCCGCCAGCGCGCCCTGGCCGAACGGCGTGTTGCCGAACCGCTCGCGCGTCGCCGCGGTTTCCTCGCCGAGGTTGAACGCCTTCTTCGTCTTGGTCGAGCGCAGGATCTCCAGCGCCTGCTTGTGGAAGGCGTCGAGGCCATCGACCAGATCAGCCGAGCGATCGACCTGCTTGAACGTGTTGTCGAAGCCTTCGAGCAGGGCGTCGCGGTTGTCCAGCTCGTCCAGCGTGAAGCCGTTCGGCAGCTGGATGCCGCGGACGCGGAACGACGCGTTCGCGCCGTTGCCGGCCGCCCCCTCGATGATGAACGGGTTGTACGCCGTGCCGAGGAAGCCGGACGTGCCGGCCTGGCCGCCGCGCAGCTCGCCGAAGCTGACGAACGGCGGGACGCCGTCCTCGGCGCTGAGCAGCTTCGCGCCGAGCGAGCCGAGGACCGGGTATTGGAGCGCCGGCGTCGGCTTGTTGCCGGTCGTCATCCAGACGGTCGCCGTGCCGTGCGACGGGATCGTGTGGGCGAGCGACCGGACGACGGTCGCCTTGTCCATCACCTTGCCCATCTTCGGCAGGTGCTCGCTGATCTCGACGCCCTGGGCGCTGGTGGCGACCGGCTTGAACTCGCCGCGGATGCCCTCGGGGGCGTCGGGCTTGAGGTCCCACATGTCGATCGTCGCCGGGCCGCCGGCGAGCCAGACCATGATGACGGCCTTGGCCTTCGCCTTGCTATTCGAGGCGGCCTGGGCCTCCAGCTGGAGCAACTGCGGCAGCGTCAGGCCGAACACGCCCGCCGTGCCGATCTTGATCACGTCGCGTCGGGAGAACCCCTCGCAGTCGGTCTTGAACGCCATGTGCAGCCCTTTCCGTGCGGTTCGAGTGAACGAATGAGTCCCAGCGTATCCCGAAACCCCGGGCGTCGCAACGCCCGGGGTTGTCTGCTCAGTGGTTCGAGATGAACTCCGCGGTGTTGATCAGCGCCCAGGCGGCGCTGGTGTACGCCTTGAGCCGGTCCGGCGTCTTGGCGAGGTACTTCTTGAACAGCTCCTTCTCGGCAGCGGTCGGTAGCCGGCTCTGCGTCGATAGGACCAGCTCCTCGAACGCGGCGTCGTCGTCCTTGATGGTCGTCACGATCTTGCGGATGCGGTTGTTGGCGTCGTTGAGCTTGCGGTCGATCGTCTGGTCGGCCATGAGGAACAGCTTCTGCGGCAGGCCCGGCTCCATGCTCCGCTCGCAGTCACACGCCGTCGTCCGCGGCGGCCGGCCGAAGATGCGGAAGGCGTAGTTGACCGTCGGGTTCGTCAGCCGGCTGGAGCCGACCTCGATCGCCCGGGCCCCGGCCGGGGCGTCGTTGCCGAACGGCTCCGGCGTCATCAGGGCCGAGTTGATCACGTCGACGACCACCTCGGCCATCATCGGCCGGACGTAGGCGTGCGAGTAGTTCGTCCGGTCGAGCTTGTTCGTCGCGTTCGTCCCTGACGTCGCCTGGTACGTCCGCGACATGAGGATCGTCTTTTCGAGCTTGCGGAGGTCGTACTTGCTCTCGGCGAAGTCCTTCGCCAGGGCGTCGAGCAGGGCCGGGTTCGACGGCGGGTTCGCGAGCGAGAAGTCATCGACCGGATCGACGATGCCCCGGCCGAAGTAGTGTCCCCAGACGCGGTTGGCGAAGCTGCGGGCGAAGAACGGGTTCTCCGGCTGGCGCATCCACTGGAAGAGCGGCACGCGCAGGTCGGTCTCACCGGCGGCGAGCTTCAGCTCCGGGCCGCCGAGGGCCTTCGGCGGCAGGACGGCGTTCGTCTCCGGGTGCGGCATCAGGTTGCGCGGCGACGGGTTGACGAACACCTCGCGCACCTGCTGGATCTGCCGGTTTGCTTGCATGTTCGCCCGGCGGGTTGCGTTCTCCTCGTCGATGACCTTCTTCGCCTCGGCCGAGATGCCGAACGTCACCCCGCCGAAGACGTTCGCGAAGGCGCGGTAGTCGGTCTGCGTCCAACGGTCGAACGGGTGCTTGTGGCACTCGGCGCACTCGATCCGGACGCCGAGGAACGCCGCCGCCGCCTTCTGGCCCCAGATGTCGATCGCGACGTTTTGCTGCCGCCGCCAGAACAGGTCGAGCGAGGCGCGCTGGGCGTAGTCGGTCTGGAAGCCCTTCTCGACCGCCTCGCTGAGCGCCTTCACCTCGACCATCCAGTCCTCCGGCTTCTTGCCGTCGCGGCTGGTCGCGGTCAGGATGCCCTTGACGATCTCGTCGTAGGGCACGTTGTCGGCGACGCGCTTGCGCAGCCAGTCGTGCCACGCCTGACTGAGCCGCGGCTTGAGCTGCTGCGGGTTCTCCAGCGCGTCGGTGTTGTTGCCGGTGATGTCGGAGAGCTTCGTCGCCCAGAGGGCGGCGTGCATCGGGTGGGCGAGCAGTTCGTCGATCTTGCGCTCGCGCTTGTCGGCCTTCGTGTCGGCCAGGAAGGCCCGGATCTCGTCCGGCGTCGGCAGGCAGCCGATCGTGTCGATCGTCACCCGGCGGAGGAACTCCGCGTCGCCGGCCTGCTCGCTCGGGATGATGTTGAGCCGACGCAGCTTGGCGTAGACCTCGCGATCGATGTAGTTCGCCTCGGCGAGCTTCGGGTAGGTCGCGCCCGGGGCGGCCTGGAGCGGCACCATGACGCGGACCGGCAGGACCGAGCCGCGGTAGATGACGATGATGGCCGTGTCGCCGGCCTGCCGGCCGGTCACCTCGCCGGTCGGCGTCACCTCGACGATCGCCTCGTCGTTGGTGCGGAAGTCGCAGAACGGCGTGATGTTCTCCTTCGTGCCGTCCTTGAACGTGGCGATGATCCGGAGTTGGGCCTTCTCGTTCGGCTTCGTCAGGGCCAGCTCGGCCGGCTCGACCGCGACGGAGACGACCTCGCCGCTGCCGGCCTTCCACTCCGCGCCCTGCTTCATCCACTGGACGAGGAGCTGGTACGCCCAAGTGTCCTTGCCGAAGCGGACGTTGCCCTCGTGCGGCACCTGGCCGGTCGCTTTGAGCAGGAGCAGGCTCTCGTCCGGCGAGGTGCGGTTGAGGCGACGGCCCTGGGCGTCGCGCGTCAGGGCGAGGTAGTCCTTCTCCGGGTCGTAGCCGAACAGCGACAGGCGGAAGCCGCCCTTGCCCTGGAACGAGCCGTGGCAGGAGCCGAGGTTGCAGCCCATCCGGCCGAAGACGCCCATGAGGTGGCGCTCGAAGTCCACCTTCTCGACGGCGACGCCGCCGGGGAGTTGGACCGGGTCGGCGGCCGCCGGCCCGGCGCAGATGGCCAGCGCCAGCAGGGCCAGCGGCAGGCCGGTCCGAGTCGCGTTGGTGTTCATTCCGCTTCCTCCATCCCGGCGGGTGAGTCGTTTCGGCAGGTCATTTCGCGTGCAGTTTCAGGCGGTATCCGTGGGCGGGGCTCCCCTGGTCGTGGGCGTCCTGGACCGTCACCAACATGGCCCCTTTTCGCGGCAGCGTCACCTCCAGGCGGGCGTCGCGGCTATCCGGCAGGTCGTCGGCCTGGGCAAGAATGCGTCCCGCCTCGTCGGTCACGGTCAGGAACACGTCCACCGGCGAGCCGAGTCGGGCGGCGAGGACGTCGATCACGACCGTCTGGCCCGCGTCGCCCTCGAATCGGAAGCAGTCCACGTCCTGGCTGCTCCCTACCACCCCGGCGACCGCCTGGCCGAGGGCCACCGCCTGGGCCTGGCGGTATCCCGGGTTCGGCTCTTTCTCGGCGGTCACTGTCGCGTCATCGACCAGGACTGCGTGCGGGGCGGACTTCCCGGCCGGGGTTACGACCACCAGCCGGACCTGTTTCACCTTCGTTCCGTCAACCGGAGGTAACTTTACCTCGATTTCCGTGTCGCCGATCGTCTCGGGCTTCATCTGGTTGGGGACGGCGGCCTTGCCCTTGCGGACGATCTCAACCTTGCCCTCTATCTCCGAACACTCGACGGCGGTCGCGGTATCGATCCGGAGGCCGCGAAGGACGATTTTCGTCTCCTTGCTGGTCGGAATCCCCAGCGGGACCGCGACGACCACCTTCGGCTCGTCCTTCTTCTCGGCCGGCTTCGGCTGGCACAGGGCCAGGCCGAAGGGCAGGGCTACAAGGAGGAGTGGTCGCATCGGGGCTCTCTCTGCAAGGACGAAGGCGGTTCGTCGCCGCGTTTAGGCAAACAATTCCCGAACCGTCTCGCCGGCGTCGAGGATCTCGATCGGCCGGCCGTCGGGGGCGCGGAGGAACTTGCGCGGGTCGATGCCGAGGGCGTCGTAGACCGTGTGGGCCACGTCGGCCGGGCTGACCGGGCGGCGCGTGACGTACGCCCCCATTTTGTCGGTCGAGCCGAGGACGAAGCCGCGCTTCGTGCCGGCCCCGGTGAACAGGAGCGAGCCGGCCGGGCCCCAGTGGTCGCGGCCGGCGTCCTTGTTGAGCTTCGGCGTCCGGCCGAACTCGCCCATGACGAGCAGCAGCGTCGTGTCGAGCATGCCGCGCTGGTCTAGGTCCTCGACCAGCGCCGACAGGCCCTGGTCGAACTCGGGCAGCTTCTTGTCGAGCCCCTCGAAGATCTTTGCGTGGTGGTCCCAGCCCCCGTAGTTGACCGTGACGAACCGCACGCCGCGCTCGACGAGCCGGCGGGCGAGCAGGGCACTCTGGCCAAAGGTCGTGCGACCGTAGCGGTCGCGGAGCTTGTCCGCCTCGCGCTCGATGGCGAAGGCGCTCCGCGCCTCGCTCGACAGGAGCATCGTCGCGGCGCGCTGGTGGAACTCGTCGAACGTCGCGATCTGGTCGTTACCTTGCACCTGCCGGGCGAGGCCATCGACCGCGTCGAGCAGGGCCTGCCGCCGCTCGGCCTGCCGGGCGGTCGGTTCCTGGGCCGGGGCGACGTCCTGGACCTTGAAGTCGACCTTGTTCGGGTCGCCGGTCTTGAACGACTCGTACCGGCCGCCGAGGTAGGCGCTCTTGCCGAGTTCCCACGTGAAGCTCGGGTTGTTCGGGACGGCGACGTACGGCGGCAGCTTGCCCTTGAAGCCGACCTCGTGGGCGACGACCGCCCCGATGGCGGGGTAGTCGCCGAACGGGGTGCCGAACCGGCCGGACAGGACCCAGTTCGTCGCCGTCTCGTGGTGGTCGTTGTTGTGGGCCCCGGACCGGACGAGGGCGAGGCGGTCCATCACCTTCGCCAGGAGCGGCAACTTCTCGCCGACCTGGAGTCCGGGCACGACGCTCGGGATCGGCTTGTACTTGCCGCGGACCTCGTCGGGGGCGTCCGGCTTGAGGTCGAACGTGTCGTGGTGCGACAGCCCGCCGCCGAGGTAGACGAGGAGGACGGCCTGCGCGTTCGGGCGCGCTGGCGCGGCCGCCTCGGCGCGGAGGACGCCGGGCAGGGAGAGGCCCAGGCCGGCGAGGGTGCCGACGCGGAGGGCGTCCCGTCGTGAGAAGCGGATATCGAGCATCGCGTCAACCTCCGAGCTCGAGCGTGGCGACGGCCGGGGTCTGGCAGTTCATTATTTCGTGGGCCGCGGGCCGCTTCCACCACCACACCCAAGCCCCTTCGCGGTGGTGGCGCAAGATGTAGCGGTAGGTGTTCAACTGATGCGGCCGGTCCTCGATCGGCACCTCGCGGCCGCCGATCGCCCATAGGTGGCCCATCCAGCCCCGGTCGCGGGCCTCAAACCAGGCGTGTCGCTTCGCATGGCCCCGCCAGATCCGACAGCTAGGACGCGGCATCTTCACAAGCAGGTGGCCGTGCGTCTTGCTCAGGGCCGCGCACAGGACGAAAGCCCCGAGGCGCTGGTACTTTTCGACCAGGACCCCGCCGACGATGCGCCGCCAGTCCGGGCTGTCGAGAACCACCGGTTCTTGTTTGAGCGCGTCGCGGCTCATCTTTCGCCGGCGGGCGTACTGCTCCCTCGGCGGCGGGTACTTGTAGTCCCCCTCGACGTGCTCGCGGTGGTGCCTCGTGCGGAATCCCCGCGCGTCGCCGGCGAGCCAGGTGCCGTACGTCGTCACGATCACATGGAACCAGGCGAAGGCCGGGTCTTGTGGGGGGCCGTCCTGCGCTGCCGATAGGGTGTCGTTTATGACGATCGCTCCCGGAACGGGCAGGCCCCAGGCGTTGCCACGCCTGGGCTTGCGCGGGGGTGTTCACTTCCTCCAAGCCCAGGCGTGGCAACGCCTGGGTATCCTCTCCCTACCGATTAAACCCGAACTCCTTCGCGTTGAGAAGCGCCCAGAACAGATCCCGATACCCCTCCTCGGCGCTGTCCGCCGTCGCCAGCGCCGCCCTTACCTTCTCCAACTCCGCCGGCGCGGGCCGCCGCGACAGCGTCGCTAGGAACAGTTCCTCGATCACCTCCGACGGCGACGCCTTCGCCTGCAACAACTTCGCGAGCCGGCCACCGCCGTGGCGGACCTTGTCGATAACGCTGCCGCCGTTCATCAGGTGCAATAACTGCGGCAGCGTCACCTCGCCGGTGCGTTCGCAGGCGCAGGCGGTGACGCGCTCCGACCGGCCGAACGTCGCCAGGAAGTAGTTTTTAAGCGTCGGGTCGGGCAGCTGGCCGGCCCGCGTCCCGACCGGGTAGCCGGCGAACTCGTCCGGCACGCCGGTCGCCTGGGCCAGGGCGTCGAGCAGTACCTCGGCCGGCAGCCGACGGGCGTGGTAGTGCGAGTAGAACCGTCCGTCCGCCTCGTTCGACGGCCGCGTGGCGCTGGCGAGCTGGTAGGTTCGCGAGGAGAGGATCGTCCGCATCAGGTGCTTGAGATCGTACTTGTGCGACACGAAGTCGGCGACGAGGGCCTTCCACAGCTCGGGGTTCGTCGGCGGGTTGCTCGCGCGCAGGTCATCGACCGGCTCGACGAGGCCGACGCCGAGGTAGTGCCGCCAGATGCGGTTGACCATCGCCCCGGCGAAGGACTCGTTCTTCGGGTCGGTCACCCACGCCGCGAGGGCGGCGCGCGGGTCGTCGTCGATTCTCACGGCGGAGCGGTCGAGCGGCCGCGGGGCGAGGTACTGGCCGGTGCGCGGCTGCGTCACGCCGGCGGGTCGCTTGTCGTTCGCGTCGCGCGGCCCGACGTTGAGGGTGGTGACGCCGTCCTGCGGCTCCTTGCGGTCGAGGCGGACGCGCGAGAAGAACGCGGCGAAGTGGTAGTAGTCGTCCTGGGTGTAGCGCTCCAGCGGGTGGTTGTGGCACTGGGCGCAGCCGATGCGCGTGCCGAGGAACGCCTGGGCGACGGAGGCGGCGACCTCGGACTTCTCCGCCTCCCGGTGCTCGCCGACGGTGACAATGAAATAGCCCACCGCCGGATGTTCGGACGTGCCGCCCCGGACCGTGAGCACCTCGCGGGCCAACTCGTTCCACGGCCGATTCGCCTTCACCTGGTCGCGCAACCAGGCGTGGAATGACCGGACGCCCTTGGTGCCGCGGACGTCGTGGTCGCGCTCCTTGCGGTTCTGGAACAGGTCGCCCAGGAACAGGGCCCAGTGATCGACGAACTCCGGCCGGTCGAGCAGGGCATCGACCAGCTTCGCGCGTTTGTCCGGTCGCTCGTCGGCGAGGAAAGCGCGCACCTCGTCCGGCGTCGGCAGCACGCCGAGGGTGTCGAGGGTGGCCCGGCGCAGGAAGACCTCGTCGGAGCAGAGGTCGGACGGCTCGATCCGCAGGGCGGCCAGCTTGGCGAAGACGTGGTCGTCGATGAAGTTGTTGCGGCCCTTGAACCGCGCCGGATCGACCGCCGTCTCGTGCGGGGCGGTCACGACGACGACGCCGACCAGGCCGCCAAAGCTGACGCGCAAGCTCGTCTCGCCGGAGCGGACGACCTCGAACGCGCCGGCCGGATCGACGGCGACGACGCCGGCGTCGTTCGACTCGAACTTCGCCAGCCAGGTCGCGTCGCGCGTCGCGCCGTCGGAGTACCTCGCCTCGACCTTGAGTCGGCCCGCCTCGCCCGGCTTGAGCCCGGCGGTGCGGTCGGCCGTGACGCGGAGTGCCTCCAGGCGGCGCTCGTCCTTCTTCGGGCCGGGCACGCCCTGGGCGACCCAGTCCCTGAGGATCGCGTACGCCGGCGATGCGGCGTCGGTCAACTTGCCGCCCTCGTGGGCCGTCGCGCCGGTGATCTTGCGGAGCAGGAGCGAGTTGTCCGGCTGGGTCGGGTCGCAGCGTCGGCCGAGGAACTCGCGCGTGAGGGTGAAGTGATCCAGCTCCGGCGCGTAACCGCGCAGCGAGAGGCGGAAGCCGTTCTGGCCGGAGCCCTTGCCGTGGCAGGCCCCCTGGTTGCAGCCGAGGCGCGTCAGGACCGGGACGACGTCGTTGACGAACGACACCGGCTCGGCCGCAGGCAGCGAACCCGGCACGACGAGCGCGAGCAGGACGGCGGCGTTCCGAAACACGAGAACCTCATCCGGCGGGAGCGTTCGGCGGGGACGGACGGCGGGCGGGAGAGATGGTTGAAGCTTACCCCCGCCGGCGGGGCGACGCAACGACAAAGTCACCACGCGCTCCGTACAATTCCCGGCATGAGCACCCTGCACGACCTCGCCCGCGACATCGACCGGCAAGAGGCCGCCCTCCGCCTCGGCGGCGGCGCGAAGGCGATCGCCCGCCAGCACGAGAAGAACCGCCTCGCCGTCCGCGAGCGGATCGACCTCCTGCTCGACCCCGGCGCGGCGTGGCTCGAACTCGGCCTGTGGGCCGCGTGGGGCATGTACGAGGAGTGGGGCGGCGCGCCGACCGCCGGCGTCGTCACCGGCGTCGGCTCCGTCGAGGGGCGTCGCGTCATGGTCGTCGCCAACGACGCGACGGTCAAGGCCGGGGCGTTCTTCCCGCTGACGTGCAAGAAGATCCTCCGGGCGCAACGCATCGCCCTGGAGAACCGCCTGCCGCTCGTCTACCTCGTCGATTCGGCCGGCGTCTTCCTGCCGCTCCAGGACGAGGTCTTCCCCGACGAGGACGACTTCGGCCGCATCTTCCGCAACAACGCCGTCATCTCCGCGGCCGGGGTGCCGCAGTATTCCGCGATCCTCGGTAACTGCGTCGCCGGCGGCGGCTACCTGCCGGTGCTGTGCGACAAGCTCCTGATGACGGAGGGGAGCGGCCTCTACCTCGCCGGGCCGGCCCTGGTCAAGGCGGCGATCGGACAGAGTGTCTCGTCGGAGGACCTCGGCGGGGCGCAGATGCACGCCAGCATCTCCGGGACGATCGACTTCCGCGAGAAGGACGAGCCGGCGTGCCTCGCCCGCCTCCGTCGCCTGGTCGGGATGCTACCCGCCGACGTGCCGCGGGTTGATACCACCGCCGCACCGGGGAGGCCGGCCGAGGAGCTTTACAACCTCTACCCGACGACGCCGCGGCAGGAGTACGACGTCCGCGATCTGCTGCCGTGCCTGCTCGACGCCGGGCCGTTCGACGAGTACAAGGCCGAGTACGGCCAGACGCTCGTCTGCGGCTTCGGCCGGCTGGGCGGGGTGCCGGTCGGCGTCGTCGCCAACCAGCGCAAGCGCTGCAAGCCGGCCGACGGGCCACTCCAATTCCCGGGGGTGATCTACGTCGATAGCGCCGACAAGGCGGCCCGGTTCGTCATGGACTGCAACCAGGCCCGGATGCCGCTGCTATTCCTCCAGGACGTGAACGGCTTCATGGTCGGCCGGGACAGCGAGCACGCCGGGATCATCCGCAGCGGCGCGAAGTTGGTGAACGCGATCAGCAACAGCGTCGTACCGAAGATGACGGTCATCCTCGGCGGCTCTTACGGCGCGGGGAACTACGCCCTGTGCGGCAAGGCGTTCGACCCGAGGTTCATCTTCGCCTGGCCGACGGCGCGGTACGCCGTCATGGGCGGCGAGCAGGCGGCGAGCACGCTGTTGGAGATCACCATCAACGCCCTGAAGCGCGGCGGCCACGAGCCGGACGCGGCCGAGCTGACCGAGCTGCGCCGCAAGGTCGAGGCGAGCTACGCCGAGAAGACCGACGTCCGCTACGCCGCCGCCCGGCTCTGGGTGGACGGCATCCTCGACCCGGCCCGGACTCGGACGGCGTTGCTGGAGGCCCTGGCGGTGGCCCTGCGCCACGACGACGGCCGGCCGTTCAAGACGGGAGTGCTCCAGGTGTGAGACCCCCGACGCTCGCCAAACGACGACTATTGTCCTACAACGAATTCACAACCGTGCGACCCGCCGCCCCCCGCCGGGGGCTGGCTCCGCTGCCTTGAGGTGCTCCCTTGTCGGCCGCCAACCTAGCCATGTTGCTCGTGTTCGGGGGGACGCTGTTCCTCAGCGCCATCCTCGTCTTCCTCATCCAGCTCGTCATCGGCAAGATGATCACCCCGCTGATGGGCGGCACGCCGGAAGTCTGGAACACCTGCATGGTGTTCTTCCAGGCGATGCTCCTCGCCGGCTACGGCTACGCCCACCTGACGACGACGTACCTCGGCCCGCGCAAGCAGGCCCAACTCCACCTCGGCCTGATGCTCCTGCCGCTGATCTTCCTCTTCCCGATCGGCGTCAACAAGGGCTTCATCGTCGAGGGTGGCAACCCGATTGGCACCGTGCTGCTGATCCTGTTCGTCGCCGTCGGCATCCCGTTCCTGATCGTCTCGGCCAGCGCGCCGATGCTCCAGAAGTGGTTCTCCAGCACCGACCACCCGTCGGCGGCCGACCCGTACTTCCTCTACGGGGCGAGCAACCTCGGCAGCATGGGCGTCCTGCTCCTCTACCCGACCGTCATCGAGCCCTGGCTGCGCGTCAGCGACCAGCGCTGGATCTGGACGATCGGCTACCTGCTCCTGTTCGCCCTGACCGGCCTGTGCGCCTACATGATGTGGACCGCCCCGCAGGCGAAGCCCGCCCCCGAGCCGGTCGATGAAGACCCCAACGACGACAACCAGCCGCTCTCCGGCAAGGTGACCTGGTTCCGCCGCATCCGCTGGATCCTGCTCGCCGCCGTGCCGTCCAGCCTCCTGCTCGGCGCGACGACGTACATGACGACCGACATCGCCCCGATCCCGCTGCTGTGGGTGCTGCCGCTCGCGCTGTACCTCGGCACGTTCATCATCGTCTTCTCCAAGACGCCCGGCATCATCCAGGACTGGCTCGTCACCTTCTTCGAGCCGATCGGCCGGGAGTGGTTCGGGGCCGACCGCAAGACGCTCAAGAGCGTCATCGACGGCCACAAGGCCCTCATCCTCACCCTGCCGCTCCTCGTCCTGCTCATGGTCTTCCTGATGCTGGCCGAGGGGGCCAAGCCGTCGATCCAGTGGCTCATCCTCCTGCACATGATCACGCTCTTCGTCGTGGCGATGGTCTGCCACGGCGAGCTGGCCCGCGACCGGCCGTCGGCGAAGTACCTGACCGAGTTCTTCATGTGGATGTCGTTCGGCGGCGTCGTCGGCGGCCTGTTGAACTCGCTCGTCGCCCCGGTCCTGTTCAACGGCTACTTCGAGTACCCGCTCATCCTGGTGCTGGCGTGCATGTTGCTGCCGCACCTCAGCCAGGAGAAGGAGTCCGGCTGGGGCGTCGCCCTCGACGTCGCCCTGGCGGGGCTGTTCCTCCTCGTCGGCCTGCTGCTCATGGTCCTGCGCCTGGTCGATGACAACCTCGGCTTCTCCGCCGCGAAGCTGGACCGGTTCAGCTGGCACATCGTCGGGGCGTTCTGCCTGATCGGCGTCGGGCTGTGGAACCTGCTCCGCGTCCGGACCGAGCGGGCGACGCGGATCCTCGACTTCGTCCTGCCGGCGGCGCTGGCGTTCCTGACGGTCGGCCTGATCTGGGGCCTCGATTCGAGCTACCTGACCAAGCCGGTCCTCGACCTGACGATCGTCGACCCGGAGACCGGCAAATCGACGACCTACCCGGAGTCGCAGTCGCGCCTCGGCCGGGTGACCGGCTGGGTGAACAACGTCATCGGCTGGCTCGGCACGCCGTTCAACGCCAAGTGGGCGATGAGCCCCGGCCAGTTCGGGACGATCCTGTCGTTCGGCCTGCCGGCCATCCTGTGCTACACGTTCGTCGAGCGGTCGCTGCGATTCGGCATGGGCGTGGCGGCGATCCTGCTCGCCGGGTCGTTCTGCGCCGACCTCGGCTCGACGCACCTGGAGCAGTCGCGCGGCTTCTTCGGCGTGCTGAAGGTCGAGCAGAGTAGACAACAGTATCGACGCAACGGCCAGGTCGTCGCCCAGGACGTCATCCACCGCCTCGTCCACGGGACGACCCTGCACGGCAAGCAGTACTACAAGTACGTCTACATCAACCCGGACGGCCAGGTGACGGAGAGCTTCGGCCAGCCGGAGCGCTACGAGCCGCAGACGTACTACCACCTGACCGGTCCGATCGGCCAGGTCTGCAGGGCGACGGCGGTCAGCCCGGTCGGCCTCGGCCTGGCGGCCGGGGCGTTCCCCGGCATCTACGCCTACCCGGTCCCGGAGACGTCGCACAAGCTCGGCGTCATCGGCCTGGGCACCGGCACGATGTCCACCTACGCCCGGCCGGGCCAGAACATCGTCTTCTACGACATCGACCCGCTCGTCAAGCGCCTGTCGTACGACGACGACAAGTACTTCTCCTACGTCACCGACGCCCGCAACCGCGGCGCGAACGTCGAGCTCCGCCTCAACGACGCCCGCCTGGCGATCGAGCGTGAGGTCGAGCAGCTCAAGCGCGACGCCCGCGAGCAGGCCGACAAGACCGGCAAGCCGTACGAGGAGGTGCTCCACAAGTTGCGCAACGAGCGCGGCTACAAGGTGCTCGTCGTCGACGCGTTCAGCTCGGACGCGATCCCGATCCACCTCATCACGCTCGACGCGCTGAAGCTGTACCTGCAGTACATGCGCGACGACGGCATCGTCAGCTTCCACATCTCGAACCGCTACCTGAAGCTGGAGCCGGTCCTGGCGAACCTCGTCCGGGCGCTGCGCGACGACCCGGAGGCGAACGTGCCGTACCTGACCGGCGTCCACCAGAGCGACTCGGAGGCGACGCGCTACGACGAGGACGGCGACCAGATCCGCGCCCCGGACAACCTCGAGGGCAAGGCGTCCAGCTCGTGGGTGATGATCGCCCGCAATCCGAAGGCGCTGGAGGGGCTGTACAAGGAGTCGCAGTGGGCGAAGGACAAGCCGGAGCTGATGAAGATGCTCGAGCCGGCCGGCTTCTTCCCGATGTCGGCCGAGGCGGGCGGTAGCGCGTCGTCGATCGCCTTCGCGCTGAACGGCTTCCTGCAAGGGAAGTTCTCGTACAAGCTCCGCGACGGCAGCACGCACTACAACGACCCGCCCGGCGCGCCGTGGGAGCCGCTGACGACCAACGACAAGGTCGGCGTCTGGACCGACGATTACGCGCCGATCTTGCAGGTGTTCAGCTTCCGGTAAGGGCCGGGACGCCGCTCTTCACATAGCCCCGGGCTTGCCCGGGGTCTTTTGTTTGCGACGGCTGCGGTCTTCCACAAAAGAACCCCCGGCAAGCCGGGGGCTATGTGAAGAGGCCGCTCAATACCCCTCGTCTCGGTCGAGCTGCTGCAGCCGCCGGTCGGCGTCGAACGCCGGCGGCGGCAGCGTCTCCGCCAGCCGGCGCGCCTCCTCGACGCCCAGCCCCACCTTCGCCGTGCCGTGGCCGCGAAAGACCGGCAGGCCGCGCCGCAGGGCGAGGATCTCGCGCCGCGTGCGCCCCTTCGGCGCGTCGGCCCACCGGCCGATCCGCTCGTGGAAGTCGAAGAAATACGGCACCACCTCGCGGACGTAGCGCCAGTAGCCGGGGTTGTCCGTCTGGAGGAAGAACTGGCCGCCACTGACCAGCGCCCGGTGAACACCCGCGAGGAACTCCGGCGTCACCAGGCGCAGCGACACCTTCGCCGGGTCGTAGAACGGCTGCGGATGGTAGCAGTGCAGTTCGCTCACCGAGCCGGCCGGCAGCAGGTCGCGCACCAGGCGCTGGCCATCGACGGCGGCGAAGCGCACGTTCGTCAGGCCGCGCTGGTTTGCCCGGCGGGTCGCATACCGCAGGACGACCGGCAGCACCTCGACGCCGAGGTGGTCGTGGCCCGGCCGCCAGACGGCGCTGCCGATCAGGAACCGGCCGTTGCCGCAGCCGACGTCGACGACGAGCGGGGCGACCCGGCCGAAGACCGCCGCCAGGTCGAGCGGCCCCGACGCGGGCAGCGCCTTCAGCGCGGCGACGTGCGTCCACTGGGCCGGGTCGAGGATCTCGCCGGCGACCGGGACGCCGAACTCGCGTTCGATCTGGCGGCGCGGACGGTCCGGCTTCTTGCCGCGCGGCCGGCGTTTCGGGTCGGTCATGGGTTGGCCGGCTTCTTCTCGCTCTCGGCCTTCGCCTTGGCCTGCCACTCCGTCCCGTTGTAGTCCTTGTCGGCGAGGAGCTTGTCGAGCACCTCCTGGGCCCGGATCGGGTCCTTCTGGGCCGTGTCGAACAGCTTCGCCAGGTGGTACATCGCCCGGGCGTGCTCGGTGCGGTCCTGCGGGAGGAGGAGGTAGACCTTGAGGTAGGCCCAGAACGCCTGGTCGTCCTGCTTCTTCGCGCGGTGGAAGTCGCCGAGGCAGTTGTGGCCGACCGCGAGCAGGACCGGGTCCGCCGTCGCGGCGAGGGCACCCGCCAGTTCCTTATCGACGCCGTCCGCCTTGTTCTGGAGCAGGCGCGCCTGGCAGATGAGGATCGTCGTCGCCGCCCGCTGCGGGTCGGCCGGCGACAGCCCGCCGCGGGCGGCGGTCAGGCCCTTCTCGGCGTCGGCGTACTTCTTCGCCCGGAGGAGCATCTGGCCGACGAGGAGCTGGGCGGCGTTCTGGACCTCCTTCGGGGCGTCGGGCAGGGCGGTCATCTCCTCGTAGACCTTGGCGGCCCCGTCCGGGTCGCTTGCCAGCTCGTGCAGCTCGGCCTGGAGCTTCAGCGCCGGCAGGGTCTCCCAGCCGCGCGGGTGGGCGGTCCGGAAATCGGCGACCGCCTTGATCGCGGCGGGGAGCTTCTTCTCGTCCTCGCGGCCGATCGCCGCATGGACCTCGGCCGCCTTGAACGCGATGTACCGGGCCGCCTGCGGCACGTCCTTGACGTCGTTGGCCAGAGCCTTGAACTCGTTCAAGGCGATGCCGAGCAGCTCGATCTTCTTGTCGGCCTTGCCGCCCGGTTCGAGGGCCTTGCGCTCGGTGCTGAACGCCTTGCGGTACTCGAGCGGGTTGACCTTCGTCTTGTAGGTGACCTGGCGGACGTCCAGGGCCGGGATGACCTTGAACTCCTTGCCGACCTTGAGCTTGATGCCGGCGACGGTCTCCTCGACGACGCCGCCGTCGAGGCTGACCTCCTTCTTCGTGGCCGGGTCGAGGTAGTAGACCGTCGTGGCGACCTCCGGCTCGGGGGTCGGCTGACCCGGGGCCACGCCGGCGACGACCAGGACGAGCAGCAGCGGGGACGTGACGAGACGGCGCATTCCGGTAACTCCGCAGGTGGCTTCTGTCTTCCTCCCCTCTCCCCCGCTTCGGGGGAGAGGGGTTGGGGGTGAGGGGGTGCCTGCCGTCTTCGTCGCGGCCTTCGCCGCCCTCACCCCACCCCCTCTCCCCCCGCAAAGCCGGGGGGAGAGGGGCTCGGATGCCGGCTACTTCTTCTTCAGGTCGTCGTACGCCTTCTGGAGGTCGGCCTCCGTGGCGAGGAGGTCCTTGTAGCGCCGGGCGGACTCGTCGCCGCCCAGGTCGGGGTAGCGCTTCTCCAGGTCGACGACCGCCCGGGCGGCGTTGTCCAGAGCGACCTTGCGCTGGTTCGCCTGCTTCTGGTTCGCGGCGAGGCGGACCAGGCTGTACGTCATGTGGTAGTACGCGTCGATGTACTCGCCGCGCAGCTTCGCGTCGCGCTCGGCCGGCTTGACCAGGGCGGCGCTGACCTGGCTCGCGACGCTGTGCGCCGAGGCGAAGTCGTCCTGGTCGAGGTAGAGGAACATCTGCTCCTTCAGCGCGCCGAGGTTGCGGCGGCCCCAGCCCTTCTCGGCCATGATCGCCTTCATGGCGGCGTTCGCCTCGTCGAACTTCTTCTCCAGCCGGTACGCCCGGACCGTCTGGATCTGCGCCTCGCGGTAGATGAGGACTGCCCGGTCCTTCTCGTCGGTGCCGGCCGGCGGTTCGGCGACCTTCTGTAGCAGCTCGACCGCCTTGCCGAACTGGTCCAGGCTCGTGTAGCACGTTGCCGTCAGGAGGTAGAACTCCGCCGACGCTTTCTCCTGCTTCTTGGTCAGGTCGTCGAGGATGGCCGAGAAGCCGAGGACGGCGTTGCCGACCGCGTCCGGGTTGCCCTTCTTGCGCAGCTCGTCGATCTGGGTCCGGATCAGGCCGACCAGCTGCTTCAGCACCGGCGGCACGTCGCCGCCCTCGTCGTTGATCGCCTGGTACGCCTGGACGGCGCGCCGCGTCCGGTCGAGCTGGTTCTGGCCGATGCTCGCCTTCATCTCCAGGTTCAGGATCGCGTTCGCCAGGTTGAGGTTGCTCTTCAAGGCGTCCATCTTCTTGTCGTTGATACCGGCGATGATCGGGGCGAGGGCCGGGCCGACCTTGGCCGGGTCGTTCTTCGTCATGGCGTCGTTCGCCTTGCCGTAGGCCGAGTAGGCGTTCGTGACGACGAGTCGGTTGGTGAAGTAGGTGCGCATCTCGTCGTTCTTCGCCTTGTCATCGGTGAAGGTGACCGTCGGCAGTTTCTCCTCCAGCGGCCTGGCGATCGCGTCCATGCGGTCGAACTTCTTCGTGTTGAACATCTCGTCGGCGAGCCGGCAGCGGATGAGGAAGTACGCCTGGGCGGTCGTCCCGGCGAGCGGGGCCGGCTCGGTCACCCGCTCCAGGGCGGCCATCATCTTGCCGCGGTAGTGGTCCGCCTTCTGGTCGTCGGCCCGGGCGAGGTTGCTCGCCGTATCGACGAGCAGGAGCTGCGTCGCGGCGTAGGTCGGGTAGTCGGTCGTGATGGCCTCCAGCTCGGCGATGACCTCGTCGCCCTTGCCGGCGGCGGCGTGGACGAGGGCGAGCTGGTGCCGGCCGAGGTTGCCCGGCAGCTCCTTCTTCCAGCGCTCCTTGCAGTAGGTGGCGAAGTCGGCCAGCTTCTTGAGGTCGTCCGGGGTCTTCTTCGGCATCTGGGCGTAGGCCTGCAGGGCGTAGGCGGCCGCCCGGGTCGCCTGGCCGGAGCGCGGGTCGTTGCGGGCGAAGTCCTCGCCGACCTTGACGCACTCGGCGTACTTGCCGTCGTTGAGGAGGCAGAACGCGAGCATCGCCCGGGCGTTGTTCGTCTCGTGGAGGTTGCCCTTCTCCTTCGCGTCGGGCAGGCCGAGGCCGCGCTCCAGGGCGGCGGCGATCGTCTGCTGCCGCTTCGTCCGGGCGGACTTCAGGGCGTCGCCGGTGAGCTTTTCCTCCTCCTTCTCCAGCTCGTACTGCTCGAACTGCGACCGGACGTAGCAGTCCTCGAACGTCTTCAGGTCGGCGACGGCCTTCTGGAACGTCCCCTGCTCGCCGATGATCTGGACCTTCTTGCGGCGGGCCCGGTCGGTGAAGTCGTTCTCGGTGCTCTCGATGCTCGACAGCACGCGCCGGGCGGTGGTCAGGAAGGCGGACTTTTCCCTGGCGTCCTTGGCCGCCCCGGCCCGCAGGAGGAGGTACTTCGCCTGGAGGAAGCGGATGCCGCACCCCTCGGGGGTGTTGACCGCGCGCGGGTAGTTCCGCAGCCAGAGGGCCGTCTCGGCCTCGATGATCTGTTGCTGGTTCTCGTTCGCCTCGGCCTTCTCGTCGATGACGAGCAGGCGGAAGTAGCTCGCCAGCCGGCCGGCCTCGAACGCGGCCGGGTTGCGGGCGGCGACGTCGCGCACCGCGGCGAACCGGGCCCGGGCCGCCGGCAGCTCGCCCTGCTCGTGCAGGCACCGGCCGAGCCAGGCCAGGGCGCGCCAGCGGAGCGGGTTGGTGTCCTCCAGGCCGACGAAGTCCTGCAGCTCCTTGGCGCAGGAGTCGATGCGCTTGCTCCGCTCCAGGAGCAGCTCGCGCTTGCCGTTGCGGGCGAAGCTCGTCGCCTGGTCGAAGTAGTTCAGCGCGACGTCGAACTGGGCCTGCCGCCGCGTCGCCTCCAGGCGCGCCTTCTGGGCCTTGCCGGCCGGGGTCGAATCGTCGGCCGCCTTGACCCGGCCGGCGAGCTTCTTTTCGACGGCGGCCAGCTCCTTGCCGGCCTGCTCGAGCAGGCCGCGGGCCTTCTGCCGCTCCGGCGTCTCGCGCGTGTCGCCCTCGTCGAACATGACCGCCTGCGTCAGGGCGGTCCGGCCCTGGAGGACGGCCACCTCGGCGACGCTCAGCTCGACGTCGGGCGCGAGCCGGCTCTGCGGGTTGGCCTTGAGGAACTTCTGCAATTCGGCGCGGACGTCGGCGTAGACGGCGAGCTTCTTGGCGCTGTCCGCCTCGTCGATGGCCAGGGCGAGCTGCGTCTTGGCGATCTCGACCGGCAGCTCGGCGGCCAGCTCCTTGGAGATGCCCTTCTTCTTCAGGCCCTCCAGGTACTGCAAAGCCAGGTCGGGGTAGCCCTGCTTGCGCATGGCGTCGACGAAGCGCATCTCGTCCTGGTCGTTCGCCGCCTGCTGGGCGTCCACGAGCGGGGTAACGACCAGGAGCAGGAGGCAGAATCGCAGCAAACGCACGGTCATGAGAACCACCCTCGACGACGTGAACGACTCAGCGCGAATACCGGCCCTGGAGGACGCCCAGCGCGGCGAACGCCTTCTGGCGCTCGTCCATGCCTTGGATGTCGTTGCCCCAGGAAGAGTTCATCGCCGCGTTGTGGCGGCAGAGGATTTCCGTCGCCAGCAGGGCGTTCAGCCGGCCGGGGTACTGCTTCTCCAGGTCGGCCAGGGTCGCCGGGCGGATGTCCTTCGCCGCGGCGAGGTCCTTCTCCAGGACGACGAGGGCCGCCCGGCCGCGCACCTCCGGCTGGACGTGCAGGGCGGCGACCTCGCGGAGCCGCTCGGCCGGCACACCGGCGACGACGCCGAGGCGGACGAGGCGGAAGACGAGCCAGGCCGGCACGTTCTGGTTGCCCTTGAGCGGCCCTTCGAGCAGCTTGATCGCCGCCTCGACGTCGGTCGGCTCGGCGCTGGCGGTAACGACGGCGAGGGCGACGGTGCGGCGGAAGCGCAACTGGTCGTCGAGCAACGCGCGCACTTTGGCGCGGGCCTCGTCGAGCTTGCCGGAGCGGGCCAGGGCCATCACCTCGCCGGTGCCGGCCTGCTCCTCGGCGTCCGGGCCGGTCTTCGGGTTCGGCGGCAGCGGCTTCTGCGTCAGCTGGGCCAGGGCCTGGACCGCCGCCGGGATGACGGGGGCGTCCTTTGCCGCGAAGGGCTGGAGTGCGACGTCGAGCGCCTTGCCGGCGAGGTCGGAGCTGCCGGCGGCGTGGAACTCGAGGCCGACGAGGGCCTGGGCCTCCGCTCGCTCGGCCGGCCCGGTCGCCGACAGGCCGGCCAGGGAGCTGGCGCGCTCGGCCTGGCCGCGCTGGATCAGCCGGCCGGCGACGAGGCGGATCGCCTCGCGGCGGGCGTCCGGATCTCGGATGGTGCGCAGGACGCCGGTCAGCAGCTTCTGGGCGTCGTCGGGGTTGAGCTTCTCGCCGCGTTCGACGGCCGGGTCGGTCTTCTGGTCGGCGCTGTGGTCGAGGACGGCCAGGGCGACGTCGAGCAGGCCGGCGTCGCGCTCGACGTCGCCCCGGCTGCCGGTCAGCGCCCCGAGGGCGGCCTCGAGTTGCTCGCGGCCCTTCGCCGCCGCGTCGGGGGCCTCCTTGTTCAGGAAGTAGAGCCCGGCGGCGCGGTGGACCGCGGCGACGCCCTCCGGGCCGAGCTGCTTCGCCGCCTTGCCGTCCTTGACGTAGCCGAGCCCGGCGTCGAGCATCCGCTGCTCCTCGCCGCCGTAGATGCGCACGTAGACGCCGCCGGCCAGGCCGGCCGCCGAGAGGAGGACCAGGCCGTACGCCGCCGGCCAGAAGATCTTCTCGATCAGCGGCACCGGCTTCTCGCGGCGCGGGATGAGGTCGAACTCCTCGGCCGCCTCCTGGCTGATGCGCGTCGTCGCCGTCGCGCCGAGCTGCTCGTCCGGGCTGCCGCTCGTCGGGGGCGGCGGCTGGCGGTCCATCTCGCGCCAGTCCTTCGGCTTTTCCTTCTTCTGCTCGATCGCGGGGACTTTAATGATGCGGCGACACTCGGGGCACGGGGCGCGCTTGCCGGCCTGGTCGGCCTTGAAGGTGACCGTCTCGCCGCACATTTCGCACGCGAACGTCACCTCGGTGGCGGCGGCGACCTCGGCCGGCTTGTCGATCAGGGCGTCGATCGCCTCGGCGTCGATCTCTTCCTGGGTGCGCTGCGGCCCGTCGAGCGCGGGCGGTGGCGGCAACGGCGGCAGGGCCGGCGTCGAGGCCGGCTTGCGCGCGGGGCCGTTCGCCGCGGCCGGGGCGGACGCGGCCGGGGCGGACGCGGCCGGGGCGGACGCGGCCGGGATCTGGACGTTCTTGGTGCAGCCGGGACACTTGCCCTTCTTGCCGGCCAGCTCGTCCTTGACGCTCAATTTCCGGTGGCAGTTCGGACACTCGAACTTGATCGTCATGGTCGCTCCCGGATACGGCGAGGTTCCTGGCTGAATTCTAGCAGCCGAAATAGCGTGGAAGCTAGTAGGCAAGGGGGACTTCGACGTGGCGGCAGGCATCCTGCCTGCCGATTCGAGGCATAGACCGGCAGGCAGGATGCCTGCCGCCACGAAAAGCCCGGTCTGGATTCCTCCCGCCGTTTCCGGTTACCCTACCGCCGACCCTCGGCAAGGAGGCCGGCCATGCAGACGACGCTCTGGGACACCCCGACGACGCGACGCAACTTCGCGATCGCCCTGGTCGCGTTCTTCGTCCTGGTCAGCGTCCACTACGCCTTCACCAAGGCGGTCGAGGGCCGGTCGGCCATCCTCCGCTGGGACGACCAGCTCCTCGGCCTCGAAGACGGCGTCAACATCGCCGAGAAGTACAACTACCCGAACCCGCCGATCATGGCCCTGCTGCTCTACCCGTTCGCCAAGCTGCCGCCCGTCGTCGCAGCGATGGCGTGGTTCTACGTCAAGCTCGCCCTCGCCCTGCTCTCCCTGTACTGGGTCTTCCGCCTCGTCGAATCGCCGGAGCGGCCGTTCCCGTTCCTGGCCCAGGTCGTCACGGTCGCCCTGGTCCTCCGGCCGATCATGGGCGACCTCCAGCACGGCAACGTCAACCTGCTCATCCTCTTCCTCGTCGTCGCCTGCCTGTATGCCTACCGGGCCGGGTACGACCTCCTCGCCGGCGTCGTCCTCGGCCTGGCGATCGCGTGCAAGATCACGCCGGCCCTGTTCGTGCCGTACTTCTTCTGGAAGCGCTCCTGGGGCGTCCTCGGCGGCACCGTCGTTGGCCTGGCGCTCTTCTTCTGGCCGGGGTTCGTGCCGGCGTCGATCCTCGGCTGGGAGCAGAACCAGGACCACCTCCGCGGCTGGTACGACGGCATGGTCCGCCCCTACGTCGTCGAGGGCAAAGTGACCAGCGAGCAGGTCAACCAGTCGCTGCCGGGCCTCGTCTTCCGGATGTTCACGCACAGCCCGTCGACCTCGACGTGGGAGAACGACACCGTCTATGTACCGCTGACGTACCACAACGTGCTCGACCTGTCGCCCGCGGCGGCGAAGGGGATCGTGCAGGGGGCGATGGCCCTGTTCGTGCTGCTGATCGCGCTGACGTGCTGGACGCCGACGCGGCCGCGGCAGGGCTGGCGGCTGTCTGCCGAGTTCTCGCTGGTCGTCCTGGGGATGCTCCTGTTCAGCGAGCGGACGTGGAAGCACCACGCCGTGACGCTGCTCTTGCCGTTCGCGGTGCTGGCGTACCTGCTCGTCGAGGGGTTGCCCGGCCGGGCGTACCGCTGGTGGATCGGCGGCGTCCTCGCCGCGGCGATGCTGCTCATCGCCCTCACGAGCAACGGCCTGGTAAGCAAGTCGCTCGCCAAGACGGCGCAGATCTACGGCGCGTACACGGCGACGTTCGTGCTGCTGCTCGCGGCGCTGGCGTGGCTGTTGGTGCGCGGCCGACGCGACGCCGTCACGCCGCCGACTGGGCCGGCACCGGGGCCGACGCCCCCGGCCCTTCGCTGAAGTACCACGCGATCGTCCGCTGGAGGCCCTCCAGCGGCGGCGTCGTCGCCTCCCAGCCGAGTTCCCGCCGGGCCTTATCGCTGGAGTAGCGCAGCGCGCTGGCCATGAGCGAGACGCCGTGCCGGGTGATGCGCAGGTTGCGCTTCACGCCGAGCATCTTGCCGACGCTCTCGACCACCAACCCGACCGTGAACGCCAGCGTGTAGGAGATGCGCCGCGTGACGCGCGGCTGCTTCGCCGCATCTGCCAGGGCGTCGAGGAACTGGCGCTGCGTGAACGTCTCCGTCGCGCTGAGGTTGTACACCTGGCCGACCGCCGCCGGCTCAGTCGCGGCGCGGATGACGCCGTCGGCGGCGTCGCTGGCGTAGACGAGGTTGAGCGGGTTCTCTCCCGAGCCGACCAGACGCGCCTGGCCGAGCTTGAGCGTGTTGATGATCCGCGGCAGGGTGTTGCGGTCACGCGGGCCGTAGATCCACGTCGGCCGGACGATCGTCCACGCGCCGGGGAACGCGCGGACGAGCTCCTCCGCCGCGAGCTTCGCCTTCGGGTAGTACTCCCAGATCCACCACAGGTTCTGAAGCAGCGGAGTCTCCTCCGTCAGCGGCGCGGCCCCCTTCGGCCGGCCGTAGACCCGGCTCGACGAGACGTACAGGAACCGGCCGACGCCGGCCGCCTTGCTCGCATCGACCAGGTGGCCCGTCGCGTCGATGACCGCCTCCTGGAAGAGGTTCCAGGTTCCCCAGTCGGTCGTCCGGCCAGCGCAGTGGTACACGGTGTCCACCCCGGCGACGGCAGGGGCGAGCGACGCCGGGTCGGCCAGGTCGCCCTCGACCAGCTCGACGCCGAGGCCGGCCAGGAAGGCGGTGTCGTTGCCGGGCCGGACCAGGACCCGGACGCGCTCGCCCCGGCCGGCGAGCTGCTCGGCGATGTGACTGCCCAGGAGCCCCGTCGCCCCGGTCACCAGGCTGAGTTTGTCGCTCATGGTGTGTACCCGTCTTCAGGAAAAAACGGGCCGGGCAGGTCGGCCAGACCGCCGGCGATGAACGTCTGATGCCACAGTTGAGTCGCCACGATGCTCGCCAGGCCGATCTCGACCGACAGGCGCGTCGTCGAGCGCTTGCGCAGCTTCGCGTACCGCTCGCGCCAGTGATGGACCGCCGCCGGGTCGAAGTAGTCCGTCTTGCGCAGCGACTCCTCGCTGAGCAGCTGCTCGACCCACGGCGGGGCGCTCGGGCCGTAGAGGCTGTCGAACGGCGCGATGAAATCGACCTTCGGCCGCCAGGCGATCTCCTTCGGTAGGTAGCGCTCGGCGACCTTGCGGAGGACGTACTTGTCGCGCAGGCCGCGGAGCTTGTACCCCGGCGGGATGCGCGTGCTCAGGGCGATGACGTCCTCGTCGAGGAACGGCGTCTGGAGCTGGACACCCGAGAGCATCGCCCCGCGGTCGCCCTTGGCGAGCATCTGCAACCCGGGGATGTGGACCTTCATCCCGAGGTAGAGCGCCTGGTTGAGCGGGTCCCACTTCTTCATGCGGTCGAGGTTGAGCCGCAGATCCTCGTGGGCGAACCGGCCGCCGAGGGCGTCGAGCATCGTCCGGCTATAGAAGCGCGACCGCGACAGGCTGACGAGGCCGTACAGGTCGAGCCAGGCGTGGTGGCCACCGACGAGGGACTGGATCTTGCGGACGTTCGCCCACGGGACGTGCCGTGCGTTCCACCACAGGAACGCGCGCCTGATCCACTGGCTCGGCCGCAGCCCCGGGATGAAGTCGAGGGAGCGCAGGACGCGGTCGATCTTGAACCACGGGTAACCGGCGAACAGGTCGTCCGCCCCGTCGCCGGACAGCATCAGCTTGAAGCCGGCCACCCGGGCCTTCTCGGCGAGCATCATCAGCGCGACGCACGACGGGTCCGGCACCGGCGATTCCAGCGCCTTGACGAAGCGCGGGAAGCCGGCCGCGAAGTCGCCGGTGCCGCACGAGATGACGACCGGCTCGGAGCCGCTCGCCCGGGCGGCCTTCTGGGCCCGGTCCGTCTCGTCGAGTTCCGGCGACTCGATCCGCAGCGTAAACGTCGGCAGCGGCTTGCCGCGGATCTTGCCCGCCAACGCGACGAGCGTGCTGCAGTCGATCCCGCCGCTGACAGCCGACGCGACGAGGTCGCCGCCGCGCAGCCGCCGCTCGACCGCCGTCCGGAGGGTGTCGTGCAACTGGTCGGCGCACTGCTCCACGGTGCCGCCGTCCTCCTGGCCCTTATCCGGGAAATCGAGATCCCAGTAACGGCGCGGCTGGCTCGCCTCGCCGGGCCGTACCCGCCAGGTGTGGCCCGGCAGCAGGGCCGTCACGCCCTGGAAGCACGTCCGGAACGACGGCATCCCCAGGAACGTGAACACGTGATCGATGCCGAGGCGGTCCGCCTCCGGCCGGACGAGCCCCGACGCGAACAGGGCCTTGATCTCGGAGCCGAACAGGAGCCAGCCGTCGCGCTCGGCGGAGTACAGTGGCACGCAGCCGACCCGGTCGCGGGCCAGGAGCAAGGTCCGTTGACGGCCGTCCCACAGGGCGAACGCGAACGGGCCGCGCAGGTGTTCGACCAGGCCCTCGCCGTGCTGCTCCCATAGGCGGAGGATCAGCCGCGGGTCCGGCTCCTGACTGTTCGTGAGCCGGCCGTGGAACGCGATGCGGACCGGCCCGTCCGGCACGTCCGGTGGGCCGTCGAAGTCGAGTCGCCTTTGGCCGAGGCCGACGCCGGCGTCCTCGAAGACGGTCTCGCCGTCCGGGCCGCGGTGGGCCAGGGCTCGCGTCATGCGCGCCACGGTCCCGGCCGGCACCGGCCGGCTCCCCGTCAGATCGACCAGTCCCGCGATGCCGGCCATGACGGCGCTTTCTCCTCGGCCTCGGGGCGTGGCGATCCGCCCGGGGCTGTTTCAAAGTAGCCGGTCGCAGGGGGGCGGTCCAGTGGAAAGAGAGTCAGCCTGGGGGCTCTGGGGGCTTTTCCTGACATCCAAACGGCCGAACCGGTAGGGGCGGCGCTTTTGGAGTGCGGCGATTCATCGCCGCTTTGGTCTTCGGTTTTCTTTTCGCTTCTCGCCGCGACGGGAAAACCAAAAACAAAGCGGCGATGAATCGCCGCACTCCAAAAGGGCGGTTATGATGGGGACAGGTTTTCCCGACGGTCCCGTCGTCGAGCCGCATCATGGAACACGCCACCGACCGCCGCTCGTTCCTGCTCGGGGCCGCCGCCGGCCTCGGCCTCGTCGGCGTGCCGGCGGGGCTGTGGTATCTCTGGAAGCACCGCGACAAGATCCTCGACCCGGCCCCGGCCGCCCGGTTCACCGGCCGGCGCGACCGCCACCCGCCAGAGCGCCGGGCGATGCCGGGCCGCTACCCCGGCAAGGTGATCGAGGTGCGCCACCCCGGCAGCGTGACGCCGGACCACCGCATCGTCCCCGAGGCGGTCGGCGCGATGGTCGATCGCGGCATGGCCGAACTGGTCGGCGGCGAGCCGCGCGACGTGGCCGGCAACTGGAAGACGTTCTTCTCGGCGGAGGATTACGTCGGCATCAAGGTCAACCCGGTCGGCCGGAAGCCGAAGCCGGGCGAGGGCGGCCGCAACCCGAACAGCGTCGGCTCGATCTCCAGCCCGGCCCTCCTGCTGCACGTCGTCGAGTGCCTCAAGGCGGCCGGCGTCAAGGCGGAGCGCATCTTCGTCTACGAGCGCTACGCCGAGGAGTTCGTCGACGCCGGCTACGCCGACCTGATGACGACGCGCGCCCTGGCCGGCGTCCGCTGGGTCGCCTCGGCGGTGCGCTACAGCGACACGCAGGTCGCCCTCGACGGCTTCGACGCCGGCCCGGACAGCTGCTCGCCGGAGCTGGCCCGCCACGTTGTCGGCTACGACCCGGACGTCTTCACGACGATGGGCTACTGCGCGAAGGAGCACTCGCGCAACGACGACCGCCGGTTCCGATCCCACCTGTCCAGCGTCGTGACGCGCCTCGTGGACAAAGTAATCACCTTGCCGGTGCTGAAGGACCACCGCTCGGCCGGCGTGACGCTGGCGCTGAAGAACATGTCGCACGGCATGAACAACAACGTCGCGCGGAGCCACCTTTCGGGGATCGCGCACGGAGTCTTCGAGGACCGTGTGCCGAACGGGCCGAACCAGTGCAACACGTTCATCCCGCAGGCGGTCGCCCAGCCGGCGCTGACGGAGCGGGCGACGCTGCACCTCCTCGACGGCCTGATCGGCGTCTACGAGGGCGGCCCCGGCAACTGGAACAAGACGTGGGGCACCTGGCACCACAAGGGCCTGTTCTTCGCGACGGACCCGGTCGCGCTGGACCACGTCGGCTGGGCGGTCATCAACGAGAAGCGCCGCCAGGTCGGCTGGGCCCCGGTCGAGGAGATGGGCCTGGTCAACCACACGCCGGCGGCCGTGGTCGGCACCGGCCTGGCCCGGTTGCACCTCGACCCGGGCGTGTCGGCCGCCACACTGGCGCTGGCGAGCGTCAATCGCGCCGAGGGCCGGGCGTCCGAGGTGTTCAACCTGCGCCAGCCGGAGCACGTCGTCCTGGCCGGCCAGCTCGGCCTGGGCCGCTTCCCGGCCGACGAGATCGACTATCGGACGGTGTCGATCGGCTGAGTCGCCTACATCCAATCCGTCGGCATCCGCCGCAGGCCGTGGCCGTGGAAGTAGGCGCGCTTCAGCGTCTCGAGCGTCCACTGCCGCGTGAACTTGGCGAACCCCGGGTGCTTGTGCTCCCACGGCGTCCCCGACGCGAAGTCGAGCAGCTTCGCCTCGTCGCGCGCCCCGTAGACGCTGGCCGAGTACGGGTAGCGGTCCATGCCGCGGGCGGCCCAGTCGCGCCGCCACCAGGCGAAGCCGGTCCGGTAGTGCTCGATGCTCGTCAGCTGCGTCGGCACGAACCACGTCAGGCCGACGCGCAGCCAGTGGCCCTGCAGCGCCGTCGCCCCGCAGCGCAGCACGAGGACGAGGTCCTTCCCGGCGGCGAGGCTGTCGGCGACCTGGCGGGCGGCCGCCCAGCGGCGCGGCGACGCACCGGCGTCCTGGAGCAGGTCGCAGTACATGCGCCAGTCGGTCGGGTCGAGGCTGTCCAGCGGCGGGGCGAGCTTCGTGATCATCGCGGTCTCTCCGACGGCCTTCCCCTTTCACGATACGCCGGCGCGGCGCGGACCGGGCGCGAAATCCGCCGCCGGCCGGCCCGGCGCGTAGGATAAGGGAAGGACACCCGAGACGGAGAAACTCGTGCCGATGGGCTTTTCGTTCACCGTCGTGGCGAACGTCTGCGAGGGGGCCGGCGACTGCGTCGAGGAGTGCCCGGTCGCGTGCATCCACTGGGCCGGCGACCGGCGCAACGCCCGGGGTACGCGCTTCGTCTACATCGACGCCTCGGAGTGCATCAACTGCGCGGCGTGCCTGTCCGTCTGCCCGGTCGCGGACGCCGTCCTCGACGAGTGGGAGCCGGCCCGGCAGGCTGGCGTCGCGCGGGCGAAGATGTACCGCCGGTTCAATCCGGCCTGGCGGACCGAGGCGGTCCTCGCGGAGGCGGAGGCGCTGCGCCGCGAGCGGAGCCACGACGCGGCCGTCCGCCTCGGCGACGCACTGCGGTCGGCCGGCTGCCACGACCTGCGCCTGCTGCACCACCTACGGAGCGACCCGGCCGACGCGGTCGTCTGGGTGGCCGACCTGCTCCTGGACCCGGACGGAGAGACGCCGCCATGAGGGACGACGACGAGGACGACCGGATCGAGCAACGGCGGCAGACGGTCCGGCGATGGGTGATGGTCGGCGTGGTGATCGTCGTCTTCGTGGCGGCGATCCTGGCGATCCGCTGGGTCGGCCAGACGCTCGGCCTCGGCCGGATCGGCGAGTTCTACCAGCAGGCCGGCGAGGAGAAGAAGCCGTAGCCCATTTAGCCCCCGGGCTTGCCGGGGGTCTTGATTGCGAAGACCCCCGGCAAGCCCGGGCTAAATGAAGACGGTCACTTCGCGCCGCTGTCGATCCACGCCTTGATGCGGTCCAGTTCGTCCTTGCCGACCGGCATCTTCTCCTTCTTCGGCGGCATCTCCTTGTAGTGCATCAATTCGACCATCAGGCTCTTGTCCGACTGGCCCGGCACGATCGCCGGGCCGCTCGCCCCGCCCTTGAGCAGGGCCGGCACGGTCCGCATGTCGAGGCGGCCGTCCTTCTTCGTCGCGCCGTGGCAGCGGAGGCACTTCGCCTCGAAGATCGGCAGGACGTCGCGCGCGAAGTCGGGCGCGTCCTTCTTCGGTTCCTGGGCCGGGCCGGTCACGACCAGCAGCACGCCCGCCAGCACGACGACGATCCCCCGCATCAGGCCTCCTTCGTCCCAGGCCCCATCAGCCACGACCAGCCCCACGCGAACAGGCAGAACTGGCCGATCCCGACCCACACCAGCAGCACCGTCACAAGGATCGGGCCGTACTTCTTCCAGCCGTCGATCGACTTCTCCAGGGCGTTCAGTTCGGTCCGGCCGCGCTCCAGGAAGGAGTCGATCTTGCCGACGCTGTCCGTCACCTCGGTCAGGGCGGCCTGGACGGCGGTCGCCAGGGCGGAGATGTTCTTCGCGGTCTGTTCGACGTTCTCGTCCTTGCCGGCGTCGGCGATCTTGTCGCGGACGCCTTCGAGGCTCTTGACCGTCGCATCGACCGCCTTCTCGGCCGCCTGGACTTTTTCCATGTCGGGCGGCGTCTCGGCGAAGCTGGTCATCAGCTCGGCACCGGGCCGGACGGTCGCCTTGAGCAGGGCGGCGAGATCCTCCGTCCACTCGATCTTCGACGACAGGCTGGCGAGGAGGCCCTGGACCTTCGCCTTGTCGGCCGGGTCGGCGGCCGGCCCCTTGGCGGCGACGGCCCCGGCGGCCTTCTCCAGGCTGGCGAGTTGCGTCCGGGCGTCGCCGACGCGGTTGCCGAGCCGGTCGATGCGCTGGTCGGCCGAGGTGAGGAGCGTCTTGGCCGCCTTGACCGTCTCGGCCGCCTGGCCGAGGTACTTGTTGCTGAACCACCACGTGTAGCCGACCCCGACCGCGCAGCCGACCAGGCCGACGACGCCGACCAGGACGAGGACGAACCCGACGACGCGCTTCATGGCAGTCTCCCGATTCGGAGCCCCTCGCCCCCGCTTCGGGGGCGAGGGGTTGGGGTGAGGGGGCGAGGCGCTCCCTATCGGTGGCGGCCCGTGCCCCCTCACCCCCAGCCCCTCGCCCCCGAAGCGGGGGCGAGGGGAGAAAGGTCACGCCTTGCCGATCAGCACCCGGCAGTGGACGTGCGGCAGGACGCGGTAGTTCCAGACGAAGTTCGGCCCCTCGACGCGCCAGAGCGACCAGCGGTCGGCGTCGCCGACGTCCGGGTCGCGGTAGAACGCGAAGTGGAGCTTGTCCAGGCCGCCCAGCGCGAGGATGCTGGCGATGACCTCGTCGGCGTCCTCCTTGCGGTACGGCGCGAGGATGTCACACAGCGACCGCTCGCACAGCGCCTTCTGCTCGGCGGTCAGGGCCGAGCCGGCGATGCCGACGTAGCGGCCGCCGCGCGTCGGGTTGAGCGAGTCGCCGGGGCTGTCCACGCCGACGGCGAGCTTCTTCTGGTCGTCGGTCAGCGCGCGGTAGAGCGTGTTGATGCTCTTGGTCTGGAAGTTGAAGACGTTCGTCGGGGCGTGGCCGTTCGGGGTGTGGCCGTAGTACATCGGCCCGCCCCAGACGAGGTTGTCCTTGTGGTTGCCGTCGCAGCGGATCGTCAGGTGGTGGCCGGTGAACAGGAAGGCGAACGGCTGCCGGGTCGTCGGGTCGCCGAAGATGTGCGCGCCGCAGTTGGCGAAGTCCTTGCTCGCGTCCCAGGTGCCGTCGCGGCTGAGGGCCTTGTAGCCCTCCTCGCCGTTGGCCAGGGCGCGGACGATCCGCTCGACCAACTCGCGCTGGGCGGCCGAGTAGTGCATCCCGATCGACTGGCCTTTCAGGGCGGCGTTCTCCATGCGGAGCCGGGTCGGGGCGTTGCCGGTCCGGTCGTCGAACGGCAGGACGACGGTCTTCTTCTGCTCCGGCGAAAGGGTGCTGAACAGCTCGGCGACGAGGGCCTCGGCCGGCCGCGGCGCGGCGGGGGCGGCCGGCGAGTCGGCGCGGAGGACGCCGGTGCCGAGCCCGGCGACGGCGACGCCGCCGGCGACGTGGAGGAACTTGCGCCGGTTCAGGTCGACCGCGTTCGTCGGCTCGACGCATTCCGGGCAGGGGGGGAGGAGCGGTTCGGTCATGGCCGATACCTCGGAGGAGGAGGGTGTCATACCACCACCGATGTAGGATACACGAAGCGCCGCCCGGGCGAAACTTTTCTCGTTGTTCGGGGTCGGATTTCCAGCTAGACTGTCCGATGCCGACCGCTCGCCGTCCCGCCGTCCTTCCGCGTGGGAGTCCTCGACATGGTGCGTCATTCCGTCTCGCTGACCCTGCTGCTCGGTCTCGTCGTGTTCCTCGTCGCGCCCGGCCAGGGGCAGGAGAAGACCGACAAGGACACCCCCGCCCCCGCCGAGAAGGACAAGACGGAGAAGGACGCCCCCGAGAAGGACAAGGGCGAGAAGGACAAGGACAGCGGCGACAAGGACAAGGGCGAGAAGACCGCCCCGACGAAGCAGCCGCCCCCGCCGCCGAACCCGTGGGTCAAGGTCGGGTCGCTGACCGGCCGGGTGCGCAGCTACCAGGAAGACGGCCGGAACCTCGCCCTGACGATCAAGGTGCCGGAGCTGAACCAGGGGGCCGTCCAGGGCCTGGCCCAGGCGCAACTGGCGCTGCAGCAGGCGAACTTCCGCGCGCCGCAGGACCGGCCGCAGGCGATCCGCGACGCCCTGAATCAGATCGCCCAGCACCAGGCCAACCTCTACACGGCGCGCGACCAGGACGTGACGGTCAAGCTGCACGACGACGTCAAGGTCCGCCTGGCCAACCCGCCGCAGAAGTTCGACGAGAAGGGTCGCCTCGTCACCCGCTACACTCAGAAGGAGCTGGCCGAGATGAAGGGCACGGATCGGACCCTGCCCGGCTACACGGCCGACCTGACCGACCTGGGCAACAACCAGGTCGTGGCGGTCACGCTCGTCCAGCACAAGGACAAGATGAAGGCCCGGCCGAAACGGCCGACCGCCCCGGGCGGCAAGACCCCCGACAACGCCGACGCCGACCTGCTCATGGACGACAACAAGCCGCAGGTCTCGGTCGTGCTCATCATCGGCAGCCCCGCCGGGAACTGACCGGGATCTCCCGGGCTTCTCACCCCCAACACAAGCCCGGGCGTTGCGACGCCCGGGTTCTCGCTTTTTTCAGTACTTCACCACCTCGCCCGCCGCTGCCCCGAGGCCCTTAAGCGTCGCGGTGGCGCTGTCCATCATCATGCGCAGCTCGCTGTTGATGGCGATGAACTGCCACCCCTCGGCGATGCGCATCTTCGCCTCCTCGACGCTGAACGTGTGGATGCCGGCCGGGACGTTGTTGCGCTTGCAGGCGGCGAGGATCTCGCGCAGTGCCTCGGCCATCGCCTCGGCGCTGGGCGGCCGGCCGTCGGGGCTGCGCATGCTCGCGGCGAGGTCGTTCGGCCCCACGAAGATGGCGCTGATGCCGGGGACGCTGAACACCTTGTCCGCGTCCCGGACGGTGTTGATGTGCTCGCACTGGAGGACAATGACCAGGGTGTCGTCGGCGTGGGCATAGTAGTCCGGGGCGGTGGTGCCGAAGTTGAGGCAGTGGACGCTGCCGCCGACGCTGCGGGTGCCCTTGGGCGGGTAGAGGGCGGCCGCGACGGCGTCCTCGGCCTCCTGGCGGGTGACGACCATCGGGACGACGATGCCGTGCGCGCCGTTGTCGAGGACGCGCTTGATGTGGTCGTGGCGGTTAGCCGGCACGCGGGCGAGCGGCACGCAGCCGGCGTCGGCGATGGCGGCGAACATGTGGGTGGCGGTTTCCCAGTCGACGAGGCTGTGCTCGATGTCGACGGTGAGCCAGGCGAAGCCGGCCCGGGCGAGGAAGCGGCTGGCGGTGATGCTGCCCAGCGACAGCCAGGTGCCGACGCTCGGCTTGCCGGCCTGGAGGGCCTGCTTGACGGGGCTCGGACGCATGGGTTCACGGTCTCCGGTTGGCTTCAATCCTCGTGGAAGCGCCGCGGCGGTGGCGGCAGCTTGCGGGCCGGCTTCTTGCCGGCGTCGTCGTTGGCCTTGCGGGGCGGCCCCTCCTCGGCGGCGACGAGGTCGTCGTCGTCGTGGTAGTGGGGGTCTTCGTTCTCGGCGTGGGGGCGATGCGAGCCGTTCGGGGTTTCCGGCGTGTCCGGCATGGTGGCACCTCGACGAAGGACCACGGCCCTCCCGGGCCTGACGGGGTAGGATTGTAGGCGCGGCGGGGACGAGGGGGAATAGGCCAGATTGCGACGGTCGGCGGCGAAGGTTCAATAGCCTGCTCCCTGGTACGGGACGAGATCGGCGCACGCCTGGCCCCAGCGGGCCACGGCCGTCCGCAGCGCGGCTTCGAGGGGCATGAGTTCTCGGCGGGTGCTCGTCTGCAAGTGGATCAGCGCGGCGATCCGGTTCTGGGCGTGGGCCAGCAGGATGGCTTCCCGCTGACGGAACCGCCGGATCAACTCCGCCCGGATCGCCGTCGATGCGAATGGGTGGTCGGAGGCGTTGTCGTATTCCGGCTGAAGTCTCTGGCAGGCGTCGAGGAGTTCCAGTACCCTCGCGATGAGTTCCTCCTGCCGGCGCGCGGCGTTGGCGATCCACTGGCGATAGTGCAGCTCCAGGAGGAGGAGGGATTTGTGCGCCTCTTCCTCGTCCTTTTCGAGGCGGCGGCGCTCCCACGCCGTGGGCGACTCCGGAGGGGAAAGCGCCATCCAGAGGGCGGCGAACGCGGTGAGCGGGACGCCCAGGAAGCAGGCCGCCGCCGCGCCGGCCCTGTTCAGGGCGGCCCCGGAAGCGACGACGACGACGCCGAGTACGAAGAGGCCGGCCCGAACCGCCACCGGCCAGCGCCACCAGGGCGGGAGAGGGGACCGCGGCCGCGGCGTCGGCGAGACGGGCGGCTCGTAGTCGTCGCGCGAATAGGAGAACACCGCGACCCCGGCCGCCTCGAGTTCCCGGTGGAGTTGCAAGACCACGGCCTCGTCCACGCGGAAGCCTGGCTCGTCCGGGACTGGGGGGCGAAAATAATCCGGACCGCCGCGGGCTGCGATCTGGCACCAGACGCATCCTCGCGCCCCGCGCCAGAACTCGTGGCTGAGTGCCGTGCCGCACGCGAGCAGTTCCTCGGCCACGGCGTCAAGAACCCGGCACCATTCGGCCGCGCTCGGCCGCCCGCGGTGGACTGCGCCCGGCGCGAACGCCCGGCGGAACAGCTCGCCGACCGCCGGCGGGAGGTCGTCCAGCCCGGGCGTGAACGGCGGCGCGGCCAGCCCGAGCCCCGCCGCCTGTGGGCCGTACGCGAACCGGTGCCGGGCGATCGCCTCCTCGGCGGACGTCTCGCCCGCCTCGACCCCGGCGAACGGATGCCGGCCGACGACGAGCAACTGGAAGATCAGCACCGCCAGGCCGAACCGGTCGTGGTCCGCCGTCCGGACCACGCCGCGCAGGCGGATGCCCTGCAGCTCCGGCGGCGTGTAGTGCGCCATGCCGACCTCGCACGGGTAGACCCGACCGTCGGCCGTCACCTGGAACGAGTCGCAGTCGATCAGCCGGACGAGCGCCTGGCCGGAGACGCGTGCGTTCGTCGGGTTGACGTCGCCGAGGACGACGCCGGCCCGGTGGACCTCGTCGAACGCCGCGGCGAGGTTGCGCGCCGCCCGGGCCAGGAACGCCCACGTCGCGCGCGGGAAGTGCCGGACGCGCTGTGCCGGGTTGTACAGGTGGTGGACCGGCTCGAACGCCGACAGGTCGGCCATCCGGAAGCCGACCAGGCGGCGTGTCGCCCGGTCGAAGAGGAGGTCCGTCGGCCAGGCGGCGACGGCGGCGAGGGGTTCGGTCGCGTGGGCGACCATCCAGCGCAGCTTGGCGACGGTCGGCTCCGACGGCGGCCGGCGGTAGACCTTCGCGACGGAGGCGGCGTCTCCGGCGACGGCGTAGACGACGCCCTCGCCGCCGGCGGCGATCTCGCGACCGAGAGCGACCGGCCGGCCGCTGGCGTCGATCAGGTCGCGGAGATCCGACACGGCTGCCTCTCGCTCTGGCCCGGTGGAAGTGTGACGCGCCTTCACCGCCCCCGGATTAGTATGAACCGCCGCACGCAAAAGGGAAGCCGGCCCTTGAGCGCGTCGCCGTTGGGATGGTAGAGTATCTCGACCGCCTGCCTGCCGACGCCTCACCCGCCGCGGACGAGACGCCATGCCGACATCCTGCCGAACGTTCGGAGCCCTCCTCGGGCTGGGCCTGCTCCTGGTCGCGACGCCGCGCGCCTTCGCCGAGGACGCGGCGGCCGGCAAGGAGTTCTTCGAGAGCAAGATCCGCCCCGTCCTCGTCGAACACTGCTACGCCTGCCACTCCCAGGCGGCGGCCGACAAGAAGAAGCTCCGCGGCGGCCTGCTCCTCGACACGCGCGACGGCCTCCGCAAGGGCGGCGACAGCGGCCCGGCCGTCGTCGCAGGCAAGCCGGACGCGAGCCTGCTGCTCAAGTCGCTCGGCCACGAGGGCGACGTGCGCATGCCGCCCAAGGGTAAGCTCGACGACGCCGTCGTCGCCGACTTCCGCCGCTGGGTGACGATGGGCGCGCCCGACCCGCGCGACGGCAAGGTGGCTACGCAGTCCGGCATCGACCTCGAACGCGGCCGTCGCTTCTGGTCGCTGCAGCAGCCGCGCGCGGGCGATCCGCCCGGCGTCGAAGGCGCGACGACGAGCATCGATGCATTCCTTCTTGAGAAGCTCCGCGAGAAGGGCGTCCCGGTCGCCCCCGCCGCGTCGCCGACGACGCTCGTCCGCCGGCTCTACTTCGACCTCGTCGGCCTGCCGCCGACGCCGGAGGAGATCGCCGCGTTCGAGCGCGACGGCTACGCGAAGACGGTCGAGCGGTTGCTCGCGTCGCCGGCCTACGGCGAGCGCTGGGCCCGGCACTGGCTCGATGTCGCCCGCTACGCCGAGGACCAGGCGCACACGTTCGGCGTCAAGCCGCGGACGAACGCCTGGCGCTACCGCGACTGGGTCATCGCCGCGTTGAACGCCGACATGCCGTACGACCGCTTCGTCCGCCTCCAGCTCGCCGGCGACCTGCTGCCGGAGGAGGGCGACCGGGCCGAGCGTCTGGCCGGCCTCGGCTTCCTCGGCCTCGGGGCGGAGTACTACAAGAACTCGGCCAAGGACCAGGTCGTCGTCGAGGAGCTGGACGACCGCGTCGATACGGTGACGCGCGGCTTCCTCGGCCTGACGGTCAGCTGCGCCCGGTGCCACGACCACAAGTTCGACCCGATCCCGACGAAGGACTACTACGCCCTGGCCGGCGTCTTCAACGGCTCGTCGTTCGGCGAGATGCCACTCGCCGGCCCGGACGACGTGAAGCGCTACGAGGCGGGCCAGGCCCGCGTCAAGGAGCAGGACGACCGCATCAAGACGACGCTCGACCAGGCGTCGCCGAGCCGGCCGGCCGTCGGGCAGACGGCGAAGTACCTCGCCGCCGCGTGGAAGGTGACGGCCCTGCGTCAGCGGAAGCAGCCGGCCGACCTCGGTACCGTCAGCAAGGACGAGGGCCTGCACCGCACGTTTCTCGACCGGTGGGTCAAGCTCGTCGAGGGCGGACAGAAGCCGCCGTTGCTGACGGGAACGTGGCCGGGCGTCAAGCCGGGCGGGGACAAGGTCGAGGTGCCCGCCGACGTGCTCGCCTACGCCGCCGACCTGGAGAAGCGGGCGAAGGCGGCCCTCGACGCGAACAAGACCAACGACAACTTGCTCAAGGCGATCCTGCTCGACCAGGGCGCGCCGTTCTTCCTCGCCCCGGCCGACGTGGAGAAGTCGTTCCTCGGCGACGAGCAGAAGAAACAGCTCGCCGAGCTGAAGGCGGAGCTGGAGCGCCGCAAGCGGGCCGCCCCGGCGATGTACCCGACGGCGCACGTCCTCAAGGGCGGCGGCCAGGAGATGCGCGTCTTCGTCCGCGGCAACCCGGCCCAGCCGGGCGAGCCGGCCCCGAAGGGCTTCCTCCAGGTCGTCCAGCCGTGCCTCGGCGACGCGCCGAAGAAGGAGTTCACCCGCCTCGACCTGGCCGAGGCGATCGCCAGCCCGAAGAACCCGCTCACGGCCCGCGTCATCGTCAACCGCGTCTGGGCGTGGCACTTCGGCCGGGGCCTCGTCGGCACGCCGTCGAACTTCGGCGAGCTGGGCGACCGGCCGTCGCATCCGGAGCTGCTCGACTGGCTTGCGGTGAAGTTCATGGAGAACGGCTGGTCGCTGAAGTGGCTGCACCGCCAGATCGTGTTGACGGCCGCGTATCAGCGATCGAGCAACGCCGACGCCGAGATGATGAAGCTCGACCCGGAAAACGTCTACCTCGGCCGGGGCGTCCGGCGACGGTTGGAGGTGGAGATTTATCGCGACGCCCTGCTCGCCGTGTCCGGCCGGCTCGACCCGAGCCTCGGCGGGCCGACGTTCGACCTGAAGAACGCGAACGCGAACCGCCGCACCGTCTACGCCAAGGTGAGCCGGCACGACCTCGACGGCACGCTCCGGCTGTTCGACTTCCCGGACGCGAACGTGACGGCCGACAAGCGGACGACGACGACGGTGCCGCAGCAACAGCTGTTCGTCCTGAACAGCGAGTTCGCCCTGGCCCAGGCGAAGGCGTTCGCCGAGCGCGTGGCGAAGGACGGCGGCACCGACGCGGAGAAGGTCGAGCGGGCGTACCGGCTGGCGTTTGGCCGAGCGCCGAGCGAGAAGGAGCGCGAGGTCGGCCTAGCCTTCCTGGCGAAGCCGGCGGCGGCGAACGCTCCGCCGCGCTGGCAGCAGTATGCCCAGGCGTTGCTCGCGACGAACGAGTTCCTGTACATCGACTGACCGGAGACCCGACGATGACCTTCCCCCTGTCGCGCCGCGCCCTGCTCCGGCACACCGGCACCGGCCTGGGCCTGCTCGGTCTGGCGGGCCTCCTCGCGGACGAGGCCCGCTCCGCCCCGGCCAACCCGCTCGCCCCCCGGCCGGGGCACTTCGCCCCGAAGGCGAAGCGGATCATCCACCTGTTCATGAACGGCGGTCCGAGCCAGGTCGATACGTTCGACCCGAAGCCGGCCCTGGAGAAGTACAAGGGCCAGAACCCGCCCGGATCCGGCCTGAAGACCGAGCGCAAGACCGGCGGCCTGCTGCCGTCGGCGTTCAAGTTCAACAAGTGCGGCGAGTCCGGCCTGGAGATCAGCGAGATCTACCCGGAGTTGGGCAAGTGCGCCGACGACCTGTGCGTCATCCGGTCGATGCACACGAACGTGCCGAACCACGAGCCGTCGCTGCTCATGATGACGTGCGGCAACACGCAGCCGGTCCGGCCGTCGATGGGGTCGTGGCTGTGCTACGGCCTGGGAGCGGAGAACCAGAACCTGCCCGGCTTCGTCGTCCTGTGCCCGGGCAAGCCGGTCGTCGGTCCGCAGCTGTGGAGCAACTCGTTCCTGCCGGGCATCTACCAGGGCTGCCACATCGGCAACCTCGACCCGAAGCGCGTCATCGAGCACATCGCCAACAAGGCGACGCCGCCGGCCGCCCAGCGCGAGCAGCTCGACCTGATCAACGAACTGAACCGCCTGCACCGCGACGACCGGGCCGGCGACGACCGGCTGGAGGGCCGCATCCAGTCGCTGGAGATGGCGTTCCGGATGCAGACGGAGGCCCAGGAGGCGTTCGACCTGACGCGCGAGGACGAGAAGACGCGGGCGCTGTACGGCAAGGGCTACTTCGCCGACGCGTGCCTGGCGGCGCGGCGGATGGTCGAGCGCGGCGTGCG
>Ga0268299_1001388_pt1 | contig 43475 bp, 43 predicted proteins | sample NOBtaG_FD_193484 | JGI IMG/M metagenome (GOLD analysis project Ga0268299, IMG submission 193484) | Activated sludge microbial communities from bioreactor in Nijmegen, Gelderland, Netherland - NOB reactor | ecosystem: Engineered > Bioreactor > Aerobic > Activated sludge | place: Netherlands... | reverse complement strand
GGATTTCATGTTTCTGCCCACCGAGTTCAAACTCCTTGCTCAGATTGAGCTCTCCTGCGTAGGTGTCGAACCGATTCTGTTGCAATGCAGAATTGAAGTATGAATCGCCATTGAGGGGAATGCCGCCCGGCGAGTAACTGTAGATCGTCTTTTGTGAGAGGTATGAATTGGAGTATTTCCCCTTGACCGACAGTTTGATGTCATGAATGAATTTGTGATCGTAGTGCACTTCCCCGTTGTATCCCGTGTACTGGGTCCGAGCCCCGTTGGGGGCGCCGCCGCCGAAATTTCGCGTGCGCGGGATGTTGAGCATGGTTCCATCGTTCAAGAGCGGATAGCCGGGATAGATCGCGCCATCGAAGTGCTGGTACATGCCGACGATGAGCAGTTTTCCTGCGCCTTTGAACACATCGAACTCCACGGAGGGGGCGACGGTGTATTGCCTGACCGGGCTGTTGTCGACGAAGTTTCCGCCGTCTTCGACCGCGAAGACGAGGCGGCCCCGAATGTCTTCATGGCCCGGCATCACACCGTTGGCGTCGACCATTCCCCTGAGAAATCCGTAGGAGCCGGCTTGGAATTCGGTTGTGGAAAAATTCTGGCGCTGCGGCGTCTTCGTAATGCGATTGATGAGGCCGCCGGGGGTGGATGCGCCCCCGACGATCGAAGCAGGTCCTTTGACGATTTCGTACCGTTCAACCACGCCAAAATCCGGAGCCCATATGCCGTCAATGGGAAGTCCATTGCTTCGCATCGCATTGAAGCTGCCGTTGCGAAAATTCGACTGAAACCCTCGAATGTTGAAGGTTTCCCCTCGTCCATAGGTCGTGCTTCGGGTGATTCCGCTAACGCCTTCGAAGGCGTCCATCTGTGAACGGGCAAAGGTATCCCGGATGACATCCCGCGTCACCACGCCGATCGAGGTGGGGTTCTCGTCGATCGACATGGGGGTCCGCGTGACCGCTGACGAATAGTCCGCCTTGTAGCCGTCGACCGCCTCTTCCCAGGATTTTGGCCGCTCCTTCACTTCCTTGACGACGACTTCCGGAACTTTGATCGGTTTTGCCTGATCGCTCGGTGCCGCTTGAACTGGAGTGGCCATCACCGGCATGCCTGAGAGCTGCAGGGTGACGGTCCCGGAGGCGGAAAAGACGGCGGCGAGCCCGGTTCCGGCGAGGAGGGCACTTAAACCTTCTTCCGGTGTGAAATCGCCTTCCAGGCCTTGGGTCTGACGTCCGGCAACGAGATCGGACGGGTAGAGCGACTCAACCCCGGTTTGCTTGGAAAAGCTGATGAGCGCGGTCTCCAAATCTCCGGCAGGAATGTCGAACCGTTGCTTCGATCCGCCTTCCGATCCCTCATTCGCCGCCAATCGAATAGGAGGAACAGGACTTCGGTAGAGATCCGTATTCCAGTTCTGGCGCCCACGCGCCCGGTGATCAGGTCCCGATCCAAAGGGATTCCGAGGGTCGGCGTCTCGTTCCGGTTCGCGCGGGACCGGCTTCCAATCGTCCGCGAGGGCCTCTTGCGGCATAGCCGGCTGATAGACGCTCAGCATCAAGGCCGATAGACTCGCGAGGAACCGCCACACGAATCGGTGTCGGGGAATACGTCCGTCCGCGGCCATCGCATCGGACAACGCATCCTGTATCCGGGTCGCGGTCGCTCGATTTCCCGAAGCTGCGTGGTTACGAGCGTGCACATTGTGAGCCATCGATGGGCATCTCCTTATCGCCGGTTGTTAGGACATATCGGAATCAATTCGTGGTGGCATAAGTACGACCCATATGACAGGTAGGACGACGGCGGAAGGAGGTACCCTCACGTCGTGATGAACTTTTCGTGAGAGGGACTGACTCCGGAGGAGCCGGTGCATGTCCCGTTACTGGCGCGTGGGCGAAAAGAACTCATAGGGACAGTCACCAGTCGGAAAGGCGACTGTCCCCGGTTAACGATGAGACAACGCTGAGGGGTTCAATGAAACTGGCGCTGGTTCAATGACGATGAGGGTGCCATGAACCCGGTGCACGCGCACTGGTAGGCTCTCCTGGAGCGTCTGGATGAAGCGGTCCAAGTCTCTGACGTGAAAGACACCGCTGACGGGAAACGTGGCCAACGTCGGATCGAGCAATCGAATTTCTTCCGATCGATAGCGGGCGACTTCCGCCAATACCTGTTCGAGCGGTTGCGATCGGAAAACCAACGTGCCTTCTCTCCAGCTGCCGAGACTGTCCCGGTCGAAGGCACTCGCATGAGCAATTCTGCCGTCAGCGTCGTACGAAATCTGTTGACCGGCCTGCAAGATGACGGGGGCGGATGCCGATGACGACTGTATGGTAGGCCGGACGCCCACTTCTACGGAACCTTCCCACACAGAGACATTCACGGCGCCTGCGGCCTTATTCACCAGAAACTGAGTGCCGATATCTCGAATCGAGCCGTTGGCGGCCTGCACGGTAAACGGCCGTCGCTCATGTTCCACGGCGAACCATGCTTCGCCGCGCTCCAAGGTAATGATCCGCTCGCTGCGGGAGATCTGCACCGTCAGCTGTGTGTCCGTATTCAACAGAACGGTAGAACCGTCTGCCAATCGCACTTGTTGCTGCGCGCCTTTCGCCGTCTCGTACCGGATCGTGTCGGGAAGTCCCGTCCACCACCAGGCGGTGAGGAGTACGAGGCTCAAGGCCGCGCCTACGGCGACCGTTTGACGGACCGGCCACCAAGACCAGATGGATGCCGGCTCGGGAACGGTGCCGTGACTGGCCCAAAGATCTTCCGCCTTGGCGATTTCCGTCTCGAGGAGAGGCTGCGTATCGTCCAACGCCGTCCACATCCATGAAACCTGTTCGAATTCCCGCCGATGGCCCGGCCCGGTGGCCAGCCATGCCTCGAAGGCGCGGCGGTCGTCGTCTGTTGCGAGACCGGAATGGAGTCGCACGAACCAGTGGACGGCTTGCTCCCGTACGGAGTCGGGTGGTGGAGTGGGCGGCTGTTTGGTCATGCGCGACAGGCGATCATAGCTCTCTGGGGATGAGACGAACAAGGCATGCCCTACCCGCAGGTACGCGTGGTCTCTCGCATCATGTGCTGAAACGGAAGGCTAGGGGAGGTCCTTGAAGCGTTCCCGACAGAAGGCCGTGGCCTTGAGCACGTGCTTCTCCACCATGCTGATGGAAATGCCGAGATGTGAAGCAATCTCGGCATGGGAGTAGTCCTTGAATTTATGGAGAAGGAACACTTGGCGGCATCGCGGGGGCAGTTCCATCACGGCTTCGTACAACAGACGGACTTGCTCCTTGGCTTCGGTGTGCGCTTCCTGCTCGGCCGGCGCAATGAGGGAGCCTTCAAGGCTTTCCTCGTCAAGGGATTCCTCGATGTGACGTTGCTGCCGGCGAAAGAGATCGACTGTGAGATTGAGCGCCGTCCGGTAGAGAAACGCCCTTGGCTTGCTGATGGGAAGCGACGGCTCGTGAGTCAGGACGCGAAGAAACGTTTCCTGCGCGACATCCATGGCCTGATCGCGCGAGCGCAGTCGTACTGTCAAATAGCGCACGAGTTCGTCGTAGTACTCCCGAAAGTGGACAAAACGTTCCGCTGCGATCTGATTATCCATCACGCCGGTTTCCTGGCTCTTATTATATGCGGCGGTAGGATAACAGGATTGCCTGCAGGAGGGAATGTTTACTTTCCGGAATTCTTGGGGCGTCGTAACGCAAGCGATCACGGATGAACGGGGGTGTCCTGTTCAACATTGCAAGGAAACGCTTCAGCCAACTCAGGCAGATATGGCGCATAGGCCTTCCAGCGGCCGACGGACTTGGTGTAGATGGGTTGGCGGACCTGCCAGCGGCTGGGAGTCTGAACGGCGCGCTCATGTTGATGAAAATTCAAACAACGCTCGTCCCAGGGCACGTTAAGAAATCTCATTAAACGCTTGGCTTGGCCTTCCAAGTCCGCGACGACATCCTCGTATTGCCCGTCCAGGATCGGCAATGGCAGGACGGCCTGCCAGTGGGTCATCAGCCGTTCGTATTGGGAGCGGAAGAACGCCAAATCGCCAAAGTCGGTCGCATAGCGCTAATCGGCATTGAAGTTCTCCATCCAGATCGACAGGGCATTGTCCCGTGCGCCCCGGCGGCAATGGATGACCCGGGCATTGGGGAACAGCAAGGCAGCGGAGGCGAGATGAAAGAAGTTCAAGGGCTGTTCCGACCTCTCGTCTGCTTTTGCACCAAAAGATGGCCTTGCATGACGTAGGCCAATTTCACCTGTTCCGGTCCGGTTTGCACAGATCAATGAGGCAGTACGCGCTCATGACGGAGGTAAGACGCGGAAAAACGGTTTCTACCAATCGTAGGGCTTTAGCCGCTCGATTCGATTGTCCGAACAGCCACTCGAACTCAGACTTGTTCAAGATTCGAAGCGACTCAACCGAGTATTCGTGTGTCAGCTCTCCGGCAACCTGTTTCCACCATGCGCGATTTCGGAAGAAGTAGTAGAGCCGGTGGGGTACTGGTTCGCGACCGGGGTCTTTTTGTGGTGTGAGAATCTGCGAGCGGCCTAGATGCAGGACCTTCCCCAGTTTTCGAAAGGCCCTCAAGAGGAAGAAAAGAGCCTTGTGCCATAACGAGTATTGTACCTCTGTGAATATGCACAGATGAGTCTTGGGTCGAAGAACGCGGAAGAGCTCCTGGATTGCTCCAAGCTGGAGAGATTCCGGGATGTGCTGGATCGTGTACCCGGAGACTGCACCGTCGAAACAATCGTCTCGAAAAGGCAGCTTGCATATATCTGCCAAGCAGCAGATGTCCGTTTCCCTTAGTTTCATGCCGGCTTCCTGTAGAGCCGTGATCGACATGTCCACGCACACTCGGCTCTTGAAAAACCATGAAAATGCCAAGTAATCCGCGTGCGGGATGGCGCCGCTTGCAGCATCGAGGATGAAGTCGCCGCCCGGTAAACGATCGAGAATCGAAAGATGGGACATCAACTCATATACCCCATGTCCGACAAGCCTGTTCTGGGAGAAAAGCGAGGAGAAAATCGCAGAGTCGTTATAAACGCTCTGCGTATTTTTTTTCCAGCCGAATCGGTCGTACCAATCTTTCACACTCTGCGTAACGTCATCGACCGAAGTCTGTGGTTCTAGAGCGGAACGGCTTTCCGGGCGGTCTCTACCGATTCGAAGCGAAGTCTGTTCAAGGAAATACGCGGTGCTCTCCGTAAGAGGGTACGCTCTCCGATCGGCGTCAGAGATGAACGCACCTATAGTCCCATCCGGCAGGCCTTGACGCTCATCTTCAGGTATGTATGAAAGAAGCTCCTCGAGCGGCACCAAGCGCAGGTCGGTTTTCGTAAGGGGGCAACAGAGAATAGCCTGAAGGGAGCTAAATTTGGCAAGAGACGGTTCATAAGTTGTTTTTGGTGCCATGGTCTTCTCCCATCACTTTTTCCCATTCATCAGAACGAATTGGCAGATCCCCAATTCTGCATGCGCCTCATCCCTGAGTCAAACCCGCAACTGACGTTGGGTGGCAACTCATTCGAGGTCAGGTGCCAAAGTGAGCTATGGAGGCGGTGACGGAGAACGTATCGATGAGGCACAAACCTTTCTTGACCTGGCGGGTGATGGCGGTTTATCTTTCCGCCGACGTAACTCCTATTGGGGAGGCTCTATGCGAGGCGGGTACATAATGATAGCCATGGTAGGATTTGCACTGGCGGCGTGCAGCACGACGGAATGGGTTCATCCCAACAAGACGTCGGAGGAATACACGACCGATTATAACAAGTGCCAGAACGCCGTACTGAGCGATCCCAAGCTGCAGCAAGGCAGCAAGTTCATGGTCGTCAACGCCACCGAGCGGTGCATGCAGAAAGAAGGGTGGCGCCTCGTGGAACGGTAAAGCCTCGATGCCGTCCCTGCCAATGGGCCTCCTTCCTTCACGTCCACTGTTGGCTTCGGACCGACAGATTCCCAGCCTGACGCTCACCGCGTAACAAAAAGTTTACTGATCGTTGATAGATCCGGAACACCCGTCGGGTACGTTGGGGCCATGATCAATCGTCATCATGGTGATCAACGACACGGAAGGCGTCCGGCTGTCCTGTTCGCACATCGATGTGGGCGGTTCCCGACGCACATGCGCGACCGCTTTCGTTCAGTCGGTCGCAGGAGGACGTCATGACCGTACATGCCCTGCTCGAACCGTCAGCGAGTATCGGCCATTCCCCGGACGACCTTGCCAGGGAAATTTTGGATCGAGTCGAAGAGGAGGCGGTGCTCAGTCTGGACTCCCTCGTGATGTCCCTTTCGCACTACAGCTGGAATCAAGTCCTGATCACGGTAGACCGTCTGGCCCGCGAAGGCCGGCTTATTCTTCGCCGTCACCGATTCGACTACACGTTGTTTTCCAAGCACTACGCCGCCTAGGGAGGCTCCGCTGCAGGCTGTGCCGAGAGAGGCGTGTCGTTCTCGGCGGGTGTCAGGCGCCGCTGTCCGTGTGCGCGGGTTGACTCGTGTGCCGGATGATCTTGCCCTCGACCATGTAAATGACCAGTTCTGCGACGTTGGTGGCATGGTCGGCAATGCGCTCGAGGTATTTGCCGATGAAGGTGAGACGAATGGCGCGGCTGATCGTGCCGGGATTTTCGATCATGAAGGACAGGAGTTCCCGGAACAGCTGGTGCGTGAGATCGTCGACGAAATCGTCGTCTGCGCAGACTTTTCTCGCCAGCGTGGCATCAGAGCGGACGAAGGCCTCCAGGCATTCGCGGACCATCCGCATGGTCCAATTCGACATGCGGGGAATATCGATATAGGGCTTCAGCTGGGGTTCTTCATTCAGTTCGATCGCGCGCTCGCTGATATTCTCGGCCAAGTCGCTCATTCGTTCCAATTCGGTGGAAATCTTCATGGCCGTCGTAATGAATCGAAGGTCGCCGGCCGCGGGGGACTGCAGCGCAAGCAGACGGATGCAGGTTTCGTCGATCTCCACATCCATTCCATTGACTTCCACGTCGCGCTCGATGACGCTGGAAGCCAGATGCGCGTCTCGATCCACCAGGGCTTGGATTGAACTCTCGATCTGTCGTTCGACCAGTGTTCCCATCCGGAGGATCTCCGTCCTCAGGTCGGCCAGTTCTTGATCGAAATGTCGTTGCATGGTATCCCGCCTCCCAGGACTAGCCGAATCGGCCGGTCACGTATGCCTCAGTCAGTGTATTCGATGGGTTGGTGAAGATCTTGTCCGTTCGATCGCATTCGACGAGTCGCCCTTCGTACATGAACGCGGTGTAGTCCGACACGCGAGCTGCCTGCTGCATGTTGTGCGTGACGATCACGATCGTCACCTTCTGCTTCAAATCGTTGACCAGTTCCTCGATCCGCGCGGTTGCCGTGGGGTCCAGGGCCGAGGTCGGCTCGTCGAACAAGAGGATTTCCGGTCGTGTGGCCAGCGCCCGGGCGATACATAGGCGCTGCTGCTGTCCGCCGGAAAGATTCAAGGCGTGATCGTGCAGGCGATCTCTGACCTCGGGCCAGAGGGCCGCGTCGCGCAGAGCCCGTTCAACCGCCTGGTCGAGGTCGGTTCGTTTCAGGCCTCCGCGAATTCGCAAGCCGTAGGCGACGTTCTCATAAATGGACTTGGGAAACGGGTTGGGCTTTTGGAAGACCATGCCGATGCGCATGCGGATTTCGATGGGATCGATGTGGGTGGCCACCAAATTGATCCGTTCGGGATAGAGCAGCAACTCGCCTTCATAGCGATTGCCCGGATACAGATCGTGCATGCGGTTGAGACACCGAAGATAGGTCGTTTTGCCGCATCCGGACGGTCCGATCAGCGCCGTGGCATGACGATCAGGCAGACCGAGGGAGATGCTCTTCAGCGCTTGAGCGTCGCCGTAGAAGAAGCTCAGATTTCTGGATTCCGCTTTCAATCCGCTGTTCGGTTGCACGGCCACGGACATCTCTTCCTACCAGCGGATCCGCTTCCTGAATCGCGCGCGCACGGCGATCGCCAGCGCGTTCATCGCCAGTGTCATGAACAGGAGAACGAGGCCGGCGGCGGCGGCATTGACGTGAAACTCTTCTTGGGGCCTCGAGACCCAGTTGAACATCTGAATCGGCATGACGGTAAAGGGATCGAACATCCACTGAAAAGAAATGAATGGGAAGTCGGATTGCCAGGGAGGATGCGGCAGAAATGCGATGAAGGACAGGGCGCCGACTGTGATCAAGGGGGCGGTTTCGCCGACTGCGCGCGACAACGCCAAGATTAAACCGGTCATGATGCCTCCCATGGAACAGGGGAGGACATGGTCCTGGACAGTCTGCCACTTTGTGGCTCCGAGCGCATAGGCGGCCTCTCGGATGTGCGGTGGTACGGCTCGGATGGCTTCACGAGCCGCAATGATGATCATCGGCAAGACCAGCAGGGCCAGGGTCAAACCGGCGGTCAGGAAGCTTTGTCCCAGGCGGAACTCGTAGACGAACAGTGCCAGGGCCATCAAGCCGTAGACGATCGACGGCACGCCGGCCAGGTTGGCAATGTTGATGTCGATCAGGGTGGTCAGCCTGTTTTTCGGCGCATATTCTTCCAGGTAAACCGCCGCCCCAAGTCCCAGTGGAACGGCTACGAGCGCGGTCAGCAACATGACGAGGAGTGTTCCGATCCAGGCGCTCAGAATACCTGCCTGCGCCGCAAACCGGGACGGGAAGGAGGTCAGAAACTGCCAGGATAGACGTCCGGCTCCTTCTACTGCCAATTGACCGATCAGCGCGAGCAGTACGCTCAGGACAGTCAGCGTGACGAGGAAACCCGCCCGCGCAAACAGCACATCGACCCGCTTGCGGCGAGCCAACCGCCTGCGATCAGGGCCGCAACTAGTAGGCTTGGCGATAGCGTTTTCTAAGGACATGGCCCGCCAGATTGAAGATGAAGGTCATGAGCAACAGCGTGAGACCCGTCGCGAAAATGGTCCGGTATCCAATGCTGCCGTGAGGAAGGTCTCCCAGGCTGACTTGCACGATATACGCGGTCATCGTGGCGGCCGGCTCCAACGGGTTCCAAGTCAGGGTCGGCTGCATTCCGGCCGCGATGGCGACGACCATGGTTTCTCCGATGGCCCGCGACACGCCGAGGACATAGGCGGCGGCGATACCGGATAGCGCCGACGGAAACACCACGCGCAACGCCGTTTGCATGCGGGTGGCGCCCAGAGCGTAGGCGCCTTCGCGGAGGGCGAGCGGGACGGCGCGCATGGCATCTTCGCTCACCGAACTCACATAGGGCACGATCATGATGCCGATGACGAATCCCGCGCTGAGCATGTTGAAGCCGGGCAGATCCGGCCATATCCGCTGCAGTGCGGGGGTGACGAACAGAAGCGCGAAATAGCCGTACACGACGGTCGGCACGGCGCTCAGCAATTCCAAGGCCGGTTTGACGGCCTCGCGCAGTGCGCGAGACGCATATTCGCTTAAATAGATCGCGACCACGCTTCCGGCAGGGATGGCCACGACCAGCGCCACAGCGGTGGTCACGACGGTGCCCGACACCAGAGGAAGGATGCCGTAGTGCGGTTCGGAGAACAGGGGCGTCCACTCGCGATCGGTCAGAAAATCAATCAGCGAGACTTGTTGAAAGAACAAAAAGGATTCATAAGAGAGCACTCCGACGATTCCGATGGTCACGGCCACCGACGCGAGCGCGGTCATCATCAAGAGCCATTCGACGGCCTTCTCCTTGAGCTTCCGAGTCAAGACCGGCGGAACGCGGAACTCCTGCGCGTGCTTCAGTACTTCCGGTTTTGCAGTTTCGGCGTCCAATGCAGCGATCCTTCCTCCATCACGGTCTACATCGTGGCTTCACGGCGGAGCAATTCCTCGATCTTGATGCCGATCATGGACGCGCCTTGGAAGGCGGTGCCCACTTTTCCATTCCGGAAATGTGCGAGGGCCAGATCATACGCCTGCGTGGGGAGCGGAACGTACTTGACCTGCGGCGCCAACGTCGCCGCTTGAGTCAGATAGAACTCGGCGAACCGCTTGACCTCCGGTCGTTCGGCTGCTTTGGCATTGACATAGATGAACAGTGGGCGCGAAAGCGGCTGGTACATGCCGTTTTCGACGGTCCCGCGGGAAGGCAGCACGGGGCCCTTGCCGCCGTCGATCGCAACCGCCTTGAGGCGTTGTTGGTTGGGTTCGAAATAGGCGTAGGGGATATAGCCCAGCGCCTGCTTGTCGCGAGAAATGCCTTGCACGAGCGTATTGTCGTCTTCGCTTGCCGTATAGTCGCCACGGCTGGCCTTCGCCTTGCCCACCACGGCTTCCGTGAAGTAGTCGAAGGTCCCGGAGTCGGATCCGGCGCCAAAGAGCTTGAGCGGAACGTCGGGCCAGGTCGGCCGAATCTGGCTCCATTTCATGACGCGGCCTTGAGCGGACGGTTCCCAGATCCGCTTGAGTTCGTCCATGGTGAGATGATCGACCCACGTCGCCTGCGGGCTCACGGCGATGGTCAATGCATCGAAGGCCACGGGGAGCTCGATATAGGAGATGCCGTTCGTACGGCAGGTCTCCATCTCGTCGGATTGAATTGGTCGCGAGGCGTCCTGCAGGTCTGTTTCGCCACGGCAGAATTTCTTGAAGCCGCCGCCTGTGCCGGAAATCCCCACGGTCACGCGGACCGCCCCGCGCGCCGTCTTCTGAAACTCTTCCGCGACGGCCTCGGTGATCGGGAACACGGTGCTCGATCCGTCCACTTTGACCAGCGCCGTGGATTGGGAAAATGTCGGACTGGTAAGCCAGACGAGCATTCCCCCCAGGGCAAGGCCCGCGGCGACGGTTCCCGTTCGCTGCATTCTCCTCATGGACAGGCTCCTTTCCTGCAACTCCTCGAACACGGCAAGACCAAGACGGCGTCATTGGATCCGTGCGCGTTCAGCATGCGTCTGGAACCTTTCGGCTCGATTACATCTCTGTTAACACCACGTAAATTTCCTTCGCCCATCCAACCACGTCTCTCCGAAGGGGTACCGTCATGAAACCTCACGAGAAGCATTTGTTAACAATCTCGTAACAGCGCGGCAATTGCGCTGTGACTCATCCTGGCTACACCCGTCGTGTCACTGGAATCCAGTCTCATACCAACCAAAAGGGGGAATCGACATGACGAGGGTTTGGTTACAGGTATGCTCAACAGTGGGAGTCCTGGCGATGATGGTGTCTCTACAGGCGATACCGTCTCTGGCCGGATCGGCGAAGAACCCGCCGTCAACCACGTCTCCGGTGATCGTGGCGCAGAAGGCCGAAGAGCCGGCGCCGATGCAAGGGCCGGCTCCGGTGAAAGACCTGCCGCCTGGCGGTACAGCGATCGAGGATCTGCTGCTGCAAAAAGGCACGATCACGATGGACGAATGGATTCAGATCCGCGCCGAACAGGAGTATCGCGTGGCGGATCAATCGCGGCGCATCGATTCGCTGGAAGAGTGGAAGAACAAGACGGAACTGCTTCCGATCCTCAGGGACAAGGTCAATTTCGGACTCAACGCCCTGCAGTTCCTCTACGGCCATCTTGACGCACAGGTTCCGGAAGGACGGAGTCAGGACAGCTTTTCCATCCGGCGATCGGAAATGTTGTTCTGGGGCAAGATCAGCGAAACAATCCCACGCTGGCACATCCTCATGGAGTTCCAGAGCATCAATTTGACGAGCAATACGCCGGCTGCCGCCAATCAGCTGGGGACCCCCACCGCCTCGACGTTTTTCCGAGAAAGTTACATCGATGTGAGGCCTGTTCAGGCCTGGGCTCCCAATTTGAACCTCATCCGGCTTGGCATCTTCCGGATGCCGTTCGGTATTTTCACCGAACAGTCGGGCGGATTGCGCGACGTCATCAGTTCTCCCTATTTGACCCAGGTCGGCGGCGGAGGGGGGCCGGGACAGAATCAGAATGGAACAGGCGGATCCATCGAGTTCGTGCAAGAGCGCGACTACTTCATCGATGTGCGCGGGAAGATTGCCAACCGACTCGAATATGTGACCGGTGTCATGAACAACAATAACTTTCAGGCCAATGCCCTGGTCAACACGACGTCCGGGCTTGGGGGAGCCAACTCCCCGAAGGCCTGGTATGCTCGCGTGCGCCTGTTCGGCAACGATGTGTCGTTCGTCAGCTTCACCACCATCCAAGGTGAATCCAATAACGCGGGGACGCTGATCAACGGTCGAGGAAAGGGAGTATTCGATCGGTATGCCGTCGATTTCCGCTATACCTCGAAAATCGTGCCGGGCTTTATGGTTCAAGGCGAGTACTGGCAGGGACACGATGGGGCCAATGCCACGACCGTGGGAATCGGAGCGAACGGGACCTGTCAAGTCACGGCGGTCTGCGGTGGCTCTGGAGCGCCCGGTGAGATGAGAAGGACCTATTATGTGCTGGGCAAATATCTCTTCTCGGAGGGACCACTTGAAAATTTTGAGCCGACCGTGATGTGGGAACAGTTCGATCCCAATACCAGCATGTCGAACGACCTCTATACGCGAACGATCGTCGGCCTGACCTATTATTTCGAGAATTTTCCACCCAAGGTCCAATCGAAAATCCAGCTCAACTACGAGTTCCGGCATCACCAGGGTCTGGGGACCGGCCCCGGCACGCCACCGTATAATTCGGCGACGGACCCTTTCGCCAATAACGCGTTCTTCGTGCAGTTTCAAGTCCGGTTCATGTAGTCCGGGCAGAGGACGCCATTCATGGAAATTTTCTCATTGCATCGGAAACTGGCTAGGGAGTAAGGAGGAATGATATGAAGCGTGTTTCAGCGGCTGCGTTGTTGTTGGCCTCTCTCGCGTGCGGCGCCTGTTCGCCATCTCAAGTGTTTGCCCCGGAAGTCATGGAAGGGGTTGATGAGGAGTTTGATTTTTCGAGATGGCGGGCATTGCCGAATCAGGATGAAGGCAAGAAAGTCGAGCTCGGCGGCGCCATTCTGCAATCGGACGTCAAGAGTGATGCGGTTACGATTGTGTTGAGGCAGCTTCCCATCGTCAAGCATCCCGCCTACGGACCCAAAGACACCGGAAAACGGAGCGGAGAGTTTGCCGCCACTTTCCCCGGAACCCTCGAACCGAAGTTTCTGCAACGGGGAAACAGGGTCATCGTGGTGGGGACGACCAAATTGGCGAAGGTCGTCGTCGTGGACGACATTCCACGAAGCCTGCCGAACCTGGAGGTCAGGTGCCTCCATATTTGGAATACGGGCGGGCGTGAGATTGCCGATTTTCCCTCGTTTGGAGCGGGATACGAAACGCTTGAAAACCAGACCTGGTGTGCATCGAAATAAGAAGGCTGTGCAGATCGCATACATGATGGGACGCGTTGAATAGCGATCGGCGAACCAGGATGCGGCAACGGTTGCGCAGAGGCTTGCCGGCGCTCGTCCTGCTGATGGCGGCCACGGCAATCGGCTGCGGGCAGGAGGCGTCCTTGACCCGTGAAACCGAGACAGGCGGCGTTGTCACGTTTCCGATCCAGAGCGAAGGCGATGTGCTGTCATCGGCGGGACGTCGGGACGCGCTTCGCTTGATTGCCGACAAGTGCCCAAACGGCTCACGTATCGTCAAGGAGGGGGAGATTCCAAAGGTCAGCAAGGCTGCCGATCGCAACTGGCGAGGACAAATGGGGACCGAACGCATCTGGGGGATTCAATTCACATGCGGACAGTAAGCACAGCGCCGTTCAGGAGTACGCGATGGGTCGTGGGAATAGGGCTCGTCCTCGCGGCCGCAGGACTGCCCGCCTGCGCGGCCTGGACAGGTGAGAAGACGACCTACAATCAGGGGGGGGCCAAGGTCGGTCTCGAGCGTGATCCAACGATCGCCCGCGGAAAGACCGAAGTATACAACGCCCACCCAGCCAATCTGACGGCGGCCGAGGTGCGGACGTTGCTCGGCGCGGTCGAGGTGAGCGGCTGGACGGGGACGATCGTCGGCATCTTTGAGAACCCCAGACCGGTGCCGTTATTGACCGACGAACAGCTCGGCGCTTATTCGGATCCTGTGGCCGACGCCCTTCGTCAGGCCGGACCGGCCGAGCGCGTGACGTTTTCGTTTCCGAAACCTGATGTCAAGTACAGTGAGAACCGAACAATCGGTTCCCTGTTCGTACGGGACAAGTATTTGCACGTTGTTCTGACCGACCACTCCTCACTCACCCGTGCTGACACGGGTGGCGATGACCTGAAGGATCCTCGGGATACCAAGGGGATGAAGCTGTGGGTCGCTCGGCCGGCTCATGCGGCGATTGTTCCAGACCTTCAGGAGCCCAATTGGGCGGCTTTCGAGACGGTTCACGTCTCCCTGAACATGCAAGAGGTCATTGCGCTTCGCTCGGCGAAGCCTCCCGTGCAGGTTGGCCGGGAGTCGGCTGGCACATCTTCTCTCGCGAACGACGCCGGACCGTCGAAGCAGGATCTGCAGAACCAAGTCCGCGAACTCACGAATTCCAATCTTGAATTGCGGGGCCGGCTAGACGATCAGGCCAAACAAATGAAGGCCTTGACCGACGAGATGAATCGTCTTCGGCTGGAGATGGACCAGGGTAGACCGCCCAAGACGCCTTCCCGTAAGAGCCCGGCGCCCTGAGCGATCCCCACGCCCCACGGGGAATATTATCGACGGACCGGCGCTGATCCCGTCGCCGCACCCAAAGCTACGGCGCTCTTGCTGACTTGCTGTGAGGGTAACGGAAAGAAGCCGGCTTTCACGGCCGCTTGCTGACCATCCTGGCTCATGAGGAAGGCCAGGAATTCTTGCGCGGCGGGCGGAAGAGATGCTTTGGGGGACTTGTTCAGGTAGAGATAGAGTATGCGTCGCAGCGGATAAGACTGGTCGGCGACCGTTGCCGATGAAGGCGTGATGTAGGGCATACCTTCGGCTTCAGCCAGGGGGACGGCTCGCACCAGCGACGATTCCAGGCCGAGACCGCTGTACCCGATCCCCAGTTGATCCCGGCTGAGGCTCAAGATAACCGAGGCTGCCCCGGGATTCTCGTGCACGGATGGGACGAATTCGCCGCCACCCAGACAGTGCTCCTGAAAAAACGCTCTCGTCCCGGACTTTCTATCCCGGCCGTAGAGCTGAATTTGCGCGTCCTTCCAGCCGTCCGAAAGCCCGACTTGGCCCCATTGTGTGATGGGGTCCTTCTGTCCACGCAGGCGGGTCGTCGAGAACATGGAGTCGACTTGATCCAACGTCAGCGCGTTCAGGGGGTTGTCCTTGTGGACGTAGATGGCCACGGCGTCGACCGCGACCGGCACGGCCGTCGGCTCATAGTCATGCTGCGCGACGAATTCCTTGAGTTCCGAATCGAAGAGTTCACGCGATGTGGCGACCAGGGAGAAGTATTGCGACCGTTCTTCCTTCAGCATCACTTTTCCGGTCTTGCTGAGTGGAGGCTGGAGAAATTCTTCAATCGCCTTGGACGATCCTCCACCGCGCACTTCGATGCGGACATTCGGCTGGCGGCGCTGAAATTCGAGACTGAGGCGGGAGAGCAAGGGGTACATGGTTTCCGACCCCTGAATCTTGAGACTGCCCTTCACCTGGGTCTGAGGGCTGTACCGCGCGAGTTCGCTGTCTGGGGTCACTGAGGCGAACGGCCCTCCCTGTTCGGCGGCGGCTGGAACGACCGTTGCTGCGAGCGCGCAGACGCCCATGAGCCATGCGCCTCCTCTGAGCATTGTGTGCAACATCGCTGATTCCTTTCTTGGTCAGTCCCCGGTTTACAGCCAACTCAACCCGTAAATGGTACGGAGAGGAGATTTCCACCGGGTAACCTGAATGTTACAAGAGTGTTAACTCTCGCGGGGAGCGTCGGACCGGCCTCATACTCGGGTATGGTTTGCCACGCCAGCGCCCGAGTCAGAAAACGCGGTAATACAGGACGGCGCTGGTGCCGGTGTTGGCGTCGCGGCGGAGGGTGACGATCGCTTGCTTGACGACTTCGTTGACGGTCAGCGTCATCCGGGCAGAAAACACATCGCTTTTGATGTCGTACACATTCTGTAGACGTAATTCCTTTCCGACCGCCTCGAAGCTTCCGACCCGATCCAGTTCTTGAATGGTCTTATAAGGCCGGCCCTGGATGATCTCGCCCGCGACGGCTTGGCTGACGCGCGGATCCAATGCCTGTATCACGATCGATTCAGCCGTGTTGAGATTGAGGCGTCCCTCTCCTTCCTGCGGAAACACCGTGAGGTAGCGCGAGATCTTGTCGAAGCTTTCAGGCGTCATGCCCTTGACCAGCCGTAATTCCCCGAGCGTCTGCAGGGGGGCATTGGCTGCGCGATAGGGAGGATGCAGGGATTGATAGTAGAGCGTTTCGGCGCCGGCCGGTTCCGGAGTATCGTCGGGATCGATCCAGTCGACGATGGCATCGACGATTTCGGGGCTGATTTGCATCAATTCGAACAGGCGTTTGACCCTGATCACCTTGCTTTTCCGGGCGTTGGGATCTCCTCCGGCCGCCAAGTCGTTGAGATTCAACTTGCCGCGCTCGTCGTCGACCTGCGCGCTCAGCACACCGTCGCCAATGGGATATTGCTGGATCGGAAACGCCCAGAGGTCCGTCGGCGCATCGTAGAACTGGCCGGCTTGCTTGTCCTTGAGAAAGTCCTGTTGGAGAATGGCCTTGGCCGCCTGTACGGCGGCCCGCGTCAACACGGTGGCCTTGAAATTGTCGCGGAAGGCAGCCGCGTCCCGGTATTCGCGTCGTGCCTCCGAATCAAACTCGAGGATCAAGGCGACGAGGAGGGTGAGGATCAGCAGCGCGAGAAGGAGGGCGACGCCGCGCTCGTCAGACCTTGACATAGGTGACGATTCTCAACGAGGCATCCAGGCTGACGGGGTTGTCGTATTTCGGCTTGATCTGGATGTGCCGTACCTGAACGTCATAGGGTGCCTGCTCCAGCACGACGAGGAGTGCCAGGAGTTGTGGGAGCTCCACGCCGTCAAGGCGGAGATCGACGGCCGTTTCCTGATAGCCCTGTACCGTGGTCGGCTGCTGCGGCTGCATGCCGACGATGCGGTCCCTCAACTGGGCGGACGTGGCCGCCTCTTCCATGAAGGCCAATAGGGAAAAATTGCTCTCCGCCGGCGGAAGCCGTTGCTCCCGCTGGGCCAGCCTGGCCTGCTTCGCGGCATATTCGGCGGCCAGCAGGGTCAACTCCGATCGTTCCTTCTGTTTGCGGACCGTTTTCCGCTCCAGCTGGTCCATCTTGGTGAAGAGCGGATCGATGAGCGCCAGAAACAAAACGCAGGCCATGAGGACCGCTCCTCCGATGCTGAGGATCATCCGTTCGCGGGGAGCGAGATGGCGCCATCGTTCTTTAAGGGTCTGCATTATCACGGTTGCGGCACCACGTAGGTCAGACGAAAGACGACTTGATTGGCGGTCGATCCCACTCGTGTGTCAGACACCGAGACGTCTTGGAAGCCGCCGCTGCCTGAAAACGCCTGCTTGATCTTCTCCACGGCGTCGAATGACGCGGTTTCGCCTTCGAGATGAATGGTCGAGCCGTCGATCGTCAGATCCCTGACGGTCAAAGGAACACCGGACGGCAACTGTTTGGCCAGGCTCGACAGGTGGGCGAGCATGTTCGAACGACTGCCGTCGATGACGGCGAGGCTCTTCTCGATCTGTCCGACCCGATAGCGGGCCACGTCTGTTTCCTCGCCTGCTCCGGCTCCTTCCCCGAAGCTGCGGACAAAGTCGGCGTGCAGCGCCTGCTTGACGTCGGTGAAGGCCCGGTCTTTGACGTAGACCCGCACGGAAAGATCGATCAGCGCCAAAATGCCGAGCACCAGGGCGCCCCACATGGCTAGCCGGCGGTCTTGGTGCAACTCTGCGGCTTGTGCGGAGGCGGCCGCCGTCCCGGCATTGAGATCGACGGCAAGGTCTGAGCCGATCGCCCTGGTTTTCCATCGGGGCCGGACGATCTTGGGATGAATAGCGAGACCGAAGGCAATCGAGAAGGCCTTGGGGCACGAAGCGCCGAATCCCTGCCGTGGGCCGACAGGGACCAAACCGAGTTCCTGGGCTACATGTCCGCTCAACTCCCTGAGTTTTGAGCCTCCCCCCGATACCCAGCAATGTGAGAGACGCTGGCGGCCGTTTCCTTCGTAGGCATGCAGCGTCACGCGCAATTCCTTCAGCAGGGGCTCCAGCCAGGCGTTGACGTCTTGGACGGCCATCGCCCGTTTGCGCCGCTCCGCTTCAGCGAAGCTGCAGGCATAGCGAACCGCCAGCGCATGGGTGAGGTGATTGCCGCCCCAAAGCAGGGTTCGGAGCAGGGTCGGACGACCTTCCCGAACGAGGCACAGTGTCGTCTTCGTTGCTCCGACGTCGATGATGGCCAGGTCGCCTGGCACACGCGCCCCTTCCTCCTGCAGGAACTGGGTGACGGAATAGAGCGCCATGCCGTCCACACCGATGGCGGACGGTTTCAAGTCCGCGGCCGCCAGGAATTGGAGATGCTCGGCCACTTTTTCTTTTGGGGCCGCCGTCACCAGGACTTCGGCGGTCTTGGACTTCTGCGCCGCGTCCGGCGATTCTCTGGCGGGGAGGACCATGCTCCCCATCGCCACGTCGTCCAAGGACATGGGGATGAGGTTTTCCACTTCGAACGGTACGACCTGTGCCAGCTTCGCGGCATCGCGGAAGGGAAAAGACAGGGTGCGGATGAAGAGGTCCCGGCAGGGCAGGGCGGTCACGATGTCGCCGCTGCCATAGAGGCCATGCTGCCAGAGAAAGCTTCGCAGCTGACCGGCCCGCTTGGCTGGTTCGGCGGTTTCAGGACGACCGAAGGGCAGCGGAAGATGAAAGTACTCGATGGACTCCCGACCGGTCAGACGGCGGCGGAACCGCACGGCCTTAAATGCCGTCAATCCGATGTCGAGTCCCACACATTCGGCGACCATCTGAGCTTCACCAGCATAAGGAAGGGCCAGGCCAATTCCTGGCGCTCGAAACTTCCATACTACACTGACAGCCGGGGATTTGCGACTGTCCCGACCAGTTTGAACGTGAGCGACGCCCCAGGGGGGAGGGGAGGTAAGGCCAGTCCGGCCGATTTTTGGGCCCAGCCGGCTCCGGCTTGGACGGTGATGCTCAACTCCAGCTCGGTCTGTTGGATCGGTTGCATGAGACGCAATCGGCCTTGGCCAGAAACTGATCCATCCGGACCCTCTCCGTTGAAGTCCTTCACGTCGCAGTGGTCGTTGTGACATGCGACGGTGAGCATGACCCGGTTGAATGTCAGCGAGGGAATTCGGCTCGGCCCGGCCGGGATCTGCTCGAGGGTCAGGTCTGCAACTTCTGCCTTCCACATGCCGTCGCCTTTAAACAGGACGGATCCGTCCGGATTGCCGATCCATGCCTGGTTCACATCGGCCCGCAAGAGGCCTTTGGTGACGAGCGGTTTCAGAAAGGACGGAAGCTCGATCTGCTGGAGATGGGCCTTCACGGTGGTCGGTCCTTGAAAGGACCAGGATGACGCCGTCACGGTTCCCGTGGCTCTGGCGGCGCCGGGCTGCGGTGAGCCGGGAAAATGCATCAGAGCGTCGACCGTGCGGCGGCCTGCCAGCTGGGCCCAAAGGTCCACCTTCATGGTCATCGATTCAATCGGAAACGAAGCGGCGCTGGGTTTCGAGACCATCAAGTCCCGCCACGTGACTCCGAGCGGCCATTCGACCGACCACTCCGCGGCTCGGATGTCCCACCCGGTGGCCCGCGTAAGTTCGGTCAGGATACGGGCCTGCAGGGCCTGGAACGGAAAGGTCAGAAACAGGAATCCGACAAAACTGAGCACGCCCGCCGCGGTCCAGAGCAGCGGCTCCTTCATGGAATTCACCATGTTGGACCAGGATAGGCGCGGGGTCATGACGGGGCTCCGACGGAAACCCACTGGCGGATGATCCGCGGTTCCGGCGCGTCCTGGTCGAGCGTGAGTTCGATCAGGACCGCCGTGGGAAGTCCTGACTTGGCCCGGGCGTCCCACTCATCGGACCAGATATTGCCGGTTCGATTGTAGTAGCGGACGTTGAACCCGCGCACCTTGTTTGCCAGTTCCATTTGCTCCAGCGATTCGTCGTTGATGCCGAAGAGATTGCGCCGGACGATCCGCATGAGGCTGGTTTCGTTCCTGGTATAGACGATGCGGACCATTTCCGTATCGGTCGGGGCGCTCATTCCGCGGAACGGCCCGACGGTCATGAACGCGATCGTGTCGGCCGGCTCGCCGCCTTGCTGGGCGTTGATGCCGAGCCACGGGCTCGCGGGGTGCTGGAGACTCATGGCCAGTTCCTCCGCCATGACGCGCAGCGTGCTCCGCAGCAACTGCTCTTCCCCAGCCGCGGCGCGGGTCCGATCGATGGCGCTGGCGGTCAGATACAGCGCGCTGAACACCATCGTGGCGATCACGGCCACCAGGGCGACGGCCAGCAGCACTTCGACCAGCGTGAATCCCTGCTTAGAATGAAGCGGACGAAAAGACATAGGTGCTGACTTCGACCATTTCCTCAGCGGCGCCCTGCGGCCAGATGATTTGAATTTTCACTTCCCGCACGTTCGGCAGCATCGTCGTCGTGACAAAGCGTTTCCAGCGGTATTTCTCCGCACGATTTTGGAATCCCATCGGGGACTGTGCCCCGGGGGGAGGAATCTGAAAATCCCCGCCGGTTTCGCCCAACGGAAAGGCGGTGGCCGCTTCCGTTTCCATGAGCTTTTCCTGCGCGAGCATGGTGGCGGCAGCGATGTCGCCGGCTCGAGAGTATAGACCCAAATCGAAGTTGCGCAAACCGAGGAGAATTGGCAGTGCCAACGCCAGGATGGCCAGAGCGATCAGCACTTCCAACAGGGTGAAGCCTCGAGCGTCGCGCATCTTACGGTTGCCTGCCGGCTGGAACGGGCGCACCGGGTTTGAGCCCTGGAAGGGTCTGTTGAATCTGCAGCAGCTGGCGGATGCGTTCCGGCAGCGTCCAAGGACGGGGAGGCTCGATCCGCTGGTCGCTGACGCGAATGGTCGTCGTCACCGGTTCCACCTGGATCCCGAGCAGATTGTTGCTGTCGTCGATGAGATGCATCACCATAGGGTCGATCTTGCCGTTGGGATAGAACAGGAGCTCGACCCGTCCGGCGCTGCTCTTCTTCTGTCCGACCTGCACATCCGTAATATGAATGGATTCCGGCAAGTTGACCGGTGTTTGCCAAACTTCAATGAGCGGCAACCGTTCCTCACCGTCCTGGAGGATCATGGGCCAGTATTGTCCTCGTTCAAGGTCGATGTGCAACCGCACGGGCTTCTGCACGGCAACAGCCATTTCCTGGAATGTTCGCAGGGCGCTGACCCACTTGCGTCCGTTGGACGCGAGGGTTTCCCCGATCCCGATGCGGGGGATGAGGATGGTCAGCAATCCGGTCAACAGAAAGAGCACGATGAGGATTTCGAGGATGGTGAAGCCGCCGGGCCCTGTGTGGCGTTTCCGAGGCCGCTCCGGGAAAAATGGCTGGGCAGCGCGAGAGAGAAAAGCTGTCATGGAAATGCTCCCAGCTATTCACCGGATCCGGCGGTCAGGGACCCCTGCTCACTCCGTATCCGTGGCCGGACGCTCAATCCTTGTCCAGATTCAAGTTGGTGATGTCTGCGTTCACGCCTTCTCCGCCTGCCTCTCCGTCTGTGCCGAACGACGTGATTTGGTAATCTGCCTTGATCTGGCCGTATTGGCCCTGTTGAACCGGGGCCGGGCTCATATACTTATATGGATTGCCCCACGGATCCTCCGGGAGGTTCGGAATGTAGCCGCCCAGTTTCCATTTCTTGGGAACGACGCCGACCGACGGCTTCTCGACTAAGGCTTTGAGCCCCTGCTCCGTTGTCGGATACACGCCGTTGTCCAGCTTGTACAACTGCAGCGCGCCTTCGAGATTGCGGATCTGCACCTTGGCGGCAGTCCGCTTCGCGTCGTCCGTCCGTCCCATGATGCGCGGGACGACCAGGGCGGCGAGAATGGCCAGGATCGCCACCACGACCATGATCTCGATGAACGTGAACCCTCCGTGTCCCAGAAGCGCACGGTGGGGAAGGTGGTGTCTCGCGACGGCATAAAAGTTCCGGGTCTCCAGGTGCACTGTCTCGTTCGGTTCTTTCCTGTCGTTCACCGATCACCTCCGTTGACGTTGATCGTGGTTGCCGGCTCTCGCTCCGCGTCACTGTACCATCTGGCCCATCTCGAAGATCGGAAGCAAGATGGCGACGACGATGAAGAACACGAGAACGCCCATGACGAGGATCATGACCGGTTCCAGCAGCGAGGTAAAGCGCGTGATCACGCGGTCGACTTCGCCGTCGTAGATCTGTCCGATGCGCCGCAGCATCTCTTCCATCTCCCCGCTCCGCTCGCCGACGGCGATCATGTGGGTGACGAGCGACGGAAACTCGCCGCTGCGCTTCAGCGGCTCGGCAATCGTCTCTCCCTCGCGGATGTTCTGGCGCGCCTCTTCGACGGCGTGCTCGAGCACCCGGTTGTTCATGACCCGGCGGGAGACGTCCATGGCCTCCAGGAGTTGGACCCCGCTTGCCAGCATCGTGGCCAGTGTGCTGGACAATCGAGAAATCGAGACCATCCGAGCCACGTCTCCGATCAGCGGCAGTTTGAGAATGAGACGGTCCGCCATGACGCGGCCGGTTTCCGTCCTGACGGTGCGGCGGACGGCCCAGATCAGAACGAGCGCACCGCCCGCGAGCACGGCCCAGTAGTCCGCGCACCAGCGGCTGAGCGTCATCAAGACCACCGTCGGCCAGGGGAGCGCCTGTTTCAAGTTTGCAAAGACGGCCGTGATTTTCGGCACGACGAACGTCATGAGGAAAAAGAGGACGGCCACGCCGACCAGCAGCATCAGGGCGGGGTAGAGGATGGCGTTCGTCACCTTGTGCTTGAGGGCGAGTTGTTTTTCAAGGAACTCTGCAAGCCGGAACAGGATCTGGTCCAGCGCGCCGCTGGCTTCGCCGGCTCGAACCATATGGACATAGATCTGGGAAAACTCGCGCGGATAGCGCTCGAGCGCGACGCTGTAGGACTTGCCGCCGCGAATTTCCTCGCGGATGTCGGCCAGGATCGCCTTGACGGATTTCTTGTCGGCCTGCTCGAGGAGCACGCCGAGGGCATCCACCAGGGGCAGGCCGGCAACGAGCAATGTGGCCAGCTGCCGGGTCATCATGGCGATGTCGCCGGGACTCAAAGCGGATCGGCCACCCACCGAGGGTGACCCTGTCGATGTCTGAGAGGCGGCTGTGACCTGGCCGGCGGTGCCCTGCTCGGACATCTCGGTGGGAAAGACTCCGTCTTTCCTGAGCTTGAGCCGGGCGACCTTGGGGCTTTCGGCGTCGACGATGCCGGTCGCCGATCCTCCGTCCTGTTTGTAGCCCCGATATTGATAGACGGGCATTACACTTCCACTTCCTGCTGCGTCATGCGCAAGACTTCTTCCGTGGTCGTAATGCCTTGAAAAATCCTGTCCGCAGCCTCGTCCTTCAGGAGCACCATGCCCTTGGCGAGGGAGGCCTGTCGGATCGCCGCGGCGTCCGCCTTGCTGCCGATGAGGCGGCGGATGTCGTCGTCCATCACGAGCAGTTCGTGGATGCCGGTTCGGCCGCGGTAGCCGGTTTGAGAGCAGGCGGGACATCCGGCGCCTCGGAAAAAGGTCGGCCGTTTCTTGCCCGGGACCACTCCGAGACGGATCAATTCTTCGTCGTCCGGCTCATAGGACTTCTTGCAGTCCGGGCAGATCTTGCGGATCAAGCGCTGCGCCAGGACGGCCACCACCGACGAGGCGACCAGGAACGGCTCGATGCCCATGTCGATCAGGCGTGTCGCGGCGCTGGCCGCGTCGTTGGTATGGAGCGTGGAAAACACGAGGTGGCCCGTCAATGACGCATGGATGGCGATCTCGGCCGTCTCGCGATCACGGATTTCTCCGATCATGATGACATCGGGATCCTGCCGCAAAATGGACCGGAGACCGGCGGCAAATGTCAGATTGATCTTCGGATTGACCTGCATCTGCCCGATGCCGACCAGCTGATACTCCACCGGATCCTCGACCGTGATGATATTCTTGTCCGGCGCGTTGATTTCACTGAGGGCGGCATAGAGGGTGGTCGTCTTGCCGCTTCCCGTCGGCCCCGTAACGAGGATGATGCCGTGGGTCAGTTGAATGAGCTGCTGAATGGCGCGGAGCCGATCCTGTGAAAACCCCATTTCGGAGAGATTCAGAAGGCGGTTCTCCTTTTCCAGCAGCCGCAGCACGACCCGTTCGCCGTGCGAAGTCGGGAGGACCGACACGCGCAAGTCGATGTCCTTGCCGGATGTGCGGATGGCAAACCGACCGTCCTGCGGCAGCCGTTTTTCGGCGATGTTCAACCCGGCCATGATCTTCAGGCGCGCGATGATGCTCGATTGCAGATGTTTGGGGGGTGTGAGGACCGGATAGAGTACGCCGTCGATCCGATAACGGACGACCAAGCCGCGCTCAAAAGATTCGAAATGAATGTCGCTCGCTCTCTGTCTCGCCGCCTGAAAGAGCACCGAATTGACCAGACGGATGATCGGGGCTTCATCGGTGGCGTCCAGAAGGTCTTTGGGTTCGTCCAGCGCATGGGCCAGCTGATCCAGGTTCTCGCTCGCCGCGATATCCTCCATGACCTGCTCGGCGCCAGTGGGACTCGCGATTTCGTCATAGACCCGGTTGAGGCATCCCATGAGGGCGATCGCGGTGGTCAGCACCGGCTTGACGGGCCGCCCCAACAGGAGGCGAAGATCGTCGAGCGCGGCGGTTTCCAGCGGGTCCGTGGTCGCGACCAGAATGGCTCCCTCTTCGGCCTTGATGGGAAGCACGCGATATCGCCGCGCAAAATGGATCGGGACTTTCTTGATCCAGTCGTGCTCGATCTGAGCGGTGTCCAGGTGCGGCAGCCACGGCAGGCCGAATTGCAGTGCGAGCGCCTGGAGCAGCTGGTCTTCCTCGATGGCGCGCAGGCGGATCAGCAACTCGCCGAGCCGGCCGCCCTTGGTTTGCTGGAGGTTCAGCGCCTCCAGCAGCTTCGCTTCCGGCACCCCGAACTTGCCTTCGAGGATGCTTCCTAACAGCGGAGGACCGTTTGATTCAGAATAGGTCACATTTCCTCAGTGCCGCGCGCCGAACCGGCCGAGAGACATACGGGAACAGAAGCAGTAAACCAGAACAACGAACCCCGCCGCACACAATCTGATGCCAATGCAAAGGGGCGTCCCCGCGTGCCGGGTGGGTCGGACGGGCGAGTCGCCGCCGTCCTGTCAGCGGATGTCGTACAGCAACGTCGCGCGCTGATTGTTGCGCAGGACGTCCAGCTTGACCGTGCGCTCGTTGCGCAGCTGCTGAAAGAGCGTGAGCATGGTGGAGGGATCGCGGATCTCCACCCCGTTGACCTGCTTCAGCACGTCTCCGTGGCGCAGGCCGATTTTCTCATAAAAGCTCGACGGCGCAATATAGTCCATACGGAATCCGCTCATGGCGCCGTTGGCCATCACCGGAACTGCACGCGCCTGGGACAGCAACTTCGGCAGGTCGCCAATCGCTTGATCGACTTCTCGCCGGTCGAGGGTCTTTTTGATGGGAGCGCCCGGCACGGCCGGTGCCGATGCTGCCTGTGGTTTGGGCACCATGGGAGGCTGGTCCTCCCCCATACTCAGACCAAGAAGCTCCTGCTGACCGCCTTGTCGGATCAACAGACCGTCACGACGAATTTCCGCCACTTCTCCGATGTCCGGCACCTGGTCATGCAAACGGATGAATAGTTGTTGTTTATTGGCGATCAACTCAATAATGGCCGAGACGCCCCCCTGATCTCCCATCACGATGCCCAACAGCTTCATCTTCGAGGCGAGGTTGAGCGGCTGTTGGACCACCCCTGCGCCCGCGCCCGGCGTCCCATCCGGCGCCGTGACGACGGGATCGGGTGGTAATGGGAACAGCCCGCTGGTTCGAACCTGATGCGCCAGGGTTGCGGCGGACTGATTCGTCGAGGGGTCGACGGCATCGGCCGTCCTCGGAGAAGCCACACTGGCTGGTACGAGCAACGCCTCGGCAACCACCGCGTTGATGGTGTGAGCCACCAGGAAGGTCGCTCCGATCAAATAGAGACCGATCAATGTGCGACGTACGGACATCGGGTCGCTCAGTTCATTCGCTATGAGAGAAGCGCCGCGCGCTCTTAGTGGCGGTCATTTTCGACATCCTGTTACAATGCGCGGCCATGTCGTTGATCCTGCCCGAGAAATCGCGAGCCATCGCCCAGGATCTGCGCGATCTCCTGGGTGCATCGGCCGTCAAAGACGATGCGGCTACCAAGACGGCCTATGCCGTGGATGCCAGCATTTACCGGATGATACCACAGGCCGTCGCGTTGGTGGAAACCGAATCCCACATCCAGTCCGTCATCCGATATGCCGCGCCGCGGGGCATTCCGGTGACCGCCAGGGCGGCGGGAACCAATCTCACCGGCTCCGCAATCGGGTCGGGAATCATTCTCGACGTCTCGCGCATGCACCGCATCCTTGAGGTTCATCGCGAGGAACGCTGGGCCAGGGTCCAGCCTGGGATCGTCCTGGCGGAACTGAACAAGCAGCTGGCGCGGGACGGGTTGCTCTTCGGCCCGGATCCGTCGAGCGGAGACATGTGCAAGCTCGGCGGCATGCTCGCGAACAATTCAGCCGGTCCGCACACGCTCCGGTACGGATCCGTCAAAGACAATGTACGGGCGCTGCGTGTGTGTCTCCAGTCCGGAGAATGGCTTGATGCCCGCGATTATACCCTTGACGATCCGGCGCTTTCCGAGTTGCTGGGCACGCACCACGCAGTCGGCGAGGCCTGGTCGTTGGTCCGGAGCCATGCCGATCTGCTGCTGCGTTCACGCCCGAACGTCAGCAAGAACAGTTGCGGCTATAACCTGTTCGGGCTCGCCGAAGGATTGACCCGCGGGCGGTTCGATCTGCCGAAGCTATTCGTGGGGAGCGAAGGGACATTGGGGATCTTCAGCGAAGCCACGATCGATCTCGTCGACAAGCCGCGCGCCACTCTCACGGCGCTGATCCACTTCAAGCGCCTGGAAGACGTGGGAGACGCCGTGCCGAAGCTGCTTGAACTTGAGCCCAGCGCATTGGAAGTCATGGATGCCAATACGCTTGATTTGATCGGACGCTCGAAGCACGGTATTCCGGCCGACGCGGCAGCGACGCTGTTGGCCGAACTTGACGCCTATGACGATGCGGCCACCCTGCGCGGCCGAGCGGAACACATGGCGAGGGTCTGCCGCGGCTATCCCTTGGCCGCCGACATTGCCGTCGCCTATGATCAAGAGCGTCGGGACGAGTTATGGAAGGCGCGCAAGGCCCTCTATCCCACGCTGTATCGGTTCGATCCGTACAAGAAGCCGATCAACTTTGTGGACGATGTCGTGGTGCGCGCTGAGCGGATCAGCGAATTGATCCGGTACCTTGAAGGATTCTTTCAAGGCCAGCGCGTTCCGGTGGCGATTTTCGGCCACATCGGCAACGGCAACGCTCATATCGTTCCCCTCCTGAACGTGAACGACCGGGGCGATTTCGAGAAGATGGTGCAGGGCTATCATGAGATCCATCAGACCGTCCTTGAGCGGTTCGACGGCTCGATTTGCGGCGAACATGGCGATGGGCGGGTGCGGGCCGAGTTTGTCCGCACCATGTTCGGACCGAAGATCTATGATCTGTTCCTGCGCGTGAAACAGAGCTTTGATCCGTCCGGGGTGCTCAATCCCGGCGTCAAGATCAGCGACCGTCCCTTCACCGACCACATCGACTACACCCGGCTATCGAAGACCTGCGCCACCTGCGCCAAGTGCAATGCCGTCTGCCCGGTCTACGATGTCTTCCGCTCTGAAGATATGAGCTCGCGGGGCTGGTTCGAAATCGTGACGGACAAGCAGTATTCCTACGACGAGTCGAAGCGGGTGGTCGAGGCCTGTCTCAACTGCAAGTCCTGTCGCACGGCCTGCCCGGCCGGCGTGGACGTCTCGCAGTTGATCCTCGACCGGCGCGCCGAACATCCGAACAGGTTGGCGGGACTCATCTTTTCGGTGCACGCCCAACAGGAGAAGTTTGCCCGATATATGAGAATCCTGGCCAGGGTACAGCCGTTATGGGACCGCCGGATCGTCCGTAAAATTCTGGACCTCGTAACCAGACCGATCATGCGCCGGTTGGCCGCCACGGCCAGGCTCTCGGCCGACGTGGCGCTCCCCAAGCTGGCGACACGGCAGTTGCGCGATCGCCATGCGGACCTGATTCCGAAGGAGGGCGAGGCCAAGCCGCCGGTCGCCTACTTTCATGGCTGTGCCGCCAATTATTTCGATGATGGAGTCGGGGACGCGGTCATCGCCGTGCTGCGACGGCACGGCGTCGATCCGGACTTGCCGCCTCAGCGTTGCTCCGGAACCCCGATCGAGACCTACGGCCATCGGGATCTCGCCAAGGAAGGCGCGCGCGTGAATCTGCGCTCGTTCGCCGGATACCAGACGATCGTCACCGGCTGCGCATCCTGCACGCTGATGCTCAAGGACTATCCCAAATGGTTTGCCGGCGAACCGGAACAGGCTGTGGCGGAAGACTTGGCTCGCCGTGTTCGGCATATCTCGGAATTTGTGGCGCAGTCATCGGTCAAGCCTGCGGTTAGTGCGCCGGGAAGGGACCGGCGACGGGTCGGTTATCACTCTTCCTGTCATTTGCGCGCGGCCGGCGTGACGAGAGAGCCTCGCGCAGTGCTGTCCTCGCTGCCTGGTGTCGACTACGTGGAGATGCCCGACGCCGACCGATGTGCCGGAGGAGCAGGGACCTATCTGGTGAAGGACTTCGAGACGTCTCAACGCATCGTGGAACGGAAGCGGCGGGCTGTCGAACAGAGCGGAGTCGAGGTCGTGGCGACGAGTTGCCCTGCCTGCATGATTCAGCTTCGGACCGGGTTGCACGGGACGGCGGAGGTCAAGCACGTGGCCCAGATTCTCGAAGACGCCTATGAGTCCGCCGACCAATCGTCGCAAGGAAGCCCATCGTGACGTTGCGCAGGGTGGATTGGATTTTTGTGGCGGCGGCCCTCGCCGTCGTCGTCGGGGTGTCGCTGCTGCCTGCGCCAAGAGATCGCAATCCCAAGGTTCCCGGGAACGCGGAGCATCGGAGTGTCGTCGTCGAAAAAGGTTGTCTCGGGTGCCACCAGCCGGATGGCGTCAGACCGGTTCCCGCTCGCCATCCCAAGCGGCAGGATTGTCTGCGATGTCACGCCCGAGGAGATTGAAGTGGGCAGACGCTCCGGTCCAGCGCCCGGTTAAGTCGACCGGGCCATGGGACAACACAAAAATGAGGCTAGGGAGCCGAGCGAGGTCGAATGACATGGTGAAAGTATTGGTGTTTGGACTGACGCTGCGCGATGCCGTGGGCGAGCATGAAATCGAAGTCGAATGTGACGGGCCGACCACGGTGAAGAAACTTGTGGAAGGCAACCAGGACAAACTTGGCGCTCTGCTCCAATTTATGGCCGTGCGGGAAGTGTTGATTGCGGTCAATAAGAAGGTGAGCACCGAGGACAGCGCCGTGAAAGACGGTGATGTCGTCAAACTGTCCTATCAATCCAGGACGTCGTACGACGGCACGCGGGACATCCCGACCTGATTTGGCGCCGCCGTCCGTCTCGGCGCCGGATCTCACCATGCTACCATCGTCCATATCGACAGGGCCCAGGCCCGCCGCGGTGGCCTTTATCCTCGTCACCGTCCTCTTGGATGTTCTCTCGTTCGGCATCATCATTCCTGTCCTGCCTCTGCTGGTGGAACGGTTTACCTTGGGCGATACGGCTCGCGCGGCGGAAGTCTACGGCTTGATGGGCACGGCCTGGGCGTTCATGCAGTTCGTGTGCTCGCCGATTCAGGGGACCCTCTCCGATCGATTCGGGCGGCGTCCGGTGGTGCTGTTGTCGAATGCCGGCTTGGGACTGGACTACATCCTGATGGCCCTCGCGCCCGATATCACGTGGCTCTTCGTCGGGCGGGTCCTGTCGGGCATGGCGTCGTCCAGTTTCAGCACCGCGGGGGCCTATATCGCCGACGTCACCGCGGTCGAACAGCGGGCCGCCGCCTTCGGCAAAATAGGAGTGGCGTTTGGTTTGGGATTTGTGCTTGGCCCCGCGGTTGGCGGGCTGCTTGGCGCCGTCGATCCGCGGCTGCCGTTTTGGGGGGCGGCGGCGACCAGTTTGATCAACGCCTGCTACGGGTATTTCGTCCTGCCTGAGTCGCTGCCTCCGGAGAAGCGGAGCGCCTTCGCCTGGAAGCGGGCGAATCCGGTCGGCTCCCTGGGATTGCTCCGATCCCATCGCGAACTCTTTGGGCTCGCCGTGGCAGAGTTTCTCATGAACCTTGCCCACGTCGTGCTTCCGAGCGTCATGGTGCTGTACTTGGGTTACAAATTCGGATGGGACAGCGCGTCGGTCGGACTCGCGCTTGCCGGCGTGGGCATTTCCGCCATGATCGTGCAGGGCGTGCTGGTAGGTCCGATCACTCAGGCATACGGAGAGCCGCGGACCGTCCGTGCCGGGCTGCTCTGCGGCGCAGCGGGATTTTCCGTCTATGCGCTGGCGCCGAGCGGGTGGGTCTATTGCCTCGGCATCCCGATCATGGCCTGCTGGGGGCTGGCCGGACCCGCCATGCAGTCGCTGATGACGAGGCGAGTCAGTCACAGGGAACAGGGCCAGCTGCAAGGAGCCATCGCGAGTTTGATCGGCATCGCCGGCTTAGTGGGGCCAAGCCTGTTCACGCAAACGTTCGCGTACTTCATCAGTTCGGCGACCAAGTGGCATTTTCCCGGAGCGCCGTTTCTCCTGGCCTCGTGCCTGCTGCTGCTTGCCATGGCGATCGCCTGGGCGGCAACCGTTCAGCGCGAAAAATCCGGAGAGCCGCCCGACTCCTGAACGGTGACGCGACCGAGTTCTTCCGTATGATTGGTCTCCCCTTGCAAGCCGTGCACGAAGATCTGGCGGTGGCGGTAGATCGACAACGCGCGCCGCTCCGACTCGTCGGCTTGCGCCGGCTCGCCCGCTTGCCGGTAGAGATCACCCAGGAGCGACAGCGCTTCGGCCTCCTTGACGGGATCGCGCAAGTTCTGGGAAAGGAAAATCGCCTGCTTGCTCGATTCGACTCCCTCCTTCACCCGACCGGCGGCTCCGTCCAAACAGGCAAGTTTGAGCCGAATGGAGACCTCCGTCGCCATGTCGCGCTCCCCCTGAGCCAACTGGAGGCCGATCTCGTAATAGAAGCGGGCGTCTGCTTCTCGATCGAGAAGCCAATGCGCGTTGCCCAGCGCGACGGTGGACGCAAGTTGCTGGGCCGGGTCCCGCCTGTCTCGTGCGTCGTCCAACGCCTGCCGCAACCGTGCCAAGCCGGGATCAGGCGAGCCATCGACCACTTCCAAAAGTCCCAGGTGAATCCGGGCTTCGTTTTTACCCCGGCGATCCTTCGCGCGCTCGAAAAACAGGATCGCCTGTTGCAACGAGTTGCGCGCGACGTCTGATTGACCGAACGCAGCGGCGATCCGTCCCATGGCCAGCAAGGCTTTCGCATGGGCAAGCCGGTCTGCCGATTTCGCATAGATCGAAACGGCTTCCTGGAGTTCGACATAGGCGTCCCGCGTCTTGCCTTGCTGCTCATGGATCAGGGCGATGTTGACGAGAGTGGCTGCGATGCCCCGTGGTTGTTTGGCATCGCGGAATTGCGTCAATGCGAGTTGATAATAGGTCAAGGCTTCGCGGAAGTGATGTTGATGGTCGTGGATTTCTCCGATCCGAAGCAGCTCGTCTCCCGTCAATTGGCCGGCGGTGGACACAAAATGAACGGGCGGGCTTTGAGCCGGTTCCCATCCGGAAAGTCCCGTCGAGAGGAAAAGTCCCAGCAGCGGCCATCCTGCGACGTGCATGCCGAAAGCATGCGCCCCGACGCCTGCAAGGTCAAGCCGTCGTCTCGGGAACGGTCCGCGAAGCCGTGCCTCCCGCCCGCTTCGCGAATTCTCGTATCAAAATCGTGATGCGCGCCACGTAGCGGCGCACGTCATGGTCGCCGCATCGTTGTCTCGGCGTCAATCGGAATCCCCGAGCGACGAATTCACGGCCCGCGCCGGCCCCGCAGAGATGGATGACGGCGGCGAGTTCCTGTTTTTTTCGCAGCGAGACCGCGGCGAGACGGCGCGGGCCAAGGGTCTCGGCGACGCGCCGGTCCAGGAACGCCGCGGTCATCTCGATTGCGTGACTCGGCAGGACGCGCATATAGAGATCGTTGAACCAGCACGAGCGGAGATCGTGCCAAGGACCCGCCTCGACGACCTGATGGTCGTGGATACAATACCGCTTCGCTTCCTGGAAGGTCCCGTCGGTAATCTGATAGAGACCGACGGCGCTGGACGCCGGACGATAGACACCCAATGGATTCCAAGTCAGCCGCCATCGCCAGTATGTGCGGGCGACGGGGTTCCCTCCGCTCTCGAGTTGGGCGAGCGCCGCCAGAAATTCCGGCGAGATCACGGGCGTCGAATGCTCGATGAAGAGGGATTTGTATTGCCGCCATGTATCGGCAGGATTCTTGTCCAGCGAGTCGTCGAGAGGGAAGAAAAGTTCACTTGGCTTGCGGATGGCATGATAGGTCCAGTTGACGGTCGACCAGATCAAGAGGAGCAGGACGCCGCCCACGATCACACGGAACGGGAGCGGCGATGCGGCCAAGGCCGCGCGCATGAGTTGAAATTCGACCCATCGCGCTCGTACGAATCGGCGGACTCTTGCGCATCTGCCTCGAACACCGGTCCTCCGACCGTGGCTGCTCCCGGCGGATCGCCGGTTTGGTCTGGCGGCCATGGCCCCACTATACCTCGAATCCTCGCGGAGGAAACGGATGCCGGCAGTTGCAGCGAAGGGTCCCGTTTGTGCGAAATCGGGGGTTGATATTGCGTCCCCCGACAGTCCAGGATGGCCATCGGAATGGGCGAAGAGATCTGAACGACGGGGAGAAGATGGCCTATCAACCGATCGAACACTACGGCATCATCGGCAACATGCGCACGGCGGCGCTTGTCAGCATCAACGGCTCCATCGATTGGCTCTGTATTCCGTCGTTTGATTCTCCCAGCGTGTTTGCCGCCATCTTGGACGACGGAAAGGGCGGACGGTTCGAAATCACTCCGAACGACCCGACCGTGCGGACCAAGCAGTTCTACTGGTCGGAAACCAACGTTCTGGTAACCCGTTTTCTCTCGCCGGACGGCGTCGGAGAGATCGAGGACTTCATGCCGGCCGGCTTGCCGCCCGAGTCGCCCTGGCATGATCAGTTGGTCCGGCGCGTGAAAGTGACGCGCGGGGCACTCGTCTTTCGGATGACCTGTGAACCGGCGTTGGACTACGCGCGTGCGGCGCACCGAACGGTGATCGGCGAATACGGCGCGGTCTTCGAAGGAATGTCTTTGTGCCTCGGCTTGTCCAGCAGCGTGCCTCTTCGGGCAGAGGGCGCCGCCGCCGTCTCGACGTTTGTCTTGCAGGAAGGGCAGGAGGCGGTCTTCGTGCTGCATCGGTTGCAGGAGGGTGAAGCGTGTCGTCGAGGCCCATCCGCCGCCGAAACCCAGGAGGTGTTCGATCATACGGTGGACTATTGGCATCGATGGCTCTCAAAGTGCACGTACACCGGTCGCTGGCGCGAAATGGTGTATCGCTCGGCGCTGACCTTGAAGTTGATGACCTACGAACCGACCGGCGCGATTGTGGCGGCGCCGACCTGTAGCCTACCCGAAACACTCGGCGGAGTGCGGAATTGGGACTATCGGTATACGTGGATCCGAGACGCGGCTTTCACCCTGTATGGATTGCTCCGGATTGGTTTCACCGAGGAGGCTCATGCCTTCATGCGATGGCTGGATGCCAGGACCGGCGAAGTCGAGTCCGACGGGTCGCTCCAAATCGTGTACGGCATCGACGGGCGTCATGATCTCAAGGAAGAGGTGCTGGGGCATCTCGACGGCTATCGCGGCTCGCGGCCGGTCCGGATCGGGAATGGTGCGTATCAGCAACTGCAGCTCGACATCTACGGGGAGCTATTCGACTGTGTGTACCTCTATAACAAGTACGTGATGCCCATCGGCTTTGACGCCTGGATGCGCATCCGCCAGCGCCTCAATTGGCTGTGCGACAACTGGCAGCAGCCCGACGAGGGCATCTGGGAAGTCCGCGGCGGCCGACGGCATTTCGTCTATTCGAAGCTGATGTGTTGGGTTGCGATAGATCGGGGGTTACGGCTGGCCGGCAAGCGGTCGTTTCCTGCCGACCAGGAACGTTGGCAGCAGGTGCGCGACCAGATCTATGAAGAAGTCATGTCGAAAGGTTGGAACCGAAAACGTGAGGCGTTCGTCCAGCACTACGACGGAGAGGCGCTCGACGCATCGAACCTCATCATGCCATTGGTGTTCTTTATGGCCCCAAACGATCCCCGCATGCTGGGCACGTTGAAGGCCATCAACCGTTCCCCGAAGGACGGAGGGTTGGTCTCCGACGGTCTCGTGTACCGGTACGACACCGAGACCGGCACGGACGGACTACAAGGGCGCGAAGGGACCTTTACGATGTGCTCGTTTTGGCTCGTCGAAGCCCTGACCAGGGCGGGGCGCTTCGACCGATCGAAGCTATCTGAGGCCCGGCAGCTCTTCGAGCGGATGCTCGGACATTCCAACCACGTCGGTCTGTATGCCGAACAAATCGGGGACAGCGGGGAAGCCCTGGGCAACTTTCCGCAAGCCTTCACGCACATCGCCTTGATCAGCGCCGCCTTCAATCTCGACCGGGCATTGGACGGGAGTTGGCATGGTTGAATCATGCGCCGCAGGGATCTGAAGGACCGTCAGGCGGCTAGGTCGGGATCCGTCCGCTGGGCCGCCGTTCCTCGAAGGCGACGGCCGCCGCTTCGATGGCTTTGCGGAATTCCAGCGGTGCATGGATTCCGGCGAATGTCTCTTTCGTGGATCCGGTCCCAGTGACATAGATCGTGCCGAAATTAAAAAGGCGGCCCCAAAGAGTCTGCACGACTCCGATGTTTTCGACTTTGGTCAGGAGTGTCTCCAGCGTATGGCGCCCGACGATCCCGGTCTTGATCAAGACGCGTTTGTCACTGACCACAAATTCCGAGCATCGCCACGTCAGGTATGCGGACAGCGCTGCGCCGGCGGGAATGACCAGAATGAGCAGTGACCAGTAGGGATTGAATCCTTGATTGATTGCTACTCCGACGAGGGTGAAGCCGAGAATGGTCAGCAAGGCGGGGCCGACGAACAGTTTCCAGTGCAGATGCGCGCGGTAATGAATGCGCTCGCCCGGCAGGAGATTGTCGTCGATGTATCCCACGCGCCCTTCTTAGCAGAGCCGCATGGTGATTGCCAGCGCTGGTTCGCAAGAACGTGACCAGGAGCCGACGCCGCCCGGCAGATCTAGCGGCGTCCCCCGCCGTGGCCGCCACCGCCGCCGGCCCGTCCGGAGGCGCGCCCTCCCTGGTGGAGATGGTGCGGGATCGAATAGGGTGCGCGGAGAACCGGCGGCCCGGGTTGCGCGGTGTGCGGGGGATGAACCTGTTGCAACGTGGGAGGTAAGGGGGACGGCAGCGGCGGCAAAGGAGCCAGCGACGGACTCCGATGCATTTGGGCGTTGGTCACGGCGTTCGAGGAGGCCGGAGGGAGCGCTTGGCTCGGGATCGGAGGTCGCATGGCGGTCGTGCCGGCCGCCGCTGAGGGGAAGGAAGGCGGGGACGGTGGGGGGGAAGACGGAACGAGCAGGGAGCCGGGAGAAGGGGCAGATGGAGGGATGGCCGGCGCCGGGACCGAGCCGCCCGATTGCGTCGTAAGCATCTGCTGCATGGCGGGCAGATGGCGATTGTGCGGTTGAAGCCGTTGTGCCTGCACCAGCAACCCACGGACTTGCTGTACCCCGATCGCCGCAGACGGATAGACGCCCGGCGTCACATAGACCCAGTCGGTCCAGGCCTGGGACACGAGCGCGTTGGCTTGGAGTTGATTGAGGACGTCCTCTCGTTGGCGGCTTGCGGCCTGCACTTCTTCGGGTGAGACGGCCGAGGCCAGAGTCTGGTTTGCCATATCCAATTGCCGGCGCAGCTGATCCGCTTCAGATCGGAGAGCCAGCAGTTCGGTCTTGGCGCTCTCGTTTTCGCGGAGGGCCATGATGGCCTGGGCAACTTCGTCGGGATCGATCTGGGCGGTCAAGTCGGCCCGGACGACGATCGTATCTCCATCGAGGGCGGTGCTGATCTTTTGATCGACCACCATGACGATCCCGGCGGTATAGGTGCGGATCTCGTCCCTGGTGAGTTCCATTCCCGTTACTTCGGTGATGCTTTCCAGGTACGTCGCCACTTGTTCAAGCGCCTGTCGTTTCGCCGCCTCGACGGCCAGGCGGGTCGCATCGCTTTTTGTGTCGTGATCACTCATACGATATTCGCCGCTGGCCGTCACTACGCGCACGTGATCGGAGGGCGGCCGCTGCGCAGCCGGCACGACGGGCGGGTTGGAGACGGGACCGAGGTCGAGCGGAACGACCCGGCTCTGATACTTCTCCGGAATCGAACTCAGTTCGGTGGTGAAGTTCTGCGCGCCGGAATCGTCGGTATAGGTATAGATCGTCGTGGTCGCGGAAACCGGAGAACAGACCGCGATAAGGGCTGCGAAGACAGAGCCGAGCCAGAATTGCAATCCAAGCCGGACACCCCAGACAAACATCCCGGGCCTCTCATGCCGTCCTGACCAGCTTAACACACGGTCGCAAATTCGCGCTGCCCAGCGCCGGCCTGTTTGAACGATTCAGCATCGACCCCCCGCTCTCTCGGACGCGCGTTCATGAGTTGACAGTTGCTCCGGTGCGTCGTAGCCTTGCGACCCTGCCGCGTCTTCGACAAACGGGGCACCGAACCATGGTCCTCTCCCATTCGAGCGTCCGCTTGGCGGCCGCACCGGGTTCCATCTGCGGACCGATCGTGGCGGCGATGGCCTGGGCGCTGATCGCCATTCTGGTTCCTGTGCCGGCCGGGGCGGAAGGGAACTTTGTCCCATCCTCCGTCAAGAAAGGTGTCCTTTTGGTGGCCAGTCCGACGCTGGGCGATCCGAACTTTCGTGAATCGGTGGTTCTCATCGTCGAGCATGGCGAGGAAGGAACGCTCGGGGTCATCCTGAATCGTCCGACCGGCATCCTGCTGTCTGAGGTTTTTCCGGACATCACGGCGCTCAAGGGAACGGCCTATCAGGTGTTCGCCGGCGGACCGGTGCAACGGGATCAGTTACTCTTGCTGTTTCGTCTGAAGGAGCCTTCGTCCGGCGTACGATCGGTGTTCGACGGCGTATACGTGGGAGGCACGCCGGCGATGCTGGAGCAGGTGATTACGCAACCCAAACCGACCGAGACGTTCAGGGCCTTCGCCGGATCTGCCGGATGGGCTCCAGGGCAATTGGCCAACGAGATGCATCAAGGAGCTTGGGCGACGCTGCCCCCTGATTCGTCCGGCATCTTTGACCGGGATTTCTCGACTTTCTGGCAAGATTGTATCAGCCGGCTGCGGGCGCCCAAGGCGATTGCCTACTGAGGGGTGTGGCTGGGTGTCGCCATCAGACGCTGGAGCGCGCGGTTCAGCCGCGTTTGATAGGTCGCGGAAACGGCCTGAAATTCGACGCCGATTTGACGCGCGTGGCACCAGCGGACGACGGCCTGCTCGATCAGGATCAACGTATTTCCTTCCAAGAAACAGAGGAGAAGGTTCACCTTCGTCCCCGCCGAGAGCTGCAGCGGGCTTTCGAGACGGCAGCCTGCGCGGGAGAGGTCCAAGGACTTGGTAATGAGATGGGGATAGTCCTGGTAGGAAACCGTTCCGGTAAATGTCACGGGAAACCGAGGTTCTAATCTCAAGGTACTACACACGCCTTTCCGCAGCGGGCTACTGCATAAGAGCCATACTACCTAGTGTCATTATGATGACGATATTTGATGAAACGTAGCCAATGCAGAGCTGATGCCACCGATTAAGGGTAAACCATACATAAGTTTCCTAATGATTTTGTACTTTCTCAAATTATAAGCGCGAAGCACCGGGTCATTCATGCCACAGAGGTGAAGGGAATTGAGAACGGTTGCACGCTTCATCTCAGATCCGTAAGATGCCCTTATGAATCCGAACCAGGTCTCGCGGATCAAGACAGACGCTCCTGCTCCTTATGAATTGACGGCCATCCATCGGGATACGCATGACACGAAGACCTTTTGCTTCGCCCTGCCGGATGACACGACGCTGGATCTCCTGCCCGGCGACCACCTCTATGTCCATGCGACGATCAACGACAAACCCGTAAAGCGTCCCTATACGCCGTCGTCCATGCCGGGCGCCACGGGGTATTTTGACTTGACGGTGAAGCGGTACGAAACCGGGACTGTCTCCAAGTACCTCCATGACCGGAGGGTGGGGGATACGGTGCTGATGAGCGGGCCGAATTCCGGAGGTCACTGGATTGACGGGATGGCGACCCGTGTTGGATTTGTGGCAGGCGGCACCGGCATCACGCCGATGATATCGATCATTCGTTGGATTCTTGCGAAGAGCCTGAAGGTGGAATTGTCTCTGGTTTACGCCAACAAGACCGAGGCCGACATCATCTTTCGTGAGGAATGGGATGAAAATGCTCGTGAACATGCGAGCTTTCGCTGCTATCACGTGCTGGAGCGGCCGCCGGCCGGATGGACGCAGGGTGTCGGCCGTATTACGGAGGATGTGCTCCGAAAGCAGCTGCCGCCGCCGGGGGCCGACACTATCGTGTTTCTCTGCGGTCCTCCCATGATGGTCGATGCCTTGGAAGGCACGTTGAAAGCGATCGGTCACCCCGAACAAGCCATCATTCTTCCCTGACGTTCGTCCACAGCTCTCCGGCGGTCTCCCTTGCCGAAGATCTGGACCCATTGAAGCGCAGAGCTTCTGCCTCTACCTCCTGCAATGAGTGCCGCCCCGGACGCGAGCGTGCCTGCCCCGCCCGGGGAGACCGGAAAACTCTCACGATGGATTATCGACATCAAGAACCGTCAGAGTCACGACAAGTGGTTTGCCTGCCAATGGATGATTGAAATCCACGATAGCCCCCGACTCCGATATCTGGGTGACGGTAGCGCGGCGACCGGACTCGTCCTCCAAGACATCGCCGGGCTTTGTGCCTTCCGGCAGTTCATGAGCCGAAATGAGAGTTTTCTTTCGAGGATCATATGGTCCGAATCCCTGATCAGGAGGGAGATCGATTTGCGCTTTGTCACCGCGCTTCATGCCTGCCATAGCCCGTTCCAGCGCCGGTAACATTTGATGCCGTCCTTGGACAAATTGGCTCAGGTCTCGAACTTCAAATTGTTCGTCCCCCGGCACAGTGATTTGATAGAGCAATGTGACCGTCGATCCCTCTCTGATAGGGAGTGATTCCCCGGCTTCGGCCTGAGGCAACCCGGTCAGGCCAATCAGTGCCATCGCCACGGCTGAGACCATCAACTGGTGAAGCCTATTCATGGTGTCCTCCTCAGTTCATTTCAGCCAGCGCACTTGTACGTGGCTGCTCGTGATTCATACACCGCAAATCGGCTGCCAACGGAAAGAATTGAAAAATTCATGAAGGTGCGCGGAGTTGGGTCAAGTGTCTGAGGGATGACGCAGCGGGCGCCGGGAACGGGAAGGTGACGTTCTGCGCCGGGACCGGCAAAGTGTCTTGGTTTGTGCGCTGTTGCGCCATGCGACAATTTGTTCGGCCAGAAACAGAATGCGCAAGCCGCCGGCCTGGCTCGTCCTTAGAGAGCAGGTTCGAATCTATCGGTGGACTACATGGTGCTTGTGGAGGGGGGGCAGGGATACTCATGGCTGACGGAGGTCTCGAAGCGCTGGAGAGTCCGATCCAAACGCTCCCGGTGCGGTGAAGAGAGAGACTGAAATTCAAGCCCCATGTCGCGGACGCCGCACCACCGAACCACCGCTTGCTCGATGAGGATAGGCGACTCACCTTCCGGGAGCGAGAGCAGGAGATTGACTTTCATCCCGGTGTACGCTTCGAAAGGAGTTTCAAGACGGCAACCCTTCCGTGATAAGTCGAAGGACTTTGTAATCTGGTGCAGTCGGTTCTGATATCCCAGTGTCCCAAAGAAGGATACGGAGAAGCGGGGCTGTTGTCGGATGACCATATGATTCCTTTTGGTGATGGACGTAGAATTCCAGCGACTTCACCACAGTGCATGCAGAGCCGATGCCCGGAGCGGCGCGCTCTTCCCGTTGATTTGTCTACATTCGACTTTTCCGGGCCAAGTTGTCCCGTGCATTCGTGGCCACCGGTGAAGGCGATCAAGGACGCTCGTTATTGACACAGGGCGTTCCGCGAAGTAGCCTGCCCGCCATCCGTCGATGGATTGCGCCAACTCCACGAAGGCTCGCGACAGGTTTTCGAGTCGAGGCGCGCGGGTGTGACAGCGAGTGGGGCGCGGGTCCGTGTCGACAAGCGGTGACGGCTCTTCTCGGCGTCGTCGTTACGTCAACCTTCAACTACACGAGGATTGCATATGAGGATGACTGGTGTATCAGCTGCAGGCCGACCGGCGGTTCGGACGATATGCTGGGCGCTTGCGGCTCTGGTTCTGACGGCGCCGCTGGCCGCGCGGGCAGGAGATCCCACTTCGATACTCATCAAGCAAGGTCTGCCGGATATTGAGGGAAGAGTCGCCACGGTTTTGACGGTGCACTACGCACCGGGAACGGCATCCGACCCGCACCAACATCCCGGCTCTGTGTTCGGGTATGTCTTGGAAGGCGCCATGGTCAGTCAACTGGACGGCGAGAAACCGGTGACCTACACCGCCGGCCAGAGCTGGTATGAGCCTCCCGGGCAGACCCACGTGGTGCTCAGAAATGCCAGCCACGAGGAATCAGCCAAAATTCTCCTGTTCATTCTTACGCAGGAAGGGGAGCCGCTCAAGTCGCCGGCGAAACGTTCCGATGGTGGAAAGTAAGGCACGGCCGATTTCCCGTGCTGGTTGGCGCGCGAGGTGCGGCAAAGAGTTGATCAAGCAGGTCACGTCGAAGTCGGTGCCCTGTAGGGCATCGCTTCCGCGGGAGTGCTGCGAAGAGACGGAAGAAGCGTGTGTATATGGAAACCGGCATTCATTGGATTGAGCAGTACGGATACGCCGGCCTGTTCGTTCTATTGATGCTGGGCGTGCTTGGCCTTCCCGTGTCGGATGAAACCCTCTTGGTGTTTGCAGGCTATCTGAGCGCGAAGGGCACCCTACGGGTTGAGCCGGCTTTCATCGCCGCATTCTTGGGCAGCGTGGCGGGAATCAGCCTTAGCTATGCAATCGGGCGGCTGATTGGACTTCCGGCTCTCGAAAAGTTCGGCCACTTGGTCCATATGAGGCAGGAGCATCTGGCTGCGTCGCGTCGCTGGGTTGAACGTTGGGGAAAGTACTCGTTGTTGGTCGCGTATTTCATTCCCGGTGTCCGCCATCTGGCTGCAGTGCTGCTGGGCGCGTCGATGCTCTCACCAGGGGTATTTGTCAGGTTCGCCTATGCCGGTGCATTCGTGTGGTCGGCGAGCTTCATCGGCCTTGGCTACGTTGCCGGCGAGGAATGGACCAGACTCTCTCCGTTGATTCATCGAACACTGACGATGGGCGTTCTGCTGGTGCTGCTCGTTCTGTCGATCGGATTGTCGGCCTATTTGATACGACAGACTCGTCGATAGCCGGTCGCTCGCCGATGTAGTCCGAGAGAGATTGCCTGGGGCCGGCATCCGATTGATCACGGGAGGAACGGTCATGAAACGATTGCCGGCGCTAGTGTGGGGCGTTCTTCTGATGATGAACGGATTCATAGGCCATGCAGAAAGCCTATGCCTGCAATGCCTGGACGCCGCCAAACACGAACTGAAGCAGTGTATGGAAGCGGCTATCAGCGCGGAAGACAAGGCCTCGTGCCACGAGAAGCATGACGCCAAGTCGAAGTCCTGCGAGGAGGGAGAGTGCAAGCTGGAACAGGCGACGAAACCCGGCCCGAAGGACCAGCCCGTCTCAGAACCGCTCCCGAATGAAAAATAATCGGCCAAGTCCTGCGATTGTGTCCGGCCCGGCGGAGAATCAGTGAGCGATCCCATCACCCGCCGGCGCAGCGGTGGAGTTCTCGAACAAATTGCTGTGTGGCGGTCACGAGGCCGAGGGGATCCTTTTGAATGCGGCTGCCCAGGATGAATACGACGTCTCGGCCGTAGATCGATGCAAAATCCTGTATGTCGGGAGTGCCAATACGCCCCGCCGCCGTAGGGGCCATGGGGCGAATATGTTTCCATGGTGCCCGGCAAGTCCGTGCCAGCGCCGCGCAGTCCTCTTTCGTCATCACGTAGCCGCTGCGATGGCCGGGATAGATGGACAGATCGGCGCCCGCGAGGCGGGGGAGTTGGCCGTAGAGAGAGGCTGGAGCAATACCGTGATCCGGATGCACCGCGTAGGAGCCTAGCAGCGCGGGATGGCTGGCGATCGGCAGCCCGATCGACCCGTCTTCTGCCAAGGAACGGAGCGCATCGAAGCCAGTGAGGCCGGGCGCCACGAGCAACCCGCCGGCTCCCCGATCCTTGGCCAGAGCGGCGCGGCTTTTCATGGTCTCAAGAGGGCCGCTGACGTGAGCTAGGTAGGGACAAGGGCGGCCACGTTTTGCGGCGGCGGCGAGCACGGCCTCGGCGCATCTGGCGATGCGTTCGTCGTATGGACAGAACGGTTGATCGACCAGACCCTGATCGTCTTTGATCAGGTCTACCCCGCCCAGCGCGAATTCCGTGGCGAGGTCCGCCAATTCCTGCGGTGAGCGGCCGAGCGGTTTCAGCACGGCGCAGACCAGCGGTCGGTCTCGGATTCCGGTAAGGGCTCGGAGGCCGTCCAGGCCGAATCTGGGCCCGTGCCAGTGTGACAGGACGGAGTCAGGCAGCTCCCACGATAGGAGCCGCACGCCGGGGCGCAGGCTGCTGGTGCCGAACAGGAGGTTGAGGAGATCGGTAAAATGACGGCCGATCAAATCGGCGGCGTAGCTGACCCTGGCTTCGTAGCGACCCGGCGAGCGTGGCCTGAATTCTTCAAGCCAGCCCACGATGCGCTGGCGTAGAACCGGCGTCAGGACCTCATCGCTGGCTTCGACAGTCTGGTCCAGGCAGATCAACTCGGCCGCTGTCCGCGCCTCAGTCTCCGAGCCGCCGACCTGATACAGGACGGTGACGCGCGCATCAGGAGACT
>Ga0268299_1001387_pt1 | contig 43523 bp, 50 predicted proteins | sample NOBtaG_FD_193484 | JGI IMG/M metagenome (GOLD analysis project Ga0268299, IMG submission 193484) | Activated sludge microbial communities from bioreactor in Nijmegen, Gelderland, Netherland - NOB reactor | ecosystem: Engineered > Bioreactor > Aerobic > Activated sludge | place: Netherlands... | reverse complement strand
CGATCCTGGGCGATGGCGACACCGGCAAACGCGGGTCGGTAATCGGGCATCTGCCGTGTTCGGAAACCCAGCGGCTGCGTGCCGGCGGTGCTGGACCAGCCGAGCATCTGCTGCTCGCCGACGCCGGTGGTGCTCATGTACACCTCGTGCCCCGGCGTCACAGCCATGGCGACCACGTCGCGACCGTGCGAGTAGAACGCAGGCACGGCGGCCGGCGCGCTCTCGCGCCCGTCCTTGTCGACAAATGCGCTCGCCGCAAAGGTGTCCAGCGTGTAGGGCCCGTTGGCAGCGGCGTTGCGGAAGCAGTCGATGTCGGCCTCGAACGTCCATTTCCCATTCACGGAGCGACAAATGGCATCCAATTCCCACGGCCGCGCATCAAGACCGCCAAGGCCCACGCGCTTGTAGATGCGAAACTCCTCCAGATTGCGCCCCATCGTGCCCGGGGGCATCAGCCATCCGCAGTAAAAGCCGCCGTTGGGCCGCGGCAGGCCGTTGGTGTAGGGCGGCGCGTTGGGCGCATCGGCGGCGGCAAATCGCGTCTCAATCGCATGAACGTATTCGCCGCGCTGGCCGCGCAGTTGGGCAATCAGGCAGTCAAATAGACGCAGAAAGTGATACTCCTCGTAACCGCCCTTTCGCAGTCGAAGGAGCAGCAGGCCGTTGGACCCATCCGACACGATGCGCCCGAACGGATTGGCCTTCAGGTCCTGCCCGCCGGCCGTCTTGGTGGCCTGCACGTCCTGCGACGGCAGCGCAACGTGGCCGTTTGTATCAGTGGTGATGGTGAAGAGTGGATCGGTTCCGCCGGCCCCGGAGATCGTGCCCGCTGCGTCCCCCTGCGACATCAATTGAAACCCGTCGACATCCACGCCCGCCACCGGCGTCCCCGCGTTGGACAAGACCTTGAGTGCAATCGACTCGGGCAGATGGTACAGCAATTCACCGCGAGAACCGCGCGGCTTGTGTCGCGACGCATTCAAATAGGCCGCATCCGGCTCCGACAGCCGGTACCCGCCCGCCGTGCACATGAGCGTATTGCGGTACGGAAAGAAATGCTGCAACTGCAGGTAACCGGCATCACTCGTTCGAACCATGCACTGCGCCAGCGTCGTGTCGGTCGCCGACCAATCCACGAGCCCGAGTTGCCGACCGAGTTCCTGAATGAGATTCCAATCCACGCGGGTCGCCGCATCCACCAGGCCGCGCGAACCGCTCAAAGGCGCATCCAGCAGCAGCCGGACCGCGCCCGGCGATTCACCTTTGCGCTCCGCCGCAAGAAGATAGTCCTCCACGCTGCCCTCAAACACGATCACCCGATCGCATCGAACCCGCATCAACACGCCCTGCGGCGACGAGGGATAGACCGACGCCCCCAGCAGCGCGTTGAACACGCGCATGTGATATTGAATCCAGTCTTCAATCGAAAACGTGTCGACCACATTGCGCACCGCTCGGAATTTCTCATGCAGCGTCGCGTCCACCAGCACCGTTACGCCGACCGCATCACACGGCTCTTCCAGCGTGTTGTTCCAGGTCGACACCTCGCTGAACTGCTCGATCTGCCTGATCTCCGCGCGGACACGCTGACCGTCCTGCCATGCCCAAGTCCCCTCAACCACCCGCGACTCGCCTGCCGCCATCGGCTCGATTCGGACCTTCGACACTTGCGCCCCGCCGGCGGAGAGAATGCACTCCGCCGCACCGGACTTCTCGCCGCCGCTGTTCAGCACATGTACGCGGAACGTGACCCTTGTCCCACCGGCCGGAATCGCCGTTGCGGGGGCTGCCCCCCCGTCCAGCACCATGACACCGTCCTGAATGGTCACCCGGCCGAGGTCGACATCGCGCGGCAGTCGCTCGATATAGCCGATTGTCAAATCAGCAGTCGCCGGCTTGCGAAGATGTCGGCGCAGCCGCCGCAGGTGAAACTCCCGCACCGTTTCAATTGGATGGCACTTCGGCGCGCCCGTCCCCTGAAACAGCAGAACCTGGTCGGCCCACTCCATCACCTTGCCGAGGTACTTTCGACCGTCGGTCAGCGTGAGAAGATCGCCATAGGCCAGTTCCCCCGTCTCCATGCGATAGGTGAACTCGCCGGGCTGGGACAGCGCGGCGGGCGCGGGCGGCGCCTGTGCGACGCTGAGGGACGGCACCAGGGTCACGATTGCAGAAATCAGCCAGATTGGGCGCACGCGCCATCCTCCTGAGTCGGCTCGGTATTCGCTTCAAAACGGTGGCGCAAGCACGTCGCGCCCGTCGGAAAATGGAATGGCCGGATGCGCAGCAAGGGACACATGCGCGGCGGCGATTCACCTGCGTATTTTATCGAATATCGAGACCGAGGACATCAAACCGCGGCCAGTGCGTCCGCAATTCGACGCTGCCAGGTCTCCGCGGCCCCGGCCTGATAACTGCCGGACTTCCACGGATACCCCAGTCCATCGCCCTCGCGGCGCGGAATCAGGTGGAAATGAACATGAAACACGGCCTGCCCGCTCGAACGGCCGGTGTTTTGAAGAAGATTCAAACCTGTTGCGCCGGTCGCTTGCATGACGGCGGCCGCAAGTCGCGGCATGTGTGCGGAGATCGCCGCAAGCGTGTCCGCGGGAAGATCGCGCAGATCCTGGTGATGATTCTTGGGAATAATCAGGGTGTGCCCGAGGGCGAGCGGACCGATGTCTAGAAACGCCAGCGCGTGGTCGTCTTCCAATATTCTCAGTGCTGGAATCTGGCCCGCGACGATGCGGCAGAATATGCAGGACGAATCGGACATGGGATGAAGCGCCGGCGCAGGCACGCCGCCTCCGAATCAGCCCAACAACCGTGTTCACCTGGCGCGATCGCGAGCCGCGTCATCAGGCCTCGGACTTGGGCGCGGCGGCCGCCTTGGCGGACTTGGCCTTGCCTTTGGCCGGCGCGGACTTCTTGGACGTCTTGCCTTCCATGAACTTGATTCGATTCTGGGTCTTCTCGCGGCGGCGGCTGAGGGTCTTGCTGCGCTCGTTGGAACCAGGCTCTTCGTTTCCGACCAACTGCAGAATGGCAAGTTCTCCGCCGTCGCCCACCCGGCGAAGCGGCAGCCGGATGATCCGGGTGTAGCCGCCCGGTCGATCCTTGAAGCGCGGCGCGATCTCGCTCATGAGTTTGTGGCTCACGAGCGATGCGACGAATGTATACTTTTTCTTGTTGTACTTCGCCGGCACCACGCCTGCCCGGTGCTTTCGACCGGTCCGGGCGCGCATGACGCGCTGTCGGTCGGTGTCGGACATGTTGTCGTAGGCTTCCTGGTGCTCGGCGGGAATGATCGAGCGGTCGCCCATCATCACCAGGACCCTGCGCCGGGCCTCCAGCGTGCCCTTACGCGCCAGGGTGATCAGCCGCTCGACAAACGAACGGACTTCCTTGGCCTTGATGAGGGTCGTGCGAATCTCGCCGTGCTCAAAGAGACTCTGCGCAAGATTCCGCCGCATGGCAAGGCTGTGCGCCGAGGTGCGTGCCAGATGTCGTCCAGTTTTTCCGTGTCTCATGGTAGTTCCGCCCCGGCCCGCCACGACGGACGCGCGCCGCCGTTGATGCCATCGTCAATAATTTTACAACCGTCCTATTTGCCTCAAACCGCTCCCGGCGTGTGATTCGGCGTCGGCTCCGGCGGCGAATAGTCTGCCGGCGGCGTGCCGAGATCGATGGCCAGGCCCGCCCCGCCCGACGGCGAGAACGATCCCGGCATCGACGCGTCTTCGCCATCGTCGCCGTCGTCGGCATCGTCATCGAAACCGGATCCGCTGCCGGGGCCGCCGGTCAGCGACAGGCCCATGTCGGCCAGTTTGCGCTTCACCTCGCGCAGCGACGTCTTGCCGAAACTGCGAAGTTGAAGCAGACGCGCCTCGTCCCAGGAGATCAACTCACCCACGGTCCGGATCTTGGCCGACTCAAGGCAATTGCTCGCCCGAACCGACAGATCCATCTGCTCGATGGGCGTGGCCAGTTTGGCGTCGTCCACGACTCCGCCGTGCATGTCCATGCCATCGGATCCGCCGCGTCGCGCGGCCAGACCGCTTCCCATCACCGAATACTGAACGAACGGGTTCAGGTGCTTGCGCAGGATCTTTGCGGCCTCCACCAGCGCCATGTCCGGCGATAGCGTGCCGTTGGTCCAGATTTCCATCACCAGGCGATCGTAGTTCGTCCGCTGGCCGACGCGGGTGTCTTCGACGCGGAAGCGCACGCGCGTGACCGGCGAATAGACCGAGTCGACCGGGATGACGCCGATGATCTGCTCGGAGGGCTTGTTTTCCTCGGCCGTCGCATAACTGCGTCCGCGACCGACGGTCATTTCGACCTCGAACTCGCCTTCCTGGGTCAGGGTGGCGAGCAACTGGTCCGGATTGATGATGGTGATCGCCGGATCGGCCTCGAGGTGCGAGGCGCGAACTTCGACAATCTGACCTTTTTTGCCCTGGACACTGACCTTCATGGTCTTCGGCTCGTCCGAGGAAAGCCGAAGGATCAACTGCTTGATGTTCAAAATGAGACCGGTGACGTCCTCCTGGACGCCGGGCAGGCTCATGAATTCATGGTGGGCGCCCTTGATGCGGACGTGCGTCACCGCCGCCCCTTCGAGGCTGGACAGCAGGATGCGCCGCAGGCTGTTGCCCACGGTGGTTCCAAATCCGCGTTCAAACGGCTCGACCATGAAGCACCCGTACTTCTCGGTGCTCACGGATTCGTCTCGAACAACGCGCGTCGGCAACTCTAATCCACGCCAACGAATTCGCATTGCGTATTCCTCCAATACCCCCGACTACCGGGCGAAAAGCGCCCATTGTCTATCACGCCGCGCCGCACAACCCGTCCCGTGCAATTCCACTCGCGGACCGGGAAGGCCGGCCATTTCTAACGACTGCAAAATTCGACGACCAACTGCTCTTCGACCGGAATCTGCACGTCTTCGCGGGAAGGCAGCACCGACACCTTGCCCTCCAGCCGCTGGACGTCCACGTTCAGCCACTGCTGCGGCTGTGGCGCGTTTTCCTGCTCGAGCAGGCTCTTGACCATCTTGCGGCTGCCCTCGCGGCTGCGCACGCCGATCACGTCGCCGGCCTTGACCAGGTAACTGGGCCGGTTGACCCGCACGCCGTTCACCGTGAAATGGTTATGAACGATGGCCACGCGCGCCGCCTTGCGCGACGGGGCGAAGCCCAGTTTGCAGATCACGTTGTCCAGCCGCCGCTCTAGCAGGGCCATCAGGGCCTCGCCCGTGTTGGCCTTCGAGTGCTGGGCCATCGCGAAGTATTTGCGGAACTGCTTTTCAAACAGGCCGTAATACCGCTTGACCTTCTGCTTTTCGCGCAAGCGTTTGCCGTATTCCGTGCCCTTGGCGCGGCGGAAGGCCTTGGCCATGCCGGGGGGCAGGCTCCGCTCCTGTCGCTCCATGGGGCACTTGGCGCTTTCGCACCTGGCGCCTTTGAGCATGAGTTTGATGCCCTCGCGCCGACACTGCCTGCAAGACGGTCCCAAATTTCTAGCCATAATTCGATGCCTGTCTACAACAATTCCAAAAACCGCTATCTCAATATCTCAGCCGGGTGGCACGGGCGTCCCGCCCGTCGTACGGCCGCGACGGCCGTACCACCCAGGTAGCCAATTACACCCTGCGCTTCCGGGCCGGCCGGCACCCGTTGTGCGGCAGCGGCGTCACGTCCTCGATCGATTGAATTCGCAGGCCGCCCTGCTGAAGGCCCGAGATGGCCGACTCGCGGCCGCTGCCCGGGCCCATGACCCGAACATCCACATCCACGATGCCGAACTTCCGCGCCGTGATGGCCGCCTGCTCGGCCGCGCGCTGCGCGGCGAAGGGCGTGCTCTTGCGCGTGCCCTTGAACCCCACCGTCCCGGCCGACTGCCAGCACAGCGTCTCGCCGTTCAGGTCGGTGATCGTGATCATCGTGTTGTTGAAGGTCGCCTTGACGTGCGCGACGCCGCGCGCGACGTTTCGTCGAACCTTTCGTTTGCCTGCCGTTGCTGTCTTTGCCACGTCGTTACGCTCTCCTAACCTGCCGAGGCTGATTCAGAACTCCGCACGCAAGTGCGAAGCCTCCGCCAGCCCGACCACCACCTGCCCGCCAAGGCGGGTCACCTGTGGTGGGTCCTGAAGCACTTACTTATGCCCGCAATTCCTTCACGCCCTTCTTGCCGGCGACCGTCTTCTTCGGTCCCTTGCGCGTCCGTGCGTTGGTTCGCGTCCGCTGTCCTCGCACCGGAAGGCCGCGGCGATGCCGCCAGCCGCGATAGCATGCAATGTCCTTGAGTCGCGCGATGTTCTGCGTCACGGCGCGCCGCAACTGGCCCTCGACCGTGTAATTGCGGTCGATGATCGCGGCGATCCGGCTGATTTCGTCTTCAGTCAGATTCTTGGCGCGAACGTTCACGTCAATGTGCGCTTCCTTGAGAATCTGCGCGGCGACGTGCGGACCGATGCCGTAGATGTACGTCAAAGCGATGACGATCCGCTTGTCGTTGGGAATATCAATACCGGCTATACGAGGCATCCGACTTCTCCCGCGTCCGCCTGGGTGCCACTGCTCTGTGAGCAGTGCATCTACCAGCGGCGCTCTCTCATTCACACTGCTCATAGAGCAGTGGCACACCACGAAAACACCAATTATTAATTCAACATGGCATCAACCCTGCCGCTGCTTGTGCCGCGGATTGGCCGAACAAATCACCCGAATCACTCCGCGGCGCTTGACGAGCTTGCAATGCTCGCAAATCCGGCGGACGCTGCTTCGAACCTTCATGACGTTTCTCTCCTCGACGCGGGGCCTTGCGGGCCGCCCTACCGTCCGTCGGTTAACACATCCACACCCGTCTTGGTGATGGCAACCGTGTGCTCAAAATGGGCCGACCACCGCCCGTCCTTCGTAACCTGCGGCCAGCCGGTCCAGTCGCCCGATTTCACCTCGGCCGACCCCTGGTTCACCATCGGCTCCACCGCGAGCACCAGGCCCGGATCGAGACGAAAGTCGCTCTTCAACTGCTTGCGGTCCGAGTAATTCGGCACCTTCGGCTCCTCGTGCATGTCCTGCCCGATGCCGTGGCCCACGAACTCCCGAACGACCGTAAAGCCGGCGCCCTGCACCTTGGCCTGCATCCGACTCGCAATCTCGCTCCACATCCGGCCCGGCGCCATTTCCCGAATCGCCAGTTCCAGCGTCTCGAGCGTCACATCCAGCAACCGCTGGATATCCGGCCGAACCTTTCCGATCGCCAGTGTGTTCGCCGCATCGCCGCAATACCCCCGCAGGCGAACGCCGCAATCCACGCTGACAATGTCGCCCTCTTTCAACACCCGGTCGCCCGGTATGCCGTGAACGACTTCTTCGTTCACGCTGGCGCAAATGGACGCCGGAAACGGGAACTTCACGCCCTGGGTTCGGACACCCCGAAAGAGTGCCTCGGCCCCGTGGGACACGATGATCTCGTCGGCGATGCGACCCAGTTCACCGGTCGTCACGCCCGGCTCGGCGGCTTCGCGCAACGCGGCATGCACCTTGTGCACGATGCGACCCGCTGCGCGCATCAATTCGATTTCGCGCGGGCTTTTCAGGATCGGCATGGATCGCGCCACCCGCGCGTCGCTCGCTTTCTTGTCTTCAGCCAGGCCACGCATCATCGGCCGCACGCCTTCCGTATTGCCGCCGAGACCGCGTCCATCGAGCCCTCACCATTCACGGCCTTCAGGATGCCTCGCGCCTGGTAATACTTTTCCAACGGCTCAGTCGCTTCGTGGTAGGTCCGAAGCCGCTGCTGCACCACCGCCGGCTCGTCGTCTTTCCGACGCACCAGCGGACCCTTGCAGCCGTTGCACATCCCCGCCAGCGCCGGCGGGTTGAACATCTCGTGGTACACCTGCCCATCCGTCGGGCAATACCACCGGCCGGTCAACCGGCGGGTGACTTCGGCGTCATCCACTTCGACGTCGATCACGACATCGATCTTCTTCTTCTGCGCACCGAGGCGGGCATCCAACGCCTCAGCCTGCACCACGGTCCGAGGAAAGCCATCCAACAAAAATCCCCGCGCCGCATCAGGGCTTTGGATTCGATCCATCATCATCGAGAGGATCAAATCGTCTGGCACCAGTGCGCCACGGTCCATGTATTCCTGGGCTTGCTGGCCCAACGCAGTCTTTTCCTTCCGCTCCGCACGCAGGATGTCGCCGCTCGAAAGGTGCAGGATTCCGAACTCGCCCGAGATTCGAGCGGCCTGCGTCCCCTTTCCGGCGCCTGGCGGACCGAGCAGGACCAAGTTCAAGTATAAGACCCCTTGATGCGACCGCCACCGGAATCCCCGAGGAATCCGCCGTAGTTTCGCATGATCAAATTCGCCTCAATGCGCTGAACCATGTCCAAACTGACGCTCACCACGATCAGCAAACCCGTGCCGCCCAGGAAGGACGAGATGCTGAACGGGATATCCAATGCCTCGGAAATCACCTGCGGAATCAACGCGATGGCAGCGAGGAAGCCCGCGCCCACGAAGGTAATCCGCGTCATGACGGTCTCAAGATAGTCGGCGGTCCGTTTGCCCGGTCGCAATCCCGGGATAAAACTGCCGTAATCTCTCAGTTGATTGGCCATCTCCTTGGGCTGAAACTGGACCGTGGTCCAGAAGTAGGCAAAGAAATAGACCAACGCCACATAGCACATCGCGTACAGGAATCCGGACCCCTGCAGTTCCATTGCAATCACCGCCAGCCAGTTCCAACTCGGGATCCAGGCGTGCAGGCGATCGAAGATCAGGCCCGGGAAAATCAACAGACTGCTGGCGAAAATGATCGGCATGACGCCGCCGTGGTTGACGCGAAGCGGCAGATACTGGCGCTGACCGCCGTAAACCCGGCGACCGCGGGTCTGCTTGGCCTGCTGAATCGGGATTCGCCGCTGTCCCTGGGTGATCAAGATCGACCCGGCCACAACGCCCACGAAGGCGGCAATCAGGAACAGGATCTTGAGCGGGCCGTACTTGGCGTCGCCCGTCACGTCGAATGACGATTCGCGAATCACCTCAAAGACGGCGTGGGGCATGCGCGACAGAATGCCGGCCATGATGATGAGGCTGATGCCGTTGCCGATGCCGTACTCGTCGATCTGCTCGCCCAGCCACATCAGGAAGACCGTGCCGGCGGTCATGCCGAAGACGCCGATCAACCAGAACGACAGGGTGTTGAGGAACTGGTTGCTCCAGTCCGCATATTCGGCATACACCAGGTTCTGGCTGACAATGTACTTGAGCCAGAAGACGGACTGAATCACGCAGATGATCACGGTCAAATAGCGCGTGTATTCCTGGATCTTCTTGCGGCCGACGTCGCCCTCCTTCTGCAACCGCTCCAGCGTCGGTACGACCGTCGCAAGCAACTGCAGAATGATCGACGCCGAGATGTACGGCATGATGCCCAGACCGAACAGCGTGCTCTGGTGCAGACTGCCGCCGGTAAAGATGGCGAAATAGTCCGACAGGCGATCGATGCCGCCGCCGCTGCTGGACTGGAAGTGCCGCGTCAACTCCTCCTGATCGACACCGGGCAGGGCGATGTAAAACCCGATCCGGTAGACGGCCAGCAGGCCCAGCGTGAACAGAATCTTGTTCCGCAGTTCGCGCACTTTGAAGATGTTGAGAAACGCCTTAATCATACGACTGACTCAACCAACACGACCCCGACCTCGCCCCAATTCGAACACCGGCGTCAATCTTCCTTCGGCTCGCCCTTGGGAGCCTTCGCCTTCTTCTCGCCGCCGGCCTTTTCGCCCTTTTCGGGCTTGCCCTTCTTCGCAGCCTTCGCCCCTTCGTCACCCGACTCATCCGCCGCCGCATCCTTGACCGGCTTGACCGGCGGGCGCCGGACGAACTTCTTCTTGGGCTGCGGGCCGAGTTTGGTGATCGTGCATCCCGCCGCCGTCAATTTCTTCTCGGCATCGGCGCTGAAGCGCTGGGCCTCGACCGTCAGTTTCTTCTTGATTTCACCGTCGCCCAGAATCTTGACCGGCTTGCCCTGATCGTTGATCAGGCCTTCGACAAACAAACTCGCCGCGGTCACATGGGCACCGTTGTCGAACCGCGCCTCAAGGTCGCGGAGGTTGACGATCTGGTACTCGGTGCGAAAGTGAAAGTTGTTGAAGCCGACCTTGGGAATCCGGCGGAAGAACGGAAAAGCGCCACCCTCGGCCGGGAATCGGTTTCGATGTCCCGCACGGGCCCCGGCGCCCTTCATGCCGCGTCCGCTCGTCTTGCCCCAACCACCGCCCTCGCCGCGACCCACGCGCTTTCGCGGCGGATTCGGTCGTACTCGGCTTGTAATGTCCGTGATATTCATCGCCTGCCATCCCAACGTCGACTTGCGTCGTTACTTCGCAGCGGGCCGTCCATCGCGGCCACGCCCTCATTCGTACTGCCTTCTCAGCCCGCGCTCAGTTTCACGCCACGCAGCCGTTCGACCATGTCGCGGTCTCGCAACTCAGTCAGGGCGTTCATCGTCGCCTTGACCAGATTCTTCGGGCTGGTCGACCCGTAGGCCTTGGTCAGGCAGTCCTTCACGCCGGCAAGTTCGAGAACTGCCCGAACACTGGCGCCGGCGATGACGCCCGTTCCCTGGCTGGCCGGGATTAACTTCACCCGGCTCGCACCGAAGGTGCCCAGCACCGTGTGCGGAATGGTCGAACCCGACAGCCGGATCTTGTTGATGGCCCGACTCGCGTGCTTGCGGCCCTTGTCGACCGCATTGGGCACTTCGTTGGCCTTGGCGTAGCCCATGCCCACGCTGCCGTTGCGATCGCCCACCACGACAAGTGCGGCGAAACTGAATCGGCGACCGCCCTTGACCACCTTGGCGCACCGATACACCTTCACCACGTTGTCGTCCATGCCGGAACCGTCGTCCCGGTCGCGCCCTCCGCGCTCGCGAGGTTCGCGTGACTCGCGCGGCTGTCGTTGCTCTGTTGGTCTATCGCCCATAATTCCTGCCTGTCTATTCGTGCAACCCGGCGCTGTCGCCGATGGTCAAAACTCCAAACCCGTCTTCCGCGCCGCCTCGGCCAGCGCCTTGATTCGGCCGTGATAGCGGAAGCAACCGCGGTCGAAAGCGGCCTTGCGCACGCCCTTCATCCGGGCCTGCTCGGCCAGCGCCTGCCCCACCGCCGCCGCCGCCGTGCAGTTGCTGCCGTTCTTCACCGCGCCGGCCGTCGACTTCGACTTCGTGCTGGCCGCCGCGATCGTCGTGCCGGACGCGTCGTCGATCAGTTGCGCGTAAATGTGCTTGAGGCTGCGGTATACGCTAAGCCGCGGCCGCTCGGCCGTGCCGAACAGGGTGCCGCGCACCCGGCGCGCCCGGAGAACTCGTCTGTCTAATTTTCGCTTCTGTGCATTCATGGCCGTACTCTGCCCTGCCCGGATCAACCGCCGCCTGCGCCGGCAAACGCCTTGCCGGCCTTCCGCTTGATCTGCTCGCCCGCAAATCGCACACCCTTGCCCTTGTAGGGCTCGGGCTGCCGCGAATCCTTGATCAACCGCGCGAACTGACCCACTACCTGCTTGTCTATTCCGGAGACGCTCAACTTGGCCGGATTCTCGTCGCCGCGGGTCTGGGCCACTTCGATGTCGACCTTGATGCCCTGCGGAATCGCGAGTTTCACCGCGTTCGCATAGCCCACGTTCAACTCGAGGTCCTTGCCCTTGACGGCGCAGCCGAAGCCCGTGCCGTAGATCTCCATCTTCTTCTCGTAGCCCTGCGTCACGCCCTGCACCATGTTGTTGATCAGGGCGCGGGTCGTGCCGTGCATGGCCCGTTGGGTCGCCGTATCGTTGGTTCGCTCGATGATGACCGCATTCGCGGCCGCATCATGGCGCACCTTCACGACCGGTGCATGCTCCCACGTGAGCGTGCCCTTGGGCCCGGTGATGCTGACCTTGCGCCCGGCCAGCGCGAACTTCACGCCGGAGGGCAGGGTCACTGGTTTTTTTCCAATTCGAGACATCTGTCACCTTCTGTCGGGCGCGCCTCGGGCGCACCCGTCCGTCAATGAACCGTGCAGATCAGTTCGCCGCCGAGGTTCTTCTCGCGGCACTGCCGGTCGCTCAACACACCCCTGCTGGTCGAAAGCACCGCGATGCCCAGGCCGTTGAGCACCTGCGGAATCTGGTCGCTTCCGACATACCAGCGGCAGCCCACCTTGCTCTTGCGGTCCAGGGCGTTGAGCACCCGCTCGCCGCGCGGCCCGTACTTGAGCGTCAGCCGCAGAAAGCCCTGGTTGGCGTCGTCGATCGACTCCACGTCGGACAGGAAGCCTTCTTCCTTCAACACGTTGCAAATCGCCAACTTCACCTTGCTTCGCGGAACCTTCACAGTCGCGGCACGATTCTGCGTCGCGTTGCGAAGTCTCGTCAGCAGGTCGGCAATCGGATCAGTCCACATATCAAACAACCTCTTCTGGCGCCTGTTACCAACTTGCCTTCTGAACGCCCGGGATCTTTCCTTCCAGCGCCAACTTGCGGAAGCACAGCCGGCACAGGTGAAACTTCTGGTAAACCGCCCGGCTCCGGCCGCAGATCTCGCAGCGCGTATAGCCGCGCACCTTGAACTTGGGCTTCTTCTTGACCTTGATCATCCAGCATTTTCTAGCCATGCGCCGCTCACGTCTCCTGTTAGGCAGCCGATTCCTTCTCGTCGCGCCGCAGGGGCAGGCCGATGAGTGTCAACAACTTGCGGGCATCCGCATCGCTGCGGGCCGACGTCACCATGGTGATGTTCAAGCCCTGCTGAAACTCGACCTTGTCGGCCTCAACCTCGGGGAACACCGTCTGCTCGCCCACGCCCATGTTGTAATTCCCGCGGCCGTCGAACCCCTTGGGGTTCAGCCCGCGAAAGTCGCGAATACGGGGGATCACGACGTTGATGAGCCGGTCGAGAAATTCGTACATTCGGGCGCCGCGGAGCGTGACCTTCAGGCCCGTCTCCTGGCCCTCGCGAACCTTGAAGTTCGAGACGCTCTTCTTCGCGCGACACACGATGGGCGCCTGACCGGCGATCACCATCAGTTCGCGGCGGGCCGCGTCGATCCGCTTCTTGCCGCCCTCTTGGACCGCCTTGCCCAGGCCCATCGACAGGACGATCTTCTGCAATTGCGGAATCGCCATGCGATTGGGCTGGTTCAACTCCTTCTGAAGTTGCGGCAGCACCGTCGTCTTGTATTTTTCCAGCAAGCGTGCCATGTCTACATCATCCGCGCGGCGCATCGCCGCCAATTACTTCGCCTTGACCTCGTCCAACACCGTTCCGCCCCGGGTCATCCGCTTCTTTTCCGTCACCTTCCCGGCCGAGTCCCGCACTGCATTGAACCGAATCCGCGATCCGCGGCCGGTCTTGGGATCGACGGGCAGCACATTGGAAATGTGCAGCGGCGCCTCCTTGCGAATGCGCCCGCCCTGGGGATTTCGCCGGCTCGGGCGAAGATGCCGGTAGACCAGGTTGACGCCCTCAATGACCACCATGTCGCGCTTCGGGATGATTCGCAGCACCCGGCCCTGCTGGCCGCGATGCTCGCCCGAAATGACCTCGACCCGGTCGTCCTTTCTTACCTTTGCCGCCATAGCCTTCGTTCCGATCCACCCTCCGGCTGTCACCGCACCCGCGGCAAGGCCGAAGAGAAATTACCGTTGTCTCAAACCACCTCGGTCGCCAGCGAGATGATCTTCATAAACCCCTTGTCGCGCAGTTCGCGGGCAACGGCCCCGAAAATGCGCGTGCCCTTGGGGTTCTGCTCGTCGTCGATGATCACCGCCGCGTTCGAGTCGAATCGAACATAACTGCCGTCGGGCCGGGGCACCGGATACTTGGTCCGCACCACCACGCACTTGACCTTGCGGCGCTGGCTCCGCTCCTTGCGGTTGGAACCGACGAGGTACTCGCTGTTCGGCAGGGCCTTCTTGACCGCGCAGATCACGACATCCCCGACGCTGGCCGTCCGGCGGGTGTAACGACCCCGACCCGTCGAGCCGCCGATCACACGGATCACCATGGCGCGCTTCGCGCCGGTGTTGTCCGTGATGTCCACATACGTCTGTTGCTGAATCATCGTCGCATCACCTGCCGGAGGCCGCGGCCGCCGGACCGTTCGTCTTTATTGCGTTTCGCCGCTGCGGCGGATCACCCGAACCAGCCGGAAACTCTTGGTCTTGCTGATCGGCCGGCACTCCATGACCTCGACCTGATCGCCGACCTTCGCCTCGTTCTTCTCGTCGTGTACCTGGAGCGAGCCGGTTCGAAGCTGGTACTTGCCGTACTTCGGGTGCTTCATGCGCCGCTCGATCGCCACGGTGATGGTCTTCATCCGCTTGGATGACTTGACCACGCCCACGCGGGTCCGGCGGATTTCGCGCGCCGAATCGTCTTTTTTCATCTCTGCCATCATGTTCACCGTCCGGCCGGCCGCGCATCAGGCGGCCCGCGATCCCTGTCAGTCGCCGGCCTTCGCCGTGCCCACCGACTCAATGTGATACTGCTTCTGCTCGATGTCTTTCTCGCCCCGCTCGTTCATCACCGTGAACACGCGGGCGATGTCCTTCTTGGCCTTGCCGATTCGCGAGGCGTCTTCCAACTTCTCGGTCACGGCCTGGCTGCGCAGATCGAAGAGGTGCCGACGGAGCCGGTCCAGCTCCATGTGCAGTTCCTCGGTCTTCATGTCCCGGTACGATCCGATGCGTTTCATGTCAGTCAGTCTCTTATCATGCCTCCCGCCACCTCTGTGGCGGGTCTTGATTCAGCCCTAGAACGCGTGCCGTCTCTTCACGAAGCGGCACCGATACGGCATCTTGTGGGCCACGCGGGAAAAGGCCACGCGCGCCACCGACTCATCCACGCCGCCCAGTTCGTACAGCACCGTGCCGGGCTTGACGATCGCCACCCAATGGTCCGGCTCGCCTTTGCCCTTGCCCATGCGCGTTTCGAGGGGCTTGGACGACACGCTGCGATGCGGGAAGATCCGGATCCACACCCGGCCCTCGCGCTGAAGGAAGTGCGTCGCCGCCATACGACCGGCCTCGATCTGCCGGGCCGTGATGCGGCCGCCTTCGAGCACCTGAATGCCGAAGTCGCCGTAGGCAACGTAGTTGCCGCGGGTCGCATTGCCCTTCACGCACATCTTGTGGTGCTTTCGATATTTGACTCTCGCCGGCATCATGGACATGGCGAAGTCACCGTCCCTTCTCTATCAAAGTCCCGCCCCGTCCGATTTCGGCGCGGCGGCATTAACACCCAACCTGACTACTATTTACAACCGTCGTCGTCGCTGCTGCCGCTCCGGCGGTCGTTCGCCTTCGGCAATCTCCGATCCGTACCGGCCCTTGTAGAGCCACACCCGGACGCCCAGGGCGCCGTAGGTCGTGTGGGCCTCGGCAAAGCCGTAGTCCACATGGGCCTGCAGGGTGTGCAGCGGAATCGAGCCGGTCTTCTGCGTCTCGGTCCGGGACATTTCAGCCCCGCCCAGTCGCCCGCCGCAGATGATCTTGATGCCCAGTGCGCCGGACGCCATCGACGCGTCGCACCGCATCTTCATCACCCGCCGGAAACTCTGTCGCTTCTTCAACTGCTCGGCCACGGCCAGGGCAATCATCTGGGCGTCGAGATCGGGATTCTTGATCTCCGTGATCTCCACGCTCACCTTGCGATCGATCAGGTCTTCGAGCAATTCCTTCAGTTTGTCGACTTCCGCCCCCTTGGGACCGATCACCATGCCGGGCCGGGCGGTCGACAATTTGACCTTCACTTCATTGCGCGTCCGCTCGATCTCAATCTTGGCGACGCCGGCAAACGGCGGCTCCTTGTTGAGTTTGCGCTCGAGGAGCTTGCGGATCTTGAAATCCTCGATCAGGAACTCGCCGTACGCGCTCTTCGGCGCGAACCAGCGCGAACGCCAATCCTCGGTGATTCCGACGCGGAAGCCGACTGGATGAACCTTTTGTCCCATGGTCGCCTACTTCTTGCCTTTACCACGCGGGCCTTCTGCCACGCTCACCACAATGTGACTCGTCCGCTTCAGAATCGGGTGAGCCCGGCCGCGATCCTTCGGTTGAAACCGCTTGATCGTCGGCCCCTCGTCCACCCGCGCCTCGTGCACGTACAACTTGCGCACATCGGCTTCCTGCTCGTCCGCATCGGCCATGGCCGCCCGCAGGACCTTGTCCACCAGCACGCTTCCGCGCTTCTTGGTGAACTTCAGCAGATCCAGGGCCACGTTGACCGGTCGATCCGCGATCAACTGCGTCACCAGCCGCGCCTTGCGCGGGCTGATGCGGGCGTATCGATGTGTCGATTTCCAGAGCGACATCGCTCAGGTCTCCCAATCAATGACTACTTGGCGGCGCCGGCGGCCGCTTCCTTCTTGACGCCCGAGTGGCCACGCCACGTGCGGGTCAACGAAAACTCGCCCAGTTTGTGGCCCACCATGTCCTCGGTGACCAGCACCGGCTTGAACACCTTGCCGTTGTGAACCTCGAACTTGCGGCCGACAAACTCCGGCGGAATCGTGCACTTCCGCGAGTAGGTCTTGATCGGCTCGTAACTGTTCTCGCGAATGGAGCGCTCGACCTTTTCGTAAAGGCGAGGATCCACATACGGTCCCTTTTTCAGGCTGCGTCCCATGAACGATTCCCGTCTCTTTGTCTTCCGTCGTCTACCGTCCGCGACGGCTCATCGCCGTCCGCGGGCACGTTTCTCATCGCCGCCGCTTCAACTTCACTTCGCCGTACCGCTTGCTCCAGCGGCGTCGCAGGATGCGGCGGTTTGAATTCTTGCGCGGGTTGCGTGTCTTGCCGCCCTTGGCCAGCACGCCGGTCGGGCTGCACGGATGGCGACCGCCGCCGCTGCGCCCCTCACCACCGCCCATCGGGTGGGCCACCGGGTTTTGCGAGGTGCCGCGGTTGTGAGGCCGGCGGCCCTTGTGCCGCGTGCGACCCGCCTTGCCCCAACTGATATTCTTGTAGTCGGTGTTGCCGAGTTGACCGATTGTCGCCCGGCATTCGACGCGAACCTGTCGCATTTCACCTGACGGCATCATCAGGGTGGCCCAGTCGCCCTCACGAGCGACGAGTCGCGCCTGTCCGCCGGCGGCTCGAACCATCTTGCCGCCCTGGCCGGCCGTCAGTTCAATGTTGTGCACCGAAAGGCCGACCGGAATCCTCTGCAACGGCATGGCGTTGCCCATCTTGGGCTCCACCTCCATGCCGCTCTCAACCGTGTCGCCCTTTTTCATGCCATTGGGCGCCAGAATGTAGCGCAGTTCGCCGTCGGCGTACTTGATCAGGGCAATAAAGACGTTTCGGTTCGGATCGTATTCGATGCCATCGACCGTTCCGATGACGCCGTCCTTGTTCCGCTTGAAGTCGATCAGCCGGTACAACCGCTTATGACCGCCGCCGCGAAACCGCGAGGTGGTGAAGCCCTGGTTGTTGCGTCCGCCGGTCTTCACCAGGCGCTGGGTCAGCGACTTGGCCGGGCGCTTGCGACCTTTCACGGTCAACTCGGCGAAATCGTTCACGCTGCTCTGGCGTCGGCCCGGCGTGGTCTTCTTGTGTAGTTTGATGCCCATTGCAATCCAACCTCGTGCCGGTCGCGGAAAACCGCGTGCGGCCACAGGAGTCTAAAACAAGTCTATGTGAAACTCCGGCTTCAAAATCACCACGGCCTTCTTCCAGTGCCGCGTAGTACCGGTCTTGAATTTGTACCGGCGCTGCTTGCCTTTTCGCATGCTGGTGCGAACCTGCTCGACCTTCACGTTGTAAATCTTCTCGACCGCGCTGCGAATCTCGATCTTGTTCGCCTCGGGATGCACCTCGAAACTGTAGGCGCCGCCGCGGCCCGGCCGGGTCCGCGTCGCCTCGAACGACTGCTTGCTCTGGTGCGTGCCCTGCTCGGTCACGAGCGGGCGCCGGATAATGTGATAGATGTCCATCTCGTTCGCCTTATTCGCCGCACGCCGCCGGGCGGGTCTCCGTTACTTCGCGATCTCGGGTCGCCCCGCGGTATCCGGGTCGCTCATCAGCGACTTGAACGCCTCCGGCGTGAACACCAGCCGGGGATGCCGCAGAATGTCATACGCGCTCAGTTCCCACACCGGCTTCAACGAGGTCTTGGGAATATTGCGCCCGCTCTTGATCAGGTTGAGGTCATTGGCCGTCGTCGCGAACACCACGCCGTTGGCTGCGTTGATCGCCTTCAGCACATTGGCAAAGTCCTTCGTCTTCGGCGCTGCAAACGACAGGCCGCTCACGATCATCGCCGAACCGCTCTTGGCCTTGGCCAGGACCGCCGAATTGCGGGCCAGCCGCCGCATTCGTCGCGGCAGGTCCTGACGGAAGTCACGCGTGATCTTGGCAAACGCCCGACCGCCGCCGCGCCGCACCGGGGTGCGAATCGGACCGGAACGGGCACGACCGGTGCCCTTCTGGCGATACAGTTTGCGCGTCGAGCCAACGACCATGCCGCGGCTCTTGGTCCCGACGGTGCCCTGTCGCAGGTTGGCGCGGTGGGCCACGATCGCCTGCTTGAGCAGTTCGTAGCGAATCTTGCCGCCCAGCACCGCTTCATCCAGCGGTTCGCTGCCGACCTTCTCGCCCTTCGAATTTAGGACTGGGATTTCCAACATGACGTTCGCCCAAGCCAACAAAAAAGGCCGCCGATCCCACACGGGAATCGATTCGGCCTAGCCCTTCGTTTTCGCCTTCGACACCATCAGGTAGCCGCCGGTCGGTCCCGGAATGGCGCCCTTGATGACCAACAGATTACGCTCTTTGTCAACCGAGACCACTTTCAGGTTGCGCACCGTGACGCGATCGTGACCCATGTGGCCGGGCATCTTCTTGCCCTTCTTGATACAACGACCGTGACCGCGGTTGCCGCCGGCGCCGATGCCGCCGGCCGATCGGTGCTTGCGCTCGCAGCCGTGCGACGCTTCCTGTCCGGCAAAGTGCCATCGCTTCATGACGCCCTGGAAGCCCTTGCCGATCGAGGTGCCGACGACGTCCACGAACTTGACGCCCTGCTCCTCGAACATCTCCACCGTCACCATCTCGCCCGGCTTCCGTTCGGTGGCGGCCGTCAGGCGAAATTCGCGGGTGAATTTCTGCGGCGTCGCGCCCGCCTTGCGGGCGTGGCCGATCTGCGGAATGGTGGCCCGGCTCGGCTTGCATTTCGCAAAGCCGAGCTGAACCGCCTCGTATCCGTCCGATTCGGCGGTCTTCACCTGAAGAATCGGGCATGGACCGGCTTCGACCAGCGTGACCGGAACGATCACGCCGTTTTCGTCAAAGACGCGCGTCATGCCAACTTTTCGACCCAAGATTGCTGCGTTCATATGGCTGCGTTCAGAAAGACAACCCTACCGCTGGTCCGTCGCCCCTTATTGCGACGGATCACCCGCGCGATCACGCTCACGCGTACTTCCGTTTGATATTTGTTGGGTTCGCAAGGATCGAGACAGAGGAACGGGCGACAAACGACATCGCCGGTTCTTGAACTACGCCTTGATCTTGACGAACACGCCTGCCGGCACAACCAGCCGGTTCAACGCCTCTACCGTTCGGGCCGTCGGCTCGAAAATATCGATCACACGCTTGTGCGTGCGCATTTCGAACTGTTCACGGCTCTTTTTGTCAACGTGAGGCGATCTCAACACCGTGTAGCGCTCGATGCGCGTGGGCAACGGGATCGGGCCGCGCACGCGGGCATTGGTCCGCTTCGCATGCTCCACGATCTCGCGCGCCGAGGCATCCAGGGGCTGATGGTCATACGCTTCCATCCGAATTCTGATTCGATCCATCGCCACCGGGCACCATCTCCTCGCACCGAATGATCACACCTGCACCGCCCCCCGCTGGAGCGATGCAGCCCGGCAATGATACTGGCATCCACTTGCCTGTCAAGCGCTCGCCGCGTGATTTCGTGCAAACGCAGCGAATTGACCGGCCGGCCGGGCCAAACTGCCGTAACATCATGATTTCCCAGTAGGTTAGGCGCCATCCCCGCCGCCGGCAACCCGTTTCTCCCGACCGTCGCCCAATACTGCCGGGGCTCGGATTGTCCAGCCTTGATCCTGACGGTATGGTGACCGCGTTCTTTCGCCTGCTTGGAGCGGTTCCGCTGCGAACGTGAGCGACTGTCCCCCCTATTCAAACTGGATTTACACATGATCCGACGTCTTTCCCCTCGATTGGCCTGCGCCACCCTCCTCCTTGCCGGGGCGGCCGGTTGTTCACAGGGCCATGCCATCACCGCCGATGCCACACCGCCCGCAGACTGGCCTGCCGCTGAGGGGCGCATCCTGACCCGCGTCGTTCAGTTGACTTCACCCGCAATGGGCCTCGACAAGGCCGGCGAGGCCTATTTCTCCCCCGATGGCCGGAAGATCATCTTCCAGGCCTACCCCAAGGGCCAGACGCAGTATCAAATGTTTACGCTTGACTTGAATGCCGACGGCACGCCGATCGCAACCTCGCTCAGACAGGTCAGCCCCGGCGGCGGCGCCTGCACCTGCGGCTTTTTTCGACCCGACGGTCGCGGCATCATTTATGCATCCAGTTATCTGAACCCCGATCTCACCAATCCGAACCAGTACCACCGCGCCGGCAGCAGTTACACCTGGGACATGCCCGGCGGCATGGACATCATCGCCGCCGACGTCGACGGCTCGAACCCGCGACAGTTGACCAAAGAGGTGGGCTACGACGCCGAGTGCGGCTTCAGCCCCGACGGCAATTCAATCGTCTTCACCAGCGACCGCGATGGCAATCCCGATTTGTACGTGATGAATGCCGACGGATCCGGCGTGAAGCGACTGACCCGAAAACCGGGCTATGACGGCGGTCCGTTCTTTTCTCCGGACGGCAGGCGCATCATTTTTCGTGCCGATCGGCGCGGTGACGATCATCTGCAACTCTTCGTCATGAACGCCGACGGAACCGGCGAGCGTCAACTTACCCGTCACGGACCGGTCGTCAACTGGGCCCCCTACTGGCTGCCCGGCGGCCGCAGCGTGGTGTACGCAACGAGCCTGCACGGCCACAACAACTACGAGGTGTACCTGCTGAATATTGACACCGGACTGAGTCAGCGGGTGACCTACCAGAAGGGCTTCGACGGCCTGCCGGTCGTCAGCAGCGACGGCAAAAGAATGATGTGGACCAGCCAGCGCGGGCCGGACACGACCAGCCAGATTTTCCTGGCGGATTTCAATTCGCCCAGTGGTTTTTGATTTGGGAAATCCTCAATTCAATCTGAAGATCGCATAAACGCTGCTTCGAATTTGGATTTGTCGGAGTTGGTCGGAGGTTGCATTAAGAGGGTTCGGCACTTCGTTATCAAAAAATCGGATCCTGTCTTCACCATAGTACGATCCCAGCTCCGGCGAGAGAACATCGACGTAGTGGACCGGGCCGTAGTTAGAGATTGAGTGAAGCTCACCCAACTCTCGTCCGGCCGCGGAAGCCAATTCTCGAGCTTGCCTTTGGGCCTCGGCGAACGCGGACTTGCAAAGCTCGGCCCACTCTGACTCGGAACCTATATAAATAAAGTCAAGCGTTGGTTTCGCATCAAGCTGCATCTGGGACTCTTCATCGGCGCCAACTGTCCTTTTCCCAGCGGCATCGGAATCATCGCCCGATTTGTCCCCGTCGCGCTTTGCCCCGGCATTCTCTTTCTTGCCAACGTCGTCGCGCTCAACCAACTGCAACTTCCACAACTGCTCCTTGGTTTCATCAATCTGCAGCAGCCGGTCAGCTGCAGAGTCGGCACTCAATGGCCAGACCAAAGACACCTCAAAGGCGAATCGATGCATCCGTTTGTCCATGGCGTGCATCCGCTCTTCACCACTGGTCTTGGATAATTGAAAAGGACCGCCGAGCCTTACAATCGGTTCGTTGCCCTTTAGTGAACCCAGTCGGGTTTGGAGCTCCTTTCGATCGGCCTCTATTTTCGACATCGCGGACCGCGCAGAATTGCCCATGGCGACCACGCGAAAGCGCACTCGGACATGTGTTGGCGCCACCTGTTTGAACGCCACACCGTGCACGGATACTGTCGGTGCATCCTCGGCGAATGCGGTCGTTGCCGCGAAAGCGGTCATGATTGCAACCCGGACACCGACACGACAGTGAAAATGCCGCATGACAATGCTCCGAATGGCGCAGATTGAGCAAGAGGCAAGCAATCCGTGCGAGCGCTACAGGCTGCAAATCAACTCGCACTTGTGACAAAGAACGCGACGATGCCGCTGTTCACCGCGAGAACTTCGACGGATCTAGGCTGTCCAGTCCGTTGCTCCAGCCGAGGGTGATGCCGCCGCGGCGCTTTTCCGATTTCTCGGCCCGCTTCTTGGCCTCGGCTGCGGCTGCCGCGCGCTTCGCGGCGAACTCGGCCAGTTCCTCGGGCGTCGGCATGCGCGGCGGCGTCTTCATCGACAGTTTGATCCGCTGGTTTTCCCGGTCAACGCCCAGCACGCGAACCTCGACCTCCTGGCCGGGCTTGACCTTGTCGGTCACCGCGTTCACGCGTTGATCGGACAGTTCGGAAATATGAATCAGCCCGTCGATTCCCTCCTCCAACTCGACGAACGCCCCGAAGTCGGTCGTGCGCACCACCTTGCCCTTGATGGTCGAGCCGACCGGGAACTTCTCCTCGGCGGCCGACCACGGATCCTGGGTGAGTTGCTTGAGTCCGAGCGAGATGCGCTGCTTTTCGGCCTCGACGCCCAGAATGGCCACCTGGACGACGTCGCCCTCCTTAACGATTTCAGACGGATGTCGCACGCGTCGCGTCCAACTCAACTCGCTGATCGGCAGCAGGCCGTCGACGCCCGGCTCCAGTTCGACAAACGCGCCGAACGGTTGCAGTCGAACCACGCGGCCGGTGACCTTTTCGTTGATCTGGTACTTTTCGGCGACGTGGGTCCACGGATTCGGCTTGGCTTGCTTCAGGCTCAGGGAGATCTTCTTCTTGGCCGGGTCGAGTTTGATGACCTTGACTTCAACCTCGTCCCCCACTTTGACGACGTCTTCCGGCTTGCTCACCCGGCCCCAACTCATGTCGCTGACATGCAGCAGACCATCCACCCCGCCGATGTTCACGAACGCGCCGTACTCGGTCACGCTCCGCACCGTTCCGCGGCAGATCTGGCCCACCGACATCTCGGTGAAGGCGCGCTCCTTGGCCTCGGCCTCCTCGCGCATCAGCACCTTGCGCCGCGACAGCACGATGTTTCCATCGAGACGATCGAACTTGGTGACCTCGGCCTTCACCCGCTTGCCGATCAAATCAGAAATGTCCTTCATGAAGTGGAGATCGACCTGGCTGGCCGGAATGAAGCCGCGCAGGCCCTCGATGTCCATGTCCAGGCCGCCCTTGTTCATGCCGGTGATCACGCCCTCGACCAACAGACCGGGCTGAATGTCGCGCATGATGGCGGCTTGTTTGGCCTTCTTGCGCGAAACACTGATCAGCCCGCTGGTCCCGCTGCCCTCGAGGATGAGCACTTCGATCGGTGCGCCGACCTCGTAGTTCTCCTCCTTGCCGAACTCGGCGCGGGACATGACGCCGAGGCTCTTCCCGCCAAAATCGATCAGCACGTCCTCGGTGCCGATGTTGGCGATGCGACCCGTGACCAGTGCGCCGGGTGAATTCTGGTCGGCGGCCGACAGGGTCGGCGCGGCGGCCCCCTGGGCGTTGGACAGGTCGGCGGATGACATCCCCATCATCTCCGCCGCGACTGCGTCATCCAGTTCCACCGAGCGGGCGTCGTCGAGCGCGGCGGACACGCCGTCGCGTCGCGTGCTTTGATCGCGGCGCGGGGGGCCTGCGGGCGGCGGCCCGGCGGCGGCATCGGAGGGAAGTTCTGGATTGGGTTGGGCTTGAGGTGAAACAAGGTCCATACGTCGTTGGCCTATCGTGGTGCGTTGGTCATAAATATCCGCTTGTGTGCTTTCGACGCGGTACCACGAACGACCCGGTCGATGGCAGACGGCGGCGCGGTCGCAGCCTCTCGGTGCGGTTCTCGAATCCGATGGGTTAGGACACGGCAATCGAAATCATGCCGCCCACGGTTGGGAACAAGGTACAGAATACCCCTGCCATCACGGCAAGTCCATATCCCTGACGAAAACCATCCTGTCACAACGTCCCCATAACGACACGAAAAAGCGCAATTCGAGCCGTAGGACCGGTCGGCATCGGCGACGATCTCACTGCCCGACGCACGGAACGCCGACGCAGCGTGAATCAGTTGGACAGCAACAGGTTGACCAGGGCCTCGGTGTCTGAGGAATCCAGCAAATGATTGTTGTCCAGGTCGGCGCAATCGCAGTCGGCCCCGACGGTGTTTCCGCCGGTCAGACAATCGATAAAGCGGGCCACGTCGCCGCCGCTCGGACTGCCACTCATGCTCACGTTTCCGGCGACCTGGCACGGCTGCGGAACCGTCAGGGCCGCGGTCACGGATTGGGGCGAATGGGGCTTGAACAGGGTGATCGTCGCATTGCCGGTTGCCGGCGGTCGATTGGCGACGAACCAGAAATTATACATGGTGCCCCATCGAATCGCGTTGGAATTGACATTCTGAGCATATGTCTGCGGACTTCCCCAGTTGATCGAGCCGGGAATCAGGGTCGAGGTCCAATCGGTGTTGTCATACGGCTCGCCGGAGTGGTAATCCACGTCGTGGAATCCGACACCCGTTACGTTCGTGCCCAGGGGCATGGGAATCGAGAAACCGCCGATGCCGGATGCAATGTTGAAGTTGAAGATGGCATAGTCGTAGCGCCAGAGGCCGCCGCCCAGGTTGGTGGCCTTGTGACCGATCTGCATGCCGCCCTCGTTGTTGACGACCACCGGCGTGATCACAACGCTCGGGTCGGGCTGGCCGACGCCCAGGCCGTGATCCCGCCATGCCTTGATGGCGGGCTGTCCGACGACCATATTGCCGACGACGGTGGCGGCATAGGTGCCGGCGGTGATGGTGGCGCGCTTGTAAGAGACATTGTTGTCTCCGCGGCGGGCGGGAATGTCATCATCGGTGACATATTGACCCTCAACGAAATACAAGGCGCCGGCATTCAGCGTCGGATTCAGATCGGCTTCCTCGACCTGAAGCCGCCGAAAAATCGCGTCGCCCGACGTGGCCGGGAAGGACGTGAAGGTACCGGTCAGCATGTTCAGCGACGAGCGCGGGGCCAGTTTGGTCTGGGCGGCGTTGTAGCCCGCGCTGTAAACGTCGCGGCAACCCGCACCCAGCCACTGCCCGCCCACGCTGTTGCAACTCAATCCGCAGTTGTTCGTGGCGGCGGCACAGCAGGCCGTCTTGCAGAAGCCCAGGCCGATCTGCATCAGTCGGCCGTCCTTGAGGCGATACATGTTCATGGCCAGCGCCGGCGAGCCGGCATTGGTCCAGTGCATGTTTGCATCGCCGATGTTGCAGGTATTCGAGCCCAGCGAGTAGGCGTGCTTCGTCCCGATCGGGCCATAGTGGGCGATGCTCGTGCAATCCGAATAGACCACATCCGGCGCCGGCTGTGCCCGGAGGTCGCCTTGCCCCCCAAACAGAGCGATTGCAACCGCGACCGGGGTCAGAAAAAACGACGGGACTCGATTTCTCGGTGCATGCATGACGGGGCCTCTCCTGTAGTCGGTGCCGGCTCGCACAGGGATTCAATGAAGCATACCACAAACAGGGCATCGCCTGCCTATGCTGCGACGCCCAGCGCCTTGGCCACGGTCGCACCGATGTCGGCGGGCGACATGGAAACGTGAATACCGGCGGCCTTCAGGGCCGCGATCTTGCTGTCCGCCGTGCCCTCGCCGCCGGAAATGATGGCGCCGGCATGGCCCATCCGCTTGCCGGGCGGGGCCGTCTGGCCCGCGATAAAACCGATGACCGGCTTTTTGACCGTCGATTTGACGAATGCCGCGGCGTTTTCCTCGTCGTTGCCGCCGATTTCGCCAATCATGATGATCGCGTCGGTCTGCGGATCCTCGTTGAACATCTTGAGCAGCGGGATGAAGTTCAGTCCCTTGACCGGATCGCCGCCAATGCCGACGCACGTGGTCTGTCCGATGCCGCGCGTGCTGCACTGCCAGATGGCTTCATAGGTCAGTGTGCCGCTCCGCGAAATCAGGCCGATGTTCTTCGACTTGCCGTCGGCCGGCTTGCAGATGTAGCCGGGCATGATCCCGATCTTCGCCTGTCCGGGCGTGATCACGCCGGGGCAATTCGGTCCGATGAGGTGCGCGCCGGCATCTTTGATGAACTTGGTGGCCTTGACCATGTCGAGGGTGGGAATGCCCTCGGTGATGAGCACGATGACCTTGATGCCCGCGGCGGCGGCCTCCATGGCGCTGTCTGCCGCAAACGGCGGCGGCACGAAGATCAGCGAGCAGTTCGCGCCGGTCTCCTTGACCGCATCCGCGGCGCTGTTGAATACCGGCAGGCCATGCTCGCTCTTGCTGCCGCCCTTTCCCGGCACGACGCCCCCGACCATCTTCGTGCCATATGCCAGGCACTGCGCGGTGTGAAACGCGCCTGCCTTGCCGGTGATGCCATGTGTGACGACCCGTGTATTCGAATCAACAAGGATGCTCATGCTGCGGTTCTCGCGGAAATGTGTGGTGTCTGCTCGGACCGAACTCAATCGAATTCGGCGGTTCGATTCTACCGGGTCCGCATCGACCCGAAAAGCAATCAAACCGACCGACCGCGGCATGCCGCATTTTCCCGTTTGAGGGACGTTTGCCGCCGCTCCGATGATTAATCCGGAGAGTGTGCATGACCACCCTGACCCGCGTGCCGAACACGCCCCCTGCAACCACCGTCCGCTCATCGGCTTCGGCCGACGCGTTGATTCACCAATTCGACCAGTTGTTGGACCAGGCCGCGGCCCGGGTCGATTCCCATCCGTGGCTGGTGGTGATGGTGCTGCATGAAGTGTTTCGGAATCTCTACCCCCACGATCCGTACCTTCCGTTCGACTCCGTGGAGCCCCATGCGAGCCGAATCGCCCGCGTCATGGCTGAATGCACCGCCCGCCTCCGACTCAGCGCGAACTGGCCTTCGTACTTTGGCCCGCGGGAAGTCGGCACTGCCGCGACACCCGCCGCCCGTCCGACGAACGATGCGGCACGGGCAACCGAGGGCGACACGCAGCAACTGTACGGCTCATTCTGGGATCAATTCGATACGAACACCTATATCAATGAAGCGTCGCGCATCCTGTCCGAGCGATTCGGCCCCGCCGGAGTGGTCGACGGGCTGAGCCCTTCGAGCGTTGTGCTGGACGCCGGCTGCGGCAGCGGGCGTTACGCGATGGCGCTGGCCCGACTTTGCCCCGCGCGTGTGATCGGCGTGGACCTCGGCGCGGCGTCCCTGGCGCACGCACGTCGGATCGCCGCACGCGCCGACATCACCAACATCGCGTTCCAACACGGTGACGTGCTGGCCCTGCCCTTTCCAGATGCATCGATCGACTTCGTCTTTTCAAACGGCGTCCTGCACCACACCGGCGACACCGCGCGGGGCTTGCGCGAGATGCACCGCGTGCTTCGACCCGGCGGCCGCGCGTTCCTTTATCTCTACGGCGCGGGCGGGCTGTTCTGGCACGCCCGTCGCGCGGCCCGGGAAGTCATGTGGCGAATTCCCCGCGACTACGCCGCCGACACCCTTCGGTTGATCGGCATGCCGGCCAACCGCTTCATCTTCATGGACACCTGGTACGTGCCCGTTGAAGAACACATCAGTCGCAATGACCTGGAATCACTCCTGCGCGAGACCGGCTTCGCCCGCGCCCAGAAACTCGTCAGCGGACGACACACCGATCTCGACAGCGCCTCGGTGATGGCCGCACCCGACGCCTCATCGCTGTGGGGCGACGGCGAGCACCGCTATTTATTGACAAAATGAATTTGTTCGAGGCATGGTCGCATCGCGGCTCAGTCGAGCACCACGATCCGGCGCCCGCCCGGCTTGTTTCCCGAGGAACGTGCCGGCTTCGGCTTCGGTGGCGCCGGGCGTGGCTGATATGGGCGGGGCGTCGCGGACTTGCCCCGCTTGTCGGCCGGCGGCCTTTGCATCGAGCGTGCGGGACCGCGATCGGACGAGGTCTCCGAACGTCGGGCCGCCGCCGGTGCACGGACCGGGCGCGGATTCGCCGGTCTTTGCCCGGGTTTCGCGGAGCGGGCTTTGAATGGTCGTTCCGCTGCGCCCTGCGGGCGATGCGGCAGTTCCGCGGCCTCGGGCCGCTCCACCAGTTCGTGCAGATACTTCACTTCCGATTGCGACAGAGTGCGAAATGCGCCGATCGGGAGTTTGGCGATCGACAGTTTGCCCATGCGAATGCGCGCAAGACGCAGCACTTTGTGGCCGAGTTTCGCGAGAACACGCCGCAATTCACGGTCGCGACCTTCTCTCAGCGTGATTTCCAGGATCGCACGGTCGCGATCCTTGTGAATGAACTCGATCTTCGCGGGACCGGTGCGGCCGTCCGAGAGCCAGATGCCCCGCCGGGCCTTGTCGAGGGACTCCTCATTCGGAACGCCGGCGACTTCGGCGCGGTAGGTCTTCGGCACGCCGAAGCGCGGATGGGTCAATTTCTGCGTCAGATTTCCGTCGTTTGTCAATAAAATGAGGCCGGTGGATTCGGCATCGAGCCGGCCGACCGGAAACACCCGCTCGCGCACGCCGACCATGAGGTCGATCACGCGCTTGCGGCCGTCGGGATCGTCGTGAGTGCAGAGAATGCCGCGCGGCTTGTTCATTAGAAAATAGACCGGACGCTCGGATCGGAGCGGCTTGCCGGCGACCACCACGCGATCCTTCGCCGGATCGACCAGCACGGGGAGTTCGGAGACGACTTCGCCGTTCACCGTCACTGTGCCATCGAGAATCATCTCCTCGCAGGCACGCCGCGAGCCGAACCCGGCCGCAGCCATAAGTTTTTGAAGTCGTTCACGCATGCCAAACTTCGCCTTTCGCGCCGGCCACCCGGCGACACCATAGCGGAAAAAAAGGGGACCGGCACTTTCGCGCCGGTCCCCTGAAATGCAATTCGATCTTCCGGCAGGCGCCGGCGAACACCCGGTGATTACCGCGGTTCCCAAATGGTGACACTGCCGTCCGGCGCCGTGCTCAGGCGGGTGTCGTAGAACTTGTACTCGGCCGAACCGTCGGCCTTGCCGAGGGCCCATCGCGAAAACTCGCGGTGCCAGCCGATCCGCTGCGGATTGGCGGTGGAGACGGCCAGGGTCGGGCCGGCATTCTGGCAGGCGCTGTAGAAGCCCTGTTCGGCCCACATCACGAACCGCGATGCCTTGCCGCCGACCAGATTCGGCGTAATCCGCCGCGTATAGAGATTGTTGTATCCGTTCGGATCGTTGCCGATCGCGCCGAGATTGAACGTGTAAGTTCCGGAATCGTTGTAGGCGTATCCCTGCATGAACCGCGTGTTGAACGTGTAACTGCTGCCGTTGATGTTCCAGGAGTTGCGCAATTCCTCGTCTGGCACGGTCGCCGGCGGCTGCCCGATCAAGGACACGTCATAGGTTCGATCGCCGGGATCCTTATAGACGGGGATCTCGGAGTTGCCGACCGCGCCCGGTGCGATGAACCGGTTGAGCGGCCGCAGTTCGGCCGGAATCAGGGTCGAGTCCATCGTCAGATTGTTGAACTCCGCCGAAACGACACGGGCCCTCATGCCGCCGAATGACCAGGGCGTGATCGGCGTCACACCAGGCACCACGTACGGAGTATGGGGATACCAGGTGACGGTGCGATTGGACTCGTTGTCCATGTACATATAAGTGGATTGCAGAATGCCGCGAAGATTGGCCAGGCACACAGTCGCCTTCCCCTTCTCGCGGGCGGCGTACAACGACGGAATCAGAATCGAAATCAGGAGCGCGATGATCGCAATGACCACCAGCAACTCAATCAGTGTAAAACCGCGGTTCTTCCGGGCGCAACGTGCCGGTTCACTTCTCGTCATCAAAAATCTCCTTGTCACTCCAGACCAAATGCTTGTTCTGTATTGTTAGGTGGGTACGCGCGCCCGACCTCAAAAATTAGGCACGACGCGCGGCTTGGGAGGGCCTTCATCCTGAACTTCTTCAGCGGCCGCCTCCACTTTTTCTTCCTCAGCCTGAATCACGACCCGCGGGGCCACGGTCGCCGGGAAACACTGAGGGCAGGCGCCTGTGCTGCCGGGGACCTCGGGGCCAAAATACTGCCCGTTACACTTGTCACATGTCGCGACGCGGTACGCTTCTTTCTCGCTGCACGACTGGCAATGTAGCGGAACATCCTGGCCGGCCCGATCCACTTCGGCCTTGACCTGCGTCGGTGTCAAGTTGAACACCGTCTTGCAGATACGGCACTGGTATGCCACTGCGGTCTCCGGCGTATCAGGGACCGGTTCCGCGACATTGGAACGAAACATCAAAAGCAGCGCTGCCGTGCCTAGAGCCACGGCAATGATGCCGATCTTCACGTGTTTTGAATTCACACTCCACCGCCCACTCGTTAACCCAACCCCACCACGAAGGACTACTACTTTATACGGCCCCACGGGTGGAAATCAACCAGAAAGTCACCATATTCCGGGGCGATCCACCGGCACCGGCCCCTGCGAACCCGCAAACCGGGCTTGATTGAAGCCCCAATTGGCTCTATAAAACCCATCGTTGGCGCACCCCGGTTGGGGTGCTGTGCCAGCGGCGTAGCTCAGTTGGTAGAGCAAGGGATTCATAAGCCCTGGGTCGCCGGTTCAAGTCCGGCCGCCGCTAGTTTGACCCCTCGTTTCCCACCTTGTTAGCGATTCGTCCCGTATTTCATACCGGTTGTGTCCGGGATAATACCGGCCATGGCGGCTCTATCCGCCAGTCAAAATGTGTGCCATTGCCGCCACATCCTGTCCGTTCACCCGGCCATCGCCGTTGATGTCGGCTCGCCCGGCTGGGCATTCTGGGTGCGAAAGGGAATACCCCACTGGGTTCATTAATGCGGCCACGAATTGGGCCAGATCGACCGGCGAAACCACCTGATCGCAGTTCAAATCCCCGGCAATACCGTCACTGGACCGTGACTCAAAGGCGCCCAGGTCGATGATTGGCGCAGTGCCCGTGCCGCCGTCGTCCACTTCGGGGTCGTTCCAAAATCGGGGGCCGCCCGCCCGGTCGTGCTGCAACCAGTCCGGCATGCGGGTGTTCGCGCCGACGTCGATGCAGGGCGAACCCGCCGAGAGTCGAAGGTCGTCGTCGGCGGTGCCCCGGATGCCGTCGACGCCCAGCGGGTCCCGAAACAGGGGGTCGGCGTCGATGATCCCGATGCCCGCAAGCCCGCCTTCAACATTACAGTAGTCAATTTCAAGGGGCGCGCCGCCGACTTGATCGGGCAGGTTCCCGCGCACGATCGAGTTGGAAAGGAGCGATTCGGCAAACTCCATGTTTTGAATGGCGCCGCCGAACATCCCGGACTGGCCGACGGCGGTGTTCGCGGTGAACGTGCAGTTGGAGATCGTCGAGAAACTGAACGCGGTCAGAAACAGCCCGCCGCCGGCGCGGGCCGTGTTTTCGTTGAAGACGCTGTTGTAAATCTGCGGATGCGCGTCGAAACTGCACAACAGGCCCCCGCCCCACCCTTCCGTGTCGCCGATGGCGTGATTGCCGACATAAGTGCAATTGGTGACGATGGGATTGCTTCCTTCCAGGTACTGTCCGCCGCCGCCCAGTTCGGCGGTGTTGCCGTCAAAAATGCAATCGTCAATCAAGACGTCCGAGAAGTAGGTGCTCGCGCCGCCGCCGACCGAGAACGACCCGCCGAGGGCGGTGTTGCCGCGAAAGGTGCAGCCGCGAAAGGCGACCGGCGCGCCGATGCTGTAGCCCCCGCCGCCCTCGAGCGCATGGTTGTCCTCAAAATGGCAGTCCTCGACGGTCGCGGCGGCTTCCTCCACGGCGTAGAATCCGCCGCCGAAACTCGACCGGTTCCCGGTGAAGATGCAGCCGCCGATCATGGCGGCGCCACCCTCGGTCCAGACGCCGGCGCCGCCGCTTCCACCATCGCCGCCACTGCCTGCGACGATCTCCACGCCGGCGTGATTGCCCTGAAAATAGCAGCCGAGAACCATCGGTTCGCCGAAGTGGGTGAAGACGCCGCCGCCGCCGATTTCCGCGAAGTTTCCGGTGAACTGACAGCCGAACAGCATGACATGCGACGCATCCGCGTAGAAGCCGCCGCCGTTGTAGGCGCGATTGTCCTCAAACAGGCAGCCGATCCAGAGGGAGCCGTGTTCGCTGGCGCTGTAACCCCCGGCGCCGCGGCCCAGCGTCACGTTTCCGCGAAAAATACAATTCCAGACGAACGTCTCGGAATGGTGGTGAACGTAGAGCCCGGCGCCGTGGCTGACGGAAAAATTATCGACAAAGGCGCAATTGATGACCGTCGAACTGCCGTGGTCGTTGATCGCCCCGTGGTTGATGGACCAGTTGGAAAGAAATGTGCAATTGAGAAACTGCGGCGTGGCGTCGTAGACGTTGGCCCCGCTGCCCTGATCGCGCGAGAGCGGCGTCGGCCCGAGCGCGGCGCCGTCGGAGCGGCCGGCCGTGACGATGAAGCCGTCCAGGATGGCGGTGTCGTCGACATCCTGGGCCACCACCACCTGGTATGCGTTCTCCGTCATGTTCGCGAAGCCCGGCGCGTCGTCGCCCAGCAGGTCGCCGGTCAGAATCGTGGGATTGGCGGAAAGGTTGCGCTGATTGACATGGGACTCCACCCCCGCGAAGCCCCCGCGCAAAGCGACACCCGACTTTAATTGAAACCGCACGTTGCGATCGCCCGGCGGCCCCGGACGGTAACGCCCCGCCGCCACCCAGATTTCATCGCCCGGCTGGGCCGCCAGCAGGGCCGGTTGAAGATCGGAAAAGGCATCGGCCCAGGTCGCGCCGGTCGACGCCCCGGAGGCCCCGGCTTTCACCCGGAGTATGTCGGCAGGCGCGGGCGCAGCGCAGACCGTCAGAAGCAAAATCGCGATCAGGCCTGACGAATTGGCGCGTGCGCGATGCATGAAATCGCTTTCCGGCAGGTGGGTTTGCCGTCATTGGAACGAGGCGCCGGTCGGAGTGCGGCAGCGATCATTGTACGAAGTCTGTCGCCCGCGATTCAATCAATGGACGCGCCTTCAGCGCTGGCCGGCGAAAGGCCCTGTAATGGCCGGGCCATCAGGAAGCGCTGACGGGCATGGCGAATTCGGACTCAGCCGGTTGCATGTCCATGGGCTGCGACTTGGACGGCGAAGCCATGGTGGATGGCGGCGCGGCACCGGTCCAGCGCTGCTCGATCTCGTCGGGCCGGGCCTTGACCATTTTGAGCCGCGGGCCGGGCACGCGCGAGGTCTTCTCGATCTTGCCGAAGCGCATCCGCGCGCCCCATTTGAGCGAATCCCAGGCCGTTCGCGCCAGCGCCGCCATGCCGATGAACTGCATGCCAATGTCGGCGCCCGCGAGGCGGGTCTTGAATCGCACCATCGAATCGAGCAGGTTGATCGGGTTGTAGAAGGTGCCGTAGGCAGCGATCAGGTTGAACTGCTTCCACCACGGCGAGGACTCTTCGGTCGCCACGACGTGGTTGCCGTCGAACTGCCATTCTTCCAACTGCTTGCCGCCGACGCGCTCGAAGACCATGCCCTTTTCGTAGGGCACGTCGAAGAAGTTGGTGCCCACGGCCGGGGTCAGCACGGTGATCTGAACGCTGATGGCCCCCGCCTTGCGCAGGAAGTGGACCTGGTTCATGATGCCATACAGGCTGCCGCGGGTCAGCAGTGGCTGATGATCGTGGTGCATCATCATCGGCATCGGGCAGATGCCGTTGTTGTTCATGGCCCGGAATAATTCAATCGTCTTCTCCGGCGTCTGACCCTTCTTGATCAGGCTCGCCGTGATGTCCTCGATGCCGAACCAGATGCCGCGCATGCCGGCCTGGCGGGCGCGGGGCATGAGGTCGATATTCTTGTGGGCATCGAACTCGGTCGACTCGGTCGCCCAGCGCACGGCCTTGTGGAACCGCTCGCCGTTGTAGCGCCGCTTCACGAGGTGGTCGAACAACTCCTCCGCCGTCTCGCGCTTGTTGAAGAAGTTGTCGTCGGTGCCGAAGAAGTTTTTCAGGCCGTAGGTCTTGTGAAGGAACTCCAGTTCGTCGCCGAAGCGCTGCGGACTCTTGAACCGGAAACTGTTCTGGTTGTAGGCCGGGATCGGGCAGTAGTTGCAGCGGAACTTGCAGCCCTGCGTGATGGTGACCGATGCGATTCGGGCATGCCTGTTGATCTGCTCGGCCGGCACGGCGCTGGTCAACTCGCGGCCCTTGTGCTTCCGTTCGACCAGGCTGTATCCCGCCACCGGCATCGGATATTCGTCGAGGTCCTGCACGAGGCGTTGAATACCCGTGTCAACGAGGTGGGCCTCGCCGCCGCCGGGCGGATCGATGCGATAGACCAGGCCCGGCACATCTTCGAGCGCCCTTGCGTTGCGGGCCTCAAGGAATGCCTGCCGCATGGTGTTGGACTTGGTCTTGTATTCGAGCAGCCGATCGAGCAACTCGATCAGGATGAAGGCCTCGCCGGTCACGGCGCAGTCGGCATTGATCTCGCCGCGCTCGCCCTGGGCAAAGCAGTCCCACGGTTCGTAGATCGCCTTCGGCCCGCCGACCAGCACCAGCGGGCGCTGGGCCTCGGGAATCCGGCAGGCGTCTTCGATCATTTCATACGCCTTGCGGGCGTGAATCTGCATGCTGCTGATGATCAGTAGGTCGGGGATTTTGCCATCGATCTTCGCGTACGACGGCTTGATATTCGGCGACCACAACTGAAAGGCGATGCGCATCTTGCGCAGGCCGGCGGCATAGAGGGTGTCCGCCACCATGCGCGGCCCGGCAGGGACGATTCGCGTGTCGGCAAAGAGGAAGGGCAGAAGCCGCGTTCGCAGGTCGAACGCATACATGATGAGCGCGGACATGTCGCGCGTCTCAGGCCGGGCGGCCAACTTGGCCAGCAGTTCGGGCAAGCGTCCCGGCCGGGTGAACTCGTCTCCGCGGGGTCTTTTGGGCAATTCCATGCGGGCAGTCTAGGCGACAAAGGGGCGGACAACAAGCGAAAACCGTGGGCCCTGAGCCGCGTGCCATGAGCCTTGGGCCTTGTGGGGACTGGAGTTGCGAAGGGAAGGGGCTGACGGCGGGACTTTGGTTGTCGGTCGCCCGTTCTCGGTTTAAACGCGGATGGCACCTACTCCCACTCCCTTAGAAGGGAGGGACGCAGGGTGAAGTTGATTGAGCACGAGCCACATCACAAACTTCCGGTGCGACTCTGGCGCATTGGGACATCTCGCATCCTCGAATCTTTCGCACCGTCACGAGTCAATCGGAAAAAAGCATCGGTTCGATTTGGTTAATCGATATTCAGAACCTGAAACAACCCTTCCGCGACCAATCGTGCTCTCAGCATTCGGCGGAAATCGTCATTAAGACCAAGCACGTGAATCGTCGCGCGGCCCGTCGGCGTCAGGCCTTCGACCACGATGCCAGAGGTGCCGGCATCCCCGCGATTGCCTCGAAGGCTGAAATGACTGCTCCAGCGATGATGTCGCGGATGGAAGAGCGGAACTGTTCCGCTCGTCGTAGGGTCGATTCCGGAGAGGTTGGGTCCCTTCTTCAGATTACAGTGCCAGCAGGCCAGTGCGAGGTTGTCGGACGACGTCGCGCCGCCGTGTTGACGCGCAATGATGTGCTCGACATGGAATCGCCGCTTGAACGCCGCCTGCGGCATCAGACAGTACTCGCATCGGAAGGCGGCACGAGTCCGAACCTCGGCATCGAGGCGGCTGTTCATTTTGTGTTCGGGACGCACGAGTCGCCGTTCAAATGCCGCCGGGCCTCCGATTGCCAGTAAGCGAGCAAATCGGCGATATTGACGTACGCTTCGAGTTCCGTGCGCTCCTCATCCGTTAGTGTCCCCTCATTCGCCTTTTCGTTCAGTGACTCGATGCGAACCGCATCACTCTGCGGAAAATCGAGTTCCAACAACCACCGGGCCCGGTCGGGCGTCAGACCGCGACCTGGAAAATCGAATACACGATGAAGCAATTGGTGATGAAATGAAGGATCGATGGCAACCACGAAAGGACTCCTTCGCAACATGATAAGTATAGCGTAGGACGTTGCGACCGCTTTGCGGGACGGCCCGGGGGGCCAATCCAAATGCGCGTAGACCAGTCAATTCGGCCGAGCCCGGATCAATTCGCAAACAATGGAATCGCCTCAAACCGCTCAACATCAATCAATCCCTGATTGGTCAGTTTCAACTTCCCGATGACCGACAGGCTCAAGAATGACAATGCCATGAACGGTTGGGCCAGCGGGCAGCCCAGTTGCTTCGCGGCTGCGAGCAGCGCGGCGAGTTCGTTTGCCACTTGCGAGGCCGGCGCGGCGCTGACCAGTCCGGCGACCGGCAGCGGCAGTTCGGCCAGCACGTGTCCGTCGCGCACCGCGATCCAGCCACCGCCCAACTTGACCAGGCGCACCGCCGCCGCCTTCATGTCGTCATCGTTCGTGCCGACCACGATGAGGTTGTGGGCATCGTGCGCGACGGTTGACGCAATCGCACCGTCGGTCAGACCGAATCCCCGCACGAAGCCGCGGCCCATCTCGCCGCTGGCCCGGTGCCGCTCGATGACCACCATCTTGGCCAGGTCCCGCGCCGGGTCGGCGACCAACTGACCATCGCGGACCGTCGCAACGTCGATCTCGCGCTCGGTGTCGATGCGGTTTTCCATGACGCGGATGACGTGGATGTTGTGGCACAGGCCAATGGCCTGTTCTTTGATTTCAGGGGAAGACCGGCCATTGGCCGGTTCCACATTGATTTGAAAGTCCTTCGGTTCAATCCAATGCACGTTGATGCTGCTGCGCATGGCCATGCGGTGATCGCCCGGCGAGGCAGGTGCAATGCAGGCGCCGTCGGCGGCCACCTGGATGCCCCGGTGGAACACCTCGGTCACGCGGCAGGATTTCAGATCCTCGAACACCGTGAGGCTGGCAAGGTATCCCGGCAGGATCGCGCCGGTCTGCCGCAATCCGAAATAGCGGGCCGTATTCAACGTGCCCATCTTCACCGCCAGAATCGGGTCGATGCCCTGGGCAATGGCGGTACGGATCATGTAGTCGATCTGCCCCTCGCGAAGCAGATCGCTGACATCCTTGTCGTCGGTGCAGAACAGAAATCGATCGGCGGTCTCGGGGCGAATCAGCGGCAGGATCGCCCGCAGATTGCGGGTCTGCGAGCCCTCGCGCACCATGACATACAGACCGTTGCGCAATTTGTCGGCCGCTTCCTCCGAGGTGGTGCACTCGTGGTCGCTCATGATGCCGCTGGCCGCGTAGGCCGACAGGTCCCGGCCGCGAACCGAGGGCGCGTGGCCGTCGATCACGCGGTCCGACGACATTTTTAATTTTGCCAAAACGCCGGGATCGCCGCCGATGACGCCGGGATAGTTCATCATCTCGGCCAGTCCCAGCACCCAGGGATTGTTCATGAAGGGCACGAGGTCCTCGGCGTCCAGTTCGGCGCCGGCCGACTCGAGCGGGCTGGCCGGAACGCACGAACTGAGCATGACGAAAACGTCGATCGGCGCATGCTTCGCCGCACGCAGTACAAACGAGATCCCCTCGGTGCCCATGACGTTGGCGAATTCATGGGGATCTGCCACGACCGCGGTCGTTCCATGGGCCGACACGACGCGGGCGAACTCCGGCACGTTCAGCAGCGACGACTCGATGTGCACGTGGGCGTCGATCAGCCCGGGGCAGATGCAGCGCCCCTTCAGGTCAATGCTCTGGCGACCTTCATAGCGGCCGATGCCCGCGATCCGGTCCCCCACCAGCGCGACATCGGTCTCCTGAAATTCATGGGAAAAGACGTTGACCACGCGGCCATTTCGCAGCACGAGGTCGGCCGGACGGCGTCCTGCTGCCACGGCGATGAGGTCCGACAGGGGCACGTCCTGCATGGGTCAACCCTCCTGGGCCCGACGGCGCACCACCCGGCGCGGGCGCGCCGGCGAACGCAAGCCGGTATCATATCAGAAGTTACGCGCATTCGGCGAGCGCCGGCAACGCGAACGGTCCGGCCGGAATCCGCGCTTGCAAAGCGCGCAAGTCGTGGTAGCATAAGAGATTCGTTGTCGGTCTGCGGGTGTCGTTGGCGCCTGCCAGCGAGAAGCCCGTGGGTTCACCCACGACATTGTTACGTGAGGAAGTCATGGCAGTCACATTGAGACTGGTGCGCATGGGTCGTCGCAATCGATCGTTCTTCCGCCTTCGGGTATCGGACAGCCGCTACGCCGCGGGTGGTCGATTCCTGGAAGAGGTCGGCACGGTCGACCCGATCACCAAGGACACCGGCAAGCAGGTTGTGCTGAACAACGATCGCATCAAGTACTGGCTGGATCGCGGCGCGACCACCAGCGACACGGTGCGCAGCCTGTTGAAAAAGAACGGAATCGCGACGAAGACAAAGTAATGCATCGCGCGCAGTGATGCGGCGGATGTTTCGCGCAGTTGAACTGGAGGCCCCCGACCTCACCGAACATGCGGCGCCCGGCCATGCGGATTGACATCCTGACCCTGTTCCCGGAGGCATGCGAGCCGTTCTTTGCCTCGAGCATCATCGGTCGAGCGCAATCCGCCGGGAAGGTCACGATCAAGTGTCACAATATTCGGGCGCATTCGACCGATCCGCATCGTAAAGTCGATGATGTGCCCTTCGGCGGCGGGCCCGGCATGGTGATGATGTGCCAGCCGATCTTCGACGCGGTCGAAACGGTCACACGCGAGGATCCGCGGGGGCCGACGCTGATCTTGATGACGCCGCAGGGCCGGCGTCTGACGCAACGGGTCGCCGAAGAGTTGGCGACGAAGGACCGGCTGATCCTGATCGCCGGTCATTACGAGGGTGTGGACGAACGAGTGCGGATCGGCCTGTCGCCCCTGGAACTGTCGGTGGGCGACTATGTGCTTTCCGGCGGGGAATCAGCAGCCATGGTCGCGGTGGACGCGATCGTTCGACTGCTGCCGGACGTGTTGGGCCATCCGGATTCGTCGAAGGACGAGTCGTTCTCGCGCTTGGACGAGGGCGGCGAACAGGATGCAGGGGTCGTTGCTCTCGAGTATCCGCAATACACGCGGCCTCGGGAGTTTCGGGGTCTGACGGTGCCGCCGGTGTTGCTGGGCGGCAATCATGGGCAGATTCGGCAGTGGCGTCGCGAAGAATCGCTGCGACGAACCGCGGAGCGCCGGCCCGATCTGCTTGAAAAGAAGAACAACGGGACGGACTGAATCACCAGGATTGGTCGCCGGCGGAATTAGACGGGAGACGTGTCATGCGGAACAAGTTCATCACCGAAGTGGAATCGAAGCACTTCCTCAAGAAGCCACCCGTCTTTGAAATCGGCGACCACGTCTCCGTGGGCATTCGCATCAAGGAAGGCAACAAGGTGCGCGTCCAGCCGTTCATCGGCACGGTTATCGCCCGACGCGGCGCCGGCACCGGCGCCACCTTCACGGTGCGACGCATCGTGAACAACGAAGGCGTCGAACGCATCTTCCCGCTGCATTCGCCGCACATCGAGGCGGTCGAGGTTCAGCGCAAGGGCAAGGTTCGCCGCAGCAAACTTTTCTACCTGCGCGATCGCGTCGGCAAGGCCCGCAAACTCAAGGAGCGCCGCGTCAACGTCGCCTCCGAAGCCGAGTCGACCGCCGCCAAGGCCGCCAACGCGGCCGCCGAGGCCGCGCGACCCCGCAAGTCCGCCGCCAAGCAGGAAGAAGTCGCCGCGGTTTGATCGGTGATCGACGACATTGCGATCAGAGCCGGACTGTCCTCAGTCCGGTTGGCGAACGTAGTAACGCCGGCGCGGTTTGATTTGGCGATCGACGACGTTGCGATCAGAGCCGGACTGTCCTCAGTCCGGTAGGCGAACGTAGTAACGCCGGCACGGTCTAGTCAGTAATTAGAGCGAAATCGCAAAGTGCGATCGCGCGCGAGCGATTGGTGACCTGCATGGGTGTGCCACTGCTCTGTGAGCAGTGTTTACGCCAGCGGACGTCACTCGTGCGCGGCACTGCTCACAGAGCAGTGGCACGCGTAATATCCAATTGCTCGCGCAACCGACGCCTGATTAGACAATAATCCCCCACATGATGACGCCGGACGCGATCTCCGCTTTTCGACGCAGTGAGCAGGCCTGGGTGTGCCACTGCTCTGTGAGCAGTGATTACGCCAGAGGACGCCACTCGCGCTCACACTGCTCACAGAGCAGTGGCACACATAATACTTCGATTGCTCTCGCAATCTCGCCTCTTCGCGAACCGATGCACCGCGCATTCGACGCCTGATTAGACAATAATCCCCCACATGATGACGCCAGACGCGATCTCCGCTTTTCGACGCAGCGAGCAGGCCTGGTGCGCGCAACTCGCGACGGGCGACCCGCTCGTCTTCGGCGTCGCCTATGTCGCCGAGGAATTTCCCGATCTGCCCGGCGGCACGCAACTGCGCGATGTCTGGCTCGCCGATGCCGATCCGAATGCCGTCTATTCGCAGGCCGAATCGTACTTTGAGGCGCGTAACGCCGTTTGCCACCATTGGGTTCCCGCGGCTGATCAGCCGATCGCCGCTGTGTCCGCCGTGCTCGCGCCGCACGGCTGGCGTGAGCGGCATCGGGTGATCCGCACCCTGCCCCCCGGCGCGGGCATCAAAGCGACAGCCGGCGATTTTCGCGTCCTGCCGGCAAGGGCCATGCGCAAGGCCTACGCCGCGACCTTCGCCGCCGACCCGCCCGATCGCGCCGCCGCCGCACTAAGGCGCCTCGACGACTCCAACATGGATGCGTTTGTCGCCATGCGCGGCGACCACCCCGCCGGACGCATCGCCTACCTCGAAGTCGGCGACATCGCCCGCATGACCGACCTCTTCGTCCTGCCCGAGGCCCGCCAGCGCGGCGCCGGCGCGGCGATGGTCTCGCATTTCGCGAACCTCGCCCGAAGATTGCTGCCCCGCGTCGTCGTCGCGGCCTGTGATCGCGAGGACGCCGTGGCCAGCGGATTTCTCGTGCGCTGCGGGCTGGTGGAGTCGGGCTTGTCGACGGAGTTTGTGCGGAGCGAGCCGTAAGCCATAAGCCATAAGCCGTAAGCCATAAGCCATAAGCTCACCCTTGCTCCACCGCCCTGCGGGGCGAGAGCACGCTGGTGCGAGACTCCTATCATGCTGGTGCGAGATTCCCATCTCGCACCCGGTGCCGTGGGAATCCGTTCCCACGTCATTCATGGCGCGAGGGAAGCCAATACGCGGGAAGGGATTCCCGCGAAGGTGGGTGCGAGAAGGGATTCACGCACCAGCCCAGCTCCCCCGCTCCTGCTCACCTGATCCCCGCTCGCCTGCTCTGCCCCCAGCCCGGCGTCTCGAACTTGAGCGGCAGCCCCATCACATCGCGATAAAACGCGACTGCCTGCTTCATGTCGCTGACGAAGATGATCGCATGGTTCACGCGCATGATCCGCTCCCTTGCAAACCTTGAGGTGTCAGGGTGACTTATTTAGGCCAAACGACTCTTCCTGACCGCTTTTCTGTCTAGGAGACCAAGGAGCCGGTACTCGTATTGTGAATCCATTTCGGGGTTGGCCGAGGTCGTTCTGTCCATATTAAGCGCTCGGACTCGGTTTCCGGGGCTCCTTGGACGCAGAGTCCATCGACGAGGCGAGCGTACAAGTACGGATTGTAACCGCATGTCACCTCGCCAGTAAATCGTGCTCCATGTATCGCCCCGAATTGGGCTGGATAAGGATTGCTCGCCGCATCTTTGGCGCACGCGAGGCGCTCGTAGAGAACATATTTGCTATTCACATAAAGTAATTCGACAAGCTGGCGTATCCGCTCGCCGCCTAATCTGCGATTAAGTATCGCTGCAACTTGGTCAGGCGTAGCTGGGCTGACAGTTCCATTTGGAATACGCTCCCAGGTGACGAGCCATGCGGTGATACTTTTAGCTTTGGACATCTCGAAACCTTTTCTCGGTCCAGATCGGATAAAGCCCAATCACATCCCCCGCGCTAGAAGTTCGCGAGCTTCGTTCACCAATCTAGCCGTCTCTGAAAGAACGATCGGAAGATCATCGTGAATTTTAATTGTCGTCTGCTTTAACTCTGCAAGCATGTCCTTTCTCCTCGCTCGCAGTGCTTTCAATCGCTCCAAATCGTTCGAAGCACCCCACGACTGGGGCAGCGGCTCGTCGAGTTCGGTTTCCTGTTGTTCAATGGCAGCGATTGCCGTGGCTTTCGATCCATCTCGGCGCACAGCTTCGATCAAGTCCGCGAGTGTGTGAGCGCTTCTGACGGCTTCGGATATGGCCGCACGGCTCTTGTACTCCAATTGCGCAGGAGTCAAAGTCCCCATGAATCCGCGATGATCGCTCTCCGTCCAACGCAGTAGGGATCGATAGTCCCCAATCGTATCGCGAGGCGACCTTGTAAGCGCAAGAAGTTTGTCGACGCCATCACAAAGTCTTAATGCATCATTCCGGTATTTTGAGTAGACTAAGTCAGCGTCCGTCACAGCCGTCTTGTCGACGGTCGGAGCAGCACGCGCCAGTTCGCCAACGGAACTGTGCGGCGCTTCGTTGAGACTTGATCCCATATCTGTGGCACTAACTGAGGGACTAGGACTAATCCCTGGACTCGCGCCTCTTCGAGAAACAAACCACCAGACGCCTGCGGCGACTAATGCAACCAATGGAACAACAATTATCGCGGTACGGTTGCGTTTTGGGGAACGTTCCAGAGCATGGCTGATTCGACCGCCCCCTGATGCTACTTCCATGATTGGGGTTGGCACGCTTCCGGGCACCTTTACAGGCTGGTTGCACGCGGGACAGGCCACGACACTGCCAGCCCTTGTGTGTTTCGCCCTTATCCTCCGCTCGCAAACAGGGCATCTGAAATGAATCGCATCAGATTCGCCAATTGCTTCGATATGGGACATCACAAGATCCTTGAAAGATCGCGCATCACGCCACGTACCGCGACGGCCCTAAGCCTCCAAGTTATGGTATCAATGTACCAGAACCCGCCCGTTCGGTTAAATTTTGCCATGGCCCCTGAACTATTCTTCGCTGGACGGAGACATATCCTCCGTGGACAGCGGGGAGCATGGCCACGGGCTTTGGCCGCCCTGGGCTTACGACGGGTGGCTGCGGCCTTTGGCGGCCATGGTTTTTCGGGCTGTGAAATCAAAGGTGTCACCCATTAGCCTCCGCCGAGTCAAGTGAAATAATCTCCCGGCGGTTCTTCCTGTTTGGAAGAGCCGTTTGTTGATGCCGATGCGGCGGTAATTTCGCTGGTACGCGTCCCGGT
>Ga0268299_1001386_pt1 | contig 43537 bp, 31 predicted proteins | sample NOBtaG_FD_193484 | JGI IMG/M metagenome (GOLD analysis project Ga0268299, IMG submission 193484) | Activated sludge microbial communities from bioreactor in Nijmegen, Gelderland, Netherland - NOB reactor | ecosystem: Engineered > Bioreactor > Aerobic > Activated sludge | place: Netherlands... | reverse complement strand
TCATTGCAATCATCAGCCCCGTGCGCGATGTCGTAGTCGTCGGGCTGATCGTTGCCGTCGCAGTCCGGCTCGCAGGGATCAGGAATGCCGTTTTCGTTGATGTCGGCCACCATCTCCTCGGCGATTTCCCAGCTATCGGGCAGGCCGTTGAGATTGCAATCAGTTTCGCAGTCGTCAGGCTGGTTATTTCCGTTGACATCGGTAGATGTTTCATCGGCAATATCGCACTCATCAGGCACCCCGTTGGCGTTGCAGTCGAGACTCGTGCCGAAGGCGATGTCGTTGGCGTCGGGGATGTCGTTGTCGTTGCAGTCTGTGATCGCCAGCAATTCGGACCCGCATAGAATGGGTCCGCTGCAACTGTCGTCGCCAGTCAACAACAACTCGATGAAACAGGGTACGTCGAACCAGTCGACCTTTCCATCGGGGAAGCCAGACGGTCCGGAAAAGTCCGCGCAGAGACATGGATCGGCATCCGGCTCTGATATCGCACAGATGGTAAACGGCTGAATGTCGAGTCCATTTACGAGACCGTCGAAATTCAGGTCGCCTCGCGCTTCGCAATCCGCGCATCTGAACTCGTATGCGCCCATGTCGGGCTTGATATTGCATTCCAGAGGGCACTCATCCAGCGCCACCACCCCGCCGTTATCCACCCCGGCGACGTCGACAAATCGTCTGGCCAAATCGAGATCCGGAATGTGCTCGCCGCTATCTTCCTCGTCGCAGCCATCGCAAATGGTCCGGCTATCGCCGTCGGCGTCTTCAGTATCCTGCGGTATGACCTCGCCGTTAGCTGCATCAATGCAGGGCGAGCCAATTTTGAGGCGATAGTTCAGATTATTGGGATCGATAAACATGGGATCATGCGCTTCCGGGTCATCGCCGATGTTGTTGGGACCCCATCCTGCGGGAGGGCTGCCCGGCAGATTCCGGATGTCGTTGTAATCGACGGTCAATGTGCCGCCATTTCCGACCGCAATATTGATTTGGTTCAGGTAATTGGTGCACTCGACTTCGTCGTCGTCACAGCCGTTGTGCCAGAGGATGCAATTCTGCACGTCCGCAATGATCGGGTCGGCTTCGCCGCAGCCGTCGTAATCCACTTGGGCATACACGCCGGGCCACTGAGACGTGGCGATGTTTTCCACGATCGTGCAGTTCTGCAGCGTCGTGTCATTCATCTGTATGGCGTAGAGCGCGCCGCCATCAGCGGCCTGGTTTCGAGCGAAGAGGCAGCTGTAGGCCGAGAACTCGCATCCCTTAACGATATGCACCGCGCCTCCGGAGCCGCCCGCGGTGTTATCTACAAATGAGACATCCTGCAACCAGAGGCGCCCCGCCAGGCTCTGGATGGCACCGCCATTGCCCCGCGCTGTGTTTGTGTTAAATCTGCAAGCCAATACCTTAATGTCGCCGTTGCTATAAATAGCTCCCGCGTCTTGGCCAAAGTCAGGATCCGTGGCGTTGGATTCAAACACGCAGAATCGCAACAAGGGAATGGTCTGGATTACAGGGTCGCAGGGCGATTCGCAGGGCGGCGTCGTCGGTTGGCACGGCGAACCGCAGTAGGTCTCTGCTGCCCCGTTTGAAATCGCTCCGCCGGTTAACGCGTTGTTTCCGCGAAAGACGCATCCCTCAATCCAGAATGAGGAGGTCGGCGGATTCCTGAGCGCACCGCCGTCAGTGACGGCGACGTTGTCCTCGAAGACGCAATTCGTAATCGAGGCAAATGCAAGTTCGCCACCGTTCTGGAAGGCCGAACTGGCTGAGGCGAACGGATCACCTCCGTTGTCCCGTAGGACGAGATTCCGGAAGACCGCGGAACTTCCATTCCCATTTTGAATTCCAAACACGCCTGCGCTTTCGATCACGAATCCATCAATAATCGTGAATTGGTCTGCCCCGTTCTCGACAAATAATCCGACGTTGCTTGCGCTCGCGTCGATGATCGTGGGATAGAGCCCCGGATTCTGCGACTCCTCGGACGGGTCCCCCGTGGGAGGAAAACCTCCGATCAATCTCACGCCGTTGTACGCGGTGACCGGCGCAGATAGGCATTGACCGTTCCACCCGCCACGAAAATCGTATCTCCCGGCATCAAGGCAGGCGTCGTGAAGGGGGTGATGTCATCCAGGGAGTCAAAGGCGGTCGCCCAGGTGTCTCCATCGCCCGAAGGGGCCGCATCGGCATGAACGTAATACTCGTCCGCCCTGAGCTTCGGTGTTCCGGCAAGCATCGCCACGGCCAGCGCCGCCACCGCCGCAAACCTCAGCCAATCTCTCTGTTTCATCGCATTTCTCCATGAAAATGCCGCTCGGCGCTGGCAATTACGCAATTACCAGACGTCGAGCATTGAATCGAAGGAAATGAGTCAGTACAATTGTCATGATGTACACAAAAGTTGAAACAATGAGGTGTCCAGCTCAGCATGGAACACGGCCGACAATTCGATGGAATCGCGACATTGTTAGAGGAATTGTCGTGCCGGCCTTGTTCGTGCTGGTGTGGTCTTTCCCAGCAAGCGCCGAACTGAACGTAAGCGGAGGCACGTTGGCCGTCGGGTGCATCAATCAATTCGGCACCGCGACTCATCACATCAACCAATTGACGAACCCCATGACCGAGACCCGGTCTGTGGTGTTGCACAACTCCATGGCTCAAGCCGCATACCAGTTCAACTGGAGTCTGGCCACTGGTCACTTTCGCATTGACGCCGACCTGGCAAGTGAGGGAGGAAATGGCCTGCCATTCTGTGGCACAGATAACCGCGTCAACTTTACGGTCACGCAGGACACGTTGCTTTCGATCGACTCCGACTGGACCTATCAGTTCAATGGCGGCATTCGAACCAGCGTTATCCGCTTCTTTGTCGGTCACGCCGCGACTGGTAACTCCTTTTGGATCAGGGGGGACGTGGGCGACACGGTCGCAGGTGACCCGCCGACGGACACATTCCACATCTCTGACAGCGTTCTTCTCACGCCAGGCAGTTACTTCGTCCGCTCCCTCATGGACCTCCGCGCCGTCGGCGGCAGCCCTAATTCCGTTTCCACGGCCCATGGGTTCGCCGACATCACCCTGACCACGGTCCCCGAACCCGCCGCGCTTGGCCCGCTGGCTTTCGCGGCGCTCCTGCTCCGCAAGCGCCGGTCTCGGCGAACCCAATGACCCGATTCTCGCGGCCGCAGACGCGACCTGCATCGGATGCTGGTTTTCCGTCCATATTCCAGTCGTCATGCCCGTCGCCTCACTTTGACCCGCGTCGATGAAGACGGCGGCAGAATAAGAACGTCTCGTCTACGCGTCAAGATAAAAAAGACGCATTTACAAGATCTATTTGCCTTCGTCGCCACCGCGACACGCCGATCGCGCTCCCGCCGCGCGTGCATGCGTGCGGCTTTCGACTTCCGATCGGCGCGCACCCTCTCCGCCCAGGTCGCCCGACCTGTTCACGAAGACCCCAACACCTCGCGCGCTCCAGTCGTTGGGCTTCTTGTCCTGGCCGTATCCCCGCTTCCGCCCGGCCGTGCCCATTCTCGACTGATGTCAAACACTATTGAGGCCCGTGGCCTGCGTCAACGCGAGCGCGTGTCTCGGTTTCTCGTGCCGCCCGGCCCCGCCCGCGACGACGTTTGACATCCGGCCCGTCCGGGCGGAATGTGCAAGCATTGAATGACACCCTGAGGGACGACTGAGACCATGCCCCGCAAGACGCTCTATCTCATCGACGGACACGCCCAGATCTATCGGGCCTATTACGCCCCCTTTGGCGCGCTCACCAGCCCGGCCGGCGAGCCGACCCGCGCGACGCACGTCTTCACCCAGATGCTGCTCAACCTGCTGCGCGACAAGAAGCCGGACTACGTCGTCATGGTGATGGACACCGCCGACGAAACGGTTTTTCGGACCACCATTGACCCGACCTACAAGGCCAACCGCCAGGCATCGCCGGAGGACCTCGAGCCGCAGATCAATCGGATTGTCTCTATTCTGGAGGCGATCCGCATGCCCATTCTGCGCATGCCCGGCTTCGAGGCCGACGATATCCTTGCGACGATCGCGCATCGCCTGCGCGATGAGGACATCGACATCTACCTGGTCAGCCGCGACAAGGACCTCGATCAGTTGGTGACGCCGCAGGTGCGGATGTACGACCCGGCCAAGGATCGCGTGTTCGATGCCGCGGCCATTCGCGAGGAGAAGGGCTACGGCCCCGAGTTGGCGGTCGAGGCCCAGATGCTCATGGGCGACAGCACCGACAACGTCATCGGCGTGGTCGGCGTTGGCCCCAAGAAGGCGGCGCAACTTCTCCAACAGTATGGCAGCGTGGCCGGCATCATCGCCGCGACCGACAAGTTGACGCCCAAATTGCGAGAGAACGTGCTGGCCTTCGCGCCGCGGATGGACACGGTGCGGCAACTGGTGACGCTGCGGCCTGACGTGCCCATCGAGTTTGCCCTGACCTCGGCCGATGTCCGTTCGCTGCAACTCGCTGCCGCGAAGCCGATCTTCGTCCAGTTGGGGTTCACCCGGCTGGTCGATCAACTCAACAAGGCGATCGAAGCCACGGGGTCGGGCGGATCGACTGAGCGAGGCGCTGCGGAGGTCGGAGGCACCGGCGCGGTCGCGCGGGGGGACAAGCCGCCCGTGGCACCCGATGCGTCCACGCGCAAGTCCCGGGGCGAATTTCGCGATGAAGATGATCGCGGCGATGACTTCCTGCCCGGCATGGACGATCGGTCGCCCCCGCCCTCCGCGGACGGCCAGATGGGTCTCTTCGACCGCGTCGCGGATATCAGCGAGCGGCGGGGGCAGTACACGCTGGTGGATTCGGACGCGGCGCTGGCCGAACTGGCGAAGCACCTGGCCGGTGTGGAGGCCTTTGCATTTGACACCGAAACGACGGGGTTGACGCCGGCCGACGCCGATCTGGTGGGCATCAGCATGTCTGACACGGCCGGCAAGGGCTGGTACGTGGCGGTGCGCGGCGTCGGGCGGACCCTCGCGGAGGCCGCCGTGCGCCAGGCGCTGGGCCCGATCTTCGCCAATCCGCGCATCCAGAAGCGCGGCCAGAACCTCAAGTTCGACATCGCCGTGCTGAAGACGTTCGGTCTGACCGTCGCCGGGGTCGATTTTGACAGCATGATCGCCAGTTTCGTGCTCGATTCCACGCGGCGTTCGCACGGCCTCGATCAACTCTCGCTCGAATTGCTGCAATACCGTCCGATCCCCACTGAAGCGCTCATCGGCAAGGGCAAGAACCAGACGACGTTCGACAAACTGCCGACCGATCGGGTGTGCGAATACGCGGCGGAAGATGCCGATGTCGCGTGGCAGTTGTGCATCGAACTGGCGCGGCAGATGACCGATCCCGAACTCACCCGGCTCTTTCGCGAAGTCGAGATGCCGCTCGTCGAGGTACTCGCCGACATGGAATTGCGCGGCGTCGCCGTCGACGTGGACCTGCTCGCCAGGCTGAGCGGTGAAATGGCCGACCGGATGACCGGTCTGCGCGACGAGATTCATCACAAGGTGGGACGGGCGTTCAACGTTGATTCGACGAAGCAATTGGCCGAGGTGCTGTTTGATGAGCGCAAGTTGCGCGTGGTGAAGAAGACGCAGACCGGACGCTCGACCGATGCGGAGGTGCTGGAGGCATTGGCGGCGGAGACGGACGACCCCGTGCCGCGGCTGGTGCTCGACTACCGCGAGATGGCCAAATTGAAGGGGACGTACATCGATGCGCTGCCGGAGATGATCTCAAAGAAGACCGGACGCATTCATCCGAGTTTTCATCAGACCGGCGCGGTGACGGGGCGACTGTCGTGCAGCGATCCGAATCTGCAGAACATCCCGATCCGCACCGAGGCCGGGGCGAAGATCCGCCGGGCGTTCGTGCCGGGGTTCAAGGATCACGTGCTGATCAAGGCGGACTATTCGCAGATTGAATTGCGGGTCCTTGCGCACTTCTGCCAGGACGAGGCGCTTGCGGCCGCGTTTCGCGAGGACCGCGACATCCATGCGTTCGTCGCGTCGCAGATCGAGGGCGTTCCCCTGGAGCAGGTGACCAAGGAGCAGCGCGCCGGGGCGAAGACCGTCAATTTTGGCATCGTGTATGGTCAGTCGGCCTTCGGGCTGGCCCGCCAGACCGGCATGAGCGTGAACGACGCGAAGAAATTCATCGAGAAATATTTCGCCCGATATCCGAAGATCCGCGGATTTCTGGACGCCTGCATCGCTCACGCGCGGGAGCACGGCTATGTGAAGACCATTCTCGGTCGCCGCCGGGCCATCGCCGACATTCATTCGCGCAACCAGACCGCTCGGAATGCCGCGGAGAGGTTCGCCGTGAACACAGTGGTGCAGGGATCGGCCGCCGATCTGATCAAGGTCGCGATGATCCGTATCGACCGGCGAATTCGGGAGAAGCAGCGGCCGTCAAAAATGCTGCTTCAGGTTCACGACGAACTGGTCTTCGAGACGCCGCGCGTGGCCGTGGCGACGGAAGCGGCGATGATCCGCGACGAGATGGCCGGGGCGTTGACGTTGACCGTCCCCATCAAGGTGGACGTTGCGTCGGGGCCGAACTGGCTGGACATGACGCCGGTTGAGCCGAATTGAGAGTTGTGGGTCGTTGATCCGAGCCGGCCTGTCCTCAGGCCGGAGCATTTAATGAAATTCAGAGGCTCACGCGCCCGCTTCACCCTCACCCCAGCCCCCTCCCTCAAGGGAGAGGGAGTAAAGCCCTGCAATTTCGAAGGGCGCATAAAAAAATGGAAGGTGCCGCCGTGGCAGGAGCACCTTCCATCATAACCATGTTTCGGTCTTCAAGGCCTTGGAAGACCGGGCCGCTGTCGCACGTCTTAATCGGGCGATTTCGCCCGTGCATGCGCCTGCGACCTATTTCTACTGGTGACTGTTACTTCTTCTTCTTGGTGGCCTTCTTCTTCGTTGCCTTCTTCTTGGTTGCTTTCTTTGCCATGGTTATCACCTCCTTTCAATTGAAGAGTCTAAAGTGGCGTCATGGCTTGTCAACAAGAATTCTCCACTCGCCCGTTAAAATGTTCTTCGGCGCGAAGGACCCCCGAGCATGATTAGTTTCGCTCCGACGCGCGCAATTGGAGGCATCGATGCACCGACCCAGGGGTCTCATCTTCGATCTCGACGGCACGCTCATCGACTCGCTTGATGACATCGCGGCCGCGCTGAACCGCGCGCTGCGCGAGGTCGGACGCGCGCCCGCGCCGCGCGATTCGGTCCGGCGATGGATCGGCGACGGACTGCCGACCCTGTGTCGGCGCGCCTGGCCCGACGCATCGAACGAAGACACCACGCGCTTCGTCGAGCGCGTGTCAATCGCCTATCGCGCGGACTGCGCGACGCACACCCGGCCGTATCCCAACATGTTGCAAATGCTGGAGTTACTGCAATCGCGCGGCGTGCCGATGGCCGTGCTGACCAACAAGCCGCATGACCTCACGCTGGCGATTCTCGCAGCCGTGGACCTCGCAAAATTCTTCAATCCTGTGCGCGGCTATCAGCGCGAGAGCGAAAAAAAGCCCTCGCCCGCGGTCGCGCTGAGCGTCGCATCGGAGTGGAAAATCGAACCGCGCGAGATTGCGGTCGTGGGCGACTCGGACGTGGACATTCGCACCGCGCGCAATGCCGGCATGCGAGCGATCGCGGTCACCTGGGGTCTGCGAGATCGAGCCGAATTAGTGGACGCGGGCCCCGATGACATGGTCGATGAGCCGCTGGCAATCATCGAAAAAATTTTTTCGTGAGCGGGATTTTTTTCTTGCGAGGGTCAGCCGTGCGCCTTGAACAGGACGCGCCGCGCGTCGAAGACCGGTCCCTCGGTGCAGCACAGCGCGTAACGCCATCCGTCGTCATACGCCGCATCGCGCACCGGAAGCACGCACGATTGACAGGTTCCCAGTCCGCATCCCATGACGCGCTCCATCGCGAGTTCGCATGGTATTCCCCGGGCGGCACAGATATTTGCAACGGCTTCGAGCATGGGCTCCGGCCCGCAGGCATATGCGGAAAGTTTGTCTGGATCACCGCCGCAGCCCAGGTATTGCATGAGGGCATGGGTGATCCGCCCCTTCAGTCCGCACGATCCGTCGTCTGTCGTGATGGCGCAGGGCGTTCCTGTTCGTGCGAATTCTTCAATACAGGCCGTCGGTTTTCCGCTGATGTCCGGGTCGTGGGTGATGTTCAATGGAATTAGATCGCGGGTCTGCGCGCCGAAGAACGCGATTCGTTCGACGCTGGCCGCGGCAAGCGTTTCGTTGAGCCACAGGATCGGTGGAAGTCCCACGCCGCCCGCGATCAGGAGTGCCTTCGTGCCGGCAGCCGCCGGAGAAAATGCGCGGCCAAGCGGACCCAGAAGGTCGACGCGGTCACCGGGCTGAAGTGCGTTCAACCAGGTCGTGCCCGGTCCGACGACGCGGCCAATGATGTCGATCTCGCACCGATCGCCGTCATTGCGATGGCCGCCGATGCTGAATGGGCGTCGCAGCAAGGGGGAGATGGATGCGCCGATGCGCCATTCGGCTCGGCCCGGCTCATCCGGCTGTTGGGTTGTATTGCGCAATGGCCATTGCGAATCCCGGCATAGGATGTGAACGAACTGACCGGGCGAGGCCTTCGGAAATCCGTCCATTGCCAGCGTGACGCGAAAATGTTCGCGGCAGATTTGCGTATTCGACCGCACGTGCGCATTGAAGAGGCCCGGCTTGGATCGATCGGTGGAGGTCATCATCAAAAGGGGTCTATCGTGCGTTCATGTGGCGGTGAGCGGACACTGAGCGTGAAAAGGTCAGGCCGAAAAAAAACCTCCGGATCTGAAACGAGTTCGGATCCGGAGGAGCGCCACGGCTGTAACAGCCGAATGCCGGTGGCGAATGGCCATCAAAATCAGGTTGTCGCGTGCGTCTCAACAACGCGGCGAACTGTAGCAGATACGCCGGTTCGAGTCAACGCGTTCGCGACGCGATTTCGGAATGCGTCTGAATGATGTAATCCATTGCGGCGCATAAAGTTATATATCAGATAACGAACGTCATTTGAATTGAATTCGGGGTCGTTCCGGGGCTGGCGGCAGCGGGCTCAAGGCGTCCGCGCTCCGCTGATCGGGGCGTTTGGCGTTTTGCGGCCCGTTTGTTGGGCTTCGGCGTGTATCCGGGCGTTTCAGGCATGGGCCTGCGGCGCGTCCGCCGGTCGCCTGCGTGCGTAAGTTACGATAAAATAGTAACTTATGTTCGGCATTGCAGGGGCGATGGATGCGGACACCGGCGGCCCCACGGATTTGGGAGCCATGCAACATCAGGGCGATTGAATCGCGGCCATGCGTCCTTGAGCGCGGGTCGTTCGCTTGAACGTGTGCGTCGCTCGTCCTATCGTGACGACACCGAGAATGCATTCGCCGGTTCGGCCTTGATGCACACCCAGTGAGAATTTCATGTTTGATGCTCTGTCCGATCGTTTCAGTGATGTCTTCCGCAAATTGCGCGGCCGCGGCCGCATCACCGAGGAGAACGTGCGCGAGGTGATGCGCGATGTGCGCACGGCCCTGCTGGAAGCCGACGTGCATCTCGACGTCGTCAAGAAATTCGTCGATCAGGTGACGACACAGGCCATCGGCGCCGAGGTCATGAAGACCCTGCAGCCCGATCAGGTCATGATCAAGATCGTCCACGACGAGTTGATCAAATTGATGGGGCCGGTCGATTCGCGCATCCCCTGGGTTTCGACCCCGCCGACCATCATCCTCATGGCCGGCCTCCAGGGTTCCGGAAAAACGACAACCTGCGGAAAACTCGCCAAGTACTGCCTGTCCAAGGGCAAGAAGCCGATGATGGTGGCGGCGGACCTCAAGCGCCCCGCGGCCATCGATCAACTTGAGGTGCTCGGCCAGCAGTTGGGCGTGCCGGTGCATGCCGAACGCGATCATCAGAGCGCGGTAAAGGTCTGCCGAAACGGCATCAGCGCTGCGAAGAAGCAACTCTGCGATGTGGTCATCCTCGACACGGCCGGCCGCCTCTCCATCGACGAAGAGTTGATGAACGAAGTGGCCCAGGTCGCGCAGACCGTGCAGCCCCATCAGATTTATCTCGTGCTCGACGCCATGACCGGTCAGGACGCGGTGAACACGGCGCGGAATTTCAACGCCCGCCTGGAGTTGGACGGCGTCATTTTGACGAAGTTCGATTCCGACACCCGCGGCGGCGCCATCCTTTCGGTCAAGAGCATCGTGCAGAAGCCGATCAAGTTCATCGGCGTCGGCGAGAAACTCGACCGGCTGGAGGAGTTTCACCCGGACCGCATGGCCGGGCGCATCCTGGGCATGGGCGACATCGTCTCGCTGGTGGAGCAGACCACGCAGCAGTTTCAGGCCGACGAGGCGGCCAAACTGGAAGCCAAGATTTCCAAGGGCAATCTCAGCCTTGACGATTTCGTCGGGCAGATGGAGAAGATGACCAAGGGTCGCTCGCTCAAGGACCTGCTGAAGATGATCCCCGGTGTCGGCGGCATGATGCGCGACACCGAGATGAACGTGGACGAGGGCGAGATCAGCCGGTTGAAGGCGATCGTGAATTCCATGACGCCGACGGAGCGGGCCAATCCCAAGATCCTCGATGCCTCGCGCCGGCGGCGCATCGCCCGCGGCAGCGGCACCGACCCCGAGGATGTCAGCGGCCTGGCCAAGCAGTTCCTTCAGGCGCGGGACATGATGAAGGCCATGTCGGGCCTTTCGATGATGGACCGGATGAAGATGGGCTCGCAACTTGCACAGATGTCGATGACGACGGGCAAGATGCCGTCGCTGAAGCAGAAGACTTCGCCGCGCTTTGAGCGAAACAAGCGAGACAAGCGAAAGGACCGCAAGCGCAAGAGCCGGTGATCACCGTCAGACCGGCGCATTGTCGTGGAATGCGCCGATGCAGCCCTGCTAATCCGCGTGCAGAGCGGGCTTTCGGGACAGGTGATCCGTCGCCTGCTGGTAGCGGTGCGCAATCTGCAGCAGCCGCCCCTCGCCCATGGCCGGGCCCATCAGTTGCAGTCCGATCGGCAAGCCCGCTTCGGTGAAGCCGCACGGGATGCTCGCCGCGCAGATGCCGGCGAGATTCGCGGCGCAGTTATAGACATCGCCGAGGTACATTTCCAGCGGATTGGCCGTCTTCTCGCCGATTTTGAAGGCCGGGGTCGGCGTGGTGGGCGACAGGATGACGTCGCAGGATTCAAAGGCCGATTGAAACTCCCGCGTGATGAGCGTTCGCACCTTCAGGGCCTTCAAGTAGTACGCATCGTGGTAGCCCGCGCTGAGCACATAGGTGCCCAGCATGATGCGGCGGCGAACTTCGGCCCCGAAGCCCTGCGCCCGGCTGGCGGCGTACATGCTGATGTAGTCGGTCGCTTCAGAAGCCCGCGCGCCATAGCGCACACCATCGAACCGCGCCAGGTTGCTCGACGCCTCGGCGGTGCAGATGACGTAATAGCAGGGGACGACGTAGCGGCTGTGCGGCAGGCTGATTTCGCGGACGTCCGCCCCGAGTTTGCGATACACGTCGATTGCCGCATGGACGGCGGCGCCGGTTTCCGGGTGCAGACCGTCGGCGAAATACTCGCGGGCGATGCCGATCCGCAGAGAACCCGGCTTCTCCGCGAGCATCGCGTCGTAGTCAGCCACGGGCGCGTCGACGCTGGTGGAATCGCGCGGATCGTGCCCGGCGATGACCGTGAGCAGTCGCGCAAGGCCGGGCACGTCGCGGGCGACCGGGCCGATCTGATCGAGGCTGCTGGCGAATGCGACGAGGCCATATCGCGACACGCGTCCATAACTGGGCTTGAGACCGCTGACCCCGCAGAACGACGCCGGCTGTCGCACCGATCCTCCGGTCTCGCTGCCCAGGGCGTAGTCGACCATGCCCGCGGCCACCGCGGCGATCGACCCGCCGGACGAGCCGCCGGCGACGCGCGTCTCATCCCAGGGATTTCGCGCCGGTCCGAACACGGAGTTTTCCGTGCTGCCGCCCATGGCGAATTCGTCGAGGTTGGTCTTGCCGACGACGACCATGCCGGCGGCGTTCAACCGCTCGATGACCGTCGCGTTGTAGGGCGAGCGGTAGTCCGCGAGAAACCGCGAAGCGCACGTCGTGCGTCCCTCGGTCGTGCAGATGTTGTCCTTAATGGCGATTGGTTGCCCGAAGACTGGCGTCCGAGGTGCGGATCGGTCGCTTGGGGGCTGGGCACGCCCGGAGGGCGCACGGTCGTAGCCAGGGTCTTCAGACCCTGGTTGCGATTCGGTGTGATTTGTTCCGCCCGATAGGGCGGACGAGGCCTGCCCGAGTTGGGCAATTTCGTCCAACGCGATCGCACGGCGCCGTGCCGATTCGCCGAGGACCTCCACCACCGCATTGCATCGCGGATTAACGATCTCGATGCGGCGCAGGGCCTGTTCGACGGTGTTCAAGACGGATGTGGACATATTGCAGTCCCTCACTCCGCCTGATCCAGAACTTTGGGGACTTTGAAGTACGGCGTGTCCCTGGTTGCGGCGTTGGAAAGGGCGGTCTCGGCGGTCATCGATTCGGCCGGCACGTCCTCGCGAAGGACATTGTTCATCTTGAGCGGATGGGCCGTGGGCTCGACGTCATCGGTGTCTGCTTCGCCGAGGCAATTCATGTAGTCGAGGATGGCCGAGAGATCGACCGCCATGCGCTCGCATTCGGCCTCGCTCAACTGCATTCGGGATAGGTTGGCGATTCGCCGGACTTCATCGATGTCGATGGCGCGGGACATGCAGTCGCTCCGGCGGGAATGTCGGGAGCATCAGTGCCCCAACCGTCAGTGCCCCGACCGTAAGGGAGGGGTGAGCGTGCCACCCGGGTGTATTGCGATTCGAAAAGACAACAGTCGATTGATCAGGACGCCTTGGCTTCAGGCTTCCAGTCGCGCTTCACGGGCTTGCTGACCAGGCCCATGCGAATGGCCTTGGTGGAAACCTTGACGCGAACCAGCACGCCGTCGATCACGGCGCGGACGCGCTGAATGTTCGGCTTGAACTTGCGCTTGGTCTTGCCGGTGACCTTGGTGCCGACGCCGCCCAGGTACTTGGCCTTGCCGCGGTGGGTATACTGGCGACCGGACGTGGTCCTCTTACCGGTGAAATGACAAACACGGGGCATGTGACACCTCGACAGCAACTAAGCGGAAATTGTTCCAAGTCCGGCAAGTATAAGGAACGGCGTGCAGGTTTCAAGGGCCGGACCGGGAAGACGAGACCTGTTCCGGTGGCCCCGGCGACGCGAGCGTTGAGCATGGAGAGGTTCGGTCGTTGCCGACGCGGTTCGCGTAAGTGCTTGTTGGATATAGTCCTATAATTCGACAGGGCCAGCGCAGGCGGCTTTGTTCGGTGCAGGAAACTGGGGCTTGATGCACGGTTTCAATGCAATTAACTCCAGAAAATGGCGTTGATCCAGTGAGAGGCAGGGCATGGAAGGCGACGCGTTGGCGGAGGTGATCCGGGGGGCACAACGCGGCGACACGAAGGCCTATGGCCTCTTGGTGGATTGGTACAGCGGTCGTCTGTTCGGATTTTTGTACCGCCTGACCGGTTCCCGGCATGACGCTGAGGATCTGATGCAGGAGGTCTTCGTTCGCCTGGTGCGAATGATCGCCGCCTACAGCCATGACGGCCGGTTTGAGGCCTGGTTGTTTCGGATCGCGGCGAACCTCGCGCGGGACCGGGCGCGGCGGGCGGTCCGTGGGCCGCGTCCGACGGCGGGCAGCGGTTCCTCCGGGTACGACGACGGCGCCGCGGCCGATCCGTTCGAGGAGATCGCCGACGCCGATCGGGAAACGGGTCTGTCGCGCATGCAGGCGGCGGAGGACGCCGACCGATTGAACGCGGCGCTTGCCGCGTTGTCGGAGTCCGAACGCGAAGTGATCCTGCTGCGACACTTCTCACAGTTATCGTACAAGGAGATTGCCGATCTGATGAACACGCCGCTCGGCACGGCGCTGGCCCGGGGACACCGGGGATTGCAGCGGCTTCGGGAATTGATGGGGGCCGATGCAGTCGAATCGAATGCGAAAATCGCGGCACCGTCCGCGGCGCGAGTGAAGTGAGAACGATACGAACATGAACGAACCGAACCACAATTCTGATTTTGACGAAATTCTTGAAGGGGAGCGATGGCTCGCGGGGATAGCCACGCCGACCCCGTCGGCCCGGGCGTTGACGTGCGCGAAGGCCGCCATGCAGGCGGAGTTCCTGCGTCTGGGACGCCGGTCCGGTGGGGTCGTGCGATGGCGAGCATGGCACGGCGTGTTCGCCGCGGCCGCGTGCATCGCGCTGTGCGTGTTGGCGGGCTGGCGAATGAACCGGCACACCGGCCAGTTGGGTTCGGTCGATGCGGCCGGCCAGGTTGTGATCTGGCCGCAGGAAGTCGAATCCCAGTTGCTCGCTCTCGGCACGATCGACGAAGCCCTGACCGCCATCGAAGAAACCGTGCCCGACGATTCGAACTACGCGATGGACGGCGCTTCGTTGTACGACCTGTTGTCTGATGCCGTGGACGGTTCCGACGCGAACCAGCCGTCCGGCTCATCCATGCGACATCCCGTTGGCCCGACACCTTCTTCCGAGGACACCATATGAAACGGCAAACCACCCACCTCCGGCGCGTCGTGCTGACGCTGGCCGGGTTTGTTGCGACCACGGTCTTTATTGCCGCTCGGGTCGATGCGCAGCCTGCTCCTCCACCTGGCGACGGTCCCATGGCCGGACCGCGGCAGCGTCCGCCCGCGCCGCGCGGCCCCCATGCCGAGGGCGATGCGATGCACCCGCCGCACGAAGACGGACCGCCGCCGGGCGAGTTCGGCGGACCGCGCGGCCCTGATGGTCGCCGGCGCGAGGGCTTCGACCGCTGGTCCCGCCGGCCGATGGACGGTGACGGCCCGTTGAACGAGCGCATGGTGGAGCGCGTCCTCTCTGAGTTGAAGACGCGGCTGCCCGAGTGGCACGACAAACTGGTGCAACTGCGCGAGCGCGATCCGAAGAAGTTCGAGTCCGCGATTCGCCGGATGATGCCGATGATCCGTGAGACCCTGATGCTCAAGGAGCGGAATCCGAAACTGGCCGAGACGATCTTCGAGGAGTTTCAGATCGAACACGAACTTCGCGGATTGGCCGAGAAGTACAAGGCGGCGGTGACGGCGAATGATGCGGGACTTCAGGGGCAGGTTGCCTCGGAAATCGACACGCGTGTCCGCCGCCAGTTTGAACTTCGCCATGCCCGGCGCCAGGCCCAGTTGGAGGAGTTTGCCCGGCGGCTGGCCGAGCAGCAGAAGCGGATCGAGGCGCAACTTCGCGAACATGGCGAGCAGACCGCGCATTCCGAGGAGTTCATCACCAAGCGCATCGAAGAGATCAAGAAAGGGGAGTTTCGCGGCCCGTCGATGCTTGACCGGCCCCGCCGCGAAGGCCCCGGTGGTCCCGACGGACCTGGCGGCGAGTTTGGCCCCCGTGGTCCCCGCATGGGTGGGCCGCGCATGCGCGGCATGAAGCCTCGCCAGGGCGATGGGCCGCCGCCCGGAGGTCCGGACGCCCGTCGAGATCAGCCCGGTCGCCCGCGCAAGGGTGGCGATCGCGGGCCGGGACCCGGTCCCGAGGGTCCGCCCCCGATGGATGGCGATGAAGATGAACTACCCCCGCCGCCCGGATTCTGAAACAACCGGCGCGGGATTTAGCGGTTGCTGTGCGGTGCCGTTGTTCGCGCGCACCCGGCCGCCCATGTCGATGACGCGTTGAACCTCGGCGGTCGGAAGTTGCAGGTCCAGCACGAGCCGGCCATCGACAACCGCCTGGGACAGCAGCCGGCCCTGTCGCTGGACATACGCAAACAGCCGCCCGTTTTCCACATCTGACTCAATCGACACCCGGACGTATCGGTCTTCGATCCGCTCGCGCACCGCCCCGACCAGCGCTTCGATCCCCGCGCCCGTGGCTGCCGAGATCTGGACGGCCCCTTCCAGTTGTGGAATGAGCACGTGTGCGCCGGACTCCTCGTCCACCGCGTCCATTTTGTTGAGCACCGCGATGGTTGGAATGTCCGCGCAGCCCAATTCGGCGAGCACGGCCTCCACGGCCTCGACCTGCCCCGGGGCATCGGGATCGGAGGCGTCGATCACGTGAAGCAACAGGTTGGAGTGAATCGCCTCCTCCAGCGTCGCCTGAAAGGACGCCACGAGGTTGTGAGGCAGGTTGCGCACGAAACCAACCGTGTCGGACAGCAGCACAGACTGGCCGTCGCCCAGTTCCCATCGCCGTGTTCGGGTGTCCAGCGTGGCGAACAATTTGTCGGCGACGTAGGTGCCTGCGCCGGTCAGCGTGTTCATGAGGGTGCTCTTGCCGGCGTTGGTGTAGCCGACGAGGCTGACCGTGAAATGTTCCTCGCGCGCCTTGACCTCGCGCAGTTTGCGCCGATCGATGTTGCGGATCTGTTCCTTGAGGAAGGTGACGCGCTTTTGAACGATGCGCCGGTCGATTTCGATCTGGCGTTCGCCGGGCCCGCGGGTGCCGATGCCGCCGACCGCGCCGACCTTTCCGCCGCCGCCGGCGCCGGCGATGCGCTCCAGGTGGGTCCACATGCCGCGCAGGCGCGGGGCGGTGTATTCGAGTTGTGCGAGTTCGACCTGCAGCCTGGCTTCATTGGTGCGCGCCCGGGCCGCGAAGATGTCGAGGATCAGTTCGGTGCGGTCGAGCACCTTTAACTTCACGACCTCCTCGACTTCGCGGATCTGCGAGGGCGTCAGGTCGTTGTCAAAAATAACGACCTCCGCCTCTTTTGAGACGGCATACTCGGCCAGTTCCTCGACCTTGCCCTTGCCGATGTAGGTGGCGCCGCAGGGCTTGGCCCGCTTCTGAATGAGCCGGCCGACCACGGTCGCGCCGGCGGCCTCGGCCAGTCCTGCCAGTTCCGCGAGGGGGTCGTAACGCGTGCCGCCCCGGCTTTCACCGGGGATGAGAAGTCCGACAAGCACCGCCCGCTCTGACTGTACGCCCTGATCGGTTCGTTTGATTTCTTTCAAGGAGGCCCCGCAAGTTGGAATGGAGATTCAGCAAGTGCATTTGGTTGCATATGCACGCTTTCTCTTGAGTTCACTTGCATTATACACAATTATCATCGTCCCTGCACGACCAATCGAAGTGTACTGTCATGTTATCCGACCTGTCAGGTCATTTTACTTGAACGCTCGGAGAGTGCCATGTAAAATTGTTGCAACGCACGAATTGGACCTTTTGCGCCGTGCCGGCATGGCGAGCGGGTCGATTGATCGGAATCACAGGCATCGTAATGCGAGTACTGCCGCCCGACTCACCGTCGCATGATCAATTGGACGAAGGCGGCGGTGCGGATACAGGTTTATCGCAAGCCCGGACGCAGGGATTTGGCAGGCGACGTTGGCTCATCCTGTCTATCGGCACTGTTCTTGTCAATCTGTCGTGTTTTATCAGTGTTGCAATAGATCGAGCGAATATTCGGAAGGTCGCTTTCGATGTTGTCAGGCCCGGCTCGGAAAAGAAGTCAATTGTCGACGCGTGCATGGAATTTGTGCACGGTGAGGTAAACGACAACTCGGATGCCAACATAGCGGCACTGCCATTCTGGCCGCGCATGAACTATCTTTGGAATCCCAGGAGGGTTGGGCCGGCGACGGTCTTCGTTTACGGCAACCATCACATCGCGCCCTGCCAATCCCATTCCCGGGCCACGATGGCACTCCTGGAAGCGCATGGCATTACTGTTCGGGCCATCGCCCTTCACAACTCTGCGCTTCGGGGCTCACATGGGATTCTGGAAGTCGATCTGGGTGAAGAAGGCACGGCAGTTGTAGATCCTCAGTATGGAATCACATACCGCCGTCCAGACGGGCGCTTTGCGACACTGCGTGAATTGCATGCAGATCCCGCGCTAGGATTTTCTAATCAGAGATCAGCCAAACGCCGTTTCATTCAAGGTGGACATCCCATTGTCGAAATCGACTATCCCGTAGATGAGGATGGCTATCGCATGGACTTTCCAGCCTACTGCAACTTCCGAGACTTTGGACCGTTTCGGTTCATGGTTCGCGACATGCTGAATACCTGGTTCGGCGATTTCGGTTACCTTGCCGTCCGATGGCCAAATTGGTACGTTCTGTGGCCTGCGTACAATCTTGCTGCCGCCGTCAACATTCTGGCATTTCTGTGTTTCCTAACCGGCCTTGTAATGAGAATTCGCAGTCGTAGGCGGCTTTCGGCTCAGGATACTACGGGTTGCCGGACGGCGCACAATATTCGGCTCAGTGTCTGAGTCTCTTGTACGGTGCTCCGTACCACTCGTTTCCGGCACAAGTACTTCGAGTAGACGAATTCAATCGATGCGGATGCGCCGTGCTTTGTGCCAAGCCGTTCTGACTCTACAATCGCCACCACTCGGTTACTGAGTTTGAGGCTGTCAGTCACGTCGGGCACGCAATCATGGTGTCGACCGCGTCGCAATTTTCTGCTCCTCTCGATTCTGCGAAATCTGCTGAATCGCGCTCCGTCCGCAGTACCCGCCCCGGTGTCGATCTCATGGCCGTGGCCTACAACTCCCGGCGGTGGCTGCCGGGATTCCTGGCCAGCCTCGCCCGGCTTGACTACCCGCCGGAACGCCTTCGGCTCATCGTGATCGACAACGGCTCGACCGATGACTCGGTCGCATACCTGAGAAGCGCCGCTGCGTCCCTGCCATTTCAGATGGACATCGTGGAAACGAAGCAGAATCTCGGCTTCGCCGGCGGACACAACGTCGGCTTTCAGCACGGCCGGAGCGACTACTACTTCGTCGTCAATCTCGACACCGAGGTCGGGCCTGACGCAATCGACAAACTGGTCAATGCACTGGAATCCGATCCGCGCGCGGGCATCGCCGAGGCCCGCCAGTCGCCGCACGAACATCCCAAGTATTTCGACCCGGTGACGGGCGAGACGAGTTGGTGCAGCGGCGCCTGCATGATGATCCGGCCGGCGGCGCTGCAGGCCATCGGCGGTGGATTCGAGGAATCGTTCTTCATGTATGCCGAGGACGTCGATCTGTCCTGGCGGATGTGGCTGCGCGGCTGGAAGTGCGTTTATGTCCGCGACGCGGTCGTGCAGCATTTCACCGAAAGTCTTAATACAGACAAGCCTCCGAAGTTTCAGCACTACCACATGATGCGCAACGGCGCGCTGATGAGGATCATGTATGACTCGGCGGGAGAGGTGCTGATTCACTACCTGGCGATGCTGCGGCTCGCGGTGGCTTCGCGCAACCCCTGGTGGCACCGCCGGCTGACGCTCAAGGCGGCCATCGCATCCCTCTTCATGCTGCCGGCGGCCCTGAAACGTAGAAAGGCCCTGCGCTCGCACATGCCGCATCCGTGGGTGTTTTTCGACGGCTGGCTGTATGGCCGGCATCTGCGCGACATCGCATTGAACGAGGCGGTGAATGAGACGTGCATCAAGGATCTGACCGGCTCGCCGGGTCCGGCCCGCAAGCGACTGGGGAAGGATCTGCCGGTCGACAGCCATATCACGCATCAATCGCAGGTGGCGATCGGTTCAACCGTTCGTCCTGCGTATGTCGTCTTCGACACCGGCGAACTGGCGTTCGACGTGCATGTGCCCGTCGGCGGGCGACTGCGCGGGTGGGTGGCTGCGCCGCCCGACACGTGGAACAACAAGGCCGCAGGTCGATTTGAGATCGTGCAGGATGGAAGGGTTTTGCAGACGATTCAGTTGAGGCTGAATCGAACGGATCACCGCGCCTGGGTTGAATTCGATGTGCCATTGAGAGGGAACGAGACCGGGGACTCGGCTCAGTTGGTCCTCAGGTTTGTCGGCGAGCGCGATCTCGCCTGGGGACTCTGGGGCGGTGTTCGCGTTTGTCTGGATAAGCCCGTGCCGCCGATGGAATTTCCATCGCCGCAGGTGCAGACTACCCTTGCCATCTCCGTGGTCATTCCCACGCATAACCGCGCCGAAGGCGTCGCCCGCGTCGTTCACCGGCTCATGGCCCAGGACATCGACCCCGACGCATTCGAGATCATTGTCGTTGACAGCAATTCGCGGGACAACACGCCGGCGGCCCTTGCAGCGCTCGCCGCCCGGTATCCGCGACTGACCGCGCTGCGCTGCGACAAGCCCGGCGCCGCAGCGGCCCGCAACATGGGCATCAACCGCGCCGCCGCGCCGCTCGTGCTCCTGCTGGATGACGACATCCTCGTCGCGCCCGATCTCCTCAAGCGCCTGCTCGACGCCCACCGCAAACATCCGGAGCGCATCCTGCTCGGCAACATCGTCGCCCCATGGGAGGGCACCACCGAGCCCTTCCATCGCTACCTGCAACAGGCCCAGGATGTGAACATCTATGACTTCAAAGACGACATGGATGTCCCGCCGAACTATTTCTACACCGCTTGCGTCGCCATCCCCAAGTGCGTCCTGCGCGACACCCGTTTCGACGAGGGCTTTCGCGTCTATGGCGTCGAAGACATTGAGTTCGGCTTCCGACTGCTGACCGACGACGTCCGCATGATCTACCTGCGCGACGCGAGGGTCTGGCACGAATACCATCCGCAATTCGCCGAGTATGCCCGCAAGAAGCGCCGCGCCGGTTACTCGCTCGGCTACTTTCTCAAGACCCATCCGCAGCATGCCCATCGATTCACCTTCGAAAGGCGGGTCGTGAAATACCACCGATGGATCGGACTGGCCTGCCGGTTGGGAACGCCGGTGGCGAACGTGCTCATGCTCTGGGAGCGCGTGCGCCGCACGACGGGCCCGGTCAATCGGCCGCTGTTCAAATGGTACTACGCGGATCTGCGCATTAAGATGTACGGCGGTCTGGAGCAATTCAGACGCGGCGAAGAGCCGCCGCGTTGATCGCGCTCAACCTCGGGGGAGTCGCATCGGCGTGTTGGTCTTGGAACTCGTTGTTTCGCAGCGACGAGGCAAGCTCTTGCGATTCCGTAGAGCGCTGATGTAAGACTTGTTCAAGGCGTGGCTCAACGCTTCGGTGGCCGTTTAGACGCAATCGTTCGGTCGTATTGAAATCTGGCAAAGATCTCGGTGGCATCGGCCCGCTTGGCGGCCTTTTTATGGACTGCGGCTCATAATGTGCTTCCGGTTTCGCCTCTCAACAGGGGGCGCCGAGTCTTTTAGGAGTCGAATGTTGCTGTTGATATGCTCGCGCCGTATGATCTTCTGTTCGTTCATCAGAGGCTCTGAAGAGAATTGCTGGTCTTGCCCGCCTGACTTCAGGCGTCGCTGGGGTGAACATACATGATACGGGCAGCGGTAATCGGGCTGGGGTATTGGGGCCCCAATCTTGCGCGAAATTTGTCAACCGCCGAGGGCTGCAAACTGGTCGCCGTCTGCGACAAGGATGCGAAGCGGCTTGAGCGGGCCAGTAAGCAGTATCCTGGAATCGAAACCGCCGCATCCACCGATGCGATCTTCGGATCCGATCAAATCGACCTCGTTGCCATCGCAACGCCAGTTCACACACACTATACGCTCGTCAAACAGGCGCTCGAGTCTGGCAAGCATGTCCTTATCGAAAAGCCGCTGACGGCCGACGTGGCGGAAGCACAGGAATTGGTTGACCTCGCAAAACGCAATGGCCGTGTGCTGATGGTTGATCACACCTTCATATATCACCCCGCCGTGGAGAAACTCCAGGACACGATCAAACGCGGTGAACTCGGCGACATCTGTTATTACGACTCAGTGCGAATCAACCTCGGCCTTTTTCAGCACGACGTCAGCGTCCTATGGGATCTCGGTCCACATGATGTCTCCATCATGCAGTACCTGGTCAATCGACCGGTAAAATGGGTGCAGGCGGTCGGCGTGCGCCACGCAGGTCAGCCGGTTGAAACCATGGCCTACCTGACCGTGCAATATGAAGACAACCTCTTGGCGCATGTTCATGTGAACTGGCTCAGTCCGGTCAAAGTGCGGCAGATCATGATCGGTGGCACCAAGCGGATGGCCGTTTACGACGACAACCTTGTCACTGAGAAAATCCGAATTTACGACCGGGGAGTCGAACTGCACAGCGTCGAGGGTGTTCACCAGGCGATGGTTCAGTATCGCATCGGCGACATGTACGCGCCGGCCATTGCAACTGATGAAGCACTTAAGCGTGCGATCCAGCATCTCGTGTATTGCATCCGCGAGAATCGAACCCCGATTACCGATGGTGCGGCCGGCCTGCGCGTGGTGCAGATCCTCGACGCGGCCCAGCGCAGCATCGCAAGTGAAGGCGCCCGATTGACGATCTAGGCGCAAGTTTCGATTCCCAGGACGACTTATGCAAGATCAAAAATACAATCGCATCGCCCCCGACGTAAAGCTCGGAGAAGGCGTCCAAGTCTTCGGCTTTGCCAACCTCTATGGCTGCGAAATCGGCGACCGCACCAAGATCGGCGCCTTCGTCGAGGTTCAAAAAGGCGTCAAAATCGGCAAGGACTGCAAGATTTCGAGCCACTCCTTTCTTTGTGAAGGCGTGACCATCGAGGACGGCGTGTTCGTTGGCCACCATGTGGTCTTCGTGAACGACCCCCTGCCCCGTGCGACCAACGCCGACGGCAGTCTGAAAACCGCAAGCGACTGGGTCTGCCACCCGACGCTCATCAAGAAGGGCGCTTCGATCGGAAGCGGCGCGGTCATCCTCTGCAATGTCACCATCGGTGAACGCGCGCTTATCGGCGCTGGTGCCGTTGTGACAAGGGACGTGCCGCCCGACACGATTTTCAAGGGCAATCCAGCCCGACTGCACGGACCGGTGCCGCCCGAGGAGTCGATGTGACGCCGTCTCAGCCGGCCGTTCATGCCCAGTCGCAATCCGCCGCCCCACCGGCGAACGCGACACAGCGCCCGGCCTGGTCGGTCGCGGTCATGTGCTTCAACGAAGAGGGCAGCCTTGCCGAAATGGTCGAGCGCACGGTCCGCGTGCTGCGAGAATTGAACGGCCCCTTCGAGATCCTGATCGTCGACGACGGTTCGCGCGACGCCTCGCCGCGAATCGCCGAATCGCTAACCCAGAAATATCCTGAGGTTCGGCTCCTGCGACATCCAACGAATGTCGGCATCGGCCACGTCCTCATCGACGGCTACACGAAGACCACCGGCGAACTGACCGTGATCCTCCCGGCCGATCTGCAATTCGCGCCGGAGGATTTGCCGAAGGCCTTCGCCGCGATGGAAGGCCAGGACGTCGTGAACATCGGCCGGCCCGATCGCCGGGACCCCGCCATGCGCAAAGTCCTGTCGTGGGTCGATGAGACGTTGGTCTTCGTCCTGTTCGGCGTGCGGCTCAAGGACCTGCACTGGGTCAAGGTGTACCGCCGAAAACTGCTCGACGAAATCTGCAAGAACATCAAGAGCACGACTCCGATGGTCGACACCGAATTGCTCATCAAGTCGCGCCGTGCCGGCGCGCGCATGCTGCAGATCAACCTGCCGCATCACCCGCGCGTCTCGGGTGTGAGCACCGGCGCGACTATGCGGCGCATTATCAAGACATTTGGCGACCTGATTCGCCTGCGACTCACCCTGAAATAACGCAACGATTGTTGGAGAACGACATGCGGAATATTCCGTTTCTTGACCTGAAAGCACAGTACGACTCCATCGCGCCGGACATCCATCGCGAACTCAAGGAAGTCTGCGAAAAGAACGCGTACATCCTCGGCCCCAAGGTGACGGCCTTTGAAGACGCATTCGCCCGGTACGTCGGAGCCAAGCATTGCATCGCCCTCAACAGCGGCACCAGTGCCCTGCACCTGGCCATGCTATGCCTCAAAATCGGCCCCGGCGACGAGGTGATTCTGCCGGCCATGACCTTCATTGCCACAGCTTGGGGCGCGCTTTATGCCGGCGCCAATCCGGTGATGGTTGATGTCGACCCGGTGACGCGGACGCTCGATCCCACGAAACTCGAAGCAGCGATCACACCGCGCACCAAGGCCATCATCCCGGTTCACCTCTACGGTCAACCGGCCGACCTGAATCCCATTCGGCAAATCGCCGATCGGCGCGGCATCCCGGTCGTTGAAGACGCGGCGCAGTCGCATGGGGCGAAGTACCGCGGCACGCCGGTCGGGGCGATCGGCGCTATCGGCTGCTTCAGTTTTTATCCAGGCAAGAACCTCGGGGCCTACGGTGAAGGCGGCGCGCTCACGACGAATGACGACGCCATCGCAAAGCACGCACGCGTCCTTCGCGATCACGGCCAGTCGCAGCGCTATCACCACGATGAAATCGGATTCAATTATCGCATGGACGGATTTCAAGGCGCGGTGCTTGGCGTGAAATTGCCGCACCTGACGGAATGGTCCAACCAGCGCCGTCGAGTTGCGAGTCTTTACAGCGATAAACTCGCTCCGTTAGCGCGAGACGGCCTGCTTTCCATCCCAAGCGAAGCCGAATGGTCGCACGGCGTGTTTCACTTGTATGTCGTCCTTGCAAGAAAGCGGGATGACGTGCGACAGCAACTCGAAAGAGCGGGCATCCAGACGGGTCTTCATTACCCCATTCCGCTGCACCTTCAGAAGGCGCTGGGCGCTAGTCAACGCAAACGAGGTGAGTTCCCCGTCTCGGAGCGTATTGGCGAAGAGTGTATCAGCCTGCCAATGTTCCCTGAGTTGTCCGACGCTGATGCTGGATATGTGGCGGATCAAGTCACCCAGATTGTGAGACGCGATTGATACGCGCTGACCTCCATGCGCCACCGTGGCATGACGCCTCGCCTTGGCCAGGGGGTGACTTAAGCACCTCATCAAAGGCATGATGATTGCGTCATTACAGGCCATACTCAGTCCCCATTCTGCATGCTGCCTTTCAGAGTGGTTCACGACGGGCCCGGTCAATCGGCCGCTGTTCAAATGGTACTATGCGGATCTGCGCATTAAGATGTACGGCGGTCTGGAGCAATTCAGACGCGGCGAAGAGCCGCCGCGTTGATCGCGCTCAACCTCGGGGGAGTCGCATCGCCATGCAGGTCGCTACGCCCACGCCCAACGTGACACCGCCGCCGCGCGAAGCGCTGCCCCGGCCGAGCGCGCTGCTGGAAGTCGTTTACGGCGTTCTCGTCCTGGCGGTGTGCCTGTTCATCCTGAGGAAGACCTCGCCGAGTTCGTTCAAACCGTCGGTGCGACAGGAAAACCGCGCGCTCTTTGAGCGGTTGGACGAGATGAAGGCGCTTATCCCGGATGACGCGCGGGTGTACGTGCTCACCCAGGACCCCTCGCCGCACAACCTGCTCTGGCGAAAAGTCTGCTACGGTCTGATTCCGCGCCGCGGGCTTTGTTTGCCGCGCAACCTTCGCCCGGCCGACACCGTCCCGCCGACGGCGGTCAATCCGGCGTCCGGCACGGAGGCGACGATCGGCGAGATCGCCGCTTTCACCGATGCGAAGGCCTTGGGCGGTTACCTGCGGGCCATGAACGTGACGCACATGGTCGTCCTCAGTGGGGACGAACCCGCGGCCGTTGCCACCGATTTGCCATTGACGCCCGAACGGATGTACCTGCTGGCCCTTGACGCGAGCACTGGGAAATTGACTGAGGTCTCCAGTGCCGAACGCCCCTGATCCAGCGCTGGCGAAACTGGCCACCTACTTCACGTGGTCGCACGGCGTCGTTCTGTTTCAACTGCTGACCTACTTTCTGGCCGGCCGGGCCGTGTACGCGCTGGTGGCGGGCAGGGCCATCGCCGGGATCCGCAGCCGCTACACCGCCGCCTATGTCGCGCTCGGTTCGCTGACGTGGCATTTTCTGGCCTTCGTCATCCTCTTTGCCGGCGTGCGCTCCCTGCTGACCGCGCACCTGATCGCAGCCGTTCCGTTTGCCCTGATCTGCATCATTCGGCGCCGGCACGTCTTCGCATTCAACCGCGGCTGGGCGCTCTTCGCGCTCGTGTTGATCGGGATTGCGTTCGCCCGGCCGGGCACGCCGCTCCTGCAGGCCGACGCCCAGGTTTGGGACGAATTCACCCATTGGGCCAGCCGCGCCAAGCAGATCTTTGTCTATGACCGTCTGCCGACCGGTGACGATCCCGCCGGGTGCGTCGCGCCCTATTACGGCCTGTTTGCTACGTTGATGGCGGTTTGGAATTACGTCCTTCAGGGCCGGGAGGCCGTGGGCGGTGGCATCGCGTGGAGCCTGCTGTTTACAATCTTTGTCTCGATTCACGCGTATGAATTCTCGCGAGTCAATGGGATTCCCCGGCTGATCGCAGGGCCGATGTGTACGTGGTTCCTCGCCTCCATGCTGCGCGGTCAGTCAATCATCACGATGACGATGTACGCCGATATCTTCGTCGTCTTCGGCGGCATGTTGGCGCTGTTTCACCTGACCGCGCTTGCGTTTGATGCCGATGCCCGCGCCGGGCGCGCAGAGGACTTGCTGCTGGCCGCGACCGGCCTGGGCATCCTGGTGTTCACGAAGACAACCGGCGATGTCATCGCCGCCTGCGCGGTCGGGTACGCGGCGATTGCGATTGCGATCGTGCGGGCGCGGGAATCAGCCTACGGTGATATTTTTCGACGATGGGCATGGGTACTACTGGCGGCGCTGCCCGCGATGGTGATTCGTGGCGTGTGGACATTGTATTTGCATTTCCACGCGCCGAGCAGTGCGAGACTCTTGCTGGAGCAGGGCCTGCCTTCCGATGAGATCGCCCACATGCCGCGCACAGCATGGTACGAGTTGAGTCGGGCGCTACTGGAAGGGTTGCTGCGCGCCCCGCCTTATTCTGTTCTTCTAGCGGCGCTGCCATTCGCCTGGGTGTTTGATATCGCGTTGGGCCGAAGCGGAAGGTCGTTGCTCGATCGTCGCGTCGGCATCACTGCGGCGTGGGCGCCGTTGGTATTTGTCTGCTTCCTGGTCGTTTTCAATTGCACATATGGTGCGCACGGGGCCCAACACGATGCGCAGCGCTACATGGCCGCCATTCTTCCCGCAATGTTGTGCTATCACGCCAGCGTCATCAACCGGCTGGTTGTCTGGGCGGTTCGGTACGATCGCGGTTCGGCGCAAGCGTTGCCGGAAATCACCAGCGATGCGCGGTCTAATTAGACGGCCGGCCCGGGCGCGATTGAATTGAGAACGGGCGTCATGTCCGAAACCGCGGCGGGGCCCTTTGCGGAGGCCCGCCGGCGTACAACCCAAACGAGCGAGATGAGGAGACAAAGTGCCGATCCGGCCCAGCCGGTCCAGATCGGAATCAGCGGCCGATATGTCATACACACGTCGATTTCACCGTCCGGCAGCATAAACCGGCGCAACCCCGATGGCGAGTACGGGGCCCTTGCATTCTCCCCATTCGCGGTGATTTCCCACCAGCCGTCGTCCACGTCATTCCAGACCAGGTCGCGCGGCGCCTCGGCTCCGACAACGATTCGAACCTCCGTCGGTGCATATCGGATCAGGCGGTATGGCACGGATTGAGTGGTCGCCGTATCGCGAAGTTTGCCTTCGCCGCAAATCCAGTCGAGTCGTTTTGCGCGAAAATCCGACTCATACTTGCGAACGCCCGCGGATACAAAGCCCCACGGAAGCATGTGGTCGGGTATTGCGGGCGTGTTGTCGGCTCGCGCCAGGAGGTCCGGCGTACACGCGCGACCGGCATCCAATTCCACCTGCTCATGCGGCTCCCATACGACCTGGAACTGCGGGGCGGGCTTCGGATGCCAGGGTGGCCATGCGTGATTGGCGACCAACTGACGGTTGTTCGCGGTGATCACCCATCCGACGTCGAAGGCCAGCAGCGCCGACACGGCGATCATCCGCCAGGGGCGACCGGCAAGACGGGTTCGCCACTCTGATTGCAACAGGTGACCCAGCCCGAAAGCGAGTGCGACGGGAATCAACCAGGCATGGTCCGCCGGCATGCAGTGATTCAACCGCGCGAGCGCGAATTGTTCTGCCAGCCAGTAGCGCAGAAATCCATTCTTGCCGAGCGTGGCATCCACACCAATCAGCACGAACACCGCACAGACCCACGCAGCACCCCGCCACCGCCGCAACCGAATCAGCGCGATTGGCAGCAGAAGGATGGCGGCGAAGGTGAGATGAAAGCGGTCGAGGGTGATGTCGGTGGCGCCAACCCACTTGCAGTCCTCGATGCGGATCAACGGCATGAAGAATGTCTTGAAGGCCTCGGGCGCGGTCGACATGCGCATGACCTCGTCGATGGGCATGTCATTGCCGTGCGGCGTGTTGCGGAACCAGGTCGCGGCGGCGAAGAGCGTGGGCAGGCCGGCGGCAATTCCAATAGCCGAGGCGCCCAGAAACTGGCAGAACCCCCGAAGGCTCAGGCGTCGAGCAGCGATCAGCAGGAGGGCGGTCAGTCCGATCATGACGCCGCCGAAAAATAGCGTGGTCGGATAGCAGCCGTTGATCGCCAGCAACCAGCCCATCGCCACGGCAATGGGCGCCCACCGGCGGTTGTCGCCGAAGCCGAACAATCCGAGCGTGATGACCAGGGTGAATGTGACGGCCGTCATGATCGGAATGTGCGATGCATTGCCGATCCAGAAGCCGGAGGCGCACACCCATAGTGCGACCCACGTCGCGGGCCATGGATCGATCCGCATCATTCGGGCAATTCCCCACACCGCCGAGTAGCCCGTGGTGTAGAGCAACAGCAGCAAGACGGACACCGCCTGCGTGGATCCGGGAAACGCCATCGACATGATCGGATGCAGGGGACCCATGAACCCGAACTGCAATTCGCGTCCCACCGGGAATCCGCCGGCCAGATGGGGCATCCAGGCGGGGCTTTCGCCGGCATTGACCGCCGACTGAAACCAGTGCATGACCGGCAGGAGAAAGTCGACGGCGTCCCAGTGCAAGGCGTATTTTGACGAAAGCAGGTGACGGTGCAGGCAGACGAGAAATGCCAGTCCGGCAAGGTAGTGCGGCAACCCGCGGTATCGCTGCCAGAAACTCAAGCGGGGCGCCCCGGGTCATCATTCCGCTTCATGGAGGCGAATCGAAACCGGGCCATGGCCCAGAGGTACTTGAAGAAATCGCTCTTGCGGATCTTCTTGCCCTCTTCCTTGCCGCGCGGGCGGTAGGTGATCGGGCGCTCGACGATGCGCACGCCGAGACGGGCCAGTTTGGTCGTGATCTCGGGCTCCATGGCGAAGCCGCGGCTGGTGAGGTTGATCCTCCGAGCGACATCGGCCCGCATCATCTTGTAGCAGGTGTTCATGTCGGTGATGCGGAGGCCGTTCAGCACGTTGCAGACGAAATTGAGCGAGCGGTTGGCCCAGTAGGTCGGCATTTTGCGAAAGGGCCGCGTGTCGCCCATGAAGCGCGAACCGTAGCAGACCTCGGACTCGCCGCGATGCACCACCTCGAACAACGGCAGAAGATCGGTCGGCTCCAGTTCCAGATCGGCATCCTGGATGACCACGATCTCGCCCCGGGCGTGCTTCAACGCGGTCTGAATCGCCGCACCCTTGCCGGCGTTTTTCTCGTGCAGCACGACGCGGACATCGGGCCAGTCCGGCAGATCGGACAGCACGTCGCGGCTGCCGTCGGTCGAGCCGTCATCGACCATGACGATCTCGCGGTCGACCGGGAACTGCACGGCGCGGACCTTTTCGAGCACGGCGCGAACGGTCGCCCGTTCGTTGTAGACTGGGATCAAAATAGAGAGCCCGGGCCGCGGGCTGTCGTCGCGAAAGGTCAGCGAGGTCGGCTGGCCCAGCGCCGCGGGCTGAACGCCGCGCTCCGCCGCGCGGTCCACGACGCGATTGACACCCCGATCAAGCGTTCTCGCCTCCGAAGTCGTACTGATTTTCTGCGCGGAATCCATGCGGTCCACCGTTGCCCTTCTCGCGAGGGGAATTGCTGCCGACCGGCGAGGGGCCTTCGCATCGGCGACCGCCAAGTATATGATCCGGTGAAAATGGACGTCAATGGACGAAATGGGTTCGGATCGCTCCGATTCGCACCCCGGGGGCTGGAATCGACGAAATCGGCAGTCCCGACCGCCGCCAGACGTGCCGCAAAAACACAAACTTGGGTCGGTGATCGCACGTCACCCGCCGGTGGCCGACCCCGCCCGGAATCACCATGAAGCCGCTTCTCACGCAACTCCGCGTCGCCGTCCGAAGTGCATTGGTGTCGACATACGGCGAAACCGCCCGCGGGGCCGACCCTCAGGTCAAGCCGACCAGCGACCTGAAATTCGGCGACTACCAGTGCAACGTCGCGATGAGCCTCTCCAAACTGGTGGGGGCCAAGCCGCGCGACGTGGCCGAGAAAGTCACCGCCGCCCTGTCGGCCGACCCGGCGTTTCGCGCCCTCTGCGACGCGCCCGAGATTGCCGGACCGGGGTTCATCAACATCCGCCTGTCCGCTGCCGGGCTGACCGGCGCACTGGCCTCGATCGCCCCGGCAGCGGACGGCGCGGGCGAGGATCGCATGGGCATCGACCGCGTCGCCGAGTCGGCGCGTCAGACGATTGTCGTGGATTATTCCGCGCCCAACGTCGCCAAGCAGATGCACGTCGGCCATCTGCGCTCGACCATCATCGGCGACGTCTTCTCCCGCGTGCTCGGCTTTCAGGGCCACCACGTCATCAGGCAGAATCACCTCGGCGACTGGGGCACCCAGTTCGGCAAGATCATCCTCGCCCTCTGGCATCTCTCCATCTGTAAGCACCAGGGCGAGACCGCCGACGACCTCGGCCGCATCGCCGGGGAAATCGCCGGAAAGAAGGCCGTCGATGCCCCCGGGGTCATGGCCATCCTGCAGAAGCGCTGCGCCATCCACCAGGACTGTCTGGCACGCGACCCGGAAGGTCGCGAGTTTGACGCCTACGTGCGGCAATACACGCCGACGTTTGACGAATTGCTGCCGGCCTATCGATATGTGAATGCGGTCGAATCCGCCGCCGAAGGCGCGGCCGACCTGGTGATTCGCGACCCCAACTCCGGCGACGTGTATCCACTGTCAGGCGTGTCGCGCTTCATCGCGGCCATGCTGCAGGGTAAGACCGGTCGCGACAACAGTCAGGAACTTGAAGCCTGGCGCAAGGCCCGCGCGGCCACGCTCCAGGATTGCAACGCCATCTACCGCCGGCTCGGCGTGTTGCTGACCGACGACGACGTGCGCGGCGAGAGTTTCTTCGAGCCGCTGCTGCCCGGCGTCGTGCGCGAACTGCGCACGGCCCTGGCCACCGCCGACAATCAGCATGGCGCGATCCGGGCCGTCTGTCGCGTCGATCAGGGCGCGATCTGCGTCTTTCTCGAAAAGGCCGACGGCACGCCCGCGTTCAAGGGCCCGACCGGCGATCCGCTGCCGGTCATCATTCAAAAGTCCGACGGCGCATCGCTGTACGCCACGACCGACATGGCGGCGATTTTGTTTCGCACGGCGGTGCCCGGAGTGCATCCGCCGAAGTTGCATGACGCGGAGTTGGCGCATCGCCTCGCCGAACTGGGGGGGGGGCTGGGCGCCGATCGGGTGATCTACAACGTCGGCGCGCCGCAGAAGTTGCATTTCGAGATGGTCTTCGCGGTTGCGGCGGCCCTCGGCTGGACGCAGAAGCCCGCCGGCGACATCCGACTGGAGCATGTCTCGTTCGGCAGCGTGCTCGGCGAAGATCGCAAGATGCTGCGCACGCGCAGCGGCGAAAGCGTGCAACTGAAGGACCTGCTGGCCGAGGCGGTGACGCGGGCGGAGAAATTGCTGCGCGACGGCGAGGCCGACCCCGACCGCAAACGCGGCTTCTCCGAGGATGAGATTCGCCACATCGCCGAGACCATCGGCATCGGCTCGGTCAAGTATGCCGATCTTTGTCAAAATCGGAACACTGACTATGTGTTTTCGTGGGACAAGATGCTGGCCATGAGCGGCAACACCGCGCCGTACCTGATCTACGCCTACGCCCGCATTCGCTCGATCCATCGCAAAGGGATCGAGGCCGGCGGCGGTTCGACACAGGGCGCGGCCCTGCACATCGTGCATCCGGCCGAGCGGGCCCTGGCCGTGCGAATTCTGCAACTGGCCGAAACGATCGACGCGGTCGGCGAGACGCTGCTGCCCAACATCCTGTGCGAGTACCTCTTCGACCTGGCCGGCAAGTTCATGGTGTTCTACGAGGCGTGCCCGGTCCTTCAGGCGGACACTTCGGCGACGCGGGATTCGCGGCTGGCGCTGTGCGAACTGGCGGCAAGGACCCTGCGGCTGGGCCTGTCACTGCTGGGCATTTCAACGTTAGAACGGATGTGAGATTTGCCACGATTGCGAAGCGATCCGAGCCGGGCAGTCCTCAGCCCGGTTTTTGTGGAACCGGCCAATGGCCGGTTCGCACAGGCCATTGGCCGGTTCCACACACCGGCGTGAGGATACGCCGGCTCTGCCCGGTTTTTCCGCCTACCGTGGCTCCAAACGGTTTTTCCGGCTATTCTCCCGCTCCCCACGCCGCAGATCGTGGCCTGGAATCCCCGGACGAACGACCCGCAATGACGAAGAAAAAGACCAGCAAAACCGCCGAACCCAGGATCCGCGCCCCCAAGTCAAAGACCGCCGCCGGCACGACCACCACGGCCGTGCCCGATGATGCGCGAAAGGCCGCCTGGCCGATTCGCGCCGCCGAGGAAGGCCGGGCATTGGCGGTGTTGTGCGCGAAGTCGCTCGAAGACGACAAGTGCGAAGACGTCATGATCCTCGACGTGCGCGGGGTGTGTCAGATCTGCGATTTCATCGTGCTCGGCACCGGCACGTCTGACCGACAAATTCGCGCCGCGGCCGACCATGCCGAAGAGGCGGCCCGGGCACGCGATGAGAAGGTCTATCACACCTCCGGCTACGACGAGGGCGCCTGGGTGGTGGTCGACTTCGTCGACGTGGTGGTGCACCTGTTCTCGGGCGAGATGCGGGCCTACTACGACCTGGAATCGCTCTGGGGCGACGGCGTGCAGATCGACTGGAAGTCTACATCGGTCGATTAATCAGGCCAGTTGCCTGCGCAATGGGCGCATGGCGCCGTGCCGACGCATTCCCTTCATTCGCGCCTAACTGTAGTTTTCCAGAATTCGCGCGTGCATCTCGGTATCAATCGCCCCTTCGTCGCGCAGTTGGTCGAGCGATATCTTCATGGTTGTCATGCCGTATCGCTGGCCGGTGGTGATGAGGTTGCGAAGGTGAAATGTGCCGCGCTTGCGCATCACGTTGCGCACGGCGTCGGTTGCGACGAGGATTTCGGTGGCCACGCGCTTGCCGCCGTCCAGCGTCGGCAGCAGTTCCTGATGCACCACGCCGATCAGGCACTCGGCCAGCAGCACGCGGATGTGGCCGTCGCTGCCGTCGGGGGCGTAGGCCAGCAAGCGCTCGATGATCTTGTCGATCGAAATGATGTGCAGCGTGGAGATCACCATCACGCCGGTCTCAGCGGCGGCGAGGCAGGTCTTGATCGTGTCGTAGTCCCGCATTTCGCCGATCGCGATCACATCCGGGTCCTGCCGAAGCGCGGCGCGAAGTCCGCGGGTGAAGGACTCGGTGTCCTTGCCCACTTCGCGTTGGCGAATGATGGACTTCTTGTTCTCGTGGACGTATTCGATGGGGTCCTCGATGGTGACGACGTGCTTGCGCGAATGGCGGTTGATGAAGTCGATCATGCCGGCCATGGTCGTGCTCTTGCCCTGGCTGGTGGCCCCGGTGATCAGCAAGAGGCCCTTGCGGGCCTGGGTCAGCCTGCCGACCACTTCCGGCAATCGCAATCGTTCGAGCGGAAGCGGCGCGCTGGGCAGCAGGCGAATCACCGCGCCGACCGCGCCGTCGTTGTAACTGAGGTTGATGCGATACCGATTGCGATCGGCGTCGGACGTCATGATGTCGAAGTCGAGTTTTTCCTCGAATTGCGAGATCTGCTCGGGCTTGAGCAGGCCGTAACTCAGTTCTCGGGCGAGGGTCTTGGTGAGCGGCTCCTTGGAGACGGGGATCAACTCGCCTTCGATGCGCATGAGCAGGGGGGCGAGTGCCAGGATGTGAATGTCCGTGGCCTTGCGGGTGCGGGCGAGTTCCAGAACGGATTTGATGTCAGCCATGGTGTGACGCCGTTTGGCGCTCCCGAGGAGGGCGTCGGCTCATTTCCGACTCTGATGAACCGCATTCGAGCCTGAGTGGTTCAATACAACGAAACGCACCAACCCACCCGGCGGCAGGCACAATTGCCCGGAGATTTCCACTAGAATAATGCAAATCGGCCGTAGCGCAACGAGCCGCGGGGTTCAGCCCGGCCGGTTGCGCAAAGAGCCCCGGGCTTCAGCCCGGCCGGCCCTGCGAACATTGCGTAAGGCTCATTGTCTGGGAGAGAGGGTTCCGTTGGCACAGTGCGCTCTGGCTCTGGAGGATGGCTCGGTCTTTGTCGGCACGCAATTCGGCGCGACCGGCACGGCCACGGGTGAGGTCGTCTTTAACACGGCCATGTGCGGCTATCAGGAGATCCTGACCGACCCGTCGTACTGCGGGCAGATCGTGGCGATGACCAGCGCCCACATCGGCAACTACGGCGTCAACCCGGAGGATGTCGAGAGCCGCGGACAGCATCTGTCCGGCTTTGTCGTGAAGGAACTGGCCCGACGGTACAGCAACCAGCGGGCCGATCGCGACCTGTCGGGTTACCTGCGCGACGCAAAGGTCGTGGGGCTGGCGGGCATCGATACGCGGGCGCTCACGCGTCGGCTGCGCACGACGGGGTCGCTTCGCGGGGTGATCTCGACGGAAGTCTCGGATATGGCCGAACTGGTGGGGCTTGCGAGGAAGTCGCCCTCGATGGCCGGTCAGAACCTGGTGACGCGGGTGGCGACCGAGGGAGAGCAGGTCATTCAACCGGCGGCGCGGGCGGCGTCGATGCGGGTGATCGCGATCGACTGCGGCATCAAGCAGAACATCGTGCGCGAGTTGGTGAGCCACGGCTGCGCGGTGACGGTGGTGCCGGCGCATACGAAGGCGGAGTCGATTCTCGAACGGCGGCCCAGCGGCGTGCTGGTGGGCAACGGTCCGGGAGACCCGGCGGTGGTGACCGATACGATCGACACCGTGCGCAAACTCATCGGGAAGGTGCCGATCTTCGGTATTTGCCTGGGTCACCAGTTGTTGGCGCTGGCCCTGGGCGCGACGACGTACAAGTTGAAGTTCGGCCACCACGGCGCCAACCATCCCGTGCTGAACCTGGAGACCGGGCGGGTGGAGATCACCAGCCAGAATCACGGTTTTGCGGTGGACGTGCCCAGCCTGGAGGCGATCGGCGGCCGGGTGACGCACATCAATCTTTATGACAAGAGCCTGGAAGGCTTCGCCCACGACGACAAGCGCGTCTTTGCGGTGCAATACCACCCCGAGGCGGCCCCCGGCCCGCGCGACAGCGAATACCTCTTCGCGCAGTTCGTCAAAATGATGAAGTAGTCGTTACCGCTGACTGCACGAACGGAGCACGGCGCAAGACCGGCCTGAGGACAGGCCGGCTCTGACTACTTACCCCTTTGAAAACTGAAACGTCTCGCCGCCGCCATCGATCTTGATGTGATCGCCCGGCACGAATTCGCCCGCGAGGATCTTTCGCGCCAGCGGGTTTTCGATCTCCTGCTGGATCAGGCGCTTCAGCGGGCGCGCGCCATAGACCGGGTCGTAGCCCTCCTTGGCGAGACGGCTTCGGGCCGAGTCGTTCAGGGTGAGCGTCAGGCCGATCTGGCCGGCGCCGGTGCCCCGCGCCAGCCGCTTCTGCAGGTGGCTGACCTGGATATCGACAATCTTCGCCAGGTCTTCGCGCGACAACTGGTGGAAGATGATCGTCTCATCGATGCGATTGAGAAACTCGGGGCGGAAGTGCTTCTGCAACTCGCCGCGCACCAGCATCTCGATTTCGACATCGGCGGCCTCGCCGTTCTGCGAGACATTGACGATGTGTTCGCTGCCGATGTTGCTGGTCATGACGACAAGTGTATTCTTAAAGTCCACGGTGCGGCCGTGTCCATCGGTCAGTCGGCCGTCGTCGAGCACCTGCAGCAGCACGTTGAACACGTCGCGGTGGGCCTTCTCGATTTCGTCGAGCAGAATCACGCTGTAGGGGCGGCGGTGGACGGCCTCCGTCAAACGGCCGCCTTCTTCGTAGCCGATGTAGCCCGGCGGCGCGCCGATCAATCGGGCGACGCTGTGCTGCTCCATGAACTCGCTCATGTCGATGCGGACGAAGGCCGACTCGTCGTCGAACAGCAGGGCGGCCAGGGCCTTGCACAATTCGGTCTTGCCGACGCCGGTCGGCCCGAGGAACAGGAAAGAGCCGATGGGGCGATTGGGGTCGCCCAGGCCGGCGCGGTTGCGTCGCACCGCATCGGCCACGGCGCGCACGGCCTCGATCTGGCCGACCACGCGTTCGTGCAGCCGGTCCTCCAGTTTGAGAAGTTTGTCCTTCTCGCCTTCGAGCATCCGCGTCACCGGCACGCCGGTCCACTTGCTGACGACCTCCGCAATCTCCTCGGCGGTCACTTCCTCGCGCAGCAGGCCGTGTCCGTCGCGGTGCATCTCCGTGAGCCGGGCCTCCTCGGCGCGCAGGGCCTGCTCCAGCGTGGGGACTTCGCCGCGCTCGATCCGCGCCGCGGCCTCCCATTTGAACTGCCGCCGGGCCTCGTCCAGTTCGCGGCCCTTGTCGTCGATCTGCGTCTTGATTGATTTGATTTTTTCGATGATGGCCTTCTCGTTCTGCCACCGCGCGGTTACGCCGCGGTCCTGCTCCTTGAGGCCGGCCAGTTCCTTCTCGGTGGTCTCCAATTGCTTACGGCTCGCGGCGTCTTTCTCCTTCTTCAACGCCTCGCGCTCGATCTCCAGTTGCATGATCTTTCGGCGCAGTTCGTCCAGTTCCGCCGGCATCGAATCGTTCTCGATGCGCAAACGGCTGGCCGCCTCGTCGATCAGATCGATGGCCTTGTCCGGCAGGTGGCGATCGGTGATGTAGCGATGCGAGAGCGTGGCCGCGGCGACCAGCGCGGCGTCCTGAATGCGCACGCCGTGGTGTGCGTCGTAGCGCGGCTTGAGCCCGCGCAGAATCGCGATGGTGTCCTCGATGGTCGGCTCGCCGACGTACACGGTCTGAAAGCGGCGTTCGAGGGCCTTGTCTTTTTCAACGTGCTGGCGGTATTCGTCCAGCGTGGTCGCGCCGATGCAGCGCAGTTCGCCGCGGGCCAGCGCCGGCTTCAGCAGGTTGCCGGCGTCCATCGCGCCTTCGCTCTTGCCGGCGCCGACCAGGTTGTGCAGTTCGTCGATGAACAGAATGACCTGTCCGGCCGAGTCGGTCACTTCGCGGACCACGGCCTTGAGGCGCTCTTCAAACTCGCCCCGATACTTGGCGCCCGCAATGAGCGCGCCCATGTCGAGGGTGATGACTTTCTTGTTCTTGAGTGCCTCAGGGACGTCTCCCGCGAGGATGCGCTGGGCCAGACCTTCCACGATGGCGGTCTTGCCGACGCCGGGGTCGCCGATCAAGACGGGGTTGTTTTTCGTGCGCCGCGCCAGGACCTGCATTACGCGGCGGATCTCATCGTCGCGGCCGACCACCGGGTCGAGCTTGCCGGATCGCGCCATGGCGATCAGGTCGCGGCCGTACTTCTCCAGTGCCTGATAGGTGCCTTCGGGGCTTTGCGACGTCACGCTCGCACCGCCGCGTACATCCTTCAGCGCCTGGGTGAGGCTCTTCGCGTCGGCGCCGTTGACGGTCAGCACTTCGCGCGCGTCGCTTGCCGTGTCGGCCAGCGCGATCAGCAGATGCTCGGTCGAGATGTACTGGTCTTTCATCTTCTCGGCGAGGGTGTCGGCGGCGTTCAGCACGTCGCCAAAGTGTCGGCTCGGTGACGGTGAAGCACCGGTCACCTTCGGCAGACGCGACAATTCAGACTCGGTGATGGAACGAATGCGATCCAGCCGCGCGCCCGCCTTTTCGAGCAGCGGTTGCACGATGCCCTGGTCCTGTGCGGTCGTTGCCGGACGGATCAATACGGACAGCAAATGCAACGGCGTCAGTTCGCCATGAGACAGGGTCTCAGCCAGCCGCTGGGCCTCGGAGAGGGCCTCGGCGGATTTCACGGTCAGTCGATCAGATCGCATACCACGCCTCCAGTCGACGCGGAAGACGCACCGCGCCACCTGTCAATTGCAGCAAGCGCCATGCCAGCACAGTCGCGATAATTTGTAGTCCGCCGCGGTTTGGATTGCCCGCCATCGACTGCCGTGCCACAATGACAGTTTCGCAATGGCAGTCAGGGGAGCGTGGACCTCTGGTCCGCATGGATGGAGTGATTCGTACGGCTGGCAATGGGGAAGAGCCGCCCGGCGGACCGGAGGTCCGCACTCTCCAATGGCAAAGTCGCCGCGAATAGAGGGTGTTTGTAATGAACGAACAGCAGGGTCTTTATCGCGATCCCAGCCGAGAAACCTGGCGCGTCTTCCGCATCATGTCGGAGTTCGTCGAGGGCTTCGACACCATGAGCGAGATCGGGCTGGCCATCAGCATGTTCGGCTCGGCCCGGCTCGGCCCGGAGACGGCGGCCTATCAGCGGGCCGAGGCCCTTGCGGGCAAGTTGGTGAAGGCCGGCTTTTCCGTCATCACCGGCGGCGGCCCGGGCATCATGGAGGCCGGCAACAAGGGGGCCTTCGAGGCCGGCGGCGTGTCGGTCGGGGTGAACATCAAGTTGCCGCAGGAACAGAGGGCGAACCCCTACCTGAGCGTGTCGCTGGAGTTCGAGCACTTCTTTCCGCGCAAGGTCATGTTCGTGAAGTACGCGGTGGGGTTTGTCTGTTTTCCCGGCGGCTTCGGGACGCTCGACGAGTTCTTCGAGGCCATGACCCTGATTCAGACCGGCAAGAGTCCGCGGTTTCCCGTGGTGCTGGTCGATTCAACGTATTGGAATCCGCTGGTGCGGTTCCTGCGCGAGACGCTGCTGGATCGATTCGGCGCGATCTCGCCGGCCGATCTGGACCTGTTTCACGTCACCGACGATCTCGACGAGGCGGTGGACTACCTCTCGGTGGCGGTGCGGAAGGCCCTGCCCGAATTGAGACAACCCAGCGGAATCGATCAGGCCACGCGACCGCCGGAGGAGCGCATGACCGCCGAGGGCCTGCGCTGCGGCCGTTCCGCGCGGCAACCGACGTTTGAATGACGTCGTATTGGGTGTCGTTGTTTCAGGCAGTGGCGAATGCGAGCGGGCGTCCGCGCGAAACGCCACTGCCCGGAGCAGTGGCATCCCGAATGCGCGGCACGCCCAACCGGCGGTTACTTCGGCTCGCCGCGGACGGTCAGTTCCTTCGGCGCGGGCAGCTTCAGGTCCTTGATCTGCTCCAGGATCAGCTTCTTGTCGCCCACCAGAATCAAGACGCCAGACTCAAACGGCGCCGCGTTCTTCGCCAGCGCGCTCAAACGGGCCGCGTCGACCCTGCCGATCGTGCCGAGGTCTTCGCCAATCGTTGAAAACGGCAGGCCGTTGCGATCCAGCACCGCGGCCGTCGCCAGGATGCCGCGCAGGCCCTGAAATGCCTGAATCGTCTCCGTCCGCTCCTGTTGCGCGGCCTTCGCGGCCTCGTCGGGCGTCACGCCGCCGGTCCGCAGGCTGTTGAACTCCGCCAGAAACTCCTTCAACGCCGGGCCGGTCGTCTCGGCCTTGACGTTCGCGCCGGCTGAGAAATAGCCGGTGGTCGGCGCCATGGTGAAACTCGATCGCGCCCCGTAGGTGTAGCCGTTCTTCTCGCGCAGATTCTGGTTCAGGCGGCTGGTGAAACTGCCGCCGAGGATGGTGTTCATCATCGACAGGGCCACGCGGTCCGGCGTCTTGTAAACCGGTCCGGGCATGAAGAAGCGGATGACCGTCTGCACCGATCCGGGCTTGTCGACGATGACGAGCGATTGCGACGCGTGTCTGGGGTCGTTCGCCCGTGCCGGCACCGTCGGCTTCCAGTCGGCCGGCGTCTTCCATGCGCCGAGGGCCTTCTCCAGCGCCGCCTTCGCCTCATCGGCGGTCAGGTCGCCCGCCACGAGCAGCCGGGCATTGGCCGGCGTGAACCGCGCCGTGTGGCAGGCCTTGATGTCGTCCAGCGTCAATTTTTCGACCGTGCCGATCGTGCCACCGATCGGCCGGCCGTACGGGTGGGCGTCGCCGAAATAGGCCCGCATGCCGACGCGTGCGGCGACGATGGTCGGCTCATCCTCCTCGCGCGTCAGGTCGTCGATGTGCAGGTTGCGGATGCGGTCCCAGTCGGCCGCGGTCATGCGCGGGCGTACGATCGCATCGGCATACAGGGCCAGCGCCGCGTCCAGGTTGCGCCGCAGCACCGACAGTCCGACATTCACCGACTCCTGATCGGCCGTCGAACTGAACGACGCGCCCAGCATGTCCAACGCATCGGAGAACGCCAGCGCGTCTTTATCCCCCGCGCCCTCCTCCAGCATCTGCGCCGTCAGAAAGGTCGTGCCGATCTTCGCGGGATCATCGCATTCGGCGCCGCCGTTCAGCAGCAGCGACACGTTCACCAGCGGCAGCTCGTTCTTGCGCCAGTGCTGCACTTCGATGCCGTTGGACAGCGTGAAGGTCTCGGGCATCTGCGGTGCGAACGCGCCGGCGTCGGCCAGGGCGGGGGCTGCTTCTCGCGGATTGTCTTCAACCGGCTCGCCCGCCGGCAGGACCCGCAGGATCAACCGGGCATCGGGCGTAAGCGTCTTGCGGGCCCACGACGTGATGCCGGCGACCGTCGCATTGCGGTAGCGGTTCAAGTCGGTCTCGAAGCCGTCCGGCGTGCCGAGGTAAAAGTTGTATTCGTTCAGGGCGTCGGCCTTGTTCAGCAGCGATTGCAGGCTTGCGATCATGCCGACTTCCTTCGACACCTGGTTGCGCTTCAGTTCGTCGGCCGTCGGGCCGTCTTTCAGCAGCCGGGCCAGTTCCTCGTCCACGACCTGCTCGATGCGATCGAGCGTCACCTCGGGCTTGGCGGTCACGTTGATGTAGAACAGCGAGCCGAGGTACATGGAGGCTTGATAGGCGTTGATGTCCGTCGCGATCTTGTCGTCGAAGACCAGGCGCTTGTAGAGCCGGCTGCTCTTGCCGCTGGCGAGGATGTCGGCGACCAGGTCCATCTCGGCGTCGCCGTCCTTGAACCGGGCCGGACTGTGATAGACGAGCGTCGTGCGTGCGAACTGCACCTGGTCGATGCAGGTGATCCGCTTGACCTCCTTCAGGGTGACCGGTGCGGCGGACTTGTGGACCGGGTCGTTGCCGCGCGGCAGGGTGCCGAAGAGTTTGTTCACCAGCGGCTTGATCTCGTCGCTTTTGAAATCGCCGGCGACGACCAGCGTCGCGTTGCACGGCACGTAATAGGTCGCGAAGAAGTTCTTCACGTCGTCGACTGTCGCCGCCTCCAGGTCTTCGTGCGAGCCAATCACGGTGTGTCCGTAAGGGTGCTCCTTCGGGTACATCAACTCGGGGACGAGAAGATCGGCCTTGCCGTAGGGCTGCATCTCGCTGGTCTGCCGCCGCTCGTTGCGCACCACGTCGCGCTGCAGGTTGAGCTTCTCGAGGTTCATCTCCTTGCCGAGGTCTTCGAGCCGGTCGGCGTCGAGCCACAGCAGGGTGGGCAGCAGGTTGGCCGGGCCGAAGGAGAAGTAGTTGGTGCGGTCTTCGCTGGTGCTGGCGTTGTTGAAGCCGCCGCCCTTTTCCATGACCACGTCGAACTGCCCGTTGGGCACACGGCGGGTGCCCATGAACATGAGGTGCTCGAAGAGGTGGGCGAAGCCGCTCCGCCGGTCGGCCTCGTCCTTGGAGCCGACGTAGTACCACAGGTTCACGCAGGCCGTCGGCAGGGCGTGATCCTCGTGCAGGATGACGGTCATGTCGTTGGGCAGTTTGTATTTTTCGAACTTGACCTGTTGGGCGACGGCGGGGGCGACGAGTGTCGGCACAATCAGGGCCGTGACGGTCAGCAGGGTGGACGCGCTCCGCATCGGCGCGTGGCGGCACCCCTCGGCGTGGGCCGACGCGGCATGCCTGTCTCGTGGACGGCCCTCCGGCGTCAACCCGCCGTGGCGGGCGGGGGCCGACGCCGTTTTCGAATCCAGGTAGCGGCCCCCCTCAGCAGGGGCCGACGAATTACCTCCGGCCGGCGTCGCTGGGTGCAGGTGTTCAGAAGGCCACTCGGTTGGGCGAAAGGACATGGGGTTTCCTCGGGTCAAAGGGGTCATGGGTGGATTGGGGGCGCGCCGTCGATGCACGCCTGCCAACATAGGACGACCGTCCCCGCGGGAGGACGTCAGAAAAGGGATTATACGGTGCTTTTGAGAGTGGCCCGTCAGAGCGCCGATATCAGGACCGCGCTATCAGGGCCGCGCCGTCAGGGAGTGGACAGGCATGGACGCTGCCCGCCGTCTATCGCCCGTCAGAGGCGCGCGGTGGTAGCCGGCGGTTTTAACCGCCAGAGGGCGTAATCCCAATATTCCCCCGCCCGGCAGGGCGCACGGCCGTAGCCGGCGGTTTCAACCGCCGGAGGGAGAGCGGCTCCCCAAACGCCCTCGTCCGGAGGACGAACGCGGCGGCCGGCTTATGTCGGTGCGAGAACTGGGAAGTGTCGCACAAGCGAGTCAGATTAATAAGGTCGCCGAGGTACTCATTCGTTTGGAGCTTGGTGTGGTCGCCGGATATCATGGTTTCGACAGAACCAGGCGAGCATAGCAGATGCAACTTGCCAAACGAAATGCGGAGGGGTTCTGCCCAAACTCCTCAGAATGGAGCCTCGTCTATGGCGCGTCTTGCTACGGTTGTATTTTTTATCGCCGTATTCACCACACCTTCGGTCTGGGCCAGTCAACCGTCTTTCATGGGACTCGGCGACCTGCCAGGTGGGATTTTCGATAGCATTGCAAATGATATTTCGTCCGACGGATCTGTTGTTGTTGGCTATGGCGATTCCCCCAACGGTAGTCAGGCGATCAGGTGGACTCAGGCAACTGGAATCACGAGCCTCGGCAACATCCACGGCCAAGGCTACTCCACCGTCGCTTATGGAGTGTCGGGCAATGGGGCAGTTACCGTCGGTTCCGAGTCCAACACATCTAATTCTTCGCGAGTAGCATTTCGTTGGACACAATCTGGCGGGATGGTCGGACTTGGTGGTTCGAACGAAGGTTTGGTCCCGCAGATCGCGCTCGGTGTTTCGTGGGACGGTTCAGTAGTTGTCGGATCGGGTGGAACAATGACCGCAGGAACGGAGGCATTCCGTTGGACGGAGGCTACCTGACCTGCCCCCAAATCATGTACCAGTTGCTATGAGAGCCAGTGTCAAATCTTCACCCTCCTGCGCAGCTTCGGCTGCGCACCGGGGAGGGGAAGAAGCCGGGGTCCAGGGGCAGAGCCCCTGGTGGGGGTTTGGGGGTGAAACCCCCAATGCGGTCGTCGGTGCT
>Ga0268299_1001385_pt1 | contig 43609 bp, 37 predicted proteins | sample NOBtaG_FD_193484 | JGI IMG/M metagenome (GOLD analysis project Ga0268299, IMG submission 193484) | Activated sludge microbial communities from bioreactor in Nijmegen, Gelderland, Netherland - NOB reactor | ecosystem: Engineered > Bioreactor > Aerobic > Activated sludge | place: Netherlands... | reverse complement strand
TCGTGGCCGGCGCGGTGGTGCGATCGCTCTTCGACATGGGTGGGTTCCCTTCCGGCTCGGCAGGTCGTGGGGCGGGGGCTCTCATAACTTAGGGAATTGTCCCGAAGCGTCCGCCCCGGGAGGTCTACCTCCCGTCGTGCGGTTGCACGTCCGAGGAGTTGCGTCCGAGCCGCAGCCTGCCCTACAATCACGCTACGCTTGCCCCGAGGAGGCTGCCGATGCCGCTCCGCGACCACTTCCGCGCGCCCGTCAACAATACCCACTCCTGGGACGAAGTCCACGGCGGTTGGCCGATGGAGATGGTTCGCGACCTGCGGAACATCTTGCCGGCGGGGTTCCGCGCCGCGCCGAACGTCCACCTCGGCTCGGCGTTCGAGATCGACGTCTCCACGCACGAGTCCGTCACCGCCCCCGACGCCGACGAGGGCGGCACCGCGACCCAGAGCGCCCTTTCGCCGACGCTCACCGTCGAGGCGGACCTGTCCGAACAGGACGAGTACGAGGTCCGCATCTACGACGCCGAGCACGGCCGGGTCCTCGTCGCCGCGATCGAGATCGTTAGCCCGAGCAACAAGGATCGACCCGGCACCCGCGAGGTGTTCGTCGGCAAGGTCGCGACGCTGCTGCAGCAGGGCATCTGCGTCTCGATCGTGGACCTGGTCAGCGTCCGCCTCGCCAACCTGTACGCCGAGTTGCTCACGCTGCTCAGCCGCTCCGACCCGGGCCTCGGCGAACCCCCGCCGCACCTCTACGCCGTCACGCTCCGCGCGCGCAAGCGCCCGAAGCGGCGGACGTCGCTCCTGGACGCCTGGTTCTACCCCATGACCGTCGGACAATCGCTGCCGACGATCCCGATCTGGATCGCCCCGGCGCTGCGGGTCATGCTTCCGCTGGAAACCAGTTACGAGGAGACGTGCCGGATCCTCGACATCGCGTAACGCCTCATCTCCCGAACCGCCCGAGTATCTCGCGGTTCAACGCGATTCCCAGGCCGGGCTTGTCCGGGATTGGCAGAAACCCATCCGCATCGACGACGAACGGCACGGCGAGCAGGGCGTCGATGTACGGCGACGGCGTCAGGAACTCGACGTACCTCGCCACCGGCATCGCCGCGGCGAGTTGCAGGTCGGCCGCCAGGCCGACGGCGGTGTTCCAGCCGTGCGGCACCCAAAGGACGTTGTGGTCGTGCGCCATCCAGGCGATCCGCCACGCCTCCGTCAGGCCGCCGCACTTGGTGCAGTCCGGCTGGACGATATCGACGCACCCGCGCTCGAACAGCGGCCGGAAGCTCTGCCGCCGCGTCAGCACCTCGCCCGTCGCGATCGGCACCGGCGACAGGCGACGCAGCTCGGCGAACCCGGCCAGGTCGTCCGGCGGCAGGGCCTCCTCGAACCAGGCGACGTCGTACGCCGCGAGCATCTGCGCGGTGCGGAGCGCCCATTTGAAGGCGTGCGGCCAGTAGGCGTCGCTGCCGCCGGCATCGACCATCAGCTCGACGCCCGGCCCGACCGTCTCCCGGGCGGTGCGGACGAGCGACTCGTCCGTCTTCGCGTCGCGCCGGCCGAACGGCGTCCAGCCGAGCTTGATCGCCTTGAAGCCACGGGCCACGGCCTGGGCCAGCTTCGCCCGGAGCGGCTCCGGCTCGTCGAACAGGAGCGAGCCGTACGGCTTGATCTTCGTGCGGTAGAAGCCGCCGAGGAGCCGGCCGACCGGCTGGCCGACGACCTTGCCGAACAGGTCCCAGAGAGCGATATCGACGCCGCTGATGGCGTGCTCGACCGCCCCGCCGCGGCCCTGCCAGAACGTGTGCTGGCGGAGTTTTTCGCTCACCCGCGCCGGCTCGTCGGTCCGCTCGCCGAGCAGCAGCGGCGACAGCAGCTTCGCCGCCGCGGAGACGAGGTCGCGGCTGGTGAACGCGCTGCCGACGCCGACGCGGCCGTCGTCGGTGACGACTTCGACGATCGTGTGGACGTTGTCCTCCGGCGTCAGCTCCTTCGCCCAGCCGCCCTCGACGGTGCCGCCGGAAAGGCCGGTAAACTGTACCTCGGCGATCTTCATTGCGGGACGCCTCTTCGGTGCGACGGTCCGATCCGATAATGTCGCGCGCCGCGGGACGATCGGCAAGGGCGGTCCGGCGATCCGGCCCAAGTCCCGGCCGCGACGGGACCGACAGAAGGAGCACCGCCGCGATGGGCCCCGCTCGATCCCGCCCTTCCCGGAGGTGTCCGATGCGCCCGCGCCGGTTCCGTCTTGCATTCCTGTGCTGCCTGAGCGTCGCCCTGGCGACGGGTACCCTCCGCTCGACGCCGCCGACGATCACGAAGGCCGACCCGCTGCCGAAGCAGAGCGAGCGGGCCCAGAAGGCCGGCCTCCTGTTCTGGGAGGCGTTCCACGGCAACGACTACTGCAAGGTCGATGCGGTCATCGCCGAGCTGGCTGCCGCGTACCAGGAGACGCCGTGTGACCCGGTCCTGACCACCCTGCTCGGGGCGGCCCACAACTGGAAGTTCCAGGAGCGCCGCCGCGTCTGCCGGTCGGCGGCCGACTTCCGCGACCATCTCGTCGTCTCGCTTCAATTGCTCGAGCGATCCGCCAAGCTCGACACGCGCAACCGCATCGTGCCCGGCCTGGCCGTCGCGGCCAAGGCGACCCTCGGCGTGCTCGACAACGACAAGGCCCTGGTCGATCAGGCCTACGACGAGATGAAGAAGAACACGAAGGCCGACGTGGTCGTACACGGCTTCGTCGAGGGGTGGGTCATGTCGGCACTGATGCGACACGACGACCCGCGCTACGGCGACAACCTCGAAGGGTTCTTCCTCGGCTTCGACAAGTGCGCCGGCATCCGCATCCCGCGCCTGCTGCCGATCGTGCCGCGGGTGGCCATGGCTTGGCTGTCGATCCGCGGCCTGGCCGACAACGTCTGCTACAACACGGACGTCGCGCCGCACAACCTCGAAGCGACGCTCATGGGCCTGGGCGACGTGTTCCTCAAGCAGGGCCGGGTGGCGCAGGCTCGCATGTCGTACAACAGCGTGAAGCGCTGCCCGAACTACGCCGGCTGGGTCTACAAGGACCAGCTGGAGCACCGGCTCAAGAACCTGGAGACGCTGCGCGACAAGTTCCGGGCCGACACCGGCAAGCTCGACGTGGCCGAGCCGGCGATGTTCTTCCAGTCGTCGTTCGCCTGCACCGGCTGCCACGCGAAGTAATCCAAAGAGGATTCACCACAGAGGCACAGAGGACACAGAGAAGTCAACCAGCACATAGGAAAACAGAGCATACAGAGGACGAAAGGCGGCGAGGGCCCGGTGGTCGTGGCTCGGGCTCTCTGTCACCTCTGTTTTCCTACCTGCTTTTGTCTTCGGTCTTCTCTGTGCTCTCTGTGTCTCTGTGGTGAATCCTGTCTTTAGATCGGCCGCTGCCCCCATGGCAGCGGCATCGTCGGCGGCTTGCGGTGGTGGTCCTTGCGCACGTCCTTCGGCCGTTCCTTGAACCAGGCGACGAAGCGGACCAGCTGCCGGACCGCCTCCTCGTACGCCTCCTGGCCCTTCTCGGCCGTCGCCAGCTCGGCGTCGCCGAGGACGCCGGTCTCGGAGTAGCTGCTCGTCCACGAGACGACCGTTGCCGGCCCGGCCGCGAACAGATCGACCCAGTTGAACGGGCTCTCGTCGGCGTTGAACGAGATCGTGCCGCTCTTGATGAGGTCGGTCCGGACGTTGCCGCCGTCGAGGTAGAGGTACAGGCTCGTCTCCAGCTCGCAGGCGTGCGAGCAGCCGCCGGGGAACTTGCTCTGCCGCCAGCGCGGCAGGAACTCCTTATCGACGGTGAGCAGGTTCCACCACGCCGTGCAGACGCACTCCGCGTCGGTCTCGAGGTTCGTCCGCCGGGCGACGAGGTCGAGGTTCGGCATGTTCGAACCGTGGCCGTTGAGCAGGACGATCTTCTTGAAGCCGTGATAGGCGAGCGACTTCGTTATGTCGAGGACGTGGTCGATGAAGTGGCCGTAGTCCTGGTTGATCGTGCCGGGGAAGTCCATAACGTGGCCGGTGTAGCCGTAGGCGACGACGGGCAGGACGAGCATCTTGTCGGGGATCTCGCGGCCGGCCCCATAGGCGACGCCGCACGGACAGACGAGGTCGACATCGAGCGGCAGGTGCGGCCCGTGCTGCTCGACGGCCCCGCAGGGGACGATGCAGACCTTGCCGAGGTCGATCGCGTCGTTGATCTCCGGCCAGGTGAGCTTCTCGTAGCGGTACTCGGTCGCGGCTCGGCTCATGACAGCACCTCGTCACTCGAAATCGACCTCGAACAGGTAGTCTTCGTCTCCTTCGGCGTGTTGGTTCTCGGCGACGACCCGCACGCCGGTCGCTTGGAGAGCGGCGATGCCATCTCGGGTCAGCGCGTTTCGCGACACGTCGAGCGTGTCGAGATGCTTCAACGCCGGGGCGGCAGCGAGCAGGCGCGCCCCCGCGTCGGTCATGGCCCCGTGGCCGAGGTCGAGGCTCTTGAGCCGGTACAAAATGCCGGATCCCACGACGGTCCGGCAGCCGTCGTCACCGAACGTCGTCATGTGGACCTGGAGATGTTCCAGGGCTGGCAAGTTCGTCGAGGCGAGAAGCGTCTCGAACTGGTCCAGGTCGATCGTGGCGTCCCTGCCGGGATGAAATCGAAGCGTCTTGACCTGGCTGAGGGCAGTGTTCTCCGCGAGGGTCTTGAGCGGGTAAGGGATCGGTGTGTCATCGACGCTGTAGTCGGTCCCGTTGTAGTACTGGAAGGCGCGCAACCGGCCCAGTTCCGGGGAGGCGAACAGCCGCTCGATTCCCGGCAAGGCCGTATTGACGGCCAGGCTTTCGAGGCGCGGCCATCGCGTCAGCACCGAGAGAACTTGCTCGACGGTGCAGTCCTCGAACGTGCGGGCCATCGTGCTGTGCCCGAGTGCGTCCGGGGTGTCGCTGAAGCCGAACGCGAACGCGCGGAGGTTCGTCAGGAACGGGGCGTCGAGGAGCGGCACGAGGACCGAGTCGGCGTCGAAGAGGTAGAAGCTGTTCAGGGGTGCCGGCTTCTCCTGGGCAGTCATCGCCGCGTTGATCTTCTCGGCGAACGAATCGAACCTGAACGGATGGAAGCGCATGTCGTACAGGATCTTTAACCGCCTGAGTAGGCGGCTTTCCGGCGACCGCAAGAGCGCGGCAAGGACGGCCTCCGGCGCGGGCAAGATCCGGACCTGGTCAAGCCAGCCGCGACGGATCTCGTACTCGTAGGGCTTATCGAATCCGCTCCAGTCCCCGACGAGAAACCGGCCGACGTCACCGAGCCACTCTTTAGCGTGCCGCGTAAACAACTCGTCCTCCCGTTCCCACAGGCGTTGCTCTTCCTTGTCGGGAAGGTAGAGAGCTTCCAGGGCAAGTTGGACCTGGATGAACTCGCCGCGCGGGTCGCCCTGGTCGTGGAGCAGGTCCGCGTACGCGGCGTGGGTCGCCAGGTCGTCCGGGTTCTCGACCAGGGCGTCCTCGATCGACCGGCGCAGCGCGTCGCCTTGCGTGTGCATCGGGCCACCTCGTCACTCGAAATCGACCTCGTACAGGTAGTAGTCCTCGCCCTCGGGGTGCTGGTTGTCGGCGACGACGTTCACCCCGGTCGCACGCAGGGCGGCGATGCCGTCCTCGGTCAGGGCGTTCCGCGTCACGACGAGGCGGTCGAGGTGCTTCAGGTCCGGGCTCGCCGCCAGGACGCGCGCCCCGGCGTCGGTCATCGCGCCGTAGCCGAGGTCGAGGCTCTTGAGGCGACGCAGGATGCCCGAGTCGACGATGCTCTGACAGCCCGCGTCGCCGAACGTCGTCAGGCAGACCTGGAGGTACTCCAGCTTCGGCAGGTTCCGCGACCGGAGGATCGCCTCCATCTCGGCCAGCTCGACCGTGCCGTCGCGGCCGGCGTGGAACCGCAGCGTCGTCAGGTTCTTCGCCGTGGCGTTGTCCGCCAAGGCCGTCAGCGGGTAGGCGTTGCCGTAGTAGTACTGGAGGACGCGCAGGTTGCCGAGCGTCGGCCGGGCGAACAGGTCGCCGATGTCGTTGAGGCAGGCGTTGAGGTAGAGTTCCTCCAGCCGCGGGCACTTCTCCATCAAGGTGATGATCTCGGCGGCCGTGCAGTCCTCGAAGACGCCGATCATCGTGCTGTGGCCGGGCCGCTCGTCGGCGTTGCCCTCGCTGAAGCCGAGCCGGAAGACGCGCAGGTTCGCCAGGTGCGGCGATTCGAGCAACGCCGGCACGTACGACCCGCCCTCGAAGTCCTCCATGTCGGGGTGGTTCTCTTCGTCCTCGCGGAGGGCGTTGGTCGGCCCCTCGGAGAACTCCTCGAAGTCGAACGGGTGGTAGCGCATGTCGTAGACGATCTCGAGCGTCCGCAAGAGGCGGGCCTGCGGGCTCTTCGCCACCGCGGCGACGACGGCGTCCGGGAACGGCAGCGTACGGACGTGGTCGAGCCAGCCGCGGCGGAAAGCGAAGTGGTACGGCTTGTCCGGCCCGCTCCACTTGCCGACGAGGAACCGGCCGAGGTCGCCGAGCCACGCCTTGGCGTGCTTCTTGAGCAGCTCGGCCTGGCGCTTCTCGAGCTTGGCCCGCTCGGCGGCGGCGAGGTCGGCGTCTTCCAGTGCGAGTTGCACCTGGACGAACTCCCCGCGCGGGTCGCCCTGGTCGTGGAGGTAGTCGCCGTAGGCGGCGTAGGTCGCCAGGTCGTCGGGGTGCTCGGCGAGGGCGTCCTCCATCGACTGACGTAACGGCGTCACCGCGGCCGGAGTCGTCACGGCCGCGCCGGCGGTCGTCTCGCGGTAGCCCTTCTTGACCTTCTCGGCGACGAGCTTGTCGTGCTCCTTCTGGGCCTTCGCCGCATCGGGGAACGACTTCGTCTGCTGCTGGCCCTTCGTGCCGAGCTTGCCGAACGTCACGGTGAACGAGTCGCCGGACAGCTCGATGTTCCAGAACTTCTGCGACTTGCCGTCGTCGAACTCGAACGTGCGCATGGCGTGCGATCCCTCACCCGGTTTGGAGTGGGGGTATCGTAGTCGGGCGACTCGCCGGGTGGTAGCCCCGTTGCCGGCGTCATCCAGCTCGTCCTTTATCGGCGAAGCGATTCACACTTCGGCAGCGCTTCGCGCAGGCGCTGTACGGCGGCCGGGGTGACGGCCTCGACGCTGTCGAGGTACAGGATGCGCAGTTCCTTCAGGCCGGCCAGATGGGGCAGGCCGGCGTCGGTCAGGCGCGTCTCGGCCAGGCCCAGCTCGCGTAGCTCCTTGAGCCCCGCCACGGCGGCCAGGCCGGCGTCCGTCACCGCGGTGCGGCCCAGGTTCAGCTCGCGCAGTTCGGCGAGCGCGCTCAGGTTCTCGACAGTCGCGTTCGTGATAGCGGTCCCGGCCAGGCTCAGGCGCTCCAGCCGGGGGAAGGCGGGCAGGTCCTTCAGCCCGTCGTCGGTCACCTTCGAGAAGCTGAACGACAGCGTCCGCAACTCCTTCAACCCTGCGAGCGGCTTCAGGCCGGACCCGGTCACCTTCTCGGTGTAGGCGAGGTCGAGTTCCTTCAGCGCCGGCAGGGCCGCCAGGTGCTTGAGGCCGTCGTCCGTCACGTCGGTGCCCCACAGGACGAGCTTCTCCAGCCGGGCGAGCGGGGCGAGTTCCTTCAGGCCGGCGTCGGTGATCCGGCCGTAGAACGTCAGCGACCGCAGCTCCGTCAGCGGGGCGAGGTCCTTCACGTCGGCGTCCGTCACGCCGGTGCTCCGCAGCGACAGGGTGCGGAGGCCTTTCAACCCGGCGATCCGCTTGACGTCGGCCGCGGTCAGAGGGGTGCCGGTCAGGTCGAGCGACTCCAGGGCCGGCAGCGTTGCCAGTTGGGCCAGGCCCGCCTCGGTCACCCGTCCGGTGCGCAGTCGGAGCGATCGCAAGTTCGCGTGGCCGGCGAGGTGCTTCAACCCGGCGTCCGAGACGGCGCATTCGAGGCGGAGTTCCCGCAACGCCTTGAACCGGGCGATTTCCTTCAGCGCGGCGTCCGCGGCTTCCGGTGCCGGTTTTACCGCCGCGAGGAACTGCCCGCTCCAGCGGATGGATACCTCGACGACCGGCAGGTCCGGCTTCGAGTCATCCGCGACGATGTCGGCGTTGACGTTGAGGTTGTTCAAGGCCCGGGCCGCGTCGGCATCGTCGTCGTCGGCGCGGCCGGGGCTGGCGAGGCAGAGAGCGACCGCCGAGGCAATGGCCCACAGGGGGGTTGGGTTCACGTTCGTGATCCGTTCGGTTCGCCCGGGTCTGCCCCACCACCGCGATGAGGTGAACCGCATTAGAAGCCGGCCGATCGGATCGGTCAACCGGGATGCAAACTGGTGTTACAACCCCGTGACGCGCAGGGGACGGTCACGCCTCGTGGACGGGCGCGGCGAGGGGGAACGACAGAAAGACGCGGCCGTTCTCCCGGAAGCCGGCCCGTGCGTACAGCGTCCGCGCCGGATGCCCGTCCGGCCCGGCCTCGACGAGCAGGGCACGGACGCCGAGCTGGCGACACGCTTCGCACGTCGCCGCCAGGGCTATGGTGCCCAGGCCCTTCCCCCGGACAGCCGGCCGGACGTAGAAGTCGTCGAGAAAGCCACGCGGGCCGCCGTACTCCATGCTGTAGGCCAGGGTGAGGACGACGTAGCCGACCGGAACGTCCGCCGTTTCGATGAGCCAGACCCGGCCGAGGCGCGGCTCGTCGAGAAGCGGGGCGAAGGCTCGCTCCGCCGCGTCCGCACGGAGTGTGTAGCCGGCCTCGGCGTAGTACTCGCCCATTAGGGCGGCAAGAACCGGGAGGTCTTCCTGGCCGGCCGGCCGGATCGGTGCCGTCACGGGAGTGGTCCTCCTTCCGCGGATTGTGCCTCGCTTTCGACCAGGCACCGCTCCGCATCCCGCAACGCCCGGCTGGCGGCGCGGTAGTGCGGGTCGATCTGCAACGCGTCGCGGAAGCACGCGGCCGCCTCAGCGAATCGCTCCTGGGCCCGCAGAACGAAACCGAGGTTGAGGAACGCCTCGTCGATGCAGCCGTCGAAGCATTCCTCGGTCGCCTCACGGTAGATCGCCTCGGCCTCCGGAAGGCGACCCCGCAGGGCGAGGATGCCGCCGAGGTAGATCCGCCCCGTGGCGTCCCACGGTGCTGCCTCGATGACCTGGCGAAACCACGCCGCGGCCTCGTCGTACTCCCCCTTCTGCTTGTAGAGGTGCCCGAACTGGGCCAGCGGAATCCAGCGATTCTCGGCGGGGCACAGGCGCAGCGCTTCGCTCAGCGCCGCGACGGCCTCGTCGTACCGGGCCAACTCGAGGAGAGCGCGTCCCAACAAAACCCAACACGGGGCGTGGTCCGGGTAGCGCGCCAGGAACCGCCTCGCCCGGAGGACCGTCAGGCCCGGCAGGTCGGCGTCTTCGATCCGCCGGAGCCGTTCGTACCGGCTCGTTCGTCGGTCGTCGTCGGACATTGCTGGTTCCTCGGGAACTCGCCGCTCACCCGCCGACCAGACGCGGCTCCCGGGAGTCAAGGTTCACGACGACTCCGCAACGAGGTACCGCTTCACGAACGCCTCGTCGAGCGTCACGCCGAGGCCGGGCCGGTCCGGCAAGGTGATCCAGCCATCGACCGATTGCACCTTCTCGACGGTCAGCTCGTGCCGCAGGGGCGAGTCCTCGACGCAATCCTCAAACAGGAACGCGTCCCGGCACGTCGCCAGCCAGTGCAGGCTCGCCGCCACGGTCAGCGGGCTCGTGTAACAGTGGTTGCACAGCCGGGCTCCGATCTCCTCGACGCGTGCCCGGATGTACGCTGCGTCGGTGAAGCCGCAGCGCGAGAGGTCGACCTGATACACGTCGAGCGCCCGCCGGTCGATGAATGGCCGGAACGACTCCCGGCCGCACTCGCCCTCGCCGGCCGCGATCGGGATCGGCGACCGGTCGCGCAGCCAGACGTAGCCATCGATGTCGTCCTCGCGCAGCGGCTCTTCGAACCACTCCGGCCGAAACTCCGCGAAGGCGTGCGCCCGCCGCAGGGCCGTGCGCGCGTCGTAGACGCAGCCGGCGTCGATGAGCAGCGTCGCGTCGCCGAGGCCGTCGCGCGCCCCGCGGACGAGGTCGATGTCCACCGCCTCGGACGTGCCCATCGGCTCCCAGCCGAACTTGACGGCGGAGTAGCCGGCGGCGACCCAGCGGCGGGCGATGTCGGCCGTCTCCTTGCCGTCGCGGCCGAAGAGGATCGAGGCGTAGCCGCGGAGGCGGTCGTGGTGCTTGCCGCCGAGGAGGCGGTGGATCGGCTTCTTGAACGCCTTCCCCTTGAGGTCCCACAGGGCCATGTCGATGGCGGCCATCGCGGTGATGCCGACCGCCTTCCGGCCGAAGTACATCGTCCGGCGGTACATCTTCTGCCAGAGGCGCTCGTGGTCGAGGGCGTTCTCGCCGACGAGGATCTCGCGAAGGCCGCAGGCGATGTTGTGGCTGAACGGGGCGTCGATGATCGCCTTGACGACCTCGGGCGACGAGTCCGCCTCGCCGACGCCTTCGAGGCCGGCGTCGGTGCGGACGCGGACCAGGACGGAGTCCTGGCTGCTGGCCGTCTTCGCCTGGACGTTCGGGATGCGCAGGATCTGGCAGACGACCTGGGTGATCTTCATCGCGACTCCTCGGGTCGCCCGGCGGGGTGGCGGTTGACAGACGCCAGGCGGGCCTCCATCATCCAGGGAGTCTACCGGGAAGGCAACGAAATCGATGGACGAACACGACTGGCTCACCTCGACCGACGCGGCGACGATGCTCGCCTTCGTCGCCGGCCGCGACGCGCCGCCGGGGGCGATCCTCCCGGCCGAGCCGCTCGGCGAGCGGAAGCTCCGGCTCTTCCTCGTCGGCTGCTGCCGTCAGCGCTGGGAGCTGTTCACCTCTCCCGTCGCCCGCCGGGCGGTCGAGACGGTCGAGGCGTTCGCCGACGGCCTGGCCGACGACGGAGCGTTAGGCCAGGCGAGAAAGGCCGCGCTGAGGTCGGACCGGCGTCGCACCACCGAGATGCCCACCTGGCAAGGGACGGACCGCCGACGGAAGATGGCCGATCTCCGGATCGTCAGGGGCGCGGTGGCCCTCTGCGCGCCGTACGCCGAACTGACCCGGCCGAGGCGGTACTACGGCCGGTCGGCGAGTTTCGTCCCGCTCCGGGCCGAACACCGGCACCTCGACGGCGACCTGTCGGCCAGGTCCGTCGTCGATGCGATCGCCTGGGGCGACGATTCCCCCGACCCGGACGGACAGGCAGCCGCCGTTCGAATGGCCCAGATCGCACAGGCAGAGTTGCTCCGCTGCGTCGTCGGCGATCCGTTCCGGCCTGGTCCTCGCGGAACCTGGCCGGATGCGACCGTCGAGCGACTCGCTCGCTGGGCCTACGACGAGCGAGCGTTCGACCAACTGCCCGTCCTCGCCGATGCCCTCGAAGACGCCGGCTGCGCCGACGCCGCTTTGCTGTCCCACCTCCGGGGGCCAGGGCCGCACGTCCGAGGTTGCTGGGCGGTGGACGTCGTCCTTGGCCTGGCGTGAGCGGCTGGGGGCGCTAAAGCAAGGGAAACGTCGACCCGATCACCTCCCGACGATTTCTCACCGATTGCTCTGGGCACGACCCGCGACGCCGTAGTCGGATGGGGCGTGGAGTGGTCGCCCGATGCGCGGGACGGGCGGCCGGTCGCACCCGAGGCAACGGCGAGGTGGACGATGCAGACGACCCGACCTATCCGCGTCAACGAACGACTCCCTCTCCTGGCGGCCTTGGCGATCTCGACGGTCATTGTCGGCGATTGTCGCCCACCGTCGACCGGCGCGCGCGACGTTGGCGGCCTTGGCGGCCTTGGCGGCCTCCGGCGAGGGTGCGAGCCCGCGTCACGCCAGCTTCCGCGGGTCGACGTCGTGGGCGATCACCGCGACGCAGTCCCCCTGGGCGACGAGCGACGGGGCCCGCGTGCAGATCAGCACCCCGGCCGACGGCGCAACGACGGCGGCCGGCTCGCGGTCGGGCCGTTCCAGGAAGTGGATCGCCCCGACCGCCTCGCCGGCCGCCACGTCCCGGCCGAGCGGCACGAGGTTCTCGTAGACGCCCGACTCTGGGGCGAAGCGGTAGTCCTCCCACGCCAGGGCCTGCACCCACCGCGCCGGCCGCGGCCGCGGCACGACCGGACCGACGAGCACGCCGAGGTGCGTCAACACGTTCCGCAGCCCGGCCTGCGTCGCGTGATGGACCGCGGCGGTGACGTTCTCGCTGCCGCCCATCTCAGTCGTGAGCACCACCTTGCCCTGCCGCTCCGCCTCGACCGGCAGAAGGCCGGTGCCGGCGACGTCGGCGTAGAGGAAGCAGACGTCGGTGTTCCACGCCTCGGTGCCGGCGAGCATCGCGTCGCGCTGCGGCCCGGCCGGGACGAGGTGCATGTGGGCGCACGGGTGGAAGTCCATGCTCCGGCCGCCGGTGTGATTGTCGATGACGACGTCGGCGAGCGGAAAGAGGACCGTCGTCAGGTAGTGGGCAACGACCTCGCTCGGCGTGCCGGCCGGATCGCCGGGGAAGCAGCGGTTGAAATTCTTGCCGTCGAGCGGCGACAGGCGCGTCGCCGCCTTCGCCGCCGGCATCGACAGCGTCGGGATCAGGATGAGTCGGCCGGTCACCTGCTCGGGCGTCAGCTCGCGGATCAGCCGCAGGATGGCGACCTGGCCGGGGTACTCGTCGCCGTGGTTGCCGGCGAGGACGAGGACGGTCGGCCCGTCGCCGCGGGCGATCACCGCGACGGGCAGCATGAGGTTCGCCCAGCCGCCGAGGTTGTACGAATACGGCACGTACAGGTGGCCGAGCTGCTTGCCGGGCCGGGTATAGTCGACCGTCGCTCGGATGGGGGAGTCCGCCACGGAGACACCTTTCGCTCAAGAGGTGCGGGGCATCGCGGGATGATACCGTCCGAGAAGGGGCGTCGGCCAGCGCGATCCGAAACGGGTAGCGAGGTACTCGTCTGCAGGATACGATTTCCGCCATGGCCAACCGCCGTTCCCTGGAAGAATCCCTGGCGTCGTTCACCGGCGAGACCGGCCACTGGGCCCCGCCGCGCGACGAGGTCGGCCAGCCGTGCCTGCCGGACCACCACGCCGGCGTCGAACGCGAAGGCGATCCCGTCGATATCACCTTCTTTCGGACCGGGTACGACGGGGCCGACTTCGCGAACCTGACCCTGCCGCGGCGGTTCATGAACCGCTCCGATTTCACCAGCGTGTCGTTCGTCAACACCGACCTCAACCAGTCGTTCATGTGCTGGAACGACTTCACCGACTGCGACTTCACCGACGCCGACTTGACCTGCTGCGACATGCGTTCGTCCATCTTCCGCAACTGTCGCTTCGTGCGCTGCCGCCTTATCGGCGCGAACCTACAGCGTTCCACGTTCGACGGCTGCGACTTCACCGACGCCGACCTGACCGGCGTCAGCGTCGACGACCAGTCGTTCGACTCGCTCGACATCACCGACGAACAGAACTGCCAGATCGCCCACTCGGAAGAGGTCGGGCCAATGCCAAAGGGGGGATGACCCGTGGCCAACCGCCTCACCTGGCAGGACTCCTGGCGGGTCCTCGTCGCCCGCGGTGGCGAGGTGCCGAATGATTGGCCCGACCACGTCCGCGAGATCGACATGCCGAACCCGGCCACCCTCCTTCGCCAGCCGCGGCTGCGCCAACTCCGCTTCGACGAGGCCGATTTCGAGAACCTCACCCTGCCCCGGACCCTGATCGACGGCTGCCGGTTCCACGCCGTCTCGTTCCGCAACACCGACCTGTGCCTGGCCTACCTCGCCGCGGAGTTCATCGACTGCGACTTCGCCGGGTGCGTCCTGACCTGTGCCGACCTCGGCCGATCGACCTTCTTCGGCTGCCGGTTCACCGACGCGACCCTCGTCGCGGCCGAGTTGCGAGGGGCGACCCTCGACCACTGCGACTTCGCCGGGGCGGACCTGACCGGGGCCCGGCTCGACCGCGCCCTCAAGGCCGCGCTCGCCCTGAGCGATTACCAGCGGCGCGTCATGGTGGACTGGCGCGCCCCCGACGACGAAGGGCCGGACGACCCGAACCAGGACGAGTAGGCCCGCGGCGCGAATTCTCGTTGAGCCGCGCCGCCCCGCCGGTTACAGTCCGAAGACAACGTCGTCTCCTCTCCGATCCGGAGTCCGTACATGCACTGTCCACCCTGGCTCGCCGTCGTCGCCGGCCTGCTCGGCTTCGCCCTCGTCCAGCTCCCGTTCCATCCGGCGGCCGACGCGGACGAAAAGGCCCCCGTCCGCAAGGCGTCCGGCCTGGAGAAGCGCGAGCCATGGACCACGTCGAAGGTCGTCGGCTCGCCCGAACCGCCGCCGCCGTATGAACTAATCCGCACTTACCCGAAGGTCCGGTTCGACGACCCGATCGAGATCACGGCCGTCCCCGGCAAGAAGGCCTGGCTCGTCGCCGAGCGCAAGGGCAACGTCTTCGCCTTCGACGCCGACCCGGCCACGGCCGAGAAGAAGCTCGTCCTCGAAGCCAAGCACGGCGTCTACGGCCTGGCTCTGCATCCGAAGTTCGCCGAGAACGGCTACCTCTACACCTCCGGCGAGTACGGCGGCAAGCGCGCCGACGACGGCTGTCGCATCATCCGCTACACCGTGGACCGCGCCACGATGACTGCCGACCCGGCGACGGCGAAGCTCATCTTCACCTGGCCGAACGGTGGCCACACCGGCGGCTGCGTCCGCTTCGGCCCGGACGGCCATCTCTACCTCTCGACGGGCGACGGCAGCGGCATTGCCGACTCGAACCTGTACGGCCAGGACCTGTCCGTCCTGATGGGCAAGATCCTCCGCATCGACGTGGACAACCCCGACGCGGGCAAGGGCTACCGCGTCCCGCCGGACAACCCGTTCGTCAACCTGGCCGGGGCGCGCGGCGAGACGTGGGCCTACGGACTGCGCCAGTGCTGGAAGATCGGCTTCGACACCGCGACCGGCGACCTGTGGGCCGGCGAGGTCGGCCAGGACCTGTGGGAGATGGTCTACCGCATCGAGAAGGGCGGCAACTACGGCTGGAGCGTCATGGAGGGTAACCATCCCTTCCGGCCGGAGCGCAAGAAGGGGCCGACGCCGATCCTCAAGCCGGTCGTCGAGCACAGCCACACCGAGGCCCGGTCGCTGACCGCCGGCTTCGTCTACCACGGCTCCCGGCTCCCGGAGTTGAAGGGGAGCTACGTCTACGGCGACTTCGACACCGGCCGGGTGTGGGGCCTCCGCTACGACCGCGACAAGAAGGCCGTCCGCGACCACGCCGAGCTGGCGACGTCGCGTCTCCGCATCGTCGCCTGGGGCCAGGATGCCGCCGGCGAGGTGGTGACGCTCGACTTCGTCACCGGCGGCGTCTACGAGTTGCGCAAGCGGCCGCCGGTCGCCAACGTGCCGCCCTTCCCGCGCAAGTTGAGCGAGACCGGCCTCTTCGCCGACACGGCGAAGCACCAGCCGATGCGAGGCCTGATCCCCTACTCGGTCAACTCCGAGCTGTGGTCCGACGGCGCGACAAAGGAGCGCTTCCTCGCCATCCCCGGCGAGGCGAAGATCGAGTACGAGACGGTCCTATACCCACAGGGGGCCCCGGGGGCGAAGCCGGGCTGGAAGTTCCCCGACGGCACCATCCTGGTCAAGACGTTCTCCCTGGAGACGGAGCCGGGCAAGTCGCGCCGCCTGGAGACGCGCCTGCTCGTCGCCCAGCGTTACGGCGGCACGGAAGAGTACGGGGACCAGGTCTGGGACGGCTACACCTACATCTGGAACGACGCCCAGACCGACGCCAACTTGGCCGTCGCGACCGGGGTCGATCGCGAGTTCACCATCAAAACGCCGGCCGGCGAGCGGAAGCAGAAGTGGCACTTCCCGAGCCGGGCCGAGTGCGCCGGCTGCCACACGATGGCGGCCAAGTACGCCCTCGGCGTCACGACGGGGCAGATGAACCGCGACCACAACTATAACGGCGTCGTCGCCAACCAGCTGGCGACGCTCGAACACATCGGCCTGTTCGACCGCAAGCTGCCGGCCGCGCCGGAGAAGCTGGAGAAGATCGCCGACTACAAGGACAAGAGCGCCGACCTCGACGCCCGGGCGCGCGGCTACCTGCACGCGAACTGCAGCCACTGCCACCGGAAGTGGGGCGGCGGCAACGCCGAGTTCCAGCTGCTCTCCTCGCTCAAGCTGGAGGAGACCGGCACCCTCGGCGTCAAGCCGGGCCAGGGGGCGTTCGACCTGAAGGACCCGCACCTGCTCGTGCCGGGCGAGCCGGACCGGTCGATGATCCACCACCGCATGACGCGCACCGGCCTGGGCCGGATGCCGCACATCGCGTCGAACGTCGTCGATGCCGAGGGCGAGAAGCTCATCCGCGACTGGATCGCGGCGATGAAGAAGTAACCAACCAGGAGGTATCCATGTTCGATCTGCTCGTTTCCTTCCTCGCGCTTGCCGCCCCCGTGCCCGAGGGGGTCGCCCCGCCGAAGGGGCCGCCGCCGACCTTCCGCACCGTCGCCTCGCTCGACGCCGCGAAGGGGATCGTCCTCGTCAATGAGACGGTCGCCGTCCCGGTGACCGTCACCAAGGCGGTCCAGCGGAACGTCGGCGGCCAGAACGTGGTCGAGAACGTCACCGTTACCGAGATGCGCCAGGAGACGCGAACGATCCAGATCCGGCTCGCCGACAACGAAATCACCCGCGGTGACGGCACCGCCCTGTCGGCCGACGCGGCGAAGGAGGCGATCCAGCCGGGCATGGTCCTCGTCGTCAGCAACGGCCCGCTCGACCCGGCCTACCGCCGCCTGATGGCGAAAGAGGCCGTCATCTTCAGCTTCAAGAAAGCCGACAAGTAACGGGGCTTTCGGAGGTCGGACCATGGCACCTCTCGTCCTGCTGCTCGCGTCCGTCATCCCGGTGCCGGCCCCGCCGGTGCCGACCGGGCCGACGCCGACGTTCCGCCTCTCCGCCGGCGTCACGGCGACCGGCGTCCAGGTGACGGACATCTTGCCGCCGGTCGTTCGCTACAGGGAGGTGCCGGTCGTGGTCGGCCAGGAGATCCACATCAAGGCGGTGCCCTACACCGAGCCGCTCCTACGGCTCGTGACGCGAGATCTGGCGTTCGCGGAGTACGACCTCTCCACCGCCGGCGGCAAGGCCCTCACCCCGGCCGAGGTCGGCCGGCTTCTACCGCGCGGCGCGGTGTTCTTGTTCAGCGAGTACGGCCCGATCGAAGCGGCATTCGCGAACGCCCTGGCCGCGGACGTCGTCGTCGTCAGCCGGAAGAAGGCCGGCAAGTAACGCCTTCACGCCGGCACGAGGCCGGCCTCGGCCGCGAAGGCGAACGAGGCCCGCACGTTGCGGTCCTCCGCCTCCACCTGCTCGGCCGCTGACAAGCCGGTGACACGCGGCAGCGGCTCCTTGCGGGCGGCCCGGCGGACGAGGGCCAGCGTCCGGGCCAGGTCGCGGCCCGGCACCTTGCCGAGCGTCGCCCAGTACTTCTCCGTCAGGCACGGGATCGACAGCGGGTCGCGCGTGATCATCTCCAGGTGGAAGCGCACCTTCGGGTTGCCCTTGCGCAGAGCCGCGACGACCGCCTTCAGATCGAGCAGGCCCTGTCCCAGCGGCACCTCCGCCAGGCGGAAGCCGTCGGGGGATTCCTCGACGCCCATGTCCTTGAGGTGGACGGTCAGGGCGAGCGGGGCGAGAGCCTCGATCGTCTTCAGCGGCTCTTCGAGCAAGGCGAGGTTGTTGCCGGTATCGACGCAGACGCCGAGTTGGTCGCTGCCCCGCTTCTTGAGCAGGTCGAGCAGCTCGTCGGTGCGGAAGTCCTTGTGGTTCTCGACGGCGAGCTTCACGCCGGCCTTCTCGGCCAGCGGCACGGCGGCGTCGAGCATCTCCTCGGCCCGGCGGGCGAACGCGGCGTAGTCGTCGGCGTTGGTGAACACTTCGTAGCGGCGGCCGCCGAGGAGGACCACGCGCACTAAAGCCGCCCCGCACGCCTTCGCCGTGGCCAACTCGGCGGCGAAGCGCTCCCGGTCGGCACGATCGCTCCTGGGCGGGCTGACGACGCCCTCGACGGCCATGCCGACCCGGTCGCACGCCCGGCGGATGGCCGTCGCCTCGGCCTCCGCCCGGACGCCGAGCGGCAGCTGGACGGCGTTCGCGCCGCGGCCGGCGCAGAACTCCAGGAAGCGCACCGGATCGGCGAAGCCGCGCTCGGCCCGGGAGCGGATGCCGTAGGAGTAGAGGAGGACGCCGAGGTTCGCGCCCTTCGGCGGCTCGTCGGCGAGGGCGGCGCCGGCGAGGGTGGCGCCGGCGAGGGTGGCGCCGGCGACGGCGGCGCAGCCGGCGGCGAGCACGTCGCGACGGGTCGGGGTCATGGCGTCCTCACTTTCGCTCGATGCCGAGGGCTTGCAGTTCGCGGTCCCACGGGGCGCGGTACGGCCGGGTCAGCATCCGGTTCGCCTCCGGGTCGCCGCGCACTGCCTGGGTCGCACCGTCCCAGGCGAGCGACCGGCCGAGGCGGAGCGCCAGGTTGGCCAGGTGACACGCCACCGCCACACGCTGGGCGCTGGCCAGGTCGGAAACCGGCGTGCGGCGCGTCTTGACGCAGTCGAGGAAGTCGCGGGCGTGGCCGAGGTACTGCGCGTCGCTGTCGCCGGTGCGGTCCTCGACCGCCTCGGTGCGCGGCTGGCGCGGCCCGTCGGCGACTGGCCGCGGACCGCCGGCCGGGTGTCCGGTCCGCACGCCGGGGATCAGGTTCGCCGCCGGCACGTCCGGGTCCGGCGTCACGACGAAGCCGCTCCGGCCGATGCCGAGGCTGCCCTTCGTCCCGTGAAAGACGAGGCCGAACGTCGCCCGCTCGCCGAGGGCCGCCTCGCGCATCGCGAAGCTCGCCGAGTATCGGCCGCAGTCGAACAGGGCGTCCTGGGTGTCCGGCGTCTCGCCGTTGTCGGTGAGGGCGTAGCGGCCGCCGACCGACGCGACGGCCTTCAGCCCGTCCAGGCCGAGGTACCAATCTACGATGTCGAGGTGGTGTGCGCCGAGGTTCGTCATCTGGCCCCCGGACGTGTCCCAGAACCAGCGGAAGTGGTAGAGGCCGCGGTTGGGGTTGTAGCGCCGCGCCGGGGCCGGGCCGAGCCAGGCGTCCCAGTCGAAGCCGGCCAGCGGCTCGGCGTCGGCCGGGCTGCCGAAGCCCGGGAAGACGTTCCGCACCGCCTGCATCCGCACCGAGGTTACGGTGCCGAGGCAGCCGTCGCGGACGAGATCGCGCGCCTTCTTGTAGTGGGCCCCTGAGCGCTGTTGCGTGCCGACCTGGACGACGCGCTTCGTCCGGTCGGCGACCCGCTGCATCCATTCGCCCTCGCGGATGAACAGGGTCGCCGGCTTCTCGACGTAGACGTCCTTGCCGGCGGCGCAGGCGAGCATCGTCATCAGGGCGTGCCAGTGGTCCGGCGTCGCGACGATCACCGCCTGGACCGCCTTGTCGTCGAGGAGCTTGCGAAAGTCGGCGAACCCGGCCGCCCGGCCGCCGGCCGCCTCGACGCCCTCGGCGACCCGGCCGCGATGCACGTCGGCCACGGCGACGACCTCGGCGTCGGCGAACTGGCGGAACGTCGCGACGTGGGTCCGGCCAATGAGCCCGTAGCCGACCAGGCCGAGGCCGACGCGGTCGTTCGCGCCGAGGACGCGGCCATACGACGCGGCGGTGAGGGTGGCCACCCTGGCGAGGAAGGCGCGGCGGTCCGTGCTCATCGGCGACTCCAGGCGGGGAGGTTTTCGAAGCCGGCCCCGATTCTACCACCCGCCGCGGCTAATCCCAGGGCTTTCGGCTTCCCATCTCCCGGGACGGTCCGTTACGCTGGGCGTGTTACCTCGACGAGCCCCCGCCAGGAACGGACCATGCGCGACCTGCTCATCGACCGCCGCACCTTCCTCGGCCACGCGGCGACCGGGCTGGCCGGCGTGGCCCTCGCGTCCCTACTCCACGCCGAGACACGCAAGCCGCACTTCGCCCCGAAGGCGAAGCGCGTCCTGACCGTGTTCTGCTCCGGAGCCGTCAGCCACATCGACACATTCGATCACAAGCCGGAGCTGATCAAGCGCGCCGGCCAGCCGCTGCCGGGCAGCGACAAGCTCATCACCTTCCAGGGCGAGAACGGCGACCTGGCCGCCCCGCTCTGGCCGTTCAAGCCGCGCGGCCAGTGCGGCAAGATGATCTCCGACCTGCTGCCCCACCTGGCCGACCTGGCCGACGAACTGTGCTTCGTCCACTCGCTCACCGCGAAGAGCAACACGCACGGCCCGGGCGAGAACCAGATGAGCTCCGGCTTCACGCTCGACGGCTTCCCGAGCGTCGGGGCGTGGGTCAGTTATGCCCTGGGCAGCGAATGTGCCGACCTGCCGGCGTTCGTCGCCATCCCAGACCCGCGCGGCGTGCCGCAGGTCGGGCCGAACAACTGGGGCAGCGCCTTCCTGCCGGCCGTCCACCAGGGCACCGCGTTCGGGGCCGACCGGCCGATTCCGCACCTCGCCCGCCCGGCTGGCGTCAGCGCCGCGGCCGACGCGGCGACGCGCGACTTCCTCGCGAAGCTCAACCGCGAGCACGCCGAGCGCCGCCCCGGCGACGGCGAACTGGCCGCCCGCATCGCCAGCTACGAGCTGGCCGCGAAGATGCAGCTGCGAGCCGCCGAGGTGGCCGACCTGTCGAAGGAGACGGCCGAGACGCACCGCCTGTACGGCACCGACGACGCGAACAAGGTCAAGGCCGGCTTCGCGCGGAACTGCCTGCTCGCGCGCCGGCTGCTGGAGCGCGACGTGCGCTTCGTCCAGGTCTTCAACGGGGCCTACGCCATGGGCGAGGGCGTCGGCAACTGGGACGGCCACAAGACGCTCAAGGAGCAGTACGCCGTCCACGGCCCGATCCTCGACCAGCCGTGCGCGGCGCTGGTGAAGGACCTGAAGCGGACCGGCCTGCTCGCCGACACGCTCGTCGTCTGGGTGACGGAGTTCGGCCGGATGCCGACGTTCCAGAAGGGGGCGAGCGGCCGCGACCACAACCCGCACGGCTTCACCGCCTGGCTGGCCGGTGCCGGCGTCAAGAAGGGCTTCTCGTTCGGGGCGACGGACGAGTTCGGCCACAAGGCGGTCGCGGACGTGCTGACGATCCACGACCTGCACGCGACGGTGCTGCACCTGCTCGGCCTCGACCACGAGAAGCTGACGTTCTACCACAACGGCATCGACCGGCGGCTGACCGACGTCCATGGCCACGTCGTCAAGGCGGTGCTGGCGTAGGAAGGCAGTTTCGTCATTCCCCACTGGCCCCGTCCCGAAAGAGCGCGGTAGCATGGGCTTGGAGTGCTCGGGGGACCGCGGAGCCCACCCATGTCGCGCCCGGATGAAACCAACGCATTGCCGCCGCGGGAGATGTCGGGCGAAGCCACCCTCCTCCCCGACGAGGAGGTCGACGCTCCGGCAGCCGATGCCCGCGCCCCGGCCGGTTACGCCATCGAGGGCGAGCTGGGCCGGGGCGGCACGACGCGCACCGGGGCGGTGATGGGGACGCCGTCCTACATGCCGCCGGAACAGGCGCGCGGCGACCGCGACCTCGGCCCGACGGCCGACGTGTACGCGCTGGGGGCCATCCTCTACGAGTGCCTCTCCGGCCGGCCGCCCTTCCGGGCTGCGACCCCGATGGAGACCTTGCTCCAGGTTCTGAATCAGGACCCGGTCCCGCCGCGTCAGTTGAACGCCGCGATCCCCGCCGACCTGGAGACGATCTGCGCCAAGTGCCTGCGGAAGGAGCCGACCCGGCGGTACGCCTCCGCCGAGGATCTGGCTGACGACCTCGGCCGCTTCCTGGCCGGCGAGCCGATCCGCGCCCGCCCCGTTGGGGCGATCGAACGCGCGGCGAAGTGGGTGCGCCGCTACCCAGCCATCTCGTCGCTGACGGCGGCGACGATCCTGGCGCTGGAGGCCGGCGTGGCGGTGTCCGGCTATTTCGCCTACGCCACCGGCGTGGAGGCGCGGGAGGCCCGCCGACAGAAGGAACGCGCCGACGACCAGGCGACCGAGGCGAAGGCGCGCCGCGCCGAAGACGCCCGCCACGCCATCCAGATCGACCTCGCCTTGCGGGCGCGCGACGCCGGCGACCTCGACCGCCTGGGAGCCCTCGTGGCGGACATGCGGGGCGAGTACCACGACGCCTGGGAGATGGGCCACCTCCGCCAGCGGTGGCTGTGGCACGGTTTCCCGCTCCGGTCGTTCGTCGGCCACACAGGCAAGATCCTGAGCACGGCCTTCAGCCCCGACGGCCGTCTCGTCCTCACCGGGAGCGAGGACGAGACGGCCCGGATCTGGGACGCCGAGACGGGGCAGGAGAAGGTCGTCCTCCGGGGGCACGCCTGGGAGGTCCGGGACGTGGCCTGGGGGCCGGACGGCCGGCGCGTCGTCACCGTCAGCCGGGACAAGACGGCCCGGGTCTGGGATGCGGAAACCGGCCGGGAGCCGGTCACGCTCCAGGGCCACGCCGGCGCGGTGTCCAGGACGGCGTTCGGCCCCGCCGGCCGCGTCGTAGCCTGGAGCCGCTCGGACAACACCGTCCGCGTCTGGGACGCCGAGCCGCCCCGGCCGAGATGACGCGGATCGGGCCTTTCTCCGCTCCGGGCCGGCGGGTAGACTGCTCGGCACAACCTCCAAGGAGTCTCCGCCATGCCGCGCTTCGCCGTCCTCGGCCTCCTCCTCGCAGCCCCGGCCGCCCTCGCCGAGCCGGACGTCATCCTCCACAATGCCAAGGTCGTGACGGTCGATGCGCAGTTCCGCGTCGTCTCGGCCGTCGCCCTCGAGAAAGACAGGATCGCCGCCGTCGGCGACGACGCGGCCGTCCTCAAACTGCGCGGCGACAAGACCCAGGTCATCGACCTCGCCGGCAAGACGGTGCTCCCCGGCCTGATCGACTCGCACACCCACCCCGGCGGGGCGGCGATGCACGAGTTCGACCACCCGATCCCCGACATGGAGACCATCGCTGACGTCCTCGCCTATATCAAGGCCCGGGCGAAGGCCCTGCCCGAGGGCGAATGGATCGTCGTCCGCCAGGTGTTCATCACCCGCCTCAAGGAGCAGCGCTACCCGACCCGCCAGGAACTCGACGACGCCGCCCCGAAGCACCCCGTTTTCTACTCGACCGGGCCGGACGCATCGCTGTCCACGCTCGCCCTCAAGGCGAGCGGCATCGGCAAGGGCTGGAAGCCGGACGACGGCGGCTCCGGCTTCGCCGAGATGGACCCGGCCACCGGCGAGCCGACCGGCATCTTGCGCAACTGCTCCCGCTTCGTGAAGACGCAGACGCCGAGCGCCCGCCAGGCGACCGAGATGGACAACGTCCAGCGCCTCGGCGAGTTGTTCGCCGATTACAACCGCGTCGGCATCACCGGCATCATCGACCGCGGGGCCGGCTCGGGCGGCCTCGACCGGATCAAGCGTATGCGCGACGCCGGCAAGCTCACCGTCCGTGTCCGGGCGTCGTATACGATCGACACCGGGGGCGCGATCGACAAGGTCCAGGCGTCGATCAAGAAGCTCGCCGAACACCCGCTCCGCCAGCCGGACGACTGGCTGCACATCATCGGCGTCAAGGTCTTCCTCGACGGCGGCATGCTCACCGGCAGCGCCTATATGCGCGAGCCGTGGGGCCTGAGCAAGATCTACTCCATCACCGACCCGCAGTACCGCGGCGTCCTGTTCGTCTCGGCCGACAAGCTCGCCGCCATCGTTGGCACCACGGTCGAGGCGGGGATGCAGTTCACCGCCCACTCGGTGGGTGACGGGGCCGTCCACGCCCTGCTCGACGCCTACCAGACCGTGAACAAGACGACGCCGGTCCGCAAGACCCGGCCGTGCCTGACGCACTCGAACTTCATGAGCAAGGAGGCGGTCGAGCTGCTGCCGAAACTCGGCGTCGTGGTCGATATCCAGCCCGCGTGGCTCTACCTCGACGCCCACACGCTGTCGGCCCAGTTCGGCCAGGAACGGCTGCGTTACTTCCAGCCGCTGCGGAGCATCTTCGAGGCGGGCGGCGTCGCCGGCGGCGGCTCCGACCACATGCAGAAGATCGGCTCGCTCCGGTCGGTCAACCCCTACGACCCGTGGCTCGGCATCTGGACGACGCTGACGCGCAAGGGCCGCTCGTTCGACAAGCCGCTCCACCCGGACGAGGCCCTGACGCGCGAGCAAGCGATCCGGTTCTACACGACGAACAACGCCTACCTGATGTTCCTGGAGGACAAGGTCGGCTCGCTGGAGGTCGGCAAGCTCGCCGACCTGATCGTCATCGACCGCGACGTGCTATCCTGTCCGGTGGACGACATCCGCGAGACGAAGGTGCTGCGAACCTACGTCGGCGGCAAGTTGGTCCACGAGACGAAGTGACGGAACGGGGGATCGCGATGCGACTTGGCGTCTGTGTGCTGGTCGGCGTGCTCGGGTGCTGGCTCGCCGTCGGCGAGGAGCCGGCGGCGAAGCCGGAGCCGATCGAGGTGAAGGTGCTCGTCCTGAACTTCGACCCGGTCGTCCTGCCGGAGAAGAAGACCCGCCTGCACGAGGTCGGCCGCTGGCACGACCCGCGCGCGCTGGCCAAGGGCTACGCCGCCGACGTCCTCGCCGCCAGTGGCGGCCTCGTCCGCTACCGCGTCGTCGATTGGCAGGACATCGACGCGTTCCCGATCAAGACGGACGGGTTCACCTACACGCGCGAGGAGTACCTCCGCTGCCACCAGGCCGGCAAGGGCTGGCACCAGCCGGACGGGGCGGATTACCCGAAGGTCCTCGCCCAGCACAAGGTCGCCGAACGCGTCGAGAAGGGCGAGATCGACGAGGTGTGGTGGTTCGGCGGGCCGTACTTCGGCTTCTACGAGTCGGCCATGGCCGGGGCCGGGGCGTTCTACATCAACGGCGGCGTTTTCGGGGCGGACAAGGTGCCCTGCCGGCGGGCGTTCGCGATCATGGGCTTCAACTACGAGCGCGGCGTCGCCGAGATGGTCCACAACCTGTGCCACCGGACCGAATCGACGATGGGCCGGGTCTTCGGCGGCTGGAAGGTCGACAAGCTCGACACGGACTGGGCCCGCTTCGCCGCCAACGCGAAGCAGTCCGGCGGCGTCGCTGCGGTCGGGACGTGCCACTATCCGCCCAACGGCGAGAGCGACTACGACTACGCGAACAAGCGCCTCGTCGACAGCTCCGCCGACGACTGGCTCGCCTACCCGGACCTGAAGGGGGCCACGAAGAAGGTCAACTGCGAGACTTGGGGCGGGCCGGACTACCACCGCAACTACATGACGTGGTGGTTCAAACGCCTGCCGCGGGCTGAGGGCGTCAACCCGAAGACGGAGCGCCTCAACAACTGGTGGCGCTACGTCTTCCAGTTCAACGACTACGACGAGCGCGGCCGGCCGGTCAAGGCCGCGCGCGGTCAGTAGGAGTGACGGCCATCTGTCAGCGGCGTTCCTCGCCGTTACCCAGGCGGAGGTTCGTGAACTCGTTGCTCTTCCCGCCGACGACGCGCAGCGACGGGGCTTCTTTCCGCTCAGCCCGGTCGTCACGCACGACGGTGTTGCTGAACGTGCAATCGGTGCAGTCCTTGACGAGCACGCCGACCCCGTCGCAGTCGAGGACCGTGCAGCCGGTGACGTGCAGCCGCCTGCACCGGTCGAAGACCAGCGCCGCCGGCTCCTGGCGGACCAAGGCCAGGTGCAACGCCGTGATCGTGCAGTCCTCGCAGCCACGGAAGACGACGCCGTTCTTCGCGTCCTTGCTGTTGCCGTAGTCGTAGCGCGGGTTGCGGTCGAGGTTGTTCGCCCCGACGACGAGGTGCGTGCAGTCCTCCGCGAGTAGGTTGTGGGTGAACGCCATCCAGAACGTGTTGCCGGTGACCGTCGCCCCGCGCACGTCCCTGAGGTGGACGTTGTCCTGCACGTCGCTCAGGACGTTGCCGGTGATGGTGACGTGGCCCTCGCGGACGACCGGCTGCGTAGCCGTCGGCTTGCTCCGGCCGAGGATGCGGATGTTCGCCGAGCCGGGCGACGGGTTGTGCTGGATCGTGCAGCCGGTGATCGCCACCTCGGCCGTGCCGTTGACGCTGTCGGCGCAGTCGATAAGGACGTTGGCGGTAGGCGGGCCGTCCTTCGTCATGTTGCTCTCGATGTCGCACGCGCCGAGGTGCAGGTTGCGGACGTTCCCCTTCCGGCTGACGACGCCCCCGCCGGCGTTGTAGCTGACGTGGCAGCCGACGACGTTGATCTGGTGCAGGTCCACGTCGTCGAGATACAGGCCGATGCCGGCGTTCTCGTAGAAGTGACAGTCCGACAGGATGACGTTCCGGTTCCGCTCGACGAGGTGGACCGCGTGCAGCGCCTTGCGGACGACAAGCCGGCGGATCGTCAGCTGCATCGTCCCGGCCGCCCGGACGCCGACCGCTTCGGGGTGGGCCCCGACGATCTCCAGGCCGTCGATCGTCGGCGACCGCTGCCGGTCCCAGACGTTCGCCTGCACCGTCTTCGGGTCGGCGGTCCCCTTCGTGTGCGTGCCGACGAGGTGGAACGCCGGCCCTGCCCCGGCCATGACGATCCGGGCGGTGCCGTCGCCGGAGAGGGCGACCGGGCCGACCTTGTCCAGGTCGATGACGACCGGCCGCGTCAACTTGTACGTCCCGCGCGGGAATCGGCCACAGCCGGCGTTGATCGCCTTCTGGACGGCGGCCGTGTCGTCGGCGACGCCGTCGCCGACCGCGCCGGCGGCGCGCATGTCGGATGGTCCGGCCGGCCCCCCTTGCTGGGCCAGCAGGACGACGCCGACGGCGACCAGGAGCGCGAGCAGGATGCGGTACGTCACGGTGCCCCCACGTTGTAAGAACCATGCCCCGGGCCGGTATCTATTGGGGAATAGAACACACCGACGACCCGAAAGGAAGACCCCATGACGGTCACGATCCGCCCGGCCGCCGAGCGCGGCGGCGGGGAGTTCGGCTGGCTGCGGACCCGCCACACGTTCTCGTTCGCCGACTACCACGACCCGGACTGGATGGGCTACCGCGCCCTCCGCGTCCTCAACGACGACGACATCGCCCCGGCCCAGGGGTTCGGCCTGCACCCGCACCGCGACATGGAGATCGTCACGATCGTGCGGCGCGGCGAGCTGGCCCACACGGACAGCCTCGGCCACCGCGAGACGATCCGGGCCGGCGAGGTCCAGCGCATGACCGCCGGAACCGGCATCCGCCACAGCGAGGTGAACGCCTCGGCGACCGAGCCGGTCCACCTGTACCAGATCTGGCTCCGGCCGGAGCGGTCCGGCCTCCAGCCGGGGTACGAGCAGAAGGCGTTCGACCCGGCCGGCCGCAAGAACGCCGCCCAGCTGGTCGTCTCGCCCGACGGCGCGGACGGCTCGCTCCGCTGGCACCAGGACGCCCGCCTGTACCTGCTCGACCTGGAGCCGGGCCGGGAGTTCACGCTGGAGCGCAGACAGGGCCGGCACACCTGGCTGCAGGTCATGGCCGGCACCGTCACCCTCGACGGCGTCACGCTCACGGCCGGCGACGGGGCGGCCGTCGAGCCGGGCGGCCCGCTCCGGCTGGAGAGCCCGGCCGGCGTCGAGCTGATGATCTTCGATCTGGCATGACATGTGCGGCGATCCGGACTAGGAATAGGACAGGACACCTGGAGGAGGAGACCATGCACTTTTCGACCCGGATCGACCTGGCCGAGGGCGTCCGCACCCCGGTGATCGCGCTGCTCAACGAGCGCCTCGCCGAGGCGATCGACCTCGGCTTGCAGGTGAAGCAGGCCCACTGGAACGTCAAGGGGCCGAACTTCATCGCCCTGCACAAGCTGTTCGACGAGCTGTACGACGAGGTCGCCGAGGCGGTCGACGAGGTCGCCGAGCGGGCTACCGCCCTGGGCGGCGTCGCCCTCGGCACGGTCCAGGCGGTCGGCCAGGGCTCGAAACTGCCGGCCTACCCGACGACGCTCAAGACCGGCCGCGAGCATCTGGAGGCCCTCGTCAACGTGATGGCGGCCGTGGCGAAAAACGTCCGGGCGGCGATCGACAAGAGCGCCGGCCTCGGCGACGCGGACACGGCCGACCTGTTCACCGGCTACTCGCGGACGCTGGACAAGTACCTCTGGTTCCTGGAGGCGCACCTCCAGGCGGACAAGTAACGGAGCCGACCGATGCAGCCCAAGATCCTGGCCTTCGCGGGCAGCCTACGGAAAGACTCGTTCAACAAGAAGCTCCTCCGCCTTGCCGCCGCGGCGGCCGAGGCGGAGGGGGTTGCCGTCCAGGTGATCGACCTGGCCGACTACCCCCTGCCGATCTTCGACCAGGATTTGGAGGCCCGCGACGGCATGCCGCCGAACGGGGCCAAAATCAAGGAGGCGATGAAGGCGGCTCACGGCTTCCTGATCGCGTCGCCGGAGTACAACAGCTCGGTGACGGCGGTGCTCAAGAACGCGATCGACTGGGCGTCGCGCAAGACCGGCGACGAGCCGGACCTGGTGGCGTACAAGGGGAAGGCGGCCGTGCTGATGGCCGCCTCGCCCGGCCAGCTCGGCGGGCTGCGCGGCCTGGTCCACCTGCGGTCGATCCTCGGCAACATCGGCGTCGTCGTCCTGCCGGAGCAGCTCGCCGTGCCGCGCGCCTTCGAGGCGTTCGCCGACGACGGCCGGCTCAAGGACGACAAGCAGCAGGCCGGCGTCGAGAACCTCGGCCGGACACTGGCCCGGTTCCTGAAGAAGCACCTCGCGTAACGGTCACGACACCCACTGCTCCAGGAAGCGCTTGCTCTGCCGGAGCGAGCGCTTCCGGTCGTCCAGGCTCTTCTCGTAGGCGCGGTCCTCGACCTCGATGCAGACCGGGCCGTTGTAGCCCACGTCGGTCAGCGCCGCGAACACCGCCGGCCAGTCCACGTCGCCGAGGCCGGGCAGCTTCGGCTTCTCCCAGCCGAGGCCCATCACCCCCTCCTGGTAGAGCTTTTCGCGGTCGATGCGCACGTCCTTGGCGTGGAAGTGGTGGATGCGCGGCCCGAACTCGCGGATCGCCCGGCCGGCGTCGATCATGAGCCAGACGAGGTGCGACGGGTCGAAGTTGAGGCCGAGGTTCGGGCTGGCCAGCTCGACGAACAGCCGCCGCCAGACGGCCGGGCTGAAGGCGAGGTTCTTGCCGCCGGGCCACTCGTCGTCGGTGAAGAGCATCGGGCAGTTCTCGATGCCGACCTTCAGGCCGAGGTCGTCGGCGTGTTTGACGAGCGGGTGCCACACGTCGCGCAGGAGCGGCCAGTTCTCTTCGACGGTCAGGTGGCGGTTCCGGCCGATGAACGTGTTGACGACGCCGACGCCGAGGGCCGCGGCGGCGTCCATGACCTTGCGCAAGTGGTCGGCGACGTAGCGGCGGTGGTCCGGGTCGGCGTCGAGCGGGTTGGGGTAGTAGCCGAGGCCGGAGATGGCGACGCCGTACTTGTGGGTCAGGTCGAGCGTCTGGCGGACCTGGTCGGCGACCTGGCCGCCGACGTCGAGGTGGGTGACCCCGGCGTAGCGGCGCTCGGCGGCCCCGGGCGGCCAGCACATCACCTCGACGCAGGCGAAGCCCTCGTCCCGGGCGAAGGCGAGCACCTCCTCCAGGGACAGGTCCGGCAGGATCGCACTGACGAAGCCGAGCTGCATGGTTCCCCCTACCGATACGCCGGCCGCAGGAGCCGGCCGCGCAGTTGCATCAGGACCAGGAACGACCAGACCAGGACCATTACGGCGCTGAGGAAGAACAGCGACAGGGTCAGCATCGGCAACAGCCCGCCGCCCGACGGGCCGCCCTGGCTGACCGTGATCAGGAACGCGAACACCCACGGCGCGAGCAGCAGGACCGGCGTCGCGATCGCCAGCCCGAGGGCCAGCGACCGGGCGCGGCGCAGGTCGGTCGCGACCGCGTAGAGGTACCAGCCCTGCAGCGTCAGGCGTATCCCCTCGACGACCAGGACCATGACGATGACGCCGACGCCGCGCGGGCCGAAGTCGCCGTCGAAGAAGTCCGGGTCGCGGGCGAAGCTGGTCAGCGACCCGATCGGAAGGAACGCCTGGACCAGCGCGACGAGGGCCAGCGCCAGCCCGAGCGGCCGGCCACGCTCCGACTCGCGGGCCAGGGTGAAGTAGCTCGCCGCGACGAGGTTGAGCACGACCCCAGCGATCATGCACCCCAGGACGAGCAGCCCGAACGCGGCGAGGACGACCTCCGACCCCACGCCGGGGTTGCGCGGCCCGCCGTCGAGCTGGTAGCCGAGGACGGCCAGCCACGCCAGCAGGACGAAGAGCTGCAACCCGAGCGCGGCCGCCTGGACGAGCAGCCCCGTCGCCAGCAGGCACGGCGGCACGCCGCGCGACACGTCCGGGGCGCGGCCGGCCGGTGTCGGTGCGTCGTCGCTCACGGCGAACCGCAGCCCGCACACCGGGCACTCGGCGCGCGCGGCGTCGGCCTCGATCGGGAACGACTCGTCACAGCGGGGGCAGGAGACCCGGTCCGGCATCACGTCACCTGATGAACCAGAAGATGTCGCCGACCGCGTCGGGCGGCGACCAGAACTCGACCGTCGCGTCGGTCGGCCCGGTCCGCAGGGCGACCGAGCTGAGCGTCGGCGACGGCTTGAAGTCGGGCGGAAGGTCCTTCGCCGGCGTCGTCAGCTGCTGGAACAGCCGCAGGGCGACGTGGGCCTCGACGCGCCGGTCCGGGCCGACCTGCTTGCGGAAGGCGGCCAGGGCGGCGTCCGCCTCCAGGCCGGGCTTGCCGTCGCGGGCCAGGCCGATCGCCTGGTCGAACAGGCCCACGTCGGAGCCGAGCAGGATCACGACCTTGTCGCCGACGACGGCGATGCGGAGGCGGTTCCAGTCCGGGCCGAACAGGTCCTTCATCCAGACGGCGAACGGGGCGTCCTGGGCGTCGAACGCCACGCCGAGGTGGTGCACCGCCGCCCCGGCCCGCTCCTCGGCCTTCTCCTTGAAGGCGAACTGCGGATGGAACGCCTGTTTGAGCAGGCCCTTGGCCAGCTCCTGCTTGCGGAGGTTGGCGACCTGCTCGATCTGGGCCTTCAGTTCGCCGGCCCGGCGACGCACCTCGGCGTCGTCGGCCTTCTCGGCCCTGGCCAGCGCGTCGAGGGCCGGCTCGCCGATCAGGGCGAGCTGCGTCCCCGCCGCCTCGCGCACCTCGTAGTCGTCCGCGCCGAGGTCCTTGACCAGCTGGGCGATCTCGGCCTGGCCGGCCTGCCCCTTCGGCTCGAACGCCTTGACGTCGGTCAGGCGGGCCATCCCGCGCACCTCCTTGAGCAGGGCGGCCGAATCGGTCGCCTCCAGGACGGCGACCGCGGCGAGCGGGCCGACCTTCGCCTTCTCTGCCGTCGCGTAGAGGGCGAGGCGCGTCGTCTTCACCTTGCCGTAGAGCCGGCCGAGGATCTGGCGGACGACCGGGGCGTCGGACTCGAGCAGGAGCGGGGCGTTGCGCCAGCCGGTCCACAGCCCGGTGGTCATCGCCCGGGCCAGGTCGGCGTCGTCCGTCGCGCCGCCGGCCGACGCGAACGCGGCGACGACCGGTCCGCCGACCGGCAGGCCGGCCAGGTTCGACGTCCGGCCGCCGGCGTTGAGGGCCTTGAGCAGGGCCTGCGACTCCTTGCCTTTCGGGTCGAAGCCGACCGTGACGTCGACGCCGAGGCCGTCGTCGAGGCGGAACGACCCGAGCATGGTTTGCGTCTCGGCGATCGCCCGGTTGAGGCGCTTCTGGGCCTGCCGTTCGCGCTCGGTCAGGCCGTCCGGCACCCAGTCCGGGTTGTGGTTGTTCATCGCGTAGCGGAACAGCGGCGGGCCGAGGTAGACCAGGCCGTCGGCGGCGTCGAGGCGCTTGAGCCGGTCGGCCGGCTGGGTCTGGCGCAGCGTCTTGGCCGCCATCCACGCTTCGACGGCGGCCTTCGAGCCGGCCAGGTAGGCGTGCTTGTCCTTGACGCCGAGGTTGCTCAGGCCGAAGAAGCGCTGGTCGAAGACCTTGCCCGGGACGGCGACCGCCTGGCCCTTCTTGACGTCGTCCGGGTTGAGCTTCCATGCCTTGGCGACGTCGTCCAGGCTGCCGAAGGGGATGACCGCGCCGACGGTGAAGTTGTCGAACGGGGCGGCCCCTTCCTTGTCGAAGCCGCCGAGCTTGCCGGACGCGCAAATGAGGGACGCGGCGGCCTTCTCGTCGATCTTCCAGCCGAGCTTCAACTCCTTGAACGCCTGGTCGAACAGCTCGGAGAAGCGCGGCACGTTCGGCCGGTCGCCGAGGAGCTTGGCGCTTTTGGCCTTGAGGTCGTCGAGGTTGCGGATCGAGATGGCGATGCAGGCCCCGTCGGGGACGAGGTCGAGCGGCACCGGCGGTGCGGCCGCGACGCCGCCGAGCAGGGCGGCGAGCAGGGCCAGCGAGCCGAGGGTCGTCCGGGGTGACATGGCGGCGGATCTCCGTGGGTGGATCGGTCAGGGCCGTGCGGCGCGGAGCCGTTCGACGAACGCGGCGTGCTCCGGACTGGTGATACCCATCTGGAGGACGGCGAGGTTTCGCGGCCCGTCGCCGACGAGGACGGCGACCGGGTCGAGCCACAGGCCGGGGAAGACCTCGCTGCGGTAGAGGCCGTCCGGGCCGAGCGGCAGCGGCTGGTAGGCGTCGCCGCGGAGGACGAACCAGTCGAGGACGCGGTCGAGGACGCGCCAGACGAGGTACTCGCGGACGCCGGTCCGGGCATAGACGTCGCGCTTTGTGCCGAGGTCGATGCTCACCGATGACGCGGCGATCTCGGCGACGAGTTCGGGGGCGTGCTCGACGTAGTCGTCGGGGCTGATTCGCGCCTGCCCGCCGCACTCGGGCCGGATGAGCAGGTAGAGGTCCGGTTGCGGTTCGTTAATGACGTCCAGGCGCAGGGTGCCGTTGTCGCCGGACTCGACCCCCGGCGTCATTTCCGCATACTGCGCCAGGCGCGCGTTCAGGCGGGAGTGCGGATTGGAGTGGCGCTGGTGGCGGACGGGCGACGGCATGAAGACCACCCCTTCGATGAGTTCCGCCTTCTTGACGTGCGGCATCGCCTCATAGCGCCGTTCGAACTCGTCGCGCGGTAGCCGGTCGCCCACCTCCAGGTGCGGGATCTGCTCGGGGGTCGTCTCGGTCGCGTCCTTCGACATGGTCGCTCCTTCCCGGGGACGGGACTCGTATTCTCCGGGCGAGGCGAAGCGGCGTCAAGCAGCACCGCCACGGCGGGCTGCCTTGGGATGGGCGACAATCGCGGACGATGAGCGACAGGTCCGCCAGGTCCGCCAAGGCCGCCAACGTTTCGCGCGCGCCGCGGGGTGCCTTTCGACCGCCGAGAGCGCCCCGAACCACCCCCCATCCCACCACGGATGCGTGGGGTTGGCCCAGAGCATTCTGGCGCGAATTCGTCACGCCGCGACTGCTCACGCCCCGATGGCGACCCACTCGCCGCGCCGCTGGCTGGCCAGCACCGCCTCGCACAGCAGCGCCTCGCGGTGGCCGTCGTCGAACGTCGGGAACGGCCGCGGCGCGCGGTAGTCGCCGGTGGCGATGTATGCGTAAATCGCTCGGAAGAGTTGTTTGAACGTGTCGGGGAAGCCCTCGGCATGGCCGCCGGGGTAGCTCGTCGTCGCCCGGGCGGCCGGGCTCAATAGCGACGGGTCGCGGCGGAGCAGTTCGTTCGGCCGGTCGCGGTGGCCGACCCACAGCTCGTCCGGTCGTTCGCTGTCCCAGGCGAGGTTGCCCTTCGAGCCGGCGACCTCGAACCGGAGGCAGTTCTTCCGCCCGGCCGCGACCTGCGACACCGTCGTGACGCCGCTCGCCCCGCCGCGGAACCGGAGCAGGATCGAGCCGTAGTCCTCGGTGTCGATCACGACCGGCACCGTCTCGACCGGGGCTCCCTCCTTGCCGGCGAACGTCTCGACCGAGCCGGTCGGCCGACGGCGGACGGGAAGGAACGTCCGCAGGTCGGCGCAGACGGATTCGACCTCCAGGCCGGTCATCCAGGTGACGAGGTCGAGCCAGTGCGTGCCGATGTCGGCGACGGCCCGCAGCGCCCCGGCCTGGTCGGCCAGGACGCGCCAGTTGAAGTCGGTGTCGTACAGGAGCCAGTCCTGGACGTAGGAGCCGGTGACGTGGTAGACTCGGCCGATCTGGCCGTCGGCGATCCGCTGGCGCACCTCGTGGCAGAGCGGATAGAAGCGGACGTTGTAGCACAGGGCGGCGACGGTCTTCGCGTCGCGAGCCAGGGCCGCCAGCTCGGCCGTCTCGTCGCTGGTCAGCGCGAGCGGCTTCTCGCAGACGACGTGCTTCCCCGCCGCGAGGACGGCCTTGCACTGGTCGTAGTGCAGGTGGTTCGGCGACGCGAGATGGACGACGCGGACGGCCGGTTCGGCGAGGACGTCGGCGAGCGAGTCGTAGGCGCGCGGCAGACCGAGCCGGGCGGCGGCCTCGCGGCCCTTCTCGGGCGTCGAGGCGACGACGCCAGCGATGGGAACGCCGAGGCGGCGCAGCGCCTCGACGTGGACCGGGCCGATGAAACCGGTGCCGACGACGGCGGCGGTCAGGTTGGCGGTAATGGTTTGCCCCCGACTTCTTTCTTGGGTTGCGCCCCTTCGACGATGGCCTCGGCCTCGCGGAGGAACCCCCGCGCCTCGGCGCTATTCGCCCAGCGCGGCTTCTTCATCGCGTCGCGGAGCCGAGCCAGCGCCTCGCGCGCCTTGTCGGCGTCGCCGTTCTTGGCGTGGGCCATCGCCAGGAAGGCCAGGTCGGCCGGGAGCGGGGCGTCCGGCTGGTTGGCGTTGAGCCGAGCCGACCGGGTCAAGGTTTCGACCGCCTCGGGGTAGTGCCCGACCCGGTAGCGGGCCACACCGAGCGTGTTCAGCCACAGGCCGTTGTCCGGGTCGAGGCGCGGGAGGGCCTCGGCCCATTTCAGGGCCTTGGCGTAGTCCTCCGCGGTGGCGTTCGGCCTGAGCGCGATCCGCCAGCTCTCCCGGTTGAGGCCCTCCCCGTTCTCCTCCCGCCCCGCCGCGAGGGCCAGGGCATGGCGGCGCACCTCCTCGTCGAGGGTGCCGTCCGACCGGAGGTCGGCGAGCACCTCGTCCCGCAGCTTCAACTTGTTGAACAAGTCCTGGACGCGCCTGGCGGCCTGATGGCGCGCGATGTCGGGCCACTCCGCCTCGAGCAAGGCGACGGCCCGCCGCCGCGCCTCCGGGCTGGTGACCTGGTCGCCCCGGGCCCGGTCGAGGAGGGCCGCCTTCGGCAGGTGGGCCTCCCACAGGGCCTCCACCAAGGTGTGGACCTGGCGCTCGGTCTCGAAGTCCGTCGCCAGCGGCCGCCCGTCCCAGACCACCCCCGGGCCGTAGCCGCCCGACATGAGCCGGTGCCCATCGGGGCTGAAGGCCACCTCGCCGCCGCCCCCCCGGATGCCGAGCAACTCCTCGCCGCCGGCGACGTCCCACACCTTGACCATCTCGGCGACGCTGGCGAGGCGCCGGCCGTCCGGGCTGAACGCCACGCCCCTCGCCCAGGCCGTGTGCCCCCGGAAGGTTCGTACCTCCCAGCCGCTGGCCAGGTCCCACAGCACGACTTCGCCCCGCTTGGTCCAGACCAGCCCGTCCAGACCCGTCGCGCCAGCCAGCGTCCGCCCGTCGGGGCTGAACGCCAGCCCCAGGGCCGTCCGCCCGGGGGTGGCGATGCGCCGCAGTTCCTCGCCGCTGGCCGGGTCCCACAGCCGGACGGAGTTGTCAGCGGAGCCGGTCGCCAAGACGGCCCCGTCTGGGCTGTACGCCAGGCCGTAGACGTTGTCCGCGTGCCCCTTCAGGGCGTGTAACTCCTTGCCGGTCGCCGCGTCCCAGAGCTTCACCTCCCCCGGCCTGTCGTTCTTCAAGGTGGACGGGTCCGGCTTGGTGGCCCCGCTCGTGGTGGCGATCTGGCGGCCGTCCGGGCTGTACGCGACTCGGAGGACCTTGTTCGGGTGGGGCAGCGTGTGGCGCTCTTCGCCGGTGGTCAGATCCCACACCTTCACCGCCCCCGCCTCCCCCCCCGCTGCGAGGAGCCGGTTGTCGGGCGAGATGGCGAGGCTGATGGGGTACTCCCCGATCCGTGCGGTGAACCGGTGGACCAGCTTCCGCGTGGCCGCCTCGCTTACCTCGACCTCGCAGATCCGGTCGCCGGCAAACCGGCCGTAGCCCGTAACGGCGACGAGCGCCCCGTCCCGGCTACAGGCGGACCCGATCTCCCCGGCCGTGCCCGAGTAGCGGACGGCGTCCCCCCCGAAGGCGTCGAAGACGCGGATCGTCCGGTCGTTGCTACACGCCAGGATGAGCCGGCCGCAATCCCCGCCGAAGGCGATGTCGCGAACCCCCCAGCGGGGGGCCTTGATGGTCCGTAGAAGCCTCCCCGGAGGTCCGCCCGTCGGCACGCCCGGCGGTCCGTCTTTCGCCTCGCCCACCCCGCGTGCCATTTCCCAGACGCGGACCTCTTCAACGCCGTAGGCGGCGAGCTGGCGGCCGCACGGGCTGAAGGCCGCGTGGAACATCTGCCCCCGGCGACGGTCCCAGATTACCTCGCTGAGTCCCCGCCGCTCACGGCCCGTCGTCGCGTCCCAGAGTCGAATCAGATCCGTCGATGCCGAAGGATCATTCGGCCCGCAGGTGGTCGCCAGGGAGGCACCGTCTGGGCTGAAGGCGATGGTCGCTTCGATGTTCGTCGGGATTTCGCGCCGGCGCGGCTCCCAGAGGGCGAACAGTTCCTCGCCCGACGCGACGTCCCAGACGTGGGCCGACTCGTCGGTGAGGGTGGCGAGGCGCTCGCCGTCCGGGCTGAGGGAGAGGGACATGACCCGGGACCGATGTTCGACGGCGGCGACCAACTCCCCGGTCTCCAGGTCCCACACGATGCCCTCAGACCCACCCGGCACCGCGAGCCGCTTCAGGTCGGGGGTAATGGTAACGGGCGTCGGGGGAGAGATGGCGTAGTAATCGCCGTAGCCGAGCCGCCGCTCCTGGAGGAGCCGGCCGTCAGCCGGATCCCACGTCCGCACCTCGACCCGCCTCGTGTGGAACGCATGGACGGACACCAGGCGTGCGCCGTCCGGGCTGAACGCCAGGTGATCGACGACGTAGGGGTGGACCTTGAAGCTGCGCGTCTCCTCACCGGTGGCCATGTCCCAGACCTTGACGACGCCGTGAAAGTCGCCCGTGGCCGCCCGCTTGCCGTCGAGGCTGAGGGCGACCGAGGTGAGCCCCGAGCGGTGGCCGTGGAGGATGAACAGTTGCGGGTCGCACGACCGCTTCAGGTAGTGCCATTCCCAGCCGCGCGGGTCGGCCCGGTCGTCCGGCGGCGGGTCGTAGTGGCGCAGCAGTTCCAATGCCCGCCCCACTTCGCCGCGCTCGTACGCCGCCTGGGCCAGATGCATCCGTGCGGCGTAGAGGTGGGCGTATGACTCCGCAGCGTTATCGACGGCCTCGGCCGCCTTGGCGTCGGCGCGGCCCTTGAGGACCCAGGCGACGGCGACCCCGGTCACCAGCAGCAGGACAACCGCCGTCGATAACCCGGCGACGATCGGGTTGCGCCGGGTCCAACGCCAGACCCGCTCCAGGCGGCCGACCGGCCGGGCCTTGATCGGCTCCCCGGCCAGGTAGCGGCGCAGGTCGTCTGCCAGGTGGCCCGCCGCCTGATAACGCCGGCCGGGCTCCTTCGCCATCGCCTTGAGGCAGACCGTCTGTAGGTCGCGCGGGATGCGGTCGTTCAACGCCCTCGGCGGCCTCGGCTCGTCGTGGAGGACCTGGTGCAGCAGCATCCGCATCGTCCCGCGAAACGGCAGTTCGCCCGTCAGGAGCTGGTACAGGACGACGCCGAGACTGTACACGTCGCTTCGTCCATCGACGGCGTGGGCGTCACCCCGAGCCTGCTCCGGGCTCATGTACGCCGGCGTGCCCAGCACCTGGCCCTCGACCGTCATCGTCACCTCGCCGGCGTCGCGCTTCGCCAGGCCGAAGTCCATCACGTGCGGCGCGTCGTCCGAGTCGAGCATGACGTTCGACGGTTTCACGTCCCGGTGGACGACCCCCATGCCGTGGGCGTAGTGCAGCGCGTCGGCGATCGTCGCGACCATCTCCGCCGCCTGGCGGAACGTCGGCCGCTTCGCCGAGAGCCAGTCGGCCAGGGTGACGCCCTCGACGAAGTCGCTGACGAGGTACGGCACCCCGTCGGCCGTGCCGACCTCGTGGACGCTGACGATCGACGGATGCCGCAACTGGGCGGCGCTGCGGCCCTCGCGCAGGAAGCGGTCCAGCTCGTGCGGCCCGGCCAGGCTGCCGGCGCGCGGCACCTTGACGGCGACGACGCGGTCCAGCTCCGGATCTTTCGCCTTGTAGACGGTGCCGAACGCCCCGTGGCCGACCGCCTCGACCAGCTCGAATCGGCCGAGCGTCCGGCTCGCCAGGCCGGTCGTCGAGCCGCCTTCGAGCCGGAACGTCGAACCGCACGCCGGGCAGGCGACATCCTGACCGACGGCGAGCGTCGCGTCCTCGATCGCGTTATGGCAGTGCGGGCAGAGCAGGTACATGGGCGTGCGTCCTGTCAGTACGGGAACAGCGTCTTCATCTCGTCGCGGCTCGGCCGGCGGCCGTACTCGCAGATCTCGAACGCCTCGGCGTACTTGACCTGGCGGCCTTTCTCCGCGCCGTAGCGAGCCACCAGCTCCTCGCGGAAGCGGTCGGCCGCGTTGCTCTCGATCTTCGACCAGCGGTGCTTGTCGCGGAACCACGCCTTCCGGGCCGCCACGTCCGACGCCGGCGGCACCTGGCGGAACTCCTCCTCGCTGCCCAGCGCGCCGCCCTCGTACAGCTGCGACTCCAGCTCGTGGATCGCGTCCCACTTGATGTTGATCACGTCGTCCAGCGCGACCACCACGTCGGCCTTGAAGCGGTAGGGATTGATGAAGCCGTCGCTGGAGAAGAGGAAGACCGGGTTGTGCTTCAACGGCGGCGTCTCGGGGCAGAACTTCGGCACCGCGACCATGTACGCCGAGTCCTGGACCAGGACGCCGACGTAGCGGTGGTCGGGGTGGTAGTCCCACGGCCGGTGCGAGATGACGATGTCGGCGTTCCACTCGCGGATGAGGCGGGTGATCGTCTTGCGGTTCTCCAGGGTCGGCTCCAGTTCGCCGTCGTGGATGTCGAGCACCTGGGCCGTCACGCCGAGGACCTTCGCCGCGGCCTGGACCTCGGCAAGGCGGCGCTTCGCCAGCGCCTCGCGGCCCATCTTCCAGTGGCCGATGTCGCCGTTGGTGACCGAGACGAGTTTGACCGCGTGGCCGGCCTTCGCCCAGCGGGCCGCCGTGCCGCCGACCTTCAGCTCGGCGTCGTCGGGGTGGGCCCCGAAGGCGATGATGCGCAGCTTCTTCTCCGGGGCGGTCTGCCCGGCGGCGGTCAGGCCCGCCAGGCCGGCCAGTAGCAGGGCGGCGAACGGCACGAATCGCGCGGTCATGGCAGCTTCTCCTGTCGCGGCGGCGGCGGACCGGGTATCTTGACGGGTGAGACTTCGCCCGGTCGGCCGGGTTTACCCTAAATGACAGGCCGGAGGGTCGCTGTCAACGACTTCTCCGGTTCGGATCAAGCGATTGCACCGAGTTGGCCGATGGGACCAACGGGACCGGATCTACCACGGGGGAGGAAGGGATCATGCGCAGGCGAACGTGGGCGGCCCTGGCGGCCGGCGTCGGGTTGCTCCTGGCGACCTCGGCCGACGCCCAGATCACGAGCAGCACGGTCAACAGCACCGGCGGCGTCACGCAGACCACGGCCGGCGGCTTCGGCGGCGGCACCGGCGGCGTCGGCGGCGGGACCTTCGGCGTCGGCGGCGGGAGCGGCCAGGGCGGCCAGACCGGCTCCGGCCTGGGCAGCTCGAGCATCATCGAGGGCGGCCTGCTCGGCCAGAGTTCCCTCGCCGGCAACACGACGGCGACGAACGCCGGCTCGATCGGCGGGTCGAGCCTGCTCGGCAAGAACTACGCCTACCCGATGGCGAAGGGCCTGCCGACCCAGAACCTGATCGGCGGCACGACCACCTCGTCCGTCGCGTTCGGCCAGCCGCTGTACACCGTCTCGACCGGGACCGGCACCGGGGTCGGCGGCGCGCGCGGCACCGGCCTGACCGGCGGGCGGACCGGCGGCGCGACGGGGACGGGCCAGTTCGGGGCCCTGAACACCGGCACCGGCGGCTTCGGCCAGCAGGGCGGCTTCGGCACGACCCAGTCCGGCCAGGGCCAGCTCGGCTCGTCGGCCGGCATCGATCGCGTCGTTCCGTATGTCACAGAGCTGGGGTTCCAGCCGAACTTGGCTCCGCGGACGGTCGTCGGCCAGCAGGTGAACACGATGTTCGCCGCCAGCCAGAACCGGCTCGGCGCGGGCAACTCGGCCCAGCTCGTCCCGGCGGCCAACGGCAACGGCTTCGTGTTGCAAGGCCAGGCGACAAGCGACCGCGAGCGGGCGGTGATGGAGGCGATGGCCCGGCTGTCCCCCGGGGTTTACAACGTCCAGAACAACGTCGCGGTGCCGCCGGCCCGGCGCTGACCGAACTGTGCTTGTCCCGGTCCCCGGCGGCGGGTATACGGCCAGCCTCATCGGCCGTCGCGGTGGGGGATCGGGACGGCGAGGTTCGAGGGGGTCGGCATGGCATCGCTCGCACATCTCGCGCCCATCCTGTACGACGACGCCCTGACGCGCGACCTCGGCGACGAGGAGGCCCGCGTCCTCGTCGAGTGGCTGATCGACTGGGCCGAGAAGTACGCCGCCGAGGAGCCCGACGACTGCGAGCGCCTCATCCGCCAGGTGTGGCGGCGCGGCCGGGCCTTCGCCCGGTTCGTCGCCCTGTGGCAGGACCGCCGCTTCGGCCCGGCGCTCCAGCTCGCCGCCGCCGAGCGCTTCGAGGGGCCGCTGCCCAACGGCCCGGTCGATCCGTGCCTGCTGATGCACCGGCTCGTCAGCGCGGAGAACCGCCGGCGGAACGAAGAAGCGGCCTGACATGCGTGATCGGATTCCGCCTTCGGCGACTTGATACGGAGGTGGCGCGTGGCATACAGTGTTAAGATCGTCCGCCATTCCGGATCGGTACCTCGAAGCGAGGGTGCGCCGTGACGCCAACCGCCCCCACCCAGCCCGCGCCGCAGAACCCGAACGTCGATCGCGAACGAGCGCGCGTCGCCAAACTCCTGGAGGAGGCGGCCGCCCTGGCCGAGCAGGACATCCCGCCGCCGGCGTTCTACGGCGAGTTGCTCAAGAAGCTGCTCGACGCCCTGCTCGCCCCGGCCGGGGCGATCTGGCTCGTCTCGCCGCAGGGGACGGCGTCGCCGCTGTGCCAGATCAACCTCAAGGAGGTCGGCCTGGACGAGCGGCCGGAGGCGGCGGCGCGGCAGCAGGTGCGGGCGTCACTGGTCCAGATGGTGCTCAACCAGGCCCGGCCGACGCACGTCATGCCGAACACCCTCCTCGGCGAGGCGGCCGACGGCCAGGCCCCGCCCGGCAACCCGACCGACTTCATCCTGCTCACCGTGCCGCTCATCGCCAACGGCCAGGTGACCGGCCTGGTCGAGGTCTGGCAGCGGCCGAACCGGCCGACGAACGCCATCCCCGGCTTCCTCCAGTTCATCGGCCTGATGGCCGAGGTCGCGTCGCGCTACCAGCGCAACCAGAAGATGGGCTCGCTGCTCGGCCAGCAGCAGCTCTGGATCCACCTCGAGCAGTTCGCCCGCCAGGTCCACGGCACGCTCAACCCGCTCGAGGCGGCCTACCTCGTCGCCAACGACGGCCGGCGGCTCATCGAGTGCGACCGGGTCAGCGTCGCGCTGCGCTACGGCAACAACGTCCAGATCGAGGCCGTCAGCGGCGCGGACGTCGTCGAGAAGCGCTCCAACCAGATGCGGCTGCTCCGCCTGCTGTGCGATGCGGTGCTCCAGTGGGGCGAGAAGCTCGTCTTCCGCGGCGTCCGCGACGACGGCCTACCGCCGCGCGTCCTCGACGCGCTGGACGCCTACCTCGGCGAGAGCCACAGCCGGCTCCTCGTCATCCAGCCGCTGCGCGACGAGCGCCAGAAGGACGCGACGCAGCCGGCCCGGGCCGCGGTCGTCATGGAGTGCTTCGACCCGCCGGAAGACCCGACCCAGCTGACGAACCGCCTGGAGATCATCGCCCGGCACGCGACGCCGGCCCTGTACAACGCGATGGAGTACCGGCGCATCCCGCTGCGGTTCCTCTGGTGGCCGCTCGTCAAGCTCCAGGAGGGGCTCGGCGGCCAGACGCGCGCGATCTGGATGGCGGTCTTCCTCGCCTTGACGGCGCTCGGGTCGGTGTTCTACTTCGTGCCGTACCCGCTCAAGCTCGACTCGACCGGCCAGCTCCTGCCGATGGTCCAGCGGAAGATCTACACGCCGATCACCGGCCAGGTGAAGCAGTTCCTCGTCGAGTCGGGCCAGGTGGTCGGCCCGGGCCACGACATGGTCCAGCTGTTCGACGTCAACCTCGCGACGCGGATCCATTCGCTCCAGGCGGAGATGGCGTCGGCGAACGCGAGCCGGCACGCGGCCGAGGCCCAGGCGAAGCTGGCCGCCAACGACGCGACCCAGGAGGCGCGCTACCGCAAGGACGCGGAGCAGCACCAGCGCACGTTCCTGACGAAGAAGGCCGACCTGGACGACCTGTGCGCCCGGACCGGGGCGGACCGGACCAACCCGGGCTGGTTCACGATCAAGGCCCCGGAGTTCACGCCGGAGCAACTGGCGAAGTTCTCGGCCGACGTGCAAGCCCGGCAGGGCTACCGGAATTGGACCGTCGTCAACAGCGGCTTCGCCCTGGAGTACCAGGGCAAGGAGGCCCGGCCGAGCGACGCCCTGCTCGTCCTCGCCGCCCGCGACGGCCGCCACGAGATCGAGCTGCGCATCCCGCAGAAGCACATCGGCCAGATCCTCAAGGCGTACGAGCGCCTCGGCACCGACACGCTCGACGTGGACTTCCTGCTGCGGACGCACCCGACGCAGCCTTTCAAGGGCAAACTCCACAAGAACCGGGTCGGCGGCCAGGTGTCCACCGCCCGCGAGGACGGCACCGAGGCGGAGCCGTTCGTCACGGCGTACGTCAGCCTCGACGACCCGGACATCGAGGCGGACTACCGAGTGCCGCCGGAGATGCTCCAGGCCGGCACCGTCGGCGGGACGGAGATCTCCGCCAAGGTCCGCTGCGGGCCGCACCGCCTCGGCTACGCCCTGTTCTACGGCATGTGGGAATTCTTCTACGAGAACGTGGTCTTCTTCTTCTGATCGGGAGCCCCTCGCCCCCCGGCTTTGCGGGGGGAGAGGGGTCGGGGGTGAGGGGGCGGCGGCGATGACGTGGTGACAGCGCCTTGCCACCACGACCGGCCTCCGCCCCCCTCACCCCCGACC
>Ga0268299_1001384_pt1 | contig 43702 bp, 38 predicted proteins | sample NOBtaG_FD_193484 | JGI IMG/M metagenome (GOLD analysis project Ga0268299, IMG submission 193484) | Activated sludge microbial communities from bioreactor in Nijmegen, Gelderland, Netherland - NOB reactor | ecosystem: Engineered > Bioreactor > Aerobic > Activated sludge | place: Netherlands... | reverse complement strand
CGGGTTTGAACCGACGACCCTCGGTTTGTAAGACCGATGCTCTCCCGCTGAGCTACCCGACTAAGCATTTTGTGTGAAGTGGGCGACGAGAATCGAACTCGCTACATTCAGTTTGGAAGACTGACACTCTGCCTTAATGAGTTACACCCACATAAATTTTAGAATCTGGTGCCGACGCTGAGACTTTAACTCAGAACCTATCGCTTACAAGGCGATTGCTCTAACGCTTGAGCTACGCCGGCTAATAAATCTAATAAATCTAAGTGCCAATGACAGGAATTGAACCTGTGACCTTCTGCTTACCATGCAGACGCTCTTCCAACTAAGCTACACCGGCAAAATTGATGGTCAGGAGTGGAATTGAACCACCGACACACGGATTTTCAATCCGTTGCTACTACCAACTGAGCTACCCGACCAAAATGGATCGACTGAGACTTGAACTCAGACACCTGGCGTGCAAAACCAGTATGCTCCCCTTAACATCACCGACCCTAGAATTTACAAAATTTGAAGACTACGAAGGCGGGGGTCGAACCCGCAAACCATTCGCTTAACAGGCGAACGCTCTACCAGTTGAGCTACTTCGTAACAACTGCGAAGCTAGGACTCGAACCTAGTTCCCTTGAGTCAAAGTCAAGTGTGCTGCCAATTACACCACTTCGCATTAAACTAAAACTTGATGGCTGAAGGCGGAATTGAACCGCCGACCGAACGCTTATGAGACGTTTGCTCTACCTACTGAGCTATTCAGCCAAGTTATTGATCGGGATGACTGGATTTGAACCAGCGACCTCACGCACCCCAAGCGTGCGCTCTTCACAAACTGAGCTACACCCCGTTTTTTGCTAACAAGAAAAATGTGATCGGGGTAAAAGGATTTGAACCTTTGGCCTCACGCGCCCAAAGCGTGCGCTCTTCACAGACTGAGCTACACCCCGAAAAGTTAAAAGAACGAAACCGGCAGGACTTGAACCTGCGACAATGAGTTTAGAAGACTCATGCTCTGATCCTTCTGAGCTACGGTTCCAAAACAGGGCATATGGGATTTGAACCCATGATTTTCACGTTGAGGGTGTGACGGCTTAAGCCAGCTTGCCTAATGCCCCAAATTTGATGGATCTGAATGGAATCGAACCATTAACCTTACGCTTATCAAGCGTATGCTCTAATCCGGTTGAGCTACAGATCCAGGTTTTACTAACTGCGGCGGTAGGAGTCGAACCCACATAATCTTGGTTCAGAGCCAAGTGCCTTTACCAATTCGGCTACACCGCAAAATGTTGCAAAACAAGAACTTAGATCGCAGGACTAGGACTTGCACCTAGATAATGGGAATATGAACCCCATGAGCAACTCTTACTCCATCCTGCAAAAATTAATGAGCTAGACAGGATTTGAACCTGCAACTCCCGGCTTAAAAGGCCGGTACTCATTCCAATTTGAGTTTCTAGCCCATACGGAACCGACGGGACTTGAACCCGCGACCTTTGGATTGACAATCCAACGTGCTAGCCAACTACACCACGGCTCCAACGTAACGATAGGGTGTACGGGATTTGAACCCGTGATTACCAGCTTGAAAGACTGGCGGCTTAACCGCTTGCCTAACACCCCATTTAGTTAAAGATACTGGAAGAGGGATTTGAACCCTCACAAAACGGATTTTAAGTCCGCCGCGTTTACCAAGTTACACCATTCCAGCAAAAGAAGTTTTTGAGTGAGAGAAAATTTTAAGTTGTCAAATAACTTGCTAAATAATTGTTTTAAGAGTTATTTAGCAAAAGCACACGGTCGGAATCGAACCGACGATGATAGGTTTTGCAGACCTACGCCTTACCCGTCTTGGCTACGCGTGCAAATGCGAGCGATGAGAATCGAACTCACGTCTCAAGTATGGCAAACTCGTATTCTAGCCACTGAACTACACTCGCAATTTAAGTTTTAATACGGAAGAAGGGATTTGAACCCTTATAAAAGCAGGGTTTTGAAGCCTGTGCGTTTGCCAGTTACGCCACTTCCGCAAAAGTAATTTTTGCAAAATGCGGATGAAAGGATTTGAACCTTCAAAAACAACGCTCTCAACATTGCATGTCTACCAAGTTGCATCACATCCGCAAAAATAGATCCGACAGGGCTTGAACCTGTGGCCTGACGCTTATGAGGCGTATGCTCTAACCAACTGAGCTACGGATCCAGAAATTAGACTGTAAAAATTAAATTTTTTGAGTAGACCCGGCAGGCATCGAACCTGCGACCCCACGCTTAAGAGGCGTATGCTCTGCCAACTGAGCTACGAGTCCAAACAGATGAATCCGACAGGAATCGAACCTGTGACCCACTGGTTAAAAGCCAGTTGCTCTACCGATTGAGCTACGGATCCAACTTACTTAAGGTCAACCCGACAGGACTTGAACCTGTGACAGTGAATTTAGGAAACTCAAGCTCTTATCCAACTGAGCTACGGGTTGAGATACGGAAGGTGGGATTTGAACCCACAGAAACTAGATTCTAAGTCTAGCGCGTTTGCCAAGTTACACCACTTCCGCAAAATTAAATGTCAGGGAGCGCACACATCTTGTGTGCATTTTTTTTGATGAGTCTGATAGGATTTGAACCTATGACCTTAGGCTTCGGAAACCTACGCTCTAAATCCTACTGAGCTACAGACCCATTATTTTCTAAAATTTCTAACGGAGAGTGAGAGAGTCGAACTCTCAAGCGTTATCAGCGCGGCAGTTTTCTAGACTGCTGCCATACCAGTTAGGCGAACTCTCCAAAGTTTTTAATGACGGAGATGATAGGAGTTGAACCTACATAAGCTTTCACTTAACGGGGTAGCAAGCCGTTGCCATACCAATTAGGCGACATCTCCAAAGTTTAGAAAAAAACAAGTAAACTTAAAATTTTAGGGAAAATATTTAGTTGTCAAAAAACAAACTTAACAAACGGAGGTGATAGGAGTCGAACCTATACGAGTTCATTGCTCGACAGTTTAGTAGACTGCTGCCATACCATTAGGCGACACCTCCAAACCTTCAAAACTATCAAAAAACTATCAAGGGACTTTTCAAGATGCAGAAGAAAGGAGTTGAACCTTCAAACTTCACTTAAGAAGAACGGTTTTACAGACCGCTTACCTTGCCACGTGGATACTTCTGCGTAATATTTTTTTCAAAAACCAAAAGCGGATTACCCTGCTGCTTTTTTGCTACAGGGTAATCCGCTCCAAAAATGTTCTAAAATCTATATATTTAACTGATTTCAGGATTTCAGGAGCGAGAGACCCCGCTCCCGCTAGTTTATAATTTTGTATAATTGTAAAAATAACCTAATGTATTTACTATATTTGCTTCAAAACTAATGCTATCTAATTGATTTATAGTAAGATAGCTATTTCTTTTTTGACCAGTTTGTCTATCTTTTCTATTTTGTTTATCTTTGCCTGCGACCGTTCCTAACATTTCTGCTTTAGCTACTCTAAAGGATTTGGCTTCAGATTTTAGGCTACGCCCATCAACATCAACTGAAAAACACGGCAGATTATTAAGTTGTTCAACTAGTAAACCGTTTATCCTTTCTGCTGCGTGTTGATTTGGTCGCATGACTTTTCTCCTAAAGTTATTTTTGATAAAATATTGTATTGATTTAATTTACTGCTTTTTATTTTTGCTTGTCTGTTTGACTTGCGCCTTTTCTAATAGCACCTGCTGTGCCAAACGAGGGAAAACTTGCAAAATTTTTAGCAGAAAAGTTTAAGTCTTAGAAAACAAAGGATCTTAATTTTTGCAGCAGTTTTAGCTTGTTTATCTTGTAGGCTAAAAATTATATATATAAATCTAGTAGTTTAGAAAATTATCTAGGTTTATAATTTGTTAGTGTTTTGAAAGTTTTGTTTTGGCAAAAATAAATTGCAAAAAACTGCAAAAAGTTGCAAAAACAGGAAAAAGTTTTAGCTATGTTGAGTAACTAATTAGTAGTTTGGTAGCATCTAATTGGGCAGTGTCTAAGCTATTGAGAGCCAAAAATCCATAAAAACTAATAAACTTAAAATTTCATATTTTTAATCGAGGTGTAATTGTGATTAAAAAAGAAGATATTCGTCCGCTTATTCTCTCAAGAAGAGAAATAATTAAATCTATTGGCGCAGTAGCACTTAGCACATTAATTAGTCCTTCATTTAGTCCTTCTTCATTAATTAGTGCAAGTCCTGTTAAAAATGAATTTCGCTTTATTGTTTTGGGTGACTGGGGCTGTGGTAGTGATGAGCAGTTGAGAGTTGCTAAACAAATGTTGCTAGCTCATCAAAATAAACCTATAGACTTTGTGTTAACGGTTGGAGATAACATTTATAGAACTGGTAAGAAAAAACATTATCCTGAATACTTTGAAAAAACTTACGATGGATTGCTTAAGGATGAAGTAAAGTTTTTTGCTACTTTAGGAAATCATGATGTTATTGATGGTCGATATGATCAAATCAATTACCCAATGTTTAATATGGGTGGAAAAGGTTTTTATACATTAAAAAGAGGCCAAGGTTTAGTTGAATTTTTTATGCTGGATGCAACTAGCATAGATAATGAACAACTAGCCTGGTTTGAAAATGCACTTAAAAATAGCAGTGCGTTATGGAAAATAGCTTTATTTCACTTTCCAATTTACTCATCAGGTTCTCATCATGGTTCAGACGAAAAGCTAAGAAAAATACTTGAACCTTTGCTTATAAAATACAATGTTAAGACTGCATTTACTGGACATGAACATATTTATGAACGGGTTAAGCCACAAAATGGAATTCAGCATTTTGTTACTGGTGGTGGTGGAGCAAAACTTTATGGAATAGAGTCAAAAAGTTCTCTTACGGCTGCTAGTTATGTTGGATGGCATTTTATGTTGGTAGAAATTAACGATAAAGGCATATCCTTTCAAACAATTAGCGATATGGGAAATTTAGTTGATAGCGGAATAATAAAATAAAAATTAAAGATTAGTTAGGTGATTTATCTTATTTCGTAAAACAGAAACAAATTTTTTGGCCTCCTCTGGCTTATAATCAGCAGAACGGAAAGCTTCCATAAGTTGCTTATCAGAAAGTTTAGACAGTAGGCTACCTATCCATTTAACAGACCCGACAGGAACATTTTTAGCAATGTTTCCTGCTTTAGTTCGCTCAAAATAATAAGTTGGGTGGAAGATAAAAATAAATAATGGGCGTATGTTAAACGCAAAATCTACGCCTTGTTTATCTACATTTTCAATAAATTTGCTTTTGCTAAAGTCCTTAATATTATTTTTTGAACGACCAAACATTTCAACGCCTGCTTTTCCAAATGACGCACCTAAATCACTTACATAATATTTTAGATGTCCATCACTTTTTAATGCAACATTGTTAACTTGTTTAAGATCCCAATTATTAATCAAAATCATCATCACTTTTAAGCCGTCAAATTCTTTAGTACCAATAAAAGGATTGTCATGCCATTTCCAACGGCCTAAGCGTTTATCTTTTCTAACAAGTTCCATTCTTGCGCCATAAATGGTTTTAGAAATGCGCTTTTTAGGATTTTCTGTAGGATAATTATCAACCTGAATTTTGGGTAAATAATATGTTAGGTCAGTGTAATAGCCTGCTGCCCAAAGCAAGCGGACAGCAACGGTTTCTGGTTGTGCTTCCTCGCCGATTTTTGCTTTCCATTTTATTCCTTTAGCATCTTCAACAGTAAATTTTTCTTGTGTTCCGCTAGTGTCTTTTTTTAGATATTTGAAAGGGCCTACAGGCATATTTTCAATTCCACCTTCACCCAAATAAAGGTCTAGTGATGAAATATCATTTGGTTCTTTCCATAGAGCATCAATTGTAGGCTTAGTTTTTTTAAGCTCTTCATTATTTGCAAAACTGTAAGTTGGTTGTGCAAGCAAAGTGCTTACCAACATAAATATTAAAAGCATCAAAGAAAGAATTTTTTTTAGAAAATCATTATTAAACATATGTCACCTCTTTTTCCTTGCTGCTAGAAGAATAGATAGTGCTATAGGTTTTTTCTATTTCTGTTTCTTTGTTTTGTATTTCATAGAGTTGAGCATATAGTTTGTTTTGTGCTAAAAGTTCGTCATGTGTGCCAGACTCGACTATCTCGCCTTGTTTTACAACAAAAATATTATCAGCATGTTTTATGGTAGAAAGACGATGTGCAATAACAATTGTTGTCCTACCTGCCATAAGGCGTTCTAAAGCTTCTAAGACAAGTTGTTCTGATGCTGCATCAAGTCCTGATGTCGGCTCGTCAAGAATCAATATTGGAGCATCTCTTATAATGGCACGAGCTATTGCAATTCTTTGGCGTTGACCAAAAGATAAAGTTACTCCACGCTCACCTATTAGAGTATCAAAGCCTTTTGGCAGTTTTTCTATAAATTCAGTAGCGTTAGCAAGTTTTGCTGCACGACGAATTTCTTCACAATTTGCATCTGCTTTTCCATAAGCAATGTTTTCCCATATAGTTGCACGGAAAAGATAAGGATCTTGAAGTACAAAACTAACTTGTTGACGTAAAGAGTCAATTGTATAGCTACGAACATCTTTTCCATCAACAAGAACTTTCCCACATAACACATCATAAAAACGAGGTATAAGGCTTGTAATTGTAGATTTACCGCTACCTGTAGGCCCAACAAATGCAGCAAATTGCCCAGGTTTGATATTAAAATTTATTCCTTTTAGATTAAGCTGATTTTGATCATAACTAAAATGAACATCATTAAAAGTTACTTCACCTTTTAATCTTTCAGCTACAGTTGCATTTGGAAGTTCTGGAACTTGGTTTTCAGTTTTCATTATCTCAAGAATACGTTCAAGCCCAATTTGTGCTTTTGAAGTTGTATCAATCATTTTAGAAAGATCTTTCATAGGCTTGTACATCATCTTTAAGTAAAGTAGAAAAACAATTAAATCGCCTGCTGATAATTGATTGTTAAGAACTAAACGCGCACCATACCAAAGTACAATGCAAGTTCCAAATGCAGTAAGTACATCTACAATAGGCGAAAGTCTTGCTTTAAGGCTACGTGCAAGAAGTGTTAGACGAATGCTTTCTTCTGTTTCTTTTTTTAATCTTTCTACTTCATAGTTTTCTTTAGTAAAAGCTTTAACAATACGAATTGAAGAAAGAACTTCTTGTATTAAAGAAACAATGTCGCCTTCTTTTTTTCTAACATCACGAGTAGCTTTTTTGATGCTACGGGTTAGACGATAAACTTGGTAAAAAAGAAGCGGTGTTATTGAAAGAGCAATTAAAGTAAATTGCCAATTAACATAAAACATTACTCCAACCATTCCTAGCATCATAAAAACATTGATTACCATTCCAAGAAAAGCTGTAGAGACAAAACTTTGTATTGCATCAATATCGCTTGTTACTCTGCTAAGAAGATCACCAGTTTTTGCACGGTCAAAATATGAAAGGGAAAGTTTTTGCAAGTGATCATAAACTTTTTGTCTAAGATCTAGCATTACCCATTGACCAGCGTTTATTGTTAAGGATTTTTCAACAAAAGACATAACTCCGCCCAATATTGCTACTAAAAGAGCAGCAACAAGGGCGAAGTTTAAAATATCTAATTTTTCGCTTCCAAAAAAAGCAAAAACATAGTCGTGTATCCAGTTTGGTAAGGGTTTTACGCCTATTACATAATCGATAACAATTTTTATAGGCCAAGGCTCAAGAAGTTGTGCTATGCCTGCAATAATCACCGCAACTAGGGCAACAGATAAAGATTTCCAATGGGGTTTAATTATATGTTTACCTAACAGCGATTTACTCATAGTCTTTCCTTCACTTTCTGCTAAGAAGTTTGGGGCAAGATTACTTTTAACGCCTTAAGAAAAACTTTTTAATATCTGGCCCAAACTCTTTAATAACGACGAAATTTATTACATCAAAAGTAATTCTATTCCTAAATCTCCTAAAAGTTGGATCAAGTCCAACTCTAGTGCTTTCTGGAGTGTTGCGTTCCCATAGATTAGACAATGCAACTGCTGAAAAGTTGCCAAGCGTTCTGGAGTAATTAAATTGCAATTCTCCATTATCTCCATTAGTAACAAAGACTCGGCTTGCAGCATGTAAAAGACGTTTGCCAAAACTTCGATCTTTAGATGGTTGATAATGAGGGTTTTGCTTAAAAATAATTGGATAGACACCTGAAACTAATAAAGCTCTGCTGCTACTGTTACCATAATTAATTGCAAAACGGGAAAATCCATCAACAACTTTGTCTTCTGTGTCTTTACCTGGAAAAGGTTCTTTTGTTTGTTGGCGAATTGTATTTAATGCTGGAAAAACATATCTACCAGGAGCAAGAAAAGCTCTATTTAATCCATAATTAAGTTTTTCCTTCGCGCTAAGTCGCATTTCATATTTTGGAATAAGTTGAGATGGTTTTTGTGGATCTGTTAAATCAGGTGAATTTCCTATGTCAGCTTTAAAATTTGAAGCGGTGATTTCAATTGGAATGCCATAAAACTTTATAGGGTTTTTGACATCTGTTTTGCTATCTTGGGAAAAAGCAACTTGAGAAAAGCAAATACAAATAATGAAAGCAAGAAAGGATTTAAGAAATAAACTTGACTTTTCCATAAGCTTCCTTCCTTTCTATAAGGCAAAATTAAATGCAAAGATCTGAGAATCTCTCAGTTTGTTGTTTTTAAAAGCAATGACTATGCCAAAGCTTATTGTTTTCTTTATAATTACTTTAATAACTTATCTATAAATAGTTGATAACTAAATGGATATTAGTTTCATTGAAATGTTTTCTACAAACTTACCTAAATATCTAAATTAAGAAGTTGGGAAAATTTTTGGAAAGGTTGGGAAATTTTGCTAAAAGGCATATTATTATTAAATATAATAATAATATACATTAGATAAAATTAGAAAATAATGGTAATCATATATTATAATGGAAGGTATTTAATAAAATATAAATAGTCATTTTAGAATTGTTTGTTTGGGATTTGTAAAATGCAATTACAAATGAGTGTCCACTAAGTTTGCAGATCGTCCACAACCAAAATTTTTAATTTACATCTAAAAAGGCAGAAAAATAAAAAAATTAAGCTTTCTTAGGAGAAGAAAAATATGTTGACTTACTTTATTTTTGCATTACCAGCATTGCTTTTAGCAATAATTGCTCAATTTTGGGTAAAAAGAGCTTATTCAAAAGCTTCTGAAATTGAAAGCTATTCAGGTATGACAGGTGCTGAAGTGGCAAAGACAATTTTACATCAAAATGGAATTTATGATGTAAAAGTAGAAGTAACCGAAGGTTGGTTAAGCGACCATTATCATCCATTAGAAAAAGCCTTGCGCCTTTCGCCAGATAACTATAATGGTAGTTCTTTAGCTGCAATCGGTATTGCAGCACACGAAGCAGGACATGCATTACAACATAATCAAGGTTATTTACCTATGTATATTCGTAGTGCATTAGTTCCTGTAGCAAGTTTTGGTACTAATTTTGCTTACTTTATTTTTATTTTTGGGTTGATTTTAGCTAACTTTATTTTTGTTGGTAAAGCGTTGATGATTGCAGGGATTATTCTATTTAGTGCAGCGTTTCTTTTTACCTTAATTACATTGCCAGTTGAGTTTGATGCTTCTAGCAGGGCAGTTGCGGTTTTATCAAAAAACGGATTTTTATCTAATCAAGAATTAGTTCCTGTAAAAAAAGTTTTAACAGCCGCTGCTTTAACCTATGTTGCCGCCGCCGCACAAGCCTTATCTTTACTACTTTGGGCTGTTAGTGAATATAGCAGAACAGACGATTAGAATTATAAAAAAGTAATATCCTTAAAATATGGTGGTTCAAAAATAGCCTAGTGATTAGTTGCTAGGCTATAAGTTTTTTAAACCATTGAGTAAATTTTAATCTATAAGTTGGTCGGAAAAATTTTTCTAAAAATTGCTAATTGCCTATTGACAAAAGGAGTTCGATTTATATAATTAGCACTCAGTTGAATTGAGTGCTAATTATATAAATAAATTTTAGCAATAATTTTCTAATTTAATTCAAATTAATCTTAAGAAAAGGAGTAAGTAAAGTTAATTATGGGAATGACTTTAAGACCCTTACATGATCGTATTTTAGTTAAACGTGTTGAAGAAAAAGAACAAATTCGTGGTGGAATTATTATTCCAGACACAGCAAAAGAAAAACCTCAAGAAGGTGAAGTAATTGCAGTTGGTCAAGGTAAAGTTTTAGACAATGGTACAAAAGTTGAAATGGCAGTAAAAGCAGGTGATCGCGTCCTATTTGGCAAATATTCTGGTTCAGAAGTAAAACTAGACGGCCAAGAATACCTAATTATGCGTGAAGATGAGATCTTAGGCGTAATTGAAGGCGTTAGCAAAACTCAAGGCGCGTAAGAGTGACTCTTAAAAACTACTAAATAAACAATTAATTCTAAAAATTTAAAAAATCTTAAGGAGAAAGTATTATCCATGGCAAAGCAAATCATTCATGGTGAAGACTCAAGACAAGCAATTTTACGTGGCGTTAACAAACTCGCCGATGCAGTTAAAGTTACTTTAGGTCCAAAAGGACGCAATGTTGTAATAGAAAAGAAATTTGGTGCTCCTACAATTACTAAAGACGGTGTCACCGTAGCAAAAGAAATCGACTTAAAAGACCCACTAGAAAATATGGGAGCGCAAATGGTGCGCGAAGTTGCTTCTAAGACTTCCGATGTTGCCGGTGATGGTACTACTACCGCAACCGTACTTGCTCAAGCAATTTTTAGAGAAGGTGTAAAATCTGTTGCTGCTGGTGCTAATCCAATGGCACTTAAGCGCGGAATTGAAAAAGCTGTAGAAGCTGTTGTAAAAGAAATCGAAAAAATGTCTAAACCAGTTAGCGGGGATGCAGTTGCTCAAGTAGGCACAATTTCTGCTAATGGTGATGTTAAAATTGGCAAAATCATTGCTGAAGCAATGGATAAAGTTGGAAAAGATGGTGTTATCACAGTTGAAGAATCAAAATCCTTAGACACAGTTTTAGAAGTTGTTGAAGGTATGCAATTTGATCGTGGTTATCTTTCACCCTACTTTGTAACAGACCCAGACCGCATGGAATCTGTACTTGAAAATGCTTTCTTGCTTTTAAGCGAAAAGAAAATCTCTTCAATGAAAGATTTACTCCCACTTTTAGAACAAGTAGCTCGTCAAGGCCGACCTCTATTAATCGTTGCTGAAGATGTTGAAGGCGAAGCTTTAGCTACTTTAGTAGTCAACAAACTTCGTGGAACTTTACAAGTTTGTGCTGTAAAAGCTCCTGGTTTTGGCGATCGTCGTAAAGCAATGTTAGAAGATATTGCTGTATTAACCGGTGGTAGAGTAATTAGCGAAGACTTAGGTATCAAATTAGAAAACGTTAAGATTGAAGATTTAGGACATGCTAAGAAAGTAACCGTTGACAAAGACAATACAACCATTGTTGAAGGTGCTGGTAAAGCTGCTGATATTCAAGCTCGCGTTAATGTAATTCGCAATCAAATAGAAAACACAACTTCTGATTATGATCGTGAAAAATTACAAGAAAGATTAGCTAAATTAGTTGGTGGTGTAGCAGTAATCAAAGTTGGTGCAGCTACAGAAACCGAACTAAAAGAAAAGAAAGCTCGTGTGGAAGATGCAATGCATGCTACCCGCGCTGCTGTTGAAGAAGGTATTGTCCCAGGCGGTGGTGTCACCTTTATTCGCGCACAAAAAGCTTTAGAAAGCTTTAAATTAGAAGAGCAAGATGAACAAACAGGTGTTAGCATCATTCGTCGAGCATTAGAAGAGCCATTACGTCAAATTGTTAACAATGCTGGCCGTGAAGGTGCTGTTATTATTGAACACATTAAAGCAGAAACAAATGTTGCTATAGGATTTAATGCACAAACAGAAAGATATGAAGATTTAGTTGCTGTTGGTGTTATTGACCCAACTAAAGTTTCCCGTACAGCATTGCAAAATGCTTCTTCTATTGCTGGTTTAATGTTAACCACAGAAGCTTTAGTTTCTGAAATTCCTGAAGAAGAAAAAGCTCCTGCTATGCCAAATCCTGGTGCTGGTATGGGTGGTTTCTAAAAAATTTTTACAGCAAAGTAAAAATTTATTCTCGTCAAAACTTAAAGGCCGTCTGCAAAGGCGGCCTTTAACATTTTTATAACTTAAAATATGATTTTATTTTATATATTTGCCATTTTGCTAATTATTCAGAGTTTAATTTCCTTAAAACAAGGCTTTAGTTATTTAAGTTATTTTCAAAAATTTAGTTATAAAAAAGATTTTATACCTCGTGTTGCTATTATTGCTCCTTGTAAAGGCTTGGATGCTTCAATGGCTGAATATTTTAAGTCTTTATTTGAGCAAGATTATCCAAACTATCAAATTACATTTGTTGTAGAAAATTCTTTAGACCCAGCACTTAGAGAGATTAATAAATGGCAAGCTCTTTATCCAAAAATTCAAACAAATTGTGCGATTGCTGGAACAAGTGATAAATGTGGTCAAAAAGTACATAACCTAAAAGTAGCAATTAATTCACTTGATCAAAATGTTGAAGCATTTGCTTTTGTAGATTCAGATGTTTGTTTACCTAAAACTTGGTTAATGGCTTTAATTGCTCCTTTAGCAGATAAAACGGTTGCTGCTACAACGGGTTATCGTTGGTTTGTTCCTACAGATAACAGACTAGCTTCTTTGCTGCGCTCTATTTGGAATGGCTCAATAGCTACTAGTTTGGGGGATCATCAAAATAATTTTGCTTGGGGTGGCTCAATGGCAATTTTGCGGTCAACTTTTTACAAAATTGATGTAGAAAGGTATTGGCAAGGAACTGTTAGTGATGATTACGGTCTGACACAAGCCGTTAAAGCTTCAAAACAAGCAATAAAGTTTGTTCCTAGTTGTTTAGTTCCTTCTTTAGGAGGTTGTAGCTTTTCAGAATTACTAGAATTTACTACCCGCCAAATTATTATTACAAAAGTTTATTCAAAGGCTCTTTGGTGGTTATTATTTATTTCTAATAGTATGTTTAACCTAGTTTTTTTTGTAGGCTTAGTATTAGGAATAATTTTGTTTATAAAAGATTTTAATTTCTGGCCGCTTTTGTTGGTGTTAATTATTTATTTTTTAGGTATTTGGAAAAGCATTTTACGAATAAAAGCTATAAAGTTGGTTTTAACTGACTATGAAAAAATTATTTCTCAAAACTTATTTAGTTATTATTTTTTCTCTCCACTAGTTGCATTAATTTTTGGTTATAATTTGATAATGTCACTTGGCAGAAATCAAATAACTTGGCGAGGAATTACCTATAAACTTATTTCAAATAGCGAAACAATAGTGATTCGTTAGGCTGCAATTAAAGAATTGCAGCCTCTTTAATCTAAAAACTTTATTTAAGACTATCAAAAAGAATTTCACCATTAACTATAGTCATAAGACATTTAGTTTTAAGAATTTCTGGTTCAGAAATGGTCATAATGTCCGCAGATAAAATTGTTAGATCAGCTAGTTTTCCAACTTCAATAGATCCTTTGATTTGTTCTTCAAAAGCCGCTTGTGCGGGCCAAATGGTTAGCATTTTTAATGCTTGTTGGCGTGAAACTTTTTGTTCAAGGTGCCAACCCTCACCACTAAAGCCTTTTTGGTCTTTACGAGCTACAGAAGCATAAAATTCAATCATTGGTTCGCCACGCTCTACAGGTGCATCAGAACCAGCAGCAATTATTACTCCTGTTTTCAACAAATCTTGCCAAGCATATGCTCCAGAGAGTCTTTCTTGCCCTAGTCTTTTAGGAGCAAAATGCAGGTCACTAATTGCATGAGATGGTTGCATAGAAGCAATTATCCCAAGTTTAGAAAATCGATTAAGATCTGATGAGTTAAGCACTTGAGCATGTTCTATTCTCCAACGAGGGTCGGATAATTTTCTGTCTTTTTCTGGCACTGTTGCAAAAGCTTTTTCATAAAGGTCTAAGATTGTTCTATTTGCACGATCTCCTATTGCATGTGTTTGTACTTGAATACCTGACTTTAACGCTTTTACCAACATAGGGAACAGAACTTCTTCTTTATGAATTAAAAAACCGCTAGTATCAAAATCAGAATAAGGGGCAAGTAGTGCTGCACCCCTTGAACCAAGCGCACCATCAAACACAACTTTTATAGTCCGAAAGTTAAATAAGCCGTCAAAGCTTCCAGCCGTCGCGCCTTCTTTCATTAAGCGTTCAGCATCAAAGCTTGGGCCGTGAATAGCTTTATGAATACGTAGCTTTATTTTCCCTTCTTTATAAAGTCGTCTAAATAATTCAACTTCTGCATAAGTTCCACCTGCATCATGAAGCTGACACCAGCCAAGCTCAAGGCTACGTTTAACACCCACTAAAACAGCCTTTTCTATATATTCCGGTGTTAGGGCTGGGATGTGTTTAATTACTAGGTCATGAGCTTTATCCAAAATCATTCCTGTAGGTTCTTTAGTTTCTTTATCTTTAAGAATTTCTCCCCCAAAAGGGTTAGCTGTATCTTTATTAATACGAGCAATTTTTAATGCCAAACTATTAACCACAGCACCATGTCCGTCGGCACGTTCCAAATAAACTGGATTGTTAGGAGAAATTTTATCTAAATCATACCTGGTAGGAAATACAGCAGGCTGCCAGAATGTCTCAATCCAACCTAAACCTGTAACCCATTCACCTGGTTTAACTTGCTCAACTCTAGCTTTAACTTTTGCTAAAAAATCATTTAAGCTAGTAGTTCCTTCTAAGTTAAGCGTAAGTTCTCTAGTTCCAATTTCCCTAAGATGACAATGGGAATCTGTAAAACCTGGAACAACAGTATTTCCTTTCAAATCAATAACTTTTGTTGTTTTAGATTCATATTTTGATACTTCAGAATTTTCACCAACAAAAATTATTTTATTACCTTTAATGGCAATGGATTCAGCTTTTGACTGGCGATCATTAACCGTGTAAATATTACCATTTTTAAAAATTATATCGGCAGTTTCAGCCTTTTTAGCTGGTAAAACAGGACTTGTTAAAAAAAAACAAGTAAAAATTAAAATTAAACTTAGAATTTTCATGATTTTGTACCAATAGAATATAGTTTTTAGATTGTTTTAGATTATCTAAAAATCTATTAAGGTCAAGGTTTAAGAGCTATTTTGTATAAATAGTAAAAGAAAACCATACTTAAAAATAAATGGCAAAAATTAGTAATTCTTAGGGAACCAAACAGGGGGTAAAGCGTGTCTAATAAGTAAAAGAATTTACCTTTTTGTTTCTGATAAATTATCTCAAAATAAGATTTACTTAATATTTTTAGAAAAATAGTTGTCAAAAATGGCATTTTTGATCTGTTAAAATTTGGCAAAATGCCAAAAATGGCGACAAAAAATTACCAAATTTAAGACAAACATTTTGAACCATTAAAAATAACTTGGGTTATATCTTATTGATAAAATGTAAGATACAGGATTAAAAAAAGGCTCTTAGGCTAAAAAATAATAAATTTTAGGTTTGGCATAATAATTGAAGAGAAGCAAAACATACAAACCTAAAAATAAAATAATTCGGGAGATACCATAATGAACAAAAAGCCATTAAAAGTCTTAGTGTTAGAAGATGAAGCTTATCGTCGTGAAATGATAGAACCTCTTTTAGAAGAACAAAAGATCTATTGGGCTAAAGATTCAACAGAAGCCCTTGAAATGCTTGATATAGTTAAATTTGATTTGATTTTACTTGACCATGACCTTGCTAATCATAGTTGTGGATGTGCTGTAGCCACAAGATTAGCTAATAAAAGTTGCTTAAATTATGGTACTAAAATAGTTGTTCATTCAATTAACCCAAGTGGAATTAAAAGAATGATGAGACTATTAAAAAATATTCCTATTCGTATACCTGTTTTTAGTTTACCTGAAAGTTTACCAGAAGTTATTTCATCTTTAACTTTGTCTCCTAGTGCATAAATGCTGGGCAATTACCTTAATTGCCCACGGCTAGCTTGCAGAGAAATTCTAGCTAAAGGTTGAATAGATAATTCTGGTGCTAATTCTTGATAAGAAAGTACAGCTAAATTACGAAATTCCAGTTCTGCAATACGTCGGACAAAGCGACGAATTTCTTGGTCAGTTACAATAACAGGTTGTTGGGCAGTAGGGGGTAAATTCCCAATCTCCCGTCGAAATGCTGCCAATATATCTTGGGTAATTGCTGGATCAAGCGCGATATAAGTTCCAGAGGAAGTACGGCGAATTGCTCCACGAATAGCATCTTCAATTTCTGGATCAAGAACATAAACAAACAATATAGGATTCCCACCAGTGTAACGAAAACTAATATAACGCTTTAAGCTAGAGCGCACATATTCAGTTAACATAATGGTATCTTTTTCTACACGTCCCCATTCACTAAGGGATTGAAGGATACTTTTCATATCCCGCACAGAAATTTCTTCTTGAACCAACCGTTGTAATACTTCAGTTAATTGATAAATAGAAATAACTTTAGGCACAGTTTCTTGGACTAGGTTGGGAATTGCTCGACTTAAGACGCTTAAAGTGTTTTGTGTTTCTTGAATTCCAATAAATTCATTAGCATAGCGTTTAAGAAAACCTGTTAAATGTAGCAAAATAACTTCTTGAGGTTCCCAAACAACTAAACCAGCATTTTTAGCTAAATCCCTTTGTTCCATTGGCACCCAAGCAGCCGGCTTACCTGTAGCAGGATTTTTAATGTCAATACCTTTAAGCCCATAAACTCTAATATTTTCTGAACCATCATTGACTAAAATATGACCTGGAACAATTTTTCCTATTTCAACAGGCACTTCTTTTAATCTAAATAAATAGCTATTTTCTGCAACAGGAGCATTTCCTGTTACTTGTACACCAGGAAAAATAACACCTAATTCTTGATAAAGCAGTTGGCGCATTTTAGGAACAAGGTCACTTAAGAATTTACCCTCTTGGTTAAGGTCAATTAATGGTGTAAGGTCTTTGCTAACCTCAACGGAAATAGGAACAGTTAAAGAAATTTGAGGATCACGAGAACCTTTTTGCTTATTTTCGTCTTTGTCCTTTCCTTCAGCTGCTTCACCAACTACAGGAACACCAGTTTTAAGTGTGCTATAGGCAATACCACCAGCAATAAAAGCCATAATAAAAAAGGGAATAGAAGTAGAAGGGTGGACAAAAAAGAATGTTAGACCAAAAATTCCTAAAATTGCTGCTGCAATACTTATTGCTTTAGGTTGGGCAAGGATTTGTTGGCTTATGTCTTTACCTATGTTAGATGTGCTATCTTCTGTTGCTACACGAGTTGTAACAATACCAGCAGACACAGCAATTAGCAATGAAGGGACTTGAGCAACTAATCCATCACCAATAGTTAAAATTGTATAAACTTTAACTGCACGTGACATTTCCATTCCACGCATTAAAACGCCAATAGTTAAACCACCAATGATGTTAATTAGAGTAATGATAATGCCTGCAATAGCATCACCTTTAACAAACTTCATTGCACCATCCATTGAGCCGTGAAGTTGAGATTCACGAGCTAAAGCATTACGACGACGGCGAGCCTCAGTCATATCAAAAGCACCTGCACGTAAATCAGCATCGATACTCATTTGTTTTCCTGGCATTGCATCAAGGGTAAAACGAGCAGCTACTTCAGATACACGCTCCGAACCTTTCGTTATTACCAGAAAGTTAACAATTGTAATAATTAAGAAGACCACGCCACCTACTACAATATTACCCCCTACAACAAACTTACCAAAGGTTTCAATTACTGCTCCTGCATCACCTTGTAACAAAATAAGACGAGTAGCTGCAATAGAAAGACCTAAGCGAAATAATGTGGTTAGAAGTAGAATAGTAGGATAAGAAGCTAATTGTGTAGGTTCAGAGATATAAATAGAAACCATTAAAATAGCAAAAGCTAAAGTTAGATTACAAACCAATAAAAAGCTTAATATAAATGTTGGTACTGGTAAAATCATTAAGGTTAAAATCATTAATACCAGTATAGCCATAACAATATCGCTATATTGAGTAATTACTCCAGCGACATTGCCAGCCATTAATTCAGTTTTAATCTCTTTAAAAGACTTGAGCATATCTTCAAACACGACTTTAGCTCCTTATTTTAAGTAGTTAAATTAATAGGTTGGGTTTGTTGTAGAGCAATTTTAGCGATTTACTTTGGAGATTGCTATCAAAAATTTAGCTAAATAATTTGGCTAAAACAACAAAGCTTAATTTTTAACAAAAAAGGTGGGAAAATAAGGTAGCTTCCAAAACTACCTTATTTTTAGCATTTATAATACAGGTTCTTGACCTTGATCAATTTGGTGTTGTAACTCTTTAATTAGTTCATTCATTCCAATAATGATTGCTCTTGCACGATTAGCAGCAGGGTCATTTTGGTTAGGATCAAGTTCAATTGCGCGTTTTAAGTCATCGCTTGCTGCCTTAAATTCTGCACGTTTTAGAAAGATTTCTGCACGGTTAACATGAGCAGAGATATCTGTATCATTAAGGCGAATAGCTTCATTAAGTTCTATCAACGCTTCATCATGTTTTCCTTCAGCAGTTAATACAGTTCCAAGAGCAGAACGAGCTAAGGCATTATTCTTATTTAATAATACTGCTCCGCGAAAAAGATCTTCAGCCTCAGAACGTCGGCCTTGTTGATACATTAATGCACCAACTGTTAGTATGGCATTAATATCATCATCTTTTATTCCAGAAATTTCTTGTAGTGTAACTTTTCCTTCTACTACGTTGGATAAATAGTTTAACCCTTCACGAATTTTGTCTTCTGTGCTTAGGTCTAAATTTTCCAATATATTTTCTGTCCCTGACATTTATTGCCTCCAGTAGTTTTATAATTTCTTATTTCCCAACAAAATAGGACACTCCTCTTAATTAACTAAAAATTTGTTATTAAGAATTTTTCTAAAAATTAATACTATTAATGGAAAGTACAAATATTATTAATTGCTTATTATTAAATGGAGTTTATTTTGTACGAGAAGCAGATATTTTAAGCTATCAGTACCCTGCAAGCAAGCAAGATTTTTGATAGCTTGCCGTTTTAATTCTTAAATAAACCATAAAATCAATAAATTAAGCTGTATAGTAGAACTCATGTTGCTTTTTTACTATACAGCTTGTTAATTTTCGGGTGTATTATGAGATTACAATTGACTTAAGTAAAAATTTTAGGCTTGTTGGGATAAACCAATAGGAGTGAAATAGTAATTTTGTACTCCAATGGGTAGTAATGAGCCGTTAAGAGTATCAAGAACTCCTCTTTGACGTTGGTTAAATCCTTGTTGTTGAGATAATTTATCAAGGTTATCACCAAGTTGTTGATATAGTCCTAATACATCAGGAAGTCCACCATTAGCAATTTGTTGCTGTGCATTTTGCAATTTGCTAATAGAGTTTTGGACAACATTTTTAGCATCATCTTTAAGATTACCTAGTTGGTTAAGTTGTTGGAAAGCTGAAGTTAAATTTTGCAAGTTTACATTATAGTTATTTCGTCTTGCAGCATTAGCAGGATCAGCATAAAAGGCTGTTAAGCGTTGTTGTGTTTGTTGAGAATTTTTAGCTACATCTAGATATTGTCTTACACCTGTTGTTCCACTAAAAGTTGCTTGTGGAGCAGTATTAGCAGGAACAGGGAAACCACCGTTGAAAAATACTGTTTGGCTACGACCATCACCTAGAGGGACATTGATAAATTGTAGTTTGTCAGCAGAATTTACTTGGTAATTTATTTTATTGGTATCAATATTATTTAAACCAATAGTTTTTAAGTATTTAGTTACATCTGCACCAAAAACTTGTGCAGGGTTGGCTTGAGCTTGGGAAAGAGGATTTTTGCGAACAGTATCAAAAGCTGGTAGTGGGAATCCTGCTGCTGCGGCTTGATCAGGTGTTGGGCGCATTGCTGGTGCTGGAGTGATAGGAGTTCCTGCTACTGGTACTCGGTTAGTATCATAATTAGAAGCACCAATGGCTAAAATGTTAACACCGGTTTTGACTAAATTCTTTTGATTTTGGTTTAAGTCACAACTGCTATCAAGTGCGCGATAAGCATTTGCTACTTGTGCATAAATTTGACGTGGGCTAGGTGCTGGAGCATTGACATCAGAAAGTGCGTTGTAAGCAGTTTTTAAGTTATTGATTGCAGAATCAATTTTACCTTTTAATTTATCATCTAAATTTCCAGAATTTCTTAATGTTGTTAAATTACTTGCTAAATTAGCTAAATTGACTGAATAATTTTTTCTTGATGTTAAATCGCCTGCATAAAGGTTTTGTACACTTTGAAGTTGTGTATCAGAAAGAGGTTGAGCAGATTTATAAAATGATAAAGTTCCTGCTTTGTCAAATGCCATTCTAGGTAGAGTTGCTACGCTAGTTGCTGGAAAACCTGCTGTATAAAAACTTGTTGCTGTACCACCGCCCTTAAATGAAATTTGAGAACTTTGTAAAACATTAGCAGAATTAACTGTTGCTACTGTTTTATTATCTCTAAATCTATCAGTTGGGAGTGAAATAGTATTTTTTAAGAAAGTGTTAACTTGTGGGTTAAAAACTTCTCTTGGTTTTAGAGAAGGGCTTGGAGGTGGTTGAGTGTTGCTGTTGTTGCTGCTAAGAAGGCTAGTTGCACTTTGTTGTAGTTGCATTCTTAGTAAGGATGCACCAAGAAAACTAGTGTCTTCCCGACGAACTAATTCACCAGTATTTGCAGGTGTTTGGGATGTTTCTAAATTGGTGTTAATACTTTGTTGATTTTGGTTGATTGAATCGATATTGCGTAAGTTAATACTAGAGTTAATACTATTGATAGACATGTTTTCTCCTGTAAAATAATAAAATAATTTTTACGCTATAATGGATTTAGCGTAAGTTTAAGATACCAAAATAAATGAGGATTTCCAGTTGATAAGCACAAACAAATAAATAAGTTAGAACAAAGTTGGAACACTTGTAGAGGAAAGTGATACGAGAAAATAATAAATTAAATAATTAATAAAAAACTTGTTCTTTAATGAAAAACTACTTTATAAATTAAAAAAAAGAAAAATGTAAAAAAAGATAAATTTGTTTAGGGCTTAAATTGTAGGGGCAGCAAAATTTTACCAATTAAATTACTAAAGATTTATAGATTAAAAGATTTATAGATTAAAAGATTTATAAGTTGATTTAATTGATTTATTTATTAATATTTAATTAACTGGTAGGCAACCTGTGTGCCACAGAGCAATAATTTTTCCTGAAATCGACATATCTATTGTATTTTTTATATTTTAGTTAAAACTATCAAAATTCATAAAGTAAAAATAAGATAGCATATTTCAGGCTAAATTATGTAAAAAATACATGGTAAATATTTATTGCTATGTAAAAAATACCTGGTAGGTCAATGGTTTGTGGTTTTTGATATTTTCTTGTAGGATTTAGCGAAGTTACTTATTTAATAACATTTTAGGAGCAATTTATAATGACAAGGTCTTTAATACTTTTAGCCATACTCTTTATTACTGCTGGAATAATGCACTTTGTAAACCCACAATTTTACTTAAATATGATGCCTCCATATTTACCTTATCATTTAGAATTGGTTTATATTAGTGGGGTATTTGAAATTTTAGGAGGTGTTGGAGTATTAGTTCCTTTTGCACGTAAATTTTCTGGTTATGGTTTAATTGCGCTACTTGTAGCAGTATTTCCTGCCAATATTCAAATGTTAATAAATCATCTGAATGCTGGAGGGTCAACAGGCGCAACAATAGCTTTAATAATTCGGCTTCCAGTGCAAATTTTACTAATTTATTGGGTTTACCGCTGTTGCAAGCTTAGTTTAAAAACAAAACAAGGACAGTAGTTTTTATGTCAACAAACACAGAAAAAACTTTAACCCCAGGGCAAATCTTTCATGGTTTATTGATTCATAGCCAACTTGGAGAAGGAGCAATGGGAACAGCTTATTTAGCTAGTCACCCAATTTTACAAACACCTTTAGTAGTAAAAACTTTTAAGACAACAAACGACTTAAGTATTTTTAGAGAGGCTCATTTAGCAGCACGAGTTTCTTCACCAAATGTTGTTAGTGTTTTAGATGCAGGCTTTGAACAAGGCATTCCTTTTGTAATCCAACGTTATGTTGATGGTATTGATTTATCAGAATTAATTTCTTACTTAAAAAGAACTTCTTGGAAATTACCAGTTAGCATTGTTTGTCAAATTATTATTGATGTTGCTAAAGGTTTGCACAATATTCATCAAGCAGGAGTTATTCATAGAGATGTAAAACCTGCTAATTTGTTTTTATGTGGAAATGGTATTACTACAGTAGGCGATTTTGGAATTGCAATAGATTTATCAAGAGAAGTTGATAGTGCATCTTATTTAGATTATTTAGCTGGAACTCCTACTTTTATGGCACCTGAACAATGGTTGCAAGAGGGTTTAGATCGTCAAACAGATGTTTATGCTTTAGGAGTAACGGCACATGTTTTAGCTACTAACCAAGTTCCTTTTAAGGGACAACATTGGCAAGAACTACATCTAGCTCATACATCATCACTTTATCAATCTCCAAAAGCAGAAACACCAGCAGAAGCCTATCTTTTTGCTGTAATTGAAAAAGCACTACAGAAAAAAATTACAGATAGATACTCTACGGCTGAAGCTATGGCACAGGTCTTAGAAAGAATTACTGAACCAACTCCACAGTTTACTTTGATTAGTCAAGATTTAGCTCAAATTGGAGCAATAACAGTTGAATTAAAACAAGGAGATTTAACTCAAGAATCAACAGATGTCATAGTTAATGCAGCCAATACACAACTAACTATGAAGTTAGGTGTTGCTAATTCTTTACGAATTGCTGGAGGTGACATCATTGAGCAAGACGCGTGTAAACAAGCTCCCGTAAAAATGGGTGAAGTAATTTGGACTAAAGCTGGTAACTTGCGTGTTAAATATATGGCTCATGCCGTTGCAGCAATGGATGGAGCTATTTGTTTGCAAAGAACAACCTTACGTACTTTAATGGGAGCAGAATTAAGAAATCTTAGCTCAGTTGCTTTTCCTGCCTTAGGTACAGGTATAGGAGATGTTCCAATGGATTTAGCTGCTAAATTAATGTTAGAAGCCATTCAAACTTTTGCATCTCTACGACCGCGAAATGTGCGCTTAATTCGGATAGTTTTATTTGGTGAAACAGCATTTAGTCGTTGGCAATATATATTAAATTCTATGTAATTAAGTAGTTTATCTAGTGACCACTTTTGAAAAAAATAGTCCCAAAATCGAACATAAGAGCATTAGTAATTTTATTATATATATGATTCTAAGCTTTTTATTTACAAGAAATACAAATAGCTGAAATACTGGCATAGTAATTGGTAATTGTTAGGTGTTTTGAGTTCTCACTTAGCTTTGGAGGTGGTTAAATGGAAACACTTTGGCAAGATATCCGATATGGCCTAAGAATGCTTGGAAAAAGTCCTAGTTTTACTATTATTGCTATTGCCGCCCTAGCTTTAGGTATAGGTGCTAATACAGCAATTTTTAGTATTATTTATGGCATTATTCTAAAGCCACTTCCTTATCAAGACCCTGATAGCCTGGTTTTTGTGCAATCTCATAATCCTACTAGCGGAATCGCTCCTTTGGCTGTAACTGTCCCGGCTCGCTATGAAGGTTGGCGAGATCGCAACCATGTTTTTGAAAATTTAGCTGGACGTAGAACAAAAAATTTTAATATCACTATTGATAAAGAACCTGAAAGGGTATTAGGTGATCAAATTACTTATAATTACTTTGATACTCTTGGTGTAAAACCCTTAAAGGGTCGTTTCTTTTTTAAGGAAGAAGACAAAGCTGGTAATGCTCAAGTAGTTATTTTAAGAGAAGGTTATTGGCAGGAACGCTTTGGGGGAAATATTGATGTAATTGGTCAAAAAATTACAGTGAATAACAATAGTTATACAATTGTTGGTATTGCCCCTAATGATCATAGAAATAATAATTTTAATATTTTTGTTCCTTTAGCTTTAGAACCAGAAAAAGAAATTCGAGGTTTTCATAACCTTCAAGTAATTGGACGATTAAAATCAGGTGTAAGTATTAGCCAAGCAGAAGCAGAAATAAAAACTATTGCTGAGGCACAGGTACAAGAAGATCCTAATGTTAATAGTGGTTGGACGGTAGTACTTACACCAATGCACGAACTAATTGTTAAAGATGTGCGACCTGCTCTAATGATTTTACTATCAGCAGTTTTCTTAGTTCTAATGATTGCTTGTGCCAATGTAGCAAACTTAATTTTAGTTAGGGTTACTATTAGAGAAAGAGAAGTTGCTATTCGTGCTGCTTTAGGAGCAGGACGCTTAAGGCTAGCTCAGCAGTTTTTTACTGAAAGTTTATTACTTTCAGTAATGGGGGGCGTATTAGGTATTTTGTTAGCAAACTTATTGGTTACTATTTTTATTAAGTGGAATTTAGTTCTTTTACCAAGAGCAAGCGAAATACAAATTAATCTTCCAGTATTATTTTTTACAGTTTTAGTTTCTATTTTAACAGGGGTTATTTTAGGTCTAGTTCCAGTATTGCAAGCTTCAAAAGCTAATTTAGGTGAAGTGATGAAAGAAAATACTCACACTGCAACGGGTTGGCGTGGTAGAAAAATTAGTAATATTTTAATTGTTAGCGAAGTAGCTTTGTCCTTAGTTTTACTTATTGGAGCAGGGCTTTTAATTAGAAGTTTTATGAAAATTCAACAAGTAGACCCTGGTTTTAATCCTAATAATGTTTTAACTACTCAATTTGCTTTACAAGGCAGCGTTTATCAAGATGGCGACAAACAGCTAAATTTTCATAAACAAGTTATAGAAAAAACTACTAGTTTGCCTGGGATTGAGGTTGTTGCTACCTCTACATCAGTTCCTTTATCAGGACAAAACCCCAAGATTCGCTACAGCGTAGAGGGCCAACAAGTAGATTTTAACAATATTCCTTTTGCTGCCAGTGCTGATATAACACCAGATTATTTTAAGGTGATGGGTATTCCATTAATTAGAGGAAGGTTTTTTACTGATCAAGATAATATCAGTAGCGATAAGGTAGTAATAGTTAATCAAACTATGGCAGAGAAGATTTTTCCTGGTCAAGATCCTATTGGAAAAAGAATTACTCGCGGTGTTCCTGATGAAAATGAGACTCCAGAATGGAGCCAAATTGTTGGTGTAGTTGGGGATGTAAAAATGGCTCAACTAAGTGAAAAATTTGAAAGCCAAATGTATTTTCCTTTTTATCAATACCCAGAAGATTTTGCTTTAAGAAGTACATTCTTTTTAATAACACGTACAAAAGTTGACCCAAATAGCCTTATTAAAGGTGTTAGAGAACAAATACTTAGTGTAGATAAAGATCTACCTGTATTTAACACAAAAGTCTTATCTCAAATGGTTTCAGATTCTTTAACTTATGCAAGGTTTTTGATGACTCTATTAGGTATTTTTGCTTTTTCAGCTTTAATTTTGGCAGCAGTAGGAATTTATGGGGTTATTTCTTATTCGGTAGCACAAAGAACACATGAAATAGGGATTCGACTAGCTTTAGGTGCGCAAACTTTTGATATACTAAAAATGGTATTAAAAGAAGGTTTAGGTTTAACTCTATTAGGCATTGGTGTAGGATTAGGAGTTTCACTAGCACTTAATCACTTAATGTCAAATTTGTTATATGGAGTAACTACAACAGATCCAACAACATATGTAGCTATTATATTAATTTTAGTAACTATTACTTTAGTAGCTATTTATGTACCAGCAAATCGAGCAACTAGAGTTGACCCAATAATTGCATTAAGACGTGAGTAATTGACTAAGTATTTTTATTGTTTTTTGTTTGACGTTGCACGAAAAATATTTTTATTACATTCATTAAGTGCTGCTCGTAGTTGTGAGAGTGCTGGAACGGCAGACTTTAAGCCTTCAATAGAATGTTGTAATGCAATATCAAGACGGGCTTGCTTTAGTTGCCATTCAGTATATTGATCTAGATCATTAAGTTGTTGTTCTAAAGCTAGTTGTAGGGTTTCAATGTAATCTGCTAAAGCTGTGGCTTGTTCTTCTAACTGTAGGCGATTAGGATAATTACTATCTGAAACTCCGGCTGTATCTTTAACTCTAATAGTAGTTTTAAAATTAGCTGGGCCACGTTGTTCAGAGGATAACTTACGAGTATCTCTTACACCCATATCTGCAACATGATCAAAAACATTAATTACTTTTATATAAGAAATTAGCTCTTCTGGTGCTGGACTAGCTTCTAAACCATCTCCATCAAAATGAGCAACTACTAAAGTAATATTATCTTCTCCACCACGATCTTTAGCTAAATTAACCATTTTATTTGAAGCTATTTCTAAACTTAAGCTTTGTCTTAAAATTGTAAGCATTTCTGGGGCAGAAATTTTTTCTGATAATCCATCACTACATAAAAGTAAAATATCTCCTGCTGCTAGATCTACAGCCGTTAAAGCTACTTTTACTTCTTGTTGACCGCCAAGAGATTGCAAAATCATATTTCTTTGTTTGCTAGATTTAGCCTCTTCGCGCGTCATCAACCCTTGTTCAATCATTAACTCTAGCCAACTTTGGTCTGTAGTAATTTGTTTAATTCTGCCGCCACGTAAAATATAAGCGCGAGAATCTCCTATTTCAGCAATATAAGCACGGTTTCCTTCAATTAAAGCAGCAGTTAAAGTTGTAGCCATTCCACGATATTGAATATGACGGCGGCCCGTGTCCCAAATATGCTGGTTAATTTGCTGAATAGCTCGCATTAGTCTTTCTGGAGAGCCTACACCAGGAAAATGCAGAAATTCTTCTTTTAAGCCATTAATTGCTAGTTCTGATGCTACTTCACCGGCTGCCGCGCCTCCCATACCATCAGCAACTGCAAGCAATACCCGATTATCAGTAACTTGACGAGTAAGAGTTTCATTAGGTAGAGGAGTAAAACCATCTACTAAATCAGACATAAAAAAATTATCTTCATTATTTTGTCTGACACAACCAACATCAGTTTTTCCATACATTCTTACTTTAATAAGTTTTTTTCCTGGCAAGATAGTTTCTCCTGCTAATTAAATTAGATATGTTTTGATTAGTGTTAAATCTTAACTTTGATGTGCTGTTATAGTCTAGCTGGAAAATAAAGGAAAATCTATCTTAGAGAAAATTTTTGCAACGAATTTGTATTGGATAGGTTGAAGAATAGGTGTAATTAACATCAGGGCTATAAACCCTGATGTTAACTTTGCTTTATTGCTTTTACTGAGCTTGAGTTGATTCTTTATTTTTATCTTTGTCTTCTTTAGGGATATAAACCATTTTGGTAGCAAATTTTTCTTCCCAACGTATACGACCAGTTAATTGCATTACGACAAATAAAGTTAGAATAGACCCTATAGTAATTGACAGTCCAGTAAAACCTTTGAAAAAGAAAGCATAAGAAAATAAAACTAAGTAAACAAATTGTGCTAAAGCTGCTTCACGAATGGCAAATTGTGTTCCTACAACTAAACGTAAATAACTGATAACTAAGAAAATAGAAACTACCGAACTAATAGCAAATGACATATGAATTGACATATGATCAACTAGATAAGCAAGTAATAAGTGGAAAGCAAAAAAACCTGTTGCAATAAAGAAATAGTTCATTGGATGAATTTCAATATTGCGTAAAGTAGTTATAATAAACATTAAAAAGAAAAAGAAAAATAATGATACTGGGGCAAAAAAGCTAATTTGTCCTGCAAGCGGGCCGGGTTGTAATTTTTCAGGCATTGCCATACCAATTCTAAAACCTGACACTAAGCTTTTATATGACCAAGCCATTTCCCATCCTTTAGCATTCTCTAGTTTTTCTGCTGGGGATAAAGTATTTTCAGGAAAATCAATGTCCTTAAAATTAGTAGTCATTTTTAGTGAAAAATCTTTAACCTGGGTTACTTCACTACCAAAATTGTAATACCAATTATTTAAGCCTTGTGAGCGGTAAGCTATTTTTAACGTAGCCATTTGTCCAGCAGGAACTTGAGCAGTTGCGGTTGCTACATTACTTTGATTAGTTAAATTTACTGCTACATCATTTACTGAAAAAACTAAATCAGCATAAATTGCGTTTGAAGAAGGAAAATAAAAGGAAAAAGTTATTTTCTCACCATCAGTGTTATTAAGAAATTTGTAAGTCCCATCAAAGTTGACTTTATATGTACTATACCAAAGCAGTCCTTTTTGACGATGTTCTAGATCAAAATCTACCTTAATGTCAGTGCTTTCTAAAGGTAGAACACTTGTAATTTTTTCATCTACATTTCTTATAACTACTTTTCCATCTTCTACAGTTTTTACTTCTCTGGTAATAGTTTTTTCAAAAAATGCACTAGGAGGGGTTTGATTATGCTCTGATCCCCAAGTAGAAGCCACTTTGTCATTTAATCTATCATCTAGCGAGTAAGTGCGGGAAAAAATTGTTGCTCCTAAAACCATCCAAGCAACAGTAGTAAACAAGTAAATAATTGCAATAGCAATAATTCTCTTAACCATTTGTTTTGCTCCTTAATTTTTATTAGGCAATTTTATTTCTATTATTAGGTAAGGTTATTTAACAACCAGTATATAAGCTAAAAAATTTATTTTTAGTATTATCCCAAAAAATTATTTCACCACCACAACTTTCATAATAAGAAATTTCAATACCAGGATTTTTCAGTGTCATGGAGCAATCCATCGTTTCTATTTGTTGTGGTTTTTGCAAATTTAACCCAAGATACAGCAAATTTGTGTCTGGAATATGATAAACAGTTGATTGATTGCTATTTTGTGAGAGAAAAATAAAAATGCCAGTTTCATTTGCATCAAACTGATTTTCACTATTTCTTACTAATAAAATAGCTTTATCTATCTTACCATCACCATCAAAATCAGCTTTAATTTCTTTTTTATAATGTTTTTTAATTTCTGAGTAAATTTCAGAAGGGTAATCAGTTTTTTTAGGAAAACGCCAACCTAGACTCTTTAATTCTTCTAAGGAAGTTTCTTGGATTAGTGTAACTATTGTTTCTTCTGGACAGTAAGATTTTGTTTTTTCTTCAATTTCTGTGTTTGCAATATTTGCAACAGTTTCAATAATTTGTGGAGTATTTTCTAAAATGGGTTCAGGATTGTTAATAGTTTGAATTGGAGCTAAGTTTGTTTGTTTTATGTTATTTGCTTGCTTAAAGCCATAGCTCAAGCGAAAAATACAAATTAATGACATAGCAAATAAAGCACAATATCCTAAAAACCTAAGTGTGTTTCTCATAAAATTTATTACTTCCTATATGTAGATTAAAGCTTGACTTGTCGAATGGCAGTTTAGGCTTATGAATGGATTAAAATTAGGTGGAAGTTAACTATTTTGTATGTGAGTTTCCACATAAAGAGCGAGCAGAAAACACCATTTCAATAAAGTGATTAATTGCTACCTAAAAGCTTAATAGGCACAAGTATTGCTTAATTAAGGGTAAAAGTTAGTTTTAGATAAATTTTAGCTAACTAAAGGGAGGTAAATTATGAAAGTCTTATTAGCAATAGATGGTTCAAAATATAGTGATGCTGCTGTTGAGGAAGTTACAAATCGAGTTTGGCCGGAAGGTACAGAAATAATGGTGTTAAGCGTAGTTCATATAATTACAGAATGGCCCGATCCTATATTTTATGGCGTTCGTTTGATGGCTTTTGAAGACCATAGAAGAGAAGCACGAAAAGTTGTTAATAAAGCTACAACAAAATTGATGGAAAAATTTGGAAGTGAAAAAATACGCATCATTGGTGAAATTTTAGAAGGCTCTCCTAAAAAATTGCTTGTAAAAGAAGCTACAAATTGGGGTGCTGATTTAATTATTGTAGGCTCTCATGGACGTGGAGCAATAGGAAAAGCTCTGCTTGGTTCTGTATCTTCATATGTAGGTTCACATGCTAAATGCTCTGTTGAAGTTATACATCTTAAAGAAGAAATGGTTGCAGTAGCCTAAGCTAAAAATTTTATAAATATAAATAATGGCTATAAATTATTTCCTGTAGAAGGCAAGTCATTAAAAATAATCTAAAAAAGCCCGCTAGCCCAGTTTTTTAACGCTGGGCTTTAATTTTGTCTAAAGTAGCAAGTTATAGAGCTATTGACAATGGCTTGGTCTTTGATATAAATGTCTATGTTTATTAGATTTAGTTAAAATAGCTGGCATAATTTAATGAAAATTCTTTCACAAATACTTTATCTTAAATCCTTAGAAACACTTCGACAAATTAAAGATAACCTGTTTAGTTTCTTAGTGTTAGCTCCAATGGTTTTAGCCGTTGTTTATTTACTTGCAGTCCCTTATCTTAATACTTTAGCTATAGGAGCTTATCCAGAGCTATCATTAAATACTTTACAATTACTTACTACAGTAATAATTTTTTTGCTAATACTTTCAAGTATTTCAAAAGTAATAACTGAACTTTATCCTTTACAATCGGCAGATGCTTATTTAGATGGGCTTCCAATCCCAGTTAATGAAAGATTTTTTTCTATATTAATAATAAGGATGGCTAAAAACTTATTGTTATTAGTTATTCTAGGTGTTATTAATTTTTTAATTTCCAAAATTTCTGGTAAACCTTTACAACTTTTAGTAATAACTTTTTTTTTACTAATACCTATAGGGTTACAACTAACAGTTTTACAACTATTTTTGGTAATTTTTACTGCTCATTTTAAGCAACTAAATCTAGTTAGAATTTTAATTTTCTTTACAACTTTGTTTTTAATTCAATATTTTTTTCCTGCAATAGGCTATTGGCTAAATTGTTACTTATTAGGAATAAGAGAACTACTAATTTTACTTTATTATAAATGGATAGGCAGTGAGACGAGTTATCTAATTACTATAAATAGTTTATTATCAATAGTTGTATCTCTACTAATATCAATAATTACTTTTATAGGCTATAGAAAATGGGCAATACAAGATCGGGAAGTAGTTGAGCAACTGCTTTCTAAAAAGCGTCGTTTTAGTGACTTTATTAGCCAAAACTTTATTTTAGCTAAAGCTTTTGGATTAAAGATTAGTGCATATTTATTAAGAGATTTAATTTTAACTTTTCGTTTTTTTTCTGCTGCTGTTTATTTAAGTTTTTCCTTTGCAATAATTTTTCAAATTAGCTTAATTTTACTAGCAAAAAGAACTGATTACCCAGTAGAAATAATTGCTCAGGTGGTGGTTTCACTCTCAAGTTTTGCTTTAGCTGCGCTGGCTCCAGCATTAGTAAAACATCAACTGCCATTTTTATGGCTAGAGCGTTCCTTACCTGTTGCTGGTCAAGATATGTATTGGTCTAAGGTAATTTATGCTGGGCTAGTTTCTTTGCCTCCTACTTTTATTAGCTTTTTAATTTCACTTACATTAAAAAGCTTTGATCTTGAGGCAGGAGCTTTTTTATTTTTCCAATTAATGTTGCTTTGGTTAACTGTGTCTTCTTTAGTTGGAGTTCTTTGCTTTGAAATGGCTGCTCGTCCTGGTTTAGCTATTCCTTTTATAGCTATTGCTAGTTTGGCAATAGCTATTTTAGTAATACAAGTTTGGTGGATTTGGTTTATTCTCTATCCATATGCAATGGATAAATTACAAGTTCGTGCGCGAGAACGTGCTAGAGTGCTAATTATTGGCTTAGAGGGTGATAATGATTAAGCTAGAATCAGTAGTAAAATGCTATGGTGACTTAAAAGCTCTAAATGAAGTAAATTTAACTATTGGAAAAGAAATTTTTGCTTTGCTTGGTGCAAATGGTGCTGGTAAATCTACTATGATTAAACTTATTCTAGGGATGATTGAACCTGATAATGGCCGTGTTTTAGTTGCAGATAAAGAAGTTAAGTATCATTTAGTAGAAACACGTCAAATAATAGGATATTTACCAGAAAATTTAGTTCTTTATGAGAGATTGACTGGACAAGAATTTCTTCGTTTTGTTGCAGGTGTAAAAGGTTTAGGTAGAGAATCAAATAGAGAAATTGAGCAGGCGTTAATTGATTTTGACTTAAAGACAAAAAAAGATTTATTAATTAGACAATATTCTTTTGGGATGAAAAAACGCATTGGTTTAATTGCAGCAATGCTTGGTAATCCACAAATCTTAATGCTAGATGAACCACTTAATGGTTTAGATGTAGAAACAATTACTACTTTACGTAAAAGATTATCAGAATATTATGAAGAAGGGAAAACAATAATTTTTTCCTCTCATATAATGGATTTTGTTGAGCGTATTGCTAATCGAGTAGTAATTTTGTCACGTGGGCAAATAGCTGTAGATGGAACAGTTAGTGAGCTACGCCAAAAAGCTAATCTACTAAATAGTCATTTTGAAGAAGTATTTTTTCATTTTGCAAAAGCTAATAAGTAAAGCAAATAAAAAACTTTAATAAACTGTTAGGATATAATCATATTAACTTAAGCTTGAAAGGAGAGAAACGCTTGTCTAAAGAAGTTGTTGTTTGTCCAAAATGTACCAGAAATAATAGCACTTTACGGGCAAAATGCCTTTACTGTGGGGAAGAATTGCCTGTTACAGAAGATCTTAAAAAGAATTTAGCCGCACAAGCAGCAAAAATTAGAGAACGTGATCCTAATGCTCAGCTAGATCCTCTTTCACAAATGACAAATCAATTCCAACAATCTTTGGCTGGATTTAATGTAGTTTTAGAGCCTATTTTGGTAGAAGAGCGAACCAAAGCTAGTGAAGAAGTTGCTACATTAGGTTTTTATACTGCCACAGAAGCAAAACAACTCCTTGACTTAAATCGTCCTATTGCTATTGCCCGTTATCAAACAGAAGGAGAAGCAAAAATAGCTGAACAACAACTTTTATCTGCAAAACTTCCTGTAGTTGTTGTTAAAGATGATGATTTATCATTTGAAAATCCTAACCGAAAAATAAAAAAATTAGCTGTTGATGTTGTTGATGGTGTAAAACTAACTGCAACTTTAGATGGGTTTGATGAAGAAGTCAATTTTGCTGCTAGTGATGTTGTATTAATTGTGGAGGGGCGGCTACGTTTTTATCAATCTGAAGCAACAGAAGAGAATATTAGTTTTGGTAAAAGAGCTAGAGAAATAACCGAAGCAACAGAATTTGTTTCTGAACAAACTGTAGTAGATATTTATACTAGTTCTGAAAAGAATAATTTTCGTATTCGTGTAGAGTCATTTGATTATTCTGGGCTTGGTAGCAAAATGAAATTAACCACATTAGAAAATTTTCGGATGCTACAAACAATCCTTAAAGATACCTGTAAAAATGCTATTTATGATACAGATTTTAAGTCAGCTTCAAAATTACTAGAAAATGTTTGGCCCTGTATTCAACGCCAACAAAGCTGGGGACTTAAGCGTACAAAAATGTTGGGTGCAGGAAAAATTGCTACTCGTTCTGTACATTTTAAGGACAATGAAATGACTTTTAATCGCTACTCACGCTTACGTTATTATTTAATTTCTAAATCAGTTGGTGAAAAATAATGGCTTATATTTATGGATTAATTCCTGTTTTAGAAGCATTAAAAGCAAATCGTCGTCCAATAGAAGAAATAATCTTAGCTGAAGGTAATCGCCCAGCACGACTTACAGAATTACTTAATTTTGCACGTCAAAAAAAAGTACTTATTAGTCACCATAAGCGTAGTTACCTAGATAATTTAGTTAATGGTGCTAATCATCAAGGAGTAATTGCTATTGCTCGTTCTGCTGCTAGTTTCACAGATTTAGAAGATGTTTTAGCTAATGCAGGAAAAAATCCTTTATTTGTACTTTTAGATAATGTAGAAGATCCGCATAACCTAGGTGCAATTATCCGCACTTCAGAATGTGCTGGGGCCAATGCTGTTATTATTCCTACACATCATTCAGTTGGCTTAACTGAAACAGTTGTAAAATCTTCGGCAGGAGCTACAGAATATTTACCAGTAGTACAAGTAACTAATCTAGTTCATACGATTGACGAATTAAAATCAAAAAATATTTGGGTAGTTGGTTTAGAAGCAAATACTTCGACAAACTATACTGGTTGGGACTTCCAAACACCTACGGCAATAGTCCTGGGTAGTGAAGGGAAAGGCATCAGACGATTAGTTAAAGAACATTGTGATAGTTTAGTTTCTATTCCGTTATTAGGTAAAGTTACATCACTAAATGTTTCTGTTGCTGCGGCTGTTATACTTTATGAAGCTGTTAGGCAACGTCAATCATTAAGATCTTAAGTTTTTATGTTGGAGCAAAACTTCTATGTCAACAAATCTTATAAAAGATAAAACAATCTATCCTGAAAGTGATGGTAAGCCTATGGCAGAAAATACATTGCAGTATGAATATATTGTAATTATTAAAGAAGGTTTAGATTGTTTTTTAACTAATAGTTTTGTGGCTGCTGACCTTTTTTGGTATCCAGTAAAAGGTAAGCCAAAAATTAATCAAGCTCCAGATGTTATGGTAGCTCTAGGTCGTCCAAAAGGTCATCGAGGCTCTTATAAAGAATGGGAAGAAGATAACATTGCTCCACAAGTTGTTTTTGAAATTCTTTCCCCAGTAAATACAGTTGCAGAAATGACTAGAAAATTTAATTTTTATAATACTTATGGGGTAGAAGAGTATTATATTTACGATCCACAGAAAAATGAATTAACAATTTCTCAACGAATTGATGGTCAATTAGTAGAAATAGATTTTGTTGGGGGATGGGTTAGTCCATTGTTAGAAATTCGTTTTCAACTTTCTTCTGATCGTCTACAACTTTTTTATCCAAATGGAGATGCTTTTCTTTCATATCAACAACTAAAAATGATAGCAGATAGGGAACGATTAGAAAAAGAAGAAGCATTGGCAGAAAAAGAAGCAGCATTAGCAGAAAAAGAGATGGCATTAGCAGAAAAAGAAACAGCATTAGCAAAAATAGCTCAAGAAAAATCAGAGAAAGAAATTATATTGGCAGAAAGAGAAAGATTAAAAGAAAAACTACGTAAATTAGGAATAGATCCTGATAATGATTAAGTTATTGTTGTTATATCCGACAAAATAAATCAGATAGTTTTGCTTGATTATGAAATAGTATTGTTTTCTAATTGTAGATATGTTGTAGGTAAAATCCTTACTTTAAGCATATAGCTTAATTTTGGTAAACAATGGAAAAGAGACAAATTACTGTATCAATAACTGCTGAATACTTAAAAGATCTTCTAGGGGATATCTTACGTGTTTCTAGGCAAGCTGATCTAATAGAAGTAAGGCTTGATTACTTAAAAGATCGGAATGTAGAAGTAAATGGGGAAGAAATCTTAAGAACTACTTTTGCTGTTACTGATAAACCTTTAATTTATACTTTTCGCAGTGGTAAAAAAGAAATTACTCCAAACCAATCTATACAAGAAATTAACAGTTTAATTAATAGTAGAAGTGCAGAATTAGCCAAGGATTATTTTGATTTTGAATTATCAAGTGATAATACTGTGGTTATGCAGTTATATAATATCTATCAACGTGTTTTTAATAGCTCTCCTAAAATAATACTTTCTTATCATAATTTTGAAAGCTGCAAATTAGAAAATTTGCTAAATATTTATAGTTGTATGACAAAACAGCAAGCAGATGTTATAAAAATTGCTGCTCAAGCTAGTCAAGTAACAGACCAATTAGCTATTTTTTCTTTGCTTAAAAAAGCAAAAGAAGATAACCAACCTTTGATTGCCTTAGCAATGGGTGAAGCAGGTAGAATTAGCCGGGTTTTAGCTCCTAGTAAAGGTAGTTTTACTACATTTACTGCTCTAAAAAAAGGCTCAGAATCCGCACCAGGACAATTTACACTTTCAGAAATGAGTTCACTTTATAGACCTAAATCTATAAATGAGGAAACAAAAATTTATGCTTTGTTGGGGTGTCCTGTATCGCATTCTGTTTCTCCCCATATTCATAATATGGCATTAAACACACTTGGACAAATGGCTGTCTATCTACCGATAAATGTTCCTACTAATGAGCTAGATTTATTTATGGAAAAATTTATTTGTCTAAATAGTAAGGAAATGAATTGGCAATTTATGGGTGCTAGTGTAACTGTGCCTCATAAAATAAATATACAGAAATTTTTAGATGAAATTGACCCAATAGCAAAAGAAATTGGGGCTGTTAACACCATTGTAGTTAAAGAAGGTCGGCTTATTGGCTATAACACTGATGTAATAGGGGCTATAGCTCCACTCTTAAAAATTATGAACTTAAATAAAGCTAAAGTAGCTGTTTTAGGTACAGGTGGGGCTGCTCGTGCTGTTGTTGCAGGACTTAAACACCAAGGCGCAGAAATTATAGTTTATGGTCGTAACCAAGAAGTGCTTAAGCATTTTGCTAGTGTTTTTGACATAGAAATAAAACCTTTTTCAGAGTCAGATAAAGTATCTTGTGACTTATTAATTAACACTACACCAATAGGGATGTTTGATTGGCCTTCAGATATAAATATGCCAATAATGGAAGAAGCCTTAAAAAACTGTGCTAGGGTTTATGATTTAGTCTATAATCCAATTGCTACCCCACTTTTGGATACAGCACATAAATTAGGTATACCAATAATAAGCGGTTTAGAAATGTTGATTGCTCAAGCCGCGGAACAATTAAAACTTTGGACACAATTAGAACCACCTGTTGACTTAATGCGAAGTGCTGCTTATAAAGCCTTATCTCAAAAGCAAAATAACTAAGTAATCTATTCATTAGATTTTGTTAGAAGAAAGCTAGAAAATTGTTTTAGCACTATTTCTACAACTTTTCGTAACTGCTCAGAATTTGCACCATTTGCAGCTTGAATAGACATTCCTTGTGAAATAGTGGCTATATAACGGGCAAAGTCCGTAGGCTCTATGTTTTCAGGAAAATCACCCTCTTTTTTTGCACGCTCAAAACGATTGCAAAGAGCCGTTTCCATAGAAAGACGACGGGAAATTAGTTCTTTTTTTATACAATCAGATTCTTCTCCACATACAAGCGCGCTTTGTACAACAAGACATCCTGGAGGATTATCTGGATTCGTATGCGAATCAGCAAACTCATAAAGTAGCTCTTCTATAACTTTATATGTTGTAGGTTGATTAAGTGCATTGTCTATCACAGATTTTCTAGTGTCAAAATACCTATCTAGTGCTTTACGAAACAGTTCTTCTTTATTTCCATATGTTGCATATAAACTGGGGCGATTAATTCCCATTGCCATAGTTAAATCTTGTAAAGATGCTGCTTCATAACCCTTACGCCAAAATACTGCTAATGCGCTATCTAAGGCTTTTTCTATGTCAAACTCTTTTGGCCTTCCTGCTTTCATTTTTTTCTCCCATTTATTTTATACCTATCAGTATAATATTAAAATATAATTTATGTCTATATAAAATCTCAGTCTGGAGTTAAGAAATAACGCCAGCTAAAGACAAATTATAAAAAAGAAGTAAGAGTTTAAGACTAGTCCAAAGACCAGTAAAAGACCTAGCAAAAACCCTATCAATAAAGCGTCGCCAAAGCTGAGAAAAAAAAGATTCAATGGGCTGACGAACACGGCTAATAAGTTGCTTTTGAAGGATGTCAGGAGTATCAGCCCTAGTAATAATAAGCATATTAGTATCCTCAAAAAGAGCAAGGGAGAAATCTTTACCTCTGTAACCCAAATCAGCCAAAGTAACACCTTCACTAACACGTAAGCTTAAGGCGAAAGCTACATCTCTTTCATCAAAATTGCCCGGTGTAAGTATAGAGTCTACTACTTTTCCGTCTATATTACGTAATACATTCAACTTGAAACCAAAATACCATCCTTTACTACTCTTTCCAAAATATGCTCCTTCTTCTCTTAATAAACGAACTCTTCCATACCTTATTGGCTTTGCCATTGAAATTGGCATTGAATCCATTAAGTATAACTGCTGTTCAGATGGTTGTCCTAAATATAGTGTCATTCTTCCTATTACTTCGCTTAGTTGATTTACTCTGGCAAGCCATTGCTTGTAACTACATATTACTGGAAATTCTTTACCATAATTTTCTACTATTTTTCTGTATGTTTCTTTTAAGTTGTCTACTCCTAGCAGCCCTTTGCTTAATGCCATTGTTATTATTTCTCCATCACTTATCGATACACTTTTATTGTTTGATTTTCTCCAATCTCCTATTTCCTTCATATAATCATCCACAAATATGTAGATTTTTAGCATCTCTTCTTTTATCTTTTCCATGTTGGTCGTCCTTTGGTGTCATTTTTCTCATTACACCTTTTTACTTGGACGGCCTTTGTTTTTCAACTCAAGACTGAGATTTTATATAAAGATCAAATAATTTGATATAGTCTGTACCAATTATCTTAGTTAGTTTGTCCATACCATTTTTAGTAAATCTTAATGTCCCTTTACCTTTATTATTTATATGATATGTTGCATCCACCGATAACCTACTACGATTATCTGTATCTTTTTCTAATTTAGTAAATTCCATTGCTGCTAAATCCATATTTCTTAATTTTCCTTTCGTTCATCTTTATATCCTAAAATTGCATTAAATCTTATCTACATGTTATATAGTGTACTAGCATTATATATAGTTAGTTAATTATATAATAGTCTAATATGTTAGATATATAATATATTAATTAGTTAATTATTATAAGCTATGTATATACAATAATTATAATTAATAGTTATAAATTTCTTTGCTTTGTTCATCTATTTTTATTTTTGATTGCCGCCTACGTATAATTATTTCTGTTGGACTATAAACTTTGTATCTTACTGCTAACTTGCCACCTTTTTTCTGAGATATTATTTCTATAGATTTCTTTTCTATAAGACCATTTATTGCCGAACGTACTGTTATTTGGCTAGCAATCCCTGTCTTATCACAAAGACCTTGTGCGCTAAAGTATCGCTCTTTACGACGATGAGCAATAGTTTCTTGATACATTACTTCATAAACTTTTTGCTCCGATTCAGTATGCCATTGCCCCATTGCTACTAATGAAGCAATAACTTTGTTACTTGGTTGATTAGTTGATATAGTTTTTGACAATAACTGCTTCTTCTTACGAATAGTTTTAACTAAAGTGGTTTTTGTTTCAGTATCATTCTTGTTTACAAGTTCTTCTTCTTTAACATCTGTTATGTTTTTTGTAAGCGGCTCTGTTAAAACAAGGGTTGGATTTGATGTTTGTTCATCAATAGTATTATTATTTGATTGGTTAGCTACAGTGTTTTCTAATAAGTTGCTATCTGTGTTCTCTATGTTGTTATCTTCATTGATTACTATATTATTTACTATCCTATTTACTTGATCGTTAGTTATATTATTAACTGCTTGGTCTACTATATTATTAACTATATAGTTATTATCTATAACCTGTGTATTTTCAAAGGATTGATTAATAGTATCTTCATTAATATTTTTATTAATTTCTCCTATTATGATTTTAGTATCTGTATTCTTAGTACCACGACCAACTAAATCACGTACTACTTTTTTAACACCTGTATCGTTAACACCAAGATTGCGATCCCAATTTAACTTGCGTGACATAATTCCTCCGCAACTGCTGAATAATCAATAGCCCCACTAGCTAATCTGTCATAGCTAAATATTGGTTGTCTGGCACCAAAAGCTTCAGCTAATCTAGTGTTTTTTCTAACACTAGGTAATAAATGACCAGGAAACTCACTTTTCAAGGCTTCTATTATTTCTTGAGAAAGTTTTGTTCTTTCTAAAAAAGTTGGCAAAGCAAATAGCTGATATTCTCGTTCCAACTCACTAGCAACTTCTTGTGTGGTTTCTAATAGTCTAGGTATTGCTTGATAGCTTTCTATTCTACAATCAACAGGAACTATTATTTTGTCTGCTGCTATAAAAGCATTAATCGCAGCCAATCCCAAAGATGGTGGACAATCTAATAAAACGTAATCATAGTTATCTTTAATTTTTGCTAAGGCTTTTTCTAATCTATGGTCACGATGTACAGCATCTTGTAAATCGATATCTATTTTTGCCATTGCCACATTTGATTTTACTAAATCTAACCCAAAATTAGTTTTTGTTATATGCAAAGTAATATCAGCACGATTAGCTAATACAGCATGTATACCTTTACCTTGTTCTGCTTGTTCTCCTGTTAACCAAGCACTAGCACAAGCTTGACTATCTAAATCAATAACTAAAACTCTATTACCTTTACTAGCTAATGCTGATGCAAGATTTACGGTTGTTGTAGTTTTACCGACTCCACCTTTTTGATTTGCTATAGCAAAAATTTTCATGTCGTAACTCTTTTCATGTAAAAACTTATTTAATTTGTATTATTATATAACATAAGGTTATATATTGAGCAAATATTATAAGAAAAATTTTACTGTCATATTTTTAAATATTATAATTCTTGTAAATATTAGGGTTATCAATAATAACTAGCTAATTATTATACTATTTATCTATAAATATAACGTATCATTATAGTATATTGTTAAGTATCTATATAACACTGTTGCCTATATTACTATATACACTATCATGAATTAAATAATTAACTATCAATTATACTATAATATATAGTAGTTAATTAATTCAATAATTTACACTGTAGCTAACTATATAGTTAACTACAACTTTGTGATTATTTGTTTTAAGCTAATTGCACTAAGAAATATAATTATCTTATCTTATTTCTTAGGTTTAACAGGTGGATCAGAAACAATTCTATACACTATAACTTCTTTTTGACGTTGGTTTTTAGGTGGTTGTTTTTTTGCTCTCGTTTCTATTACTTGCATCATAAGTTACTTCATGAACTTCTCCAACTTGTTCAGTATCTTCATCGTTAGCTTGTTCATTGATTGGACTAGCTGAATTATCGCCATCAACATTTTCCCTATTAAAAAATGGCCTATCTCGCCTAGCGAGTTTTGTAAAACTTCTTTTAGTACAAATATAGCTAATTGATTGTTTATAAATAAATTGTTCGCCTTGTTTGGTTTCTAATAAAATATAAAATCGGCTTTCATAAGTTATTACTCCTGTCATTTTTAACTTCTGCAATTGAACTGTTACTTCTATCTTTTCTCCTATCACCCTTTCATAAAACTTTCTTTGTACATAACTACCTGGTTGCTTTTGCTTCTTATTGCTAGTTGCTTCTTGTACATTATCTACATTACTTGCATTAATTTGATTATTATCGGTAGCAGTATCAACAACTTCCAAATTAGCTGATTCATTTCCTTCTTTAGCATCAATAGTAGAGTTACTAGTTATTTCTAATAGCTTATTTTCATCAACATTGTTAACTTCCATTTTAGCTTCATTAGCTTCATCAACTTCACTAATCTCTTTGAGTTCAATAGAGTCATTGTTAGTAATTGCTTCTGCTTCTATAGCTTTCTTACTTACTCTTTTCCTAGGAGTTTTAATAGCACTAATTTCACTAGTATCTTCTGTTTTCTTTTTAGCTGGCATTTATTTATCAATCCTTCAATTCTGTAATTGTTTTGATTTTCTATAAGCTATATACTTAGTAATATCAATATAAACAATTTACTATTTCTTATCTTTCAACAAACTTTTCTTTTAATCCCTTTCCCATCTTAAAATAAACCACGCTCTTACTAGGCACCGCAACCGCTTCACCAGTCTTAGGATTACGACCATTTCTAGGGTTTCTTTGCCTAAGTCTAAAACTTCCAAACCCCCTGATTTCTATCTCATCACCTGTTTTTAATGAATCAACCATTGAGTTAATAATCTCAGAAACAATCATTTCTGCATCTCGATTGGTGATTTCCATGTATTGGCCTACTGCCTTTGCTACTTCTTGGGCCAGTTCAATCCTACTAATTGTTTTTGGCTTAGGTAATGTTTGCTTCTTTGGCTTTGCTGTTACAGTTGTTTTAGATGATGTTGGTAGGGAAGGGGACTCGGTTTTAGATGTTTTCGCTGTTTTGGCTGTTTTACTAGCAGGGGTTTGCTTTGTTACAGGTTTTGGTTTTGCTTCTACAGCCTTAGTTTCTGCTACAACATCTACAATGGTTTCTTTTTTACGTGGCATACAATTAACACCTCAGATCTTTATAACGGGTTATATTGCTATAAGTTAGCAATTACAAATTAGTTAAATTAACACAAACCTCTATTAAATCAAACACTTAATTGATTGATTTTTCCTAATGGTGTCCTAAAAGCGTCCTAATGGTATTTGTTATTTTTATCAACTTTAATTAAATTATCCCCACCAAATTATCTTTACTATTGAAAACTATATTTAGGAGTAGGAGTAGGTTTAATGCCAAAAAAAAAGCAATTAGGTTTAACAAAAAGGCAGTTAGAGGTACTTAAATTATTAATTGAAGGTTACGATAACAATGAAGTAGCGGAAATACTAGATGCTAAATGTAAAACAGTTGCAACACATCGCTTTACTATTATGCTTAAATTGGGCATCCATGATTTAGCAGCATTAGTTAAATATGCGCTAAGAAATAACTTAACTACTTTGGACAAACATAGAGACCATCCTAAATTACCTGATTAAATCTAATTATACTATTTTAAGATTAAGAACGGTTGCTAATAGGAATAGTAATTACTAATAGGAATAATAACCAATGGCAAACTCTAACAAAAATAAAGATTTAACTCCAAGAGAAAAAGAAATTCTTATTTTATTTGCAGATGGATATAGTGCAGAAGAAATATCCCAAAAACTAGGTATTGCTCTACCTACAGTCCAGCATCATCGAGGTACTATTGGCATAAAACTTCAAACTAACAATATAATTGGTTTAGTTAAATATGCTCTCAAGCACAATTTAATTACTGTTGATTAATAATCAACTAGCTTGGATAGCCAACAATTCTATTGATTTTTCTTCTTTATCAATCAATAAACCTTCTATTACAGGCATAGCCAAAGCTAACCTTTAGCCAATTATTAGCTAACTATCCCTCAACTTAAAACATTAATAATCATTAGCTTAGATTAGTTATCTGTCTAAACTTTTATATAATATTTACTAATTAATAGTTATTTGTTATAATACATCTAATGTTATTAACAAACTATTTTTTAATTAGGAGATTACCTTATGGCAAAAGAAAATAAACCAAGAAATTTAACTGACCGGGAAAAAGAAGTAGTTAAATTACTAGCGGATGGTTACTCAAATGAAGAAGTTGGTACAATATTGGGTCTCTCACGTAGAACCGTCGAGGCTCATCGCGCTCGTGTGATGCTAAAATTAAATATTCACACGCTTCCAGGAATAGTTAAGTATTGTATTCAGAATGAAATCACTACAGTTGATACACATAGAAATGACCCTAGGCTAGCAGATGTGTAATTAAATTAACTCAATAAGTTTCTTAACCATCACAAATAGCTAAAATCTCTTAACCTAATCAGTATTAAAACATAGAGGTTTTAGCTATATTCTATTTGGCTACAAATCTCATTTTAATTTG
>Ga0268299_1001383_pt1 | contig 43704 bp, 76 predicted proteins | sample NOBtaG_FD_193484 | JGI IMG/M metagenome (GOLD analysis project Ga0268299, IMG submission 193484) | Activated sludge microbial communities from bioreactor in Nijmegen, Gelderland, Netherland - NOB reactor | ecosystem: Engineered > Bioreactor > Aerobic > Activated sludge | place: Netherlands... | reverse complement strand
TGCATCTGCCGTCGTGTATGAAACGGGATCCGTCGGCGCCCGGGCGATTTACCGCGATGCATGGAGCATTCCCGCCAAAAGAGTGAGCTGGGCGCTGCGCCAACAGCCCCAGCTCGTGACCGACACCCGATGGAGGTGCCGATGTCTACCGAGCGTACATGCCCTGTCTGCGGGGCAACGTATCGCCCAGCCCATCCACGCCAGGTCTCGTGTTCACGATCCTGTGCGCAGCGCATTCCGAGGGAGCCGATCCCGTGTGCGCTCTGCTCGGCGGAGTTCGTGCCGGGGTCGAACCGGGCCAGGTTCTGCAAGGTGTGTGCCCCGCCGAAGCAGGGCGGAGGCAGCAACCCGAGGCGCAGGATTCAGTGCGCCCATTGCGGACGTACGGCGCTGGTGAAGCCGACGGCGCGGTTCTGCTCGCACGGTTGCTACACGGCCGCCACGTTCCCTAACCGACCCGCCATAGCGAAGAAGCGTCGGGCCAAGCTGCGCCGAGCGTTGGTACTACTGGGGAATCGCTCGGCTGCCGAGGCAAGGCTGGCGGCTGCGGCGGTCGGCTCTGCTGGCACCAAGCCCTGGATCGCTGGCCGCTGTGGAAGCTGCGGCGACAACTTCGTCGGCCAGGCGGTCGGCCTGTCGTTCTGCTCCCGGGACTGCATGCGCCGAGAGATCCGCCGCCGGCGCAGGGCTGCGCTCCGTGGGGCGATCGTGGAGATGTTCGATCCGGTGGAGATCTTCGAGCGCGACGGCTGGCGGTGCAAGCTCTGCGGCAAGGCCGTCGCCCGGGCCAAGGCGGTCCCGCACCCGAAGGCCCCGGTGCTCGACCACATCCTCCCCCTCACGCATGGCGGGCAGCACTCCCGGGCCAACACCCAGTGCGCTCACTTCCTGTGCAACTCGATCAAGAGCGAGCGGGTCTACGGCAGCGGCGAGCAGCTGCGGTTGATCGGCTGAGGAGTAGACGATGCCGGTAGCGGGGCGGAAGCCGAAGCCAGACGGCCAGAAGCGGAACCGGGTCAAGCCGACCCACGACTGGACCGAGGTGCTCGACGTCCCGTTCGCCGGGAAGGCGCCGGTGCTGCCGAAGGAGATCGGCTGGCCGGTGGCCACGAAGCGCTGGTGGAAGGTCGTGGCCGCCATGCCGCACTGTGTGCTGTGGGCGGACTCCGACTGGCAGTTCGCCCTCGACACCGCCCTGATCGCCAAGGCGTTCCACGAGGGCGATGTGCGGGTCGCCACGGAGCTGCGCCAGCGGGAGAAGATCATGGGCACCACGGCCGACGCCCGTAGGGACCTGCGGATCCGGTACGTCGACGCCATCGCCCCGACCGAGGGTGAGGGGGCGGCGACGGTGACGGCGCTCGCCGAGTACCGAGCCATGATCGCCGATGTCGATTGAGGTCGTGAACTCGCTCCCGAAGGGGCTCCCGGAGCGGACCCTGGGGGAGCAGGTGCTGGTCTGGTGCTCGGAGTGGATCCGCCAGCCGGACGGCCCCGACGCCGGTGGCCCGTGGCGGTTCACTCGGGAGCAGGTGCTGTTCGTCCTCCACTGGTATGCGGTCGATCACCGCGGCCGATGGCTCTACAACCGTGGCGTGCTCCGCCGGGCCAAGGGCTGGGGGAAGTCGCCCGTGGTGTCGGCGCTGGCCCTGGCCGAGCTGTGTGGCCCGGTTCGCTTTGGCGGCTGGGATGCTCGGGGCGAGCCGGTGGGGGTGTCGCAGGCCGCAGCCTGGGTGCAGTTGGCCGGCGTCTCCGAGAAGCAGACGACGAACACGATGTCGATGGTCTTGGCCATGGTGGCCGAGTCGCCGATGGTCGACGAGTACGGCCTCGACGTTGGGCTCACCAGGATCTTCACCGCGGCCGGTGGGCGCCTGGAACCGATCACCGCTTCGGCCCCTACGGCTGAGGGTGCCCGCCCGTCGTTCGTCATCCAGGACGAGACCCACCACTGGACCGACTCCAACGGGGGCACCAAGCTCGACCGGGTCAACCGCCGCAACCTGGGCAAGTCCCGCGACGGGTCGGCCCGGATGTTGGAGACCACGAACGCTCACGCCATCGGCGAGCAGAGTGTCGCGGAGCGGTCACACGAGGCGTACCTGGCGATCAGGGAGGGCCGGTCCCGGGCGACGGGGCTCCTGTACGACTCCAGGGAAGCGCTCGGCGTGGACCTGGCCGACGACGACGAGCTGATGCAGGGCCTGGCCATCGCCTACGGCGACTCCACCTGGGTGGATCTGGAACGGATCCGGGATGAGGTGCTCGACATCGCCACCCCGCCGGAGGACTCCCGCCGGTTCTACCTGAACGAGCTGGCTGCCGCCAACGATGCCTGGCTGTCGGAGATCGAGTGGGCCGGCTGTGCCGACCCGACGGCGGTCGTCGCTGACCAGGAGCGGGTGGTGCTCGGCTTCGACGGGTCCCGCAAGCGGAAGCACGCGGTGACCGATGCGACGGCCCTGGTGGGCTGCAGGGTGTCCGATGGGCTCCTGTTCGTCGTCGGGTGCTGGGAGGAACCGAACGGGCCGGCCGCCGCCGACTGGCAGGTCCCTACCACCGAGGTGGATGCCGCTGTGGCGTCGGCCTTCGACCGGTGGGACGTGGTCGGCTTCTACGCTGACCCGGCCCTGTGGGAGTCGCACATCGTGGCCTGGGAGGCCAGGTACTCGAAGCGGCTGGTGGTGAAGGCGACCGCCGATCATCCGGTGCAGTGGTGGATGTCGGGGTCGAAGGCCGTGATGGCGGTCGAGCGTTTCAAGGCGGCGGTGCTCGACCAGGAGCTGCGCCACGACGGCGACTACACGCTGACGCGGCATGTGCTGAACGCCCGCCGTCGGGAGTCCCGCTTTGGCTGGTCGATCGCCAAGGAGCACCCGCAGTCGGCCCGCAAGATCGACGCTGCGATGGCTGGGGTGCTGGCTTGGCAGGCCCGCCTCGACGCTGTGGCGGTCGGCGGCAGGAAGAAACAACCGGGGAACGTGGTGGCCTGGGGCCGCCGATGAGCAAGTTGGAGGAGACCCCATGGCAACGCTGACCACTACAGGATCGCTGCGGCTGCAGGCGACGCACGTGGCGACCGCCCCGTCGACGGACCTGGCGGTTTCGTCGGGCGCGCAGGGCTACGTCGAGAAGATCATCAGCCTGGCCATGTCCGACGGGACGACCGCCGGCAAGGCCGACCGGATGTTCTCGGATCGGCGGACCGTCGACGCCTCCTCGAGTGAGGATCTGGACTTGGCGGGCGGGGTGACCGACTTCGTCGGCAGCACGTTCAGCTTCGTCAAGATCAAGCTGCTGTTGGTGACGGCCGCTACTGGGAACACGAACAACGTCGTCATCGGCGACTCGGCGTCGAATCCGTGGGCGGGGCTGCTGGGCACGGACGGCACGATCACCCTCCGCCCGGGTGACACGTTCCTGTACGTGGCGAACTCGGCAGCGGCGACGGGGTGCCCGGTGGCGGCTGGGTCGTCGGACAATCTGCTGGTGGCCAACTCCAGCTCGGGCACGTCGGTCACCTACGACATCGTCGTCATCGGCACCTCGGCCTGAGGCTGACTGCTCGTGGCGCTGTCGGCCGACGAGGTCCGGGAGGTCTACAGCGTCCTGTTGGAGGCGTGGCGCGCTGAGCGTCCCCGCCTGGAGCTGATCCGTTCCTACATGCGGAACGAGGCCAGCGACATCTACGTGCCTCGGGATGCTACCGACGAGTACCGGATGCTGATCGACCAGGCCCGGTTCAACCTGTGCCCCCTGGTGGTGACGACGGTGGCGCAGGGCCTGTTCATCGACGGGTACCGGCCGACGGTGGGTGGGCTGCCGCAGGAGACGGACGAGAACCCGCTGTGGGAGGTGTGGCAGCGGAACCGGATGGATGCCCGCCAGGCGCAGGTGTACCGGCCGGCGATCACCTACGGCACCAGCTACCTGCTGGTCCTCCCGGGCGACCCGGCGCCGCTGATGACGCCCCTGTCGCCCTGGCGTTGCACGGCCCTCTACGAGGACGTGGACGACGAGTGGCCCCGCTACGCCTTGGTCGCCCCCCACGATCACACCCTCGCCCTCGGTGCCCGCCGCCTGGATCGGGCCGCTACCCGGCTGATGGGGGCGGCGAAGGTGCGGATCCTCGACGAGGACAACGTCTACACCATCCCCCTCGACGCGATGGGCAACGCCGATGTCCGGCCCGACCAGATCGAGGTGGAGGCCCACGGCCTCGGTGTCTGCCCAGTGGTCAGGTTCCGCAAGATCGACGATGACGGCTGTGAGTCGTTCGGGAAGATCGAGCCCCTGCTGCCGGTGCAGCGGCAGGTCAACCAGACCACGTTCGGGCTGCTGATGACCCAGCAGTTCCAGGCGTTCCGCCAGCGTTGGGTGACGGGGATGGCGGTCGAGAAGGACGAGAACGGCAACACGAAGGAGCCGTGGAACGCCTCGGTGGCTGCCGTCTGGTCCTCCGATTCGGTCGACACCAAGTTCGGCGACTTCGCCGAGACGAACATCTCCGGCTACCTGGAGTCGCGGGAGGCCGCCATCATGTTCGCCGCCTCCACCGTCCAGATGCCGCCCCACAACCTGGCCCTCACCGCCGGGATCTCCAACATCGCCGCCGAGACCCTGGCCGCCCTGGAGTCGTCCCACCAGCTGGATGTGGCCGACTACAAGACCAGCTTCGGTGAGTGCATGGAGCAGGCCCTCCGCCTGGCTGGGCTCGCTCAGGGTGACACGGCAGCGTGGGAGGACTTCGCTTCCGAGGTCGCCTGGCGGGACACCACCCCCCGGTCGCTCGGCCAGCTGGTCGACGCCCTGGGGAAGATGGCCGCCCAGCTCGGCATCCCGGCCGAGGAGCTGTGGCCGAAGATCCCGGGCACCACGGAGCAGGAGCTCGCCCGGTGGCGCCAGGCGGCGCAGAGCAACGACCTGCTGTCCACGTTGGAGGCCATGGCCAATGCCCCTGTCGCCGGCGGCAACGCTGCTGACCAGACGCTACCGGGAGCAGTTGGGGCAGCTCAGCCAGTTGGTGGTGAGCCAGCTGGTGCAGCGGTTCCGGTCGGCCCGGGCCTCTGATATCGACGCCTGGTTCGAGGCGATCTACCCCGAGCTCGAGCGGCTGATCCAGACGGGGCAGGCCGCAGCGAACACCCTGACGGCCCGCTACCTGATCGACCACGCCGCCGCCGAGGGAGTCCTGGTGGCCCCTACCCTGGTGACACCGGAGGCCGCCCAGGTGGCCACCTCGCTCCGGGTGACGGGCCCGGTGGCCTTCAAGACGGCGATGGCCCGGACCGGCATCGAGGATGCGGCCCGACGGGTGATGCTCGACTCGGTGCGAGGCTCAGCGCAACGGCTGATCCTGACCGGGGCCAGGGCCTCGGTGGCCGAGACGGTCGCCAAGTCCACCCGCATCGTCGGCTACCGGCGAGTCACCTCCGGTTCGCCGTGCGCGTTCTGCGCCATGCTCGCCAGTCGCGGTGCGGTCTACAAGTCGGAGCGGTCGGCCGGTGGCGATGGCCACCAGTACCACGACCACGACAGTTGCACGACCGAGCCCGTGTACTCCCGGGACTCGACGCCTGCCCCGTTCGCTGCTGAGTGGGCGCAGGCCAAGCGGATCGCTCGTGACGAGGGGATCCGCTCAGATGTCGCCTTCCGCCGCCTGGTGGAAGGCCGCAATGCCCCGCCGAGCCCGTGACGGGTGAGGCCCGACCATAGGAGGCCGTGACGGCCGACGAACCAACCCCGACCGACGAGGCACCCGTGACGGATGCCCCCGAGGAGCCCGCTGCCCGCCCCAACGACCTGGCGTCGATGGAGAAGGCGTTGGCGAAGGCGAACAAGGAAGCTGCGGACGCACGTGCCGCGTTGAAGGCGCTGAAGCCCCTGGCCGACAAGGCCAAGGAGCTGGAGGACGCCAACAAGTCGGAGCTGGAGAAGCTGACGGAGCAGCTGACGGCCGCCAAGGCGGAAGCGTCGGGTGCTGCGACTGCCCTCCAGAAGCTCCAGGTGGCCCTGGAGAAGGCGCCTGCCGGGGTGTCCATGGAGGACGTCCGGTGGGTGGCCGGCAGGGCCCAGGGGGCCACAGCGGAGGAACTGGAGGCCGACGTGGCCGACCTGTTCACCCGGCTGGCGCCCGCCACCCCACCACCGCCGGCCGCCAACGGTCAGCGGACCCCGGTCGAGCAGCTCCGTCCCGGGGCGATGCCGACCGGCACCGCGCCATCGCTGATGGACCAGATCGCTGCGGCCGAGGCCGCCAAGAACTGGCCGCTGGCGGTGGCCCTCAAGACGCAGGCCACCGCGGCCAAGCGTGAAGAAACCAACCCATAGTCAGGGCTGGAGCCCTGGAAGGAGATTCCCGTGGCTCAGGGCACGACCTACAGCATCATCAACTACGAGGGTGAGCTCTACAATCTCACCCCCGAGGACACCCCGTTCCTGTCCGCCATCGGCGGCCTGAACGGCGGCAAGCGGATCAACTCGGTGTTCTGGACGTGGCAGACCGAGACGAACCGGGCTGCCGACAAGTACCGGCAGCGCCTCGAAGGTGCCGACGCTCCGGCGGCCGCGCAGCGGACCCGCAGCGTGGCCCGGAACGTGGTGGAGATCCATCAGGAGACGATCGAGACCAGCTACACCAAGCAGGCCGCCTACGGCCAGGTGGGCAGCAGCGGCTCGTCCAACACGGCCACGATCGCCGGCACGGGCACCAACCCGGTGACCGACGAGCACGCCCACCAGACGATGCTCGCCATCAAGGCCAAGGCCCGCGACATCGAGCAGGGGTTCGTGTCCGGTCTCTACAACGAGCCGACCGACAACACCACCGCCCGCCGCACCCGGGGCATCATGCAGGCCACCGCCACCAACGTGACCGACGCCGGCACCATCGTCGGCGACGGCGCCTCCACGATCGCCACCAACGGCACCATCACCGAGGCCAGCCACGGCCTGTCGGTGGGCGACATCGTGGTGGCCCGGTCGATCTCCGGTGTCGGCCCGCTCGCCACCCTGGAGGATGAGCGCCAGTACTACGTGAAGACTGCGCCCGACGCCGACACGTTCACCCTGTCGGCCACGTCCGGGGGCGCCACGATCACGTTCTCCACCACCGGCGCCGTCACCCTGTACGAGCCGGCCGCCCTCACCGAGGCGCACGTGCTGGACACGATGCAGCTGGCGTGGGCCAACGGTGGCCTGATGGAGTCGGAGACCCGCACCATCATGTGCAACGCCCCCCTCCGTCGGAAGCTGACCAAGCTGTTCATCACCGACAAGGGCTACATCGAGGGCACCCGGAACGTGGGCGGTGTGTCGCTGTCGACGATCCAGACCGACTTCGGCAACTGCAACATCATCCTGAGCCGCTACGTGCCGTCGGGCTGCATGCTGTTCCTGTCGCTGGAGGAGTGCCAGCCGGTGTTCCTCGACATCCCCGGCAAGGGCCACTTCTTCGTGGAGCCCCTGGCCCGCACCGGCGCCGCCGTCAAGGACCAGCTCTACGGTGAGGTCGGCCTCCAGTACGGCTCCGAGATCAAGCACGCCAAGATCCTGGGGGTGAAGTACTGATGGGCAAGGTGCGGATGTACCACGCCGCATCGGACCGCTACCAGTGGGACGCCGCCGAGAACTTCGAGGCGTTCCACCAGCCGGAGGGCTGGGTGATCGTCGACGACGAGGACCCCGCCCCTGTGGTGGGGGCCGAGAGTGTCGCGGCCGGGGGGGAGTCTACCGTCCCCCCGGCCGAGGCGCCGGTGGATGAGGAGCCGGTGGCCGAGACCCCGAAGCGGGGCCGGTCGAAGTGACCGCCGCCAGCCGGCCCCACGGTGACCTCTGATGGCCGCCGTGGGGCCACTGGCGAGTGTCGCAGATGTCGCTGCCCGCCACCCGGCGGGCGAGCTCACCGACGCCCAGGAGACCCGTGCCGCGGTCCTCCTCGACGACGCATCCGCCCTGATCCGGGACCACCTCGAGCAGACGGTGTCGTACGTCGACGCCGACGAGGTGACCCTGAAGGTGCAGGGCAACCGCATCACCCTCCCCGAACGCCCGGTCGCTGCGGTCTCCTCGGTGGCCGAGCTCGACGGGACGGCCCTGCCGACGACAGCGTGGTCGTGGGACGGGCTCGACATCGTCACCGTCGATGTTGGCTACCTGGCTTCGACCCTGGTCGTCACCTACTCCCACGGTCTGGAGGACGTGCCCGACGGGATCGTCCGTGTCGCGTGCGCCATGGTCAACCGGGTCCTGACGGCGCCGACAGCGACCGAGGGCCTGGGCGGGGAGACGATCGGCCAGTACTCCTACCAGGCGCCGGGCGGCAGCTCGGGCGTGGGGGTGTTCCTGTCGAAGGCGGACGAGCGGGCCCTGCGCCGGTGGAAGGCCGGGGCGGGGACGATCATGGTGCGGGCCTGGTGACCGCATCCTGGCTCGCCTGCTCGGCCCCCGAGCGGCCCTATGACTCCGGCATCCAGTGGCACATGGCGTGTAGAGCGTGCCGCATCCGGTTCGAAGTGGACCGACTCCACATGAAGCCGGCCCATGCCGACGTGATGGCGTGTCTGATGGAGGGCCCAGAACGGTGACCCTCCCCGCTGCGCTGCTGGTCCACACCGGAGTCATCGTCCGCCCGGCGTCGTCGACCGACGCCTACGGCGACACGGCCCTCGACTACGGGGCGGGGGCAACCCGCACGACTGTCGCGGGCCGGTTCCAGCAGGACACCCGCACGGAGGTGGCCGACGCCCTGCGGGATTCGGCGGAGCAGCGGTGGACGTTCTTCACGAACCACACCGATGTGCGGGTGGCGGATCGGGTCGAGTGGGCCGGCCACCCGCAGGGGTCGGTCACCTTCGAGGTGGCCGGTCCACCCGAGCCGACCTACGCCGGCGGGTCCGACGTCCACCACCTCGAGATCTCCCTCCGGCACCAGGCGGGGTGATGGCGACCATCAGGATCAAGCACTACCCGAAGGGCTACGACCAGCTCCTCAAGGACCCGGCCGTGCAGGCTGACCTGGAGCGCCGGGCCCGGTCGATCGCTGCTGTGGCCAACGCCGCCGGGGAACATGTGGTCCGCTCCGAGGTCGGCAAGAAGCGGGCCCGGGCTGCGGTGGTCACCGCCGACATCGAGGCGATGAAGGCCGAGGCTCGCACCCGGAACCTCACGAGGGCGATCGACGCCGGCCGTGGCTGAGGTCATCGTCTTCCCCGACGCTGTCGCCACCCTCAAGGCCGGCCTCGACGACGCATCCCTCGGGGTGCCGGTCGTCCACGCTGTCCCCCACCCCAGGCCAGCGGCCTTCGTGCAGCTCACCCGCACCGGTGGCACCAACCACACCATCGTGGTCGACCGGGCCATCGTCTCGGTCGACTGCTGGGCCGCTACCTCCCCGGCGGCGATGACGCTCGCCCAGTTGGTGCGAGCCCACCTGCACGCCATGTCCGGCGAGGTGGTCGACGGCACCGCCGTCTACGCCGTCCAAGAGCTGGCCGGCCCGGCCGAAGTGCCGGACCCAGACAGCGATCAGCCGCGTGTGCGGCAGACGTTCCAGATCGGCCTTCGGGCCACCGCAACCTAGGAGGAATGCCCGATGGCCAACGACGCCACCAAGGTGCTGGTCGGCGCGACCGGCAAGATCTACGGCGGCGGCTCGGTGCTGCCGACCGACGCCACCGCCGCCCCCACCGGCTTCAACGACTACGGCTACGTGTCCGACCAGGGTGCCACCCTGAGCGTGGGGACCAGCATCACCGACATCAAGGCCTGGGGCGGCGACATCGTCCGCTCGATCCGCTCCGAGCACAAGGTCACCCTGGCCGTCGAGTTCCTGGAGACCAACGTCTACACCCTCGAGGCGTTCACCGGTGACTCGGCCGCCACCGCCTCGGCCGCCGTGATCAAGAACGTCGGCGGTCTCCGCCAGAAGTGGATCATCGACGTGATCGACGGGACCGACACGGTGCGGGTCGTCATCCCCGACGGTGAGGTGGCCGAGCTCGGCGACTTGGTGCTGAACACCGAGGAGGCGATCAAGTACCCGGTGACGATCTCCTGCTACCCCGACGGCTCCGGCAACAAGGCCTACATCTACGTGGACAACGTCTGATGCCACGCGGAGACGAGACCGACGTCTTCGACCTGGACGCCATCGAGCAGGAGGGCGAACCGTTCACCTGGTCCTTCGGCGGCGAGCAGTTCATCTTCCCCGGCGACCCGCCGGTGGAGGCCATCGAGTACCTCTCCAAGGGCGACCTGCAGATGTCGCTCTGGCTCCTCCTCGGCAAGGACGAGTACGAGCGGCTCGACGCCCTGGAGGCCCGGCTGACCACCGGGAAGTTCGGGGCCCTGGTCGACCGGTACTTCAAGCACATCGGTGTCGACCTGGGAAAATCGTCGCGGCCCTCCAAGTCTGCTCGGCTGACCCGGTCGGCCAAGGCAGTGCGGTAGAGGCCGACTTCCACCGGTACTACCAGCTCGACGTGGGGGCCCTGATCCGGGGCCGCCAGTGGCGGAAGCTGGTGGCCCTCCTGAACCACCTGCCCCCCGAGTCGGCCACCGTCGCTGCGCTCCACGGGCCGCAGTGGACCAGGGTCGAGTACCTGCTGGCGTCGGTGGTGGACGTGCTGGCCGCAGCGAACTGGCAGCGGCAGGGGAAGAAGGGCGCCCCCCGACCGAAGCCCCTGCCCCGGCCCGGGGTGGAGTCCGGCGACCAGCACCTCGGTGGGGAGGCGATGGCGCCCGAAGAAGTCGACGCCGTCCTGGCGTCCCGCTACGTGACCGAGGAGGTGGACGACTGATGGCGATCGAGCTGGCCTCCGCCTACGTGTCCCTCGTCCCCTCCGCCACGGGGTTCCGCAAGGTCATCGACAAGGAACTCGGCCAGGTCGGCGACGACGTCAGCGCCACCGGCGAGGACGCCGGCCAGCGGTTCGGGGCCGGGTTCGGATCGAAGGCGGCCCTGGCCCTGGGCGGCGTCGGGCTCGCGATCGGCGGTGCCCTCGTCAAGGGCACCATGGACGCCATCGACCGGCAGGGCGCCAACGCCCAGCTGGCCGCCTCCCTCGGCCTCGACGACGCCACCGCCGCCAAGGTGGGCGAGGTCGCCGGCGACGTGTGGGCCAACAACTTCGGGGAGAACATCGGCCAGGTCAACGAGGCCATCACCGCCATCTCCACCAACCTCGGCGACCTGTCCCTCATGGACAGCACCGACATCCAGGGGATGGCCGAGCAGGCCCTGACCCTGTCGAACATCCTCGGCGAGGACGTGTCCCGGGCCGCTCGTGGCGTGGGGCAGCTGATCGCCAACGACCTGGTCAGCGACTCGACCTCCGGGTTCGACCTGATCGCAGCGGCCGCCCAGAAGCTCCCGCAGGAGATGCGGGGCGAGCTGATCGACACCATCGAGGAGTACGCCTCCAGCTTCGACGAGCTGGGCATCACCGGTGAGCAGGCCATCTCCGCCATCACCCGCTCGGTGGGTGCAGGGGCCCGCAACACCGACCTGGCCGCCGACGCCCTCAAGGAGTTCTCGATCCGGGCCATTGACGGGTCAGACCTGACCATCGACGCCTACAAGCGCCTCGGCCGCAACGCCGAGGAGACCATGCAGACCATCGCCAACGGTGGGCCCGAAGCGGCACAGGCCACCTCCGAGATCATCCAGGCCCTGGCCGGGGTCGGCGACCAGGTGCTGCAGGAGCAGCTCGGCGTGGCCCTGTTCGGCACCCAGTTCGAAGACCTCGGCATCGACGCTGTCGCCGCCCTGGACCCCATGATCGGCACCCTTGACAACATTGAGGGGTCGACGCAGCGGGCGGCCGACGCCGTTGGTGGCACCTTCTCGGGCCGGCTGGAGCTGCTGAAACGCAAGGGGATTGACCTCCTCATCCGGGCCGGGGAGAAGCTCCTGCCGTTCCTGGAGCGGGTGATCACCGGGGTCGAGGCGTTCATCGCTGTCGTCTTCGAAGGTGAGGGGACCACCGGGGCGAGCGGGTTCGTCGGGTTGATGGAGGAGCTGGGGGCGATCGTCCTCAACGACGTCGTCCCCGCCTTCGAGCAGGTGGTCGACATCGGCCGGCAGATCGTGGACTTCTTCGCCAACAACCAGGCGGCCCTCATCGCCGTCGCCGCCGTGATCGGCGTGGTTGTCGTCGGCGCCTTCATCGCCTGGGCCGTGTCGGCCGCGGCGGCAGCGGTGGCCACCCTGGCCGCCCTCGCCCCGTTCATCCTGATGGCCGCCGCCGTGGCCGCCACAGCAGCCGCCGTGATCTGGGCCTACCAGAACTGGGACTGGTTCCGTGCCGCGGTGGATGCCGTCGCCGGGTTCCTGAAGGACACCCTGTGGCCGATCCTGAAGACGGTCGCCTCGTTCATCATCGACGAGCTCGTGCCCGCCGTGGCCGAGATCGTGGGCTGGTTGAAGGACAAGCTGGCCGACAACATCTCCAACATCGCCTCCCTGTTCTCCGACCTGTGGAACGCCGGGATCGAGTTGAAGGACCAGCTGGTCGCCGCCTTCGACGCCATCGTCGACTTCGTCACCGAGCTCCCGGGCCGGCTGATGGACGCCGGGAAGGGCCTGTGGGACTTCATCACCCAGCCCTTCGAGGACGCCATGAACTCGATCCGGTCCCTGTGGAACGACACGGTGGGCGGGTTCTCGGTGACCCTGCCCGACTGGTTCCCGATCGGGGGCGGCTCCGGGTTCACCATCCCCAAGCTCCACTCCGGCGGGATCGTCCCGGGCCGCTCCGGCTCCGAGACCCTGGCCCTGCTGCAGGCGGGGGAGCTGGTGATCTCGGCCGCTGACACCCGGGCCATGATGGCGGTCGACCCGGCCCCCGAGGGCGCTGGCGGGCGGACCCCGCTGATCGGCACCCTCGTCTCCGACAACCGGCGCCCGCTCCTCGAGGAGCTGGTCGAGCTGCAGCACCTGCTGCCCGCCGCATGACTAGCCGTCGAGTAGCCCCAGGTCGATCAGTTGGCGGATCGCTTCGGCCCGATCTCGGATGTCGCGGGCGCTCGCCCAGGTGTCGACCCGGGCGAGCTGCTCTTCGCCGGCGAGGCGGACGCAGATGCGTGGTCCCTTGCGGGGACGGCCTGGGCCGGTCATCCGCCGAAGACCGCCAGGTGGTTCTTGCAGGTGGGGCAGCGGAAGATCGCGTATCCCCTGTTGGACGAGGAGATCATCCTCCAGCCGACGGCTCGGTGGGAGAACCCGCAGGTGGGGCAGTCGCTGTCGGTGTTGCTTGCGATGGTGGCGGTGATGGTGGGGCCGTCTGCGATTTGGAAGGTGCCGGTGCTCATGCGCCTATTATGCGGCGCCGTTTATTCCCTGTCAATAAGCGGCGCCGTAAATCATGACCGACCTGCTGGCCGTCACCATCGTCGGCGCCAACGGTGACCTGCTCACCTGCGACGAGCACTCCCGCCCCTACCGCCTCGGCCCCGGCCAAGCCCTGTTCGGCCTCCCCCCGATCGAAACCCCGGAGCTGACCGCCGGCGGCCTCCTCGCCGGCTCCCTCGACGGGCGGGCACGGTACGGGGCCAAGGCGTTCCGGGTCCGCCTCATCGTCGACTGCGACTCCAACCAGGAGCTCCTCGAAGCGTTGCAGCGGCTGGGTGCCGCGGTTACCCCCGTCATCCCCGGCACCACCCGGGGCCGGAACTGCCAGGTGATGGTGACCCGCCCCGACGGTGAGGTCCGCTCGATCTCGGCCCGCTACACCGGCGGCCTCGACGGGCTCGCCATCGAAACCGGACGCGACCGGGTGCTACCGGTCGACCTGATCTTCCGGGCGTCCGACCCGACGTGGGCCAGCTTGGACCTCGTCGACGCCCGGGTGTCGTTCCCCGTGACCGGCACCGGCGCAACGGCCACCGACTTCAACGCCACCATGGGGTTCGACCAGGCCGGCCAGCCGTTCTCCGGGTTCCAGTCGACCGAAGCGGCCGGCACCGCTGCGGTCACCCTGGTCAACCTGGGTGACGCCGAGGCGTGGCCCACCTTCGAGCTGACGGGGGCGGCCACGTCGGTGGAGGTGATGTCGCGGACGACGGGCTACCGGTGGCGGTGGGCTGGCACCTTGTCGTCGGGGGCGGTGCTGACGGTGGTCACCGATGACCGGTCGCCGTCGGTGCGGATCGGGGCGACCAACTCCTACGGGGGGATCGCCGCCGGCAGCCGCCTGTTCCCGCTGGTGGGTGGCCACAACGAGGTGGCGTTCAGCGTGGCGGGGGCCGACACCAACACCCGCATCGCGATCACCTGGCAGCACCGCCAGCTCTCCGCATGATCCGAGTCGAGACGCGCCGCAACGGCACCCTCACCGGGCCCGTCACCGACTGGCAGCGCATCGTGTGGCGGGAAGAGCAGAACACCGTCACCGGCGGCACCATCACCCTCCCCCAGTCGTCGCCGGCCCTGGCCGAGCTGCTCACGGCCTCCGCCTCGGCTGACATCGTCGGGCTCCTCATCACCGACGACGACCTGATCCACCCCACCAACGTCTACCAGGTCCCCTGCTACGTGGTCGAGGAGCGGGCCACCGGCTCCGACGGGCTCATCACCATCCCGTTCCGGTTGGACATCGGGTTGATCAACGAGGTCCCCGCCTTCCCCAACCCCGCCGCCCCCGACACCCCGTGGGACTCCACCGCCTACTGGGAAGTGACCGCCGACCTGGAGCAGGTCACCGCCGCGTTCCTCCAGGACCAGGTCGGGATCGACGCCGACCCCGACTGGCAGCGCTTCGACTCCATCGTCCTGTCCTACATCAGCCCCGGGCCGTCCACCACCTACAAGGCCCGGATGGAACCCTGCCTCGACTACATCCGGGCCAAGGTCGCCGGGCGGGACACCATCCACTGCCTCATCGTTGACGGGGTCGGGATGCGGGCCTGGGTGCGGGGCATCGAAGACCGCCCCAACGTGGTGTTCTCCTCCGGGCTGAACACCCTCACCGACTTCACCTGGGCCAACACGATGCCGGCCGCCACCGACATCTATGCCGGCGGCGCAGGCGAAGGCGCCACCCGGGAGCTGGCCACCGCCACCCTCAGCACCGACTTGTGGGCACGCAAGCGGGGCCTGTTCATCGACCGGGGCGCCTCCACCGGCGCCGACCTCCAGGCCGCCGCCGACGAGGCCGCCCAATGGTCCGGGCCCACCCTCGAGCTGGTCGCCACCGAAACCCACGGGACCCGCTACCACGCCGACTACATGCTCGGCGACACCGTCCGGGCCGAGGTCGCCGGGGTCCGCTACACGCTCCCCGTGACCGCGGTCGACACCACCGCCGAACGGGGCCAGACCACGAGGCGGGTCACGCTCGGCCAGCCCCGCATGGACGGCCGAGAGGTCGCCGCTCTGCGCCGTGCCCTGATCACCACCTACGGACTCCAGGAGAACCCCTGATGGCCTGGCCAACGGACTACGACACCTTCACAGCGCCCGGCTCCACCCTGGACACGCCGCCCCACTCCACCCTGCACACCCAGACCAGCACGGCGCTCACCGTCCTCCAGCAGACCCTCGGCCTGTCGCCGCAGGCCGGGTTCGCCACCGTTGACGCCCGCCTCGACGACCTCACCTTGGCCGCCGCCGGCACCGGCGCCTGGGCCTCCTACTCCCCCGAGACGAGCAACGTGTCCACCGGGGTCGGCGGGATCGTGGCCCGCTACCGGCGCACCCAGCAGTACACCGTCGAGGTCCGCTTGGAGTTCAACTTCGGGGCCGGGTCGGCCATCACCGGCGTCGTCTCCGCCAAGGTCCCGTTCGACCCCAAGTCGGGGTCTGTGCAGGCCGGGACGTTCACCGTGATCCGGTTCGGGCTCACCCCCCGCTCCGGGGGCCTCTACCTGACCGACGATCGGGTCATGAAGTTCGTCTACGACTCCAACGCGTCCGGCCTGTGGGACGCCTCCGGGCCCACCACCGGCACCAACGGCGACCAGCTCATCGCCCACATCACCTACGAAACCCAGGCCGCCGTATGACATTCGCGTCGGTCCCCCTCATCCGCCGCCGCCGGGGCGCCGCCAACCAGCCGTCCCGCTACCTCCCCATGTGGGAAGGGCGGACCGAGACGGGGGGCTGGTTCACCGCCGTCGTCCAAGCCCAAGCCCTCGAAGGCACCGGCCCCGGGGCCGGGTGGGTGCGGGCCCGGAACGTCACCACCGGCGCCATCACCGCCGACGTCGAAGTCTACACCCTCGCCGGGACCGGCCGGGAACTGACCCTCCCCGAGCTGGCTGTGTCCGCTGGTGACCTCGTCGAGATCCAGGCCCGCCCCCAGATCAACACCTACCAGGTGTACGTCGAGCACGCCTCCGGCACGGTGTCCACCGTCGCGCTCACCCAAGCGCCCCCCGCCGCGATCCCCGCCACGTTCGGTGTGCTCACCCTCACCCCTTCGCCCCCACCGTTGGGCGACCCGTTCGAGGTGGGGGCCACGATCGCCTCCGGCTCCTGCGACCTCGGTGGCGTCATGAACGTCGAGCTCGAATGGAAAACCCCCGACGGGTCCAACCCGATGGGCGGCACCTCCGTCGGGGGCGGCTGGTACCGGGGCCTCGGCAAGACGATCGCCTCGACCCCCACCACCCTCACGTGGGACGACACCGAACTGGTTGCCACCCCGGCCGGGGTCCACACGTTCCGGTTCGTGGCCACCAACTCCACCGGGGCCACCATCTCCGAAGAGTGGGCGTTCACCGTCGACGGGACCGCCTCGGTGCAGCGGGGATGGGTGCTGTCGTCGGCCGGGTCGGCCACCTCCCACTCGATCGCCTCCAGCTCTGTCACCGCCGACGGGCAGGCCGTGTCCGGCACCAACCCCTCGATCCTCCAGCCAGGCGACAAGGCGCTCATGATCATCGCCGGGACCGGCCCCGCCGAGGACGCCACGGTCACCGTCTCCCACCCCGGGACGATCATCCCCGGCGGCACCCTCGCCGGTAACAGCTTCCGGCCCCGAGGGTGGCTGGCCCTCATCGACTACTCGGCCCCGACCACGTGGACGGTGACCGCTTCCCACGCGGTGCGGGTCGCCGTCGTGGCCCTGGCCAACACCGCCTATGTCGCAGCCGGGACCCCCACCTACGGCAACACCCCCGTCGACCCCGGCGGGATCGCCAACGAGGCCAACAGTCTCGGCCTGGCCGTCAACCTGTTGAACTGGGACCAAGCCGACGGGACCACCGTCACCGCCGCCCCCTCCGGGCACACGACGGTGCTCAACTCGGGGGCCGGGGTCCGCCAGATCTACGTGGCCAAGGTCGCCACCACCACGGCCGGGACCTACAACCCGGGGGCGGCCACCGTCGGCCCCTCCACCGAGCAGGGGACCGCCGTGGCGGTCACCGTGTCACCCACGGTTCCGGCCGGCTCCGGCTCTACAGCGGCGCCCACGGTCCCTACCTTCAACACGGGCTCGGCGGTCACCCTGAACCCGAGCGACAACTGCGCTGCGATCGTGGCCGCCAACCCGCCCGGCACCCACTACAACCTGACCGCCGGGACCTTCACCAACTTCTCCGACGTGCGCCCCAAGACCGGCGACCACTTCCGGGGGCAAGGCGACACCACGATCCTCGAAGGGACCGGGAAGAACTACTGCTTCCGGTCCGGGAACCTGGGCACCTCCGACAATGTCGTCATCGGCGACATGCTGATCCGCAACTACGGCAACGGGACCAGCTTCCAAGAATACGGTGCAATACAGGCGTTCCCCAATGACCGAATTGGCGGGTCGTGGCCGGCCGCACGGTCCAACAATTGGTTCATATACGGGTGCACGCTGCACAACAACTCCTCCAACGGGATAGCCCTGTCGGACAACTGCACCGTCTACGACTGCACCATCTACGCCCACACCGTCACCGGCATCAACGGGGACTTCAACAACGGCGGCCACCTCATCCACACCGTCACCCTCGAGGCCAACGCCCTCAACCCGGCCACGGGCACCAGCTCCAACGGGGCGAACATCAAGCTCACATGGCAGGGCGGCACCGACGCCCGCACCGACGTCGTGCCCTTGGCCTGGCAGCGCACGCCTGCCCCGGTCGTCATCGCCGACTGTGTCAGCCGGGGCACCCGCTCCGGGGTCTCCGGCACCTGCCGTATCGGGTTCTGGTTTGACCTGGACTGCCGCGACATCCTCATCGACAACTGCGACATGGCCGACCACCCCGGCGGAGGGATCTTCTTCGAGGGCTGCAACTACGCCACCGTCCAGAACTGCACCCTCGACAACTGCGACGGGTTCGGCAACGCCCTCGGTGACAACTGGATCAACGGCGCCATCGCCGCCGGCGAGTCGACCAACATCGTCTTCGACGGCAATACGATCTCCAACTCGACCAACGCCATGGTGGTCCGGACATCGAACCGGACCTCCGACTGGCTCAGCACCACCAGCTCCGAGAACTACGCCATGGCCCCCCGGAACTGGCTCCTCGGGTTCGCCTCCACCATGCCCGCCAACTCACCGGCTGGGCAGTCACGAGTCGGACCCGCCGGGAACATCACCTTCTCCAACAACATCATCGTCAACTGCAACAAGGTGATCATCAACGAAGGCTCGAACGGCGGCGGCCAGACGGTGCAGGGCCAAACCGTCCTCTCCTCCATCCATTTCACCGGCAACGACTACAGCGGATCACCAAGCATTCAGTTCTTCGAGGTGAGTAATGTCGCCAAGAACTTGGCCCAGTGGCAAGCGCTCCCGAACGATCGGGACCAGTAGACTGCGGTGGGGAACGCCCACAGAGAACGCCCTTGACCGCCACGTCGACGGAACCTTCACCGTGGCGAAGCTGCGGCCGTCGGATGTGCGGGAGATCCGCCGCCTTGTTGGCAATGTGCCCATGTCGGAGATCGCCGCAAGGTACGGCGTAACGAAGACGGTCGTGAGTTCCATCCACAACAAGCGTTCCTGGGCGCACCTGCCCGACCAGTAAGCCAACCCAAGGAGCCCCCCATGTCCGGTGTGAGACCCTGGCTCGTCGGCCTCGCCCGAGCTGTCCTCCAAGCCGTCGCCCTCGCCGCCGTGGTCGCCGTCGTCAACGTCCTCAAGGTCGACGACCTGCCCCCCGAGCTGCAGACGTGGGCGCCGATCATCCTGCTGTTCTTCCGCACCCTCGAAGGGATGCTCGACCAGCGCCACGACCCCGCCCCCCAGGCCTCCCTCATCAAGGGCGGCCCCCTCTACCCGCCCGCCCGATAGTCGAGAGGCACCATGGCAACTGAGTCCTACCTCAACACCGCAGGCAACACCCTCGTTGGCATCCACAACACCTTGTCTGGCACGACCGCCGACACCGTGCTCGTCGAGGCTAACGGCCCCCAAGGCTCGTGCCGATGCGAGATCCTGAACCGGTCCACCATCAACACGATCTACGTCACCCACAACGGCGCGACCGCTGTCGCCGCAGCGGACGGGACGGTGGCGATCCTGCCCGGGCAGGCCATCACCACCCCGCCGGGGACACGCCACGTCCTGTCGATCGTCGGCTCCGGCGACGCCTACTCCGTCCACCGCCTCCCCGACGGGACGGTCCAGTGAGCGGGTTCCGTAGTCTCGCAGCGCCCGACTCGCCGGTCGCCAGCGGGACCGTGCGGGGCCGGGTCGCATACATGCTCGGCACCAACACCGTCTCGGTCAGCGGGGTCGGCATGTCGGCGGCGTCCGTCGGCACCCTGACCGCCCGGAGCGTCGCCTCCACGTCTACGTTCACGAGGGCCAAGCGAACGGGAATAGTGTCCGCATCGACCGGGGGGTCGCTGGCATCAATACGGCACGCCGGGGCAACGCTGCTCACCGGGAGCGGCACGCTAGGGGGGTTCCGGTGGCTGGCCAGGTTCGGCTGCTCCGACGCTGCCACCGTCGCTGGGGCTCGCCAGTTCGCAGGGGTCACCTCCGCCACCGGCGCCCCCTCCGACGTGGAGCCCTCCACGTTGACGAACTGCATCGGCGTCGGTCATGGCGCGTCCGATACCAACCTCTTTGTCTACTTCGGGGCCGGGTCCGCCGGCACCCCGATTGACCTCGGGGCCAGCTTCCCGGCCAACACGCTCAGCACCGACCTCTACGAGTTCGAGATCATCTGCCCTGCCACCGGCGGGGCCGAGTACCGCCTCACCCGCCTCAATACCGGCGCCTACGCCACCGGCACACTCACCAGCGCTCAAATCCCGTCGTCGACCACAGCGCTGTCGCCGTGCTCGCTGTGGCGCTCCAACAACGCGACCGCTCTCGCAGTCGGGTTGGACCTGGTATCCGTGTTCGTCGAGATCTACGGCGTCTGACCACCCGATGGCGACGGCTTCCACCCTGCGCACCTATCCTGTCGGCGGCCAGCTCGACCCGGCCTGGCTTGCGTCGTCGATCCCGTGGACCCACGTCCGGGCCACGGCCACCCTGTCGCGCCCCGACGATGGCGCCCCGATCGTCGACCCCACCAACGGCGCCCACGAGCACCCCACCACTGTCGTCAGCACCCTCACCGCCGAGGCCGCCGACGGCATGTGGGCGACAGCGCCGTTGAAACCGACCACCTCAACCGGCGCCGACCTGGCCCTCACTCCCGGGGGCCTCACGTGGGACATCACGGTCGAGATCAAGCGGGGCGCCACCTGGCACGAGGTGACCACCTACGAGGTGGCACCCTCCGGCGACCGTGACTACGACGGTGAGGGCGAGCTCATCTCGGTCGACGGCGACGACTGCGTCGACATCAACGCCCTCATTCCCGCTCCCGTCTCCGTGCCGGCCAGCTCGATCTTCGAAGACGCGGTCCTTGAAGTGCTCAGCGACCAGGGGCTGGATCGCGTAGCCAATGTTTACCCGTACCTCAAGACAACGGGCGGCGCCATCAACGCCGTGATCCTCAGCGACATCGCATCTGGTTGGCTTGCTGTTGGCGCCGCGCTTCAGACCGCCTCCTACTTCCAGAACGCTGCCACTGGCGGCGCCACCTACCGTGTGGTGGCCAGCGGAACAGGCACAAGCGACGGTGGGTCGTTCATCAACGCCGGCTCGGTGCAGCTACAGGCGGTCTTCGAGGGCACCGTCCCGGTCACGTGCTTCGGGGCCAAGGGGGACGGCACGACAGACGACACGACGGCAATTGGTGCCGCCATAACACACGCCCTTACGGCCACCTCGGCCGCAGGGATCACGTTCCCCCCGGGCACGTTCGTCCTGTCACCGGGCCTCCCGATCATAAGGCGGGCGGGGTTCCATATCGTAGGGGCCGGAGTCGAACGGACAACCCTTCGGCCGACGTCATCTTTCACGGCAGGACAGGCGATCTTCGACATCAGGAAGCCGGTGTCTACCACGGCTGCAGGGTGTTGGGTGAGCGGGTTTACAGTCCGGTCAACTGCGGCAAACGCCGGGACTGCGTTCTACCTGGAGGAGGTCATCCTCTCCAAGTTTGAGCACATCAGAATGATCAACATGGCCCGAGCCATGCACCTGGTCCAGGTGTGGGACTGCGACTTCTACTCGATTAAGACCGACGGCTGCGGCAACGGAACGACGTCTCCAGCCTTTGATCTGCAGCCCTTGGACGTGGGGGACAGTTCCAACAACAATTCCTTCTTTGGCCTGCAGATTGAGTCGTACGCAGGAACCCCGCTACGCCTTGGCGACGACAGCCACCGCAACCACTTCTTCGGTTTGAAGGTCCACGGCTTGCAGCCAGTCGCCAACTCCTACGTTGGCGTAGTCATGGCGAACAGCCATGGCAACGTGTTCATAGGTGGCAATCACACGTATGCGGAAGCCTCTCACTTCGAACTGACGAACTCAGATGGCAATACATTCGTCGGCAACTGCATGTCAGGCACACCCGACTGGTGCATCGACATCATCTCCGGCAACTACAACACGGTGACCGGCAACGTATTCGGCGAGCACGGCGCAAGCGGGGGGAGCGTCCGGGTCCAGGACGGATACGACAACGCCGTAGATGGGGCCAACCCCGCAAACGTCGTTTCACAAGTCACCGACGGCGGCTCTGGCCGGGGGGCAATACGGAACATCACCAACGATGATCTGGAGCTGGGCTCCGCTCCCCACGGGGTCATCTTCCGCGACAGGTCTGCAACCTCGAATCGCCGACGCCTCTATCACGATGTCGGCGGCCTCTCGATGGAGAAGGCCGACGACGGGACGTTCTACCGCCGCATCCAGACCTCAGAGAATGGCGTCACCGCGGCGAGGCCATCGGCGACCGCGGTCGACGGGCAAACCTACTACGACACCACCCTACGCACTCTGGTCGCCTGGGGCCCGAACAACGGCTACGGCGTGCCAGGGTGGGTCCACGCTGGAGCGGTAATCCCGACCGGCACGACGGCCGGACGACCAACCCTCAGCACCAACCACCCGGGCACGGCGTACTTCGATACGACGATCAACCGGCCCATCTGGTGGAACGGCACAATATGGGTGAACCCCGACGGGGCGCAGAATCTGACGATCACCGGCGACGGGACCACGACCGCGTTCACGGTCACCCACAACCTCAACCTGTCGACCGTGACATCTCCGGCGTACATGCCGACGGCCATCTCGCTGCTGTCCCCGGCGGGTGAGTACATCACCCCAGGCGGCGCCATCACGGTCGACGACCTGACGGCGACGACGTTGCGGGTCAACTTCGATGTTGCGCCGGGAAACGGTCAGGTCTACCGCATTCGGATCAAGCCGTGACGCCGGCCCCCACCGTGTAGGCCCAATGGCCCACCACCCTCGGGTGGATCACCCCTGCCGGCCGGGCCCGTGACCGCAGCCAGGGGATACTAGGCGGCATCACGTGGACTCTCGTTCCCCCTCATTCCCGCCAAGGAACCCCCCTCGTGCTCCTGAACCGGGTCGCCGCCCTCGGCCAGGCCCTCACCACCGCCGTAGCGTTGGCCACGGCCATCACCCCCATTGACGTAGGCTTCGTGCGTGGGCCGGTCACCATCGCCCTGGGGGGTGCCTACATTGCCGCTTGCCTCGCAGCGTTCGCCCTACCATCCCGCCAACAGCTCGAGGCCGCCACGGCCGCTCTCGGGGTCACCTGGTGGGGGCTGCGGGCCGAGACCCTGCTCATGGCCGACCGGGACCCGAGACCGTGGACAGGGGCCGCCACATGCGCCCTCCTCGCCCTGTTCGTCTTCCTGTACTACTGGCAGTCCCTCGCCCGGGCCGGGTTCCTCAACCACCTCGACCGCATGGGAGCCGAGGCCCGTGGCTGACCTTCCCTCCATTGAGCAGGTCACCACCGGCGGTATTGTCGCCTCCATCATCGGGGCCTGCGGGTGGCTGTTCACGAAGCTCCGCACCGCCGTCGAGGACGGGGAGACCCTGGCCGAGCGGCGGATCGCTGCGCTCACCTCCGACTTCAACGCCTACCGGGCCCGGGTCGAGCTCGACCAGGCCGCCACCGAAGCCGAGCTGCTGGCCCTGCGTTCCGAGGTGGCCGACTACCGGGCCGAGCTGGCCCGCTTGCGGGCGGAGCACGAGTCGGAGCTGGCCGAGACCCGGGACGCCCTGCGGATGTGCAAACGGGAGACGCACCGGTGCCGCCTGGAGATCGACCGCCTCACGGGGTTGGTGCAGCACCTGGGCGGGGATGCGGTGTAACCTGGCGGCAGCCTCGCTTAGCTCGCTGGGCTCATCGTGGGAACACGTGCGGTTGTCAGTGGAACGGCCGGTCTCCTTCGGGGGGCCGGCCGTTCCGCGTCTCATGGAACGGCACCCGCTGCGACAGCACCTTGCGCGTCTCGTTGAGGCTGGCCACCGAATAGCGCTGGTAGGACCCCATCGACTTGTGCCGCATCACCTTCATCCCGATCGGGACCGGCACGCCCTCCCGGTCCATGTCGGTGGCGGTCGTGTGGCGAAGATCGTGGGCGCTCATGTCGACGCCGACCGAGCGGCCGATGCGGGCCAGGTTGGCGCCGATCCACGAGCGGGAGTAGTTCTCCCCGGGCCGGTCGGGGCTGGGCCACATGGGGCCCGCTACGGCGCCGTCGAGGCCGTGGTCGACCCAGTGGGCCAACACCTCGCCGGCCTCGCCGTCGGTGGCTAGCTCGTCGGTGTCGCCGCCCTTCGATGCGGGGATGCGGAGCACCTGGCGGTCGCGGTCCCAGTGCTCGACCCGCATCGTGGCGAGGTCGCCGATGCGAAGGGCGAGGTTGACGGCGACGAGGATCATGGCCCGCCACTCGTGGTTCGGGGCAGCGGCTACGACCTTGGCTACCTGCTCCCGGGTGAGTGCCCGGACCGGCGCCTCGGGCACCCGGGCCCGCTCGACGTCGACGCAGGGGTCGCACTCGATGAGGCCCCGCCGGTGGCACCAGGTGAAGAATGCCCTGATCGGGGTCGAGACGGTGTTGCGGGAGGACGGCTTCAGCTCGAGCCCTCGTCGGGTGCGGAGCTGGGCGAGCCACCGCTCGAAGTGCTCCGCGTCAATCTCCCGCAGCGGGGTGTCCTCCCCCACGAACTCAGCGAACGAGTGAAGCCAGAACCGCTGGCCGTCCGCCGTTGCCGCCTTGAGCCTGCCTCGGGCCACCTTGCCGTCGAGCCAGTATTCGATGGTTGGCCATAGCTCCGCCGCCAACTCTTGCCCCTCTCGTTTCCCTCCGTACCCCCGCTCGGACTGTCTACCTGGGCGTTACGTCGCTGCCAACATTCGCTGTTCTCAGTTGACGTTCAGCGCGTCGTTCCATGGAAAATGCGTTGAACGAAAGTCGAGAAGCCATCCCAAAGCATCGCGGTGGTTGTCGGCGTAGAACAGATCGAACAGGGCGGCGGTGTCGGCCGCGATGGTAGGCCGCTGCCGCTCGACATCCTCGGGGCTGGCGGGGAAGTCGGGGCAGGCGTAGACCTCGGCGATGCGCCACACCTGGGCGGGGGTGAGCCCCACGCCCCCACTGCGCCAGTTGTGGATGGTCTGCCGGCTGACGCCGAGGGCTGAGCGCAGCTCCTCGGTGGCCCGGTGGCCCCGGTTCTTGAGAATGACGTCGAGCGCGGCGGCGGCCCTGCCTGCGCCCACCGAGGTCAGTTCGGTGAGGGCGATGTAAGCGGTTGAGGGGCGGACGTCGGTACTGACGGGGGGTGCCATGGCGGTCATCCTACGGGTGTCAAACGCTCTTGTCCATGAGTCCATCGCCGTTTGCACAATCCGTGGCGACATGCGACTCACAGTGCTGGTCGGTAGACCATCCTGCTTCTACCTGCGTCCTAGGTACTTCTACCATAGACAAATGACGCTTGACGTTTGTCATCGGCGTCGTTACCATCACGGCCATGACCGACCGCAACGACAGCGACACCCTGAACAGCAGCAGCCTCCAGGTCTTCACCAGCCACATGGCCTACCTGCCCTTCGGCCCCCACCAAGACCACGGGATGCTCAACATCGAGCACATCCGGGTCAACTACCCCGCCCGTTGGGGCTCCGGCTCCGGCGCCGTCATCGGCTTCATCGACGACCACGGCAGCCTCAACCAGCTGAACCTCCAGCAGCACCACGTCGACCAGCTCCTCGCCGCCCTCCTCGCCGAGGTGGCCAAGTGACCGCCCCCGACATGCCCACCGCCTTCCCCTACGAAGGCCCCGCCTACGAGATCCCCCGCACCCGCCCCGCCCGCCGCTACCGCATCGAGCTGGACGACTGGGAAGCCGCCACCCTCGCCGACGCCTACACCCCCGACGACCAGCCCGCCCCGCCCCCCTACGACCCCGGCGACCGGATCATGCGCTGCGTCCTCGCCGTCTGGCTCGCCTGCGCCGTCGTGTTCCTCCTCGCCGCCGTCGGCTACCACGAACGAGGCGGCCCCTGGTACGCCGGCTCCATCGGCGTCGCCCTCACCGCCGCCGCCGTCGGGTGGGCCGCCACCGCCTGGACCGACCGCAAGGCGGTGCGGTGATGGCCGCCGACATCATCATCCGCCTCACCGACGAGCAGGAAGACCTGCTCCGCAATTGGAACACCGTGCCGATCATCCCGGGCTTCGAGCGCAGGCTCGCTGTCCTCTACAACGACTTCCGAAACCAGGCCATCGCCGCCCTCGCCACCTACGACCAGCTCGTCGCCGAAGCCAAGGCGGCCTCCGATGAATGACGACCTCGCCGAGTTCAACAACGTCCTCGGCTGCTGCCGCACCCTCGCCCTCTACCTGATCCTCGTCGCCCTCATCTTCGGCGCCTTCTTCTGGTGGGCCGGCTGGTGACCCGCATCCAGCTCATCGGCGGCCCCTGGCACGGCCAGACCATCGACTGTCCCGTCGACCCGCCCCGCACCATCGAGGCCACCGACGACGACGGGCGCCACTGGTTCTACAAGGCCCCCACCGACCCCGAGCCCGGCACCCGCCGCTACTGGCTCAACAGCCTGACCCACTGGAAGCGGGACACCTGGGTCGTCCTCGGCGACGACGGGTCCACACCGCCCACCCCATACCGCACCCCCATCACGCAAGGAGGCGAGCTGTGATTCTGCGCTGCATCGGTATCGACCCCGGCAAGACAGGCGCCATCGCCTGCGTCGAAGGTGAGGAGCTGCGCTGGGTGGCAGATATGCCACTCGCCGACGGCCACGTCGCCCCGGCACTGCTCGACCAGCTTTATCTGCCTGACGAGTTCGGGCCATGGGAGATGCACGCAGGCAACCCTGTAGCCATCGAGCTGGTTCACGCGATGCCCGGCGAGGGCGGCAAGTTCGCCTTCACCTTCGGCCGATCCTACGGCGTGCTGCTCGGCTACTTCGCGGCCAACCACCACCGAATCCTCCACGTCCCGCCCACTGAGTGGAAGAAGACCTTCCGCCTCAACGGCAAGGACAAGGACGCCGCCCGGGCCCTCGCCATCGAGCTGTGGCCCCACATGGCCTCCTACTTCGCCCGGAAGAAGGACCAGGGGCGGGCCGACGCCGCCCTCATCGCCCTCTACCACGCCCGCACCATCGCCCGCCACACCGGAGGCCAAGCAGCATGAGCCACCCCCGCTACTCCCACCCGTCCGTCGCTGGTGAGCAGGCCCTGCGGGCCCACATCGGCGACGAGGTCGCCCACATCGCCAACCCACGCGACACCGTCGGCACCATCACCGCCATCTACCTCGACTCCGTCGAGACCAGCACCGGCGACGAGTGGCTGGCCTGCCAGCTCGTCCTCCTCCACCGGGCCTTGGACGGTGCGCCGTGACCGACGACCACGCAGCCTGGCTCGAGGAGCGGCGCAAGTCCATCGGTGCCAGTGACGTCGCCGCCGCCGACAACGGCATCTACGGGGGCGGCACCAAGGTCGTCGCCTCCAAGCTCGGCCTCGACACCGGCGACTCGATCGACCCCGCACTGGCCGACCGGGGCCACCGGTGGGAGCAGCCGATCGCCGACGGCGTGCTCGCCCACTTCGGGCTGTACGTCCACGGCGAGCAGATGCTGGTCCGCCCGCCCGACCACCCGAACCACCACACCACCCTCGACGGGATGCTGTCGCCGCTGGCCGAGGCCGGGCTCGACGACATCACCGCCAACTTCGAGGTGAAGACCCGGGGCCCGCACGCCCCCTGGCAGCGGGGCTACTACCGATCCCAGGCCCAGTTCGGGATGCACTGCACCGGCCTGGCCCGCTGCCTGCTCGCCGTCGCCACCGTCGACACCGACTACGACCCGGCCACCGGCCTGCTGGTCGACCGGCTGTGCTCGGTCCACTACGAGTGGATCGAGCGGGACGAGTCCGACATCGCCCGCCTGGTCGACCTGGCCGACTGGCTGTGGTCCGGGGTGGAGCGGGGCGAGCTGCCGCCGGCCGCCGACGCCGAGGCCCTCCCGTTCGTCAAGATCGCCCACGCCGCCGCCAACCCCAAGGCCACCGCCGACATCGACGACCTGGCCGCCCTGATCGCCCGCCGGGAGCAGGTGAAGGCCGCCGTGAAAGCCGCCGAGGACGAGGCGGCCACGATCGAAGCGCAGATCCGCCAGCGGATGGGGGAGGCCACCGAGGCCACCACCACCGACGGCCGCTGGCGCATCCGGATCGGCACCCCGGTCCGCAAGTTCACCGCCCGCTCCGAGACCGACTTCCTCGACATCTACGGCGACCGGGCGGCCGAGCTCGGCCTGCTCCGCTCGTCGCTGGACCGGGACCGGGCCAAGGAGCTGATGCCCGACGAGTACGACGCCCTGCGCGTCCCGACCCCTGACCGCCGCATGACCGTGAAGAACCTACGCCCCGAGGAGACCCCGTGACCCCGCCGGTGAAGTATCAGCCGGGCCGGGCCAGCTGCCGCGTCGCCTACTGGGCCAGCGGGTCGTTCGACCCCTACGCCACCCTGCTGACGCAGGAGCTGTCCGGCCTCCCCGGCTGGCTGCTGGAAGGCGAGGATGGCACCGAGGTCAGCATCTGGCGCGAGGCGGACGAGCTGATCGGCTTCGTGAAGCGTCGCGATGGGTCGAAGGCCCACGCCTACGGCGACGGCGACGGGTGCGACGGCCCAATCGTCGCCCGGGGCGACAGCTGGCCCGAGCCCACCGAGATCGAGCTGCGCGTGATCAACCGAGTCCTGCGCCCAGTCGCCCTGGAGCGCCCGTGGGACGAGCTGGTGGCCGAGATGGAGCCATGCGAGCACGACCACGCCTACTGCGTCCGAACCCAACAGCACGAGGAGACCCCGTGACCGACAACCTGCCCGTCTTCCAATCCCGCCAGAGCGCCAACGGCGTCGCGCCGCACCCGGCCCTGACCCAGCAGACCCAGGCGCTCAGCCTGTCCGAGACCGAGCGGGTGTGCAACATGATCGCCAGCGGCGGCGACATGGTGCCCCCCGCCTACCGGGGCAAGCCCGGCGCCGTCCTGCTGGCCAAGCTGTGGGCCGACAAGAACGGCGTCGACCTGCTCACCGCCGTCCAGAACGTCTACCCCATCCAGGGCAAGCCCTACGTGGCCGCCGAGATGCGGGTCGAGCTGGCCTCCCTCAAGGGCTACGAGATCGAGGTGGTGACCTCGACGTCGCGGCGCTGCGAGCTGGAGGTCACCACCCCCAAGGGCAAGACCCGCCGGGTGGTGGCCGCCATGCCCGACCAGCCGGAGGAGGAGGGCGAGGGCCTGATCTTCGTCCAGCCCGCCCCCGAGGACCTGCGCAAGCAGACCTGGAAGGAGCGGACCAGCGACATGCTCTACGCCCTCGCTTGCCGCATCGCCGACCGCCGGCTCGTCCGCTCGGGCGCCGCGCTGCTCGACACGGCCGAGGACTACAACGAGCCCGACCCGGTAGCGGTCCTGACCCAGGCGCCCGCCAGCGCCCCTGTGGAGGCCGTGGAGGACATCGCCGACGCCGAGGTGGTGGAGGTGGAGCCCGAGCCGGAGCCGCCCGCCAGAACGGCCCCGGAGCCCGATGGCGACCCGATCACCGTAGGCGAGCTGGTCGACGCCGCCAAGACGGGCGGGCGGATCCCGGCGGCCGCCAGCGACGGCCCGGCCCGCAAGGCCCTCCTGACCCTGTGCCGGGAGCTGACCGGCGCCTCGTTCGGGGTGGCCGACGACATCGTCGCCGACCAGCAGGTGGCCGAGGAGCTCCTGGCCAAGCTCGGGGGTGGGCAGTGACCAAGATGACCAAGGCCGACCGTGCCGAACTGAAGTCGCTACTCATGCGCCGGTTCAAGTCACTCAAGGGCGACGTGGCCGTTCGGGTAACCGAGCTGAAGGCCGAAGCGGAACGAGAACTCGACACCAGCTACGCCGAGGAGAACCGACTCGTCCAGGAGCTGACCAGCGAACTCAGTGGACGGATGGCGAGGGCTCGGCAGGACGCCGAACAGATCCTGCTCGATGCCAGCACCGAGTGCCAGCTCGTGTTCGACATCTTCACCCAGGCCAACCCTGACATCCGGGTGTCGCTCCGCCGGAGCCGGGACGGGCAGGTCTACCCCTATCACCCGGTCGACCACGATCAGGATCCCCGCAAGGACCGGCTCCGGGCGCTGTTCGCAGAGCTGGACGCCGCAGCGGCCGCGGCCAAGCAACGACTCGACGTGCAGGAGGTAGAGATGCGCACCGTGCTCGCCGTCGAGACGCTGGAGACGGACGCGGCCAAGCGGTTCCTCGATCAGATCCCCACGGTGGGCGAGCTGGTACCGGCCACTCGCATCAACCAGCTGATGGCGGGGGAGGTGGCGTGACGCCCCTCACGAAAGGCGACGAGGTGGAATGGGCGGACGGTGAGACGTGGCGCCCCGGGACCATCATCGGGGTCCGCTACGTGGTCACCACTGGCAACGGCGAGGTCCAGCTGATCGACGCCGAAGACGTCCGCTCAGCCCCCCGCCTCCCCTTCGGTGACGCCGCATGAGCCTCTTCGACCTTGAGCCCTACCTCGGGCCGTCGACGGCGCCGGAGATGACGGAGGGGCTGAGCTACGGCCGCCGCCTCACCATCCGCCGCCAGGCCGACCTCGCCGCCGGCCGCCACCCGGTCACCCACCTCCCGCTCCTGGACGCCGAGTGGGGCTTCACCTGCGGCACGTGCGCCCACCACCGGGTCCACCGGATGAGCGGCACCTACCACAAGTGCGCCCTGCGCGACACCGGCAGCGAGGCCACCGACATCCGCATCGGGTGGCCAGCCTGCACCCGCTACCGCATCGAGGGAGAGAAGTAGGCGATGGCCAGCCGAGGGCTCTACGTGAAGCTCGACGTCTCGTTCTTCGAGAACCACAAGATCGTCGCGGCCGGGCGGGAGGCCGGCTGGCTCTATCTCCAGATGCTCTGCCTGTCGAAACGGACCCTCTCCGATGGGTTCGTGAGCGACCTCCAGGTGCGTCAGATGGCCGGCCGAAACGGCGACCGGTGGGCGCAGAAGCTCGCCGACTGCGCGCTGATCACGCGCCGATCGGACACCGATCGCGCACCGATCGGACGCGTTCCGACGCCGATCGGACACCGATCGGACACCGATCGAACAGCAACCGGATGGCAAATTGCTGGCTGGTCGGACACGAACCGGTCGGCCGATGAGGTGGAGGAGATCCGGGAGAAGCGCAGGTCAGCGGGTCGCAAGGGCGGTCTGGCCCGGGCCGAAGCCGAAGCAAACGCCAAGCAAATTGCTAGCGACCCTGCAAGCAAGGTGCCTAACCCAGAGACAGAGACAGAGACAGAGACAGAGACAGAGACATCTACTACAGCAAGTGCCAGGCCAAGCGAGCCCGCCACCGAGCCCGCCAAAGAGGCAGCGGACGAATGCAGGATTGACCTCTACGCCGAACTGCTCGAGCTGGCCGGCATCGCCTCCGGCCCCGGCCCCACCCCCGGCGAACGGGCCACCGCCGCCAAGCTCCTCGCCCAGGGCTACGACGTCGAGCACCTCCGAGGCCGAGCCGCCCGGGCCAGCCTCGCCGACGTCAACCCCCGAGCACTGCTGCTGAAGCTCCTCACCGAGGACATCAACCAGCCCCCCGCCGGGCCGGCCGTCTCCGCCGCCCTCGGTGGCCAGATCCCGATGCTCGGGCAGCGGATGCCCGGAGCAGACGACGACTGGAACACCCAGTGGAACTACCTGACCGGCGGCGGCGGGAAGGCCCACCTGGCCAACCAGGCCGCCAAGGACGCCTTCCACGACATCCGCCGGGTCCGCCGGGACAGCACGATGAACGACGCCCGGTGGGCCTTCAAGGCCGCCTACCTGGCCATCACCCGAGGCGTCCCGGCATGACCGCCATCGCCCACACCGACGACCACGGCCAGCAGTGGGTCCGCCGCTGCCAGGTCTGCAAGGGCGAGCAGTGGGTCGACGGCCCCGCCACCAAGGGCTGGCCCACCATCAGCCCCTGCCCCGAGTGCCGGGCCGGCACAGCTGCACTGCTCGCAGCCGGCCACTACGACCCTGACGCCGCCCACCCGACCGACGAACGCGACGTCGTCGTCAACGCCGCCAAGAACGGCAAACCGAAGACGGCCCTGTTCGCCTGGCCCCAACTCGCCGGCGACTGGCCCGCCCCCGGACCCCGCTCACCCGAACTGTTCCCCACCGAGGAGATCTAACCCGTCATGCCCGCCCCCAGGATCCCCGGCCACGTCGCCTCCCGCTGCCCCATGTGCAAGATCCGCCACAACAACCGCCAACGATTCGGCGACCCGATCGGCCACACCCCACCCGGCAACCCCCGCCTCCCCTGGGAACCGATCGCCCACCACATCGACACCGTCGCCGGCCGGCCCCTGACGAACAAGGACCAGGCCGAGTTCATCGGCGAAGACCCCGCCCAGGTGTTCCGGTGGCGGCAGACCGGGCTCCGGTTCCACGACGCCGACCGGGTCGCCGTGCGCCTCGGCCTCCACCCCTACGACCTGTGGGGCGACGCCTACTTCGCCGTCGGGTTCCACGTGTGCCCCATCGCCAACGCCGACGAACTCAACGAGGAGATCGCAGCGTGAGCCCTCAACTCGAAGCCGTCATGATCGCCGCCGGCTGCACCGTCACCATCTGCGCCTGCACCCTCACGTGGGCCACGATCCGAGCCGACCGCACCCGCCTCACCTGGACCGCCGCCGTCAACCAGGTCGCCGCCCGGGTCACCGAGGAAGGCAACGAGCGGCGGGCCCTGGAGGACCGGGTGGTCGTACTGGAGGACCGGGTGCGGTCCCAGTGGGGCACAGGGCCACGCCTCGGCGTCGCACCGATTCGGAGGCGATCCCAGTGACCCCCCATACCCCCATCACCCACCAACTTGAGGTTGTTGCCATGACCATCCACTACCCCACCTACCGCCACACCGAGCGCCCGATCCTGATCGGCGACCAGGTCCGCCAGGTATCCACTGGCCGCCAGGGCACCGTGCTCTCCGTCGGCACTAGCCACGTCCAGGTCGACACCTGGGACGCCGCCAAGAACGGCCAGTGCTGGCCCTCGCCCCGCGACATCGAGTTCGTCGCCGGGGCCGAAGACCCCTGGGCCACCATCGCCAGGCTGAGGCGGGAGCTGGACGCCACCGTTGAGGAAGCTCGCCGCTTGGCGATCGCCCTTTGCGAAGCGCAGACAGATCGATGACCGAACCCGAGAACTTGCGGAACATCCTGCAACCCGTAGACCGAGACGCCCGCCAGATCTGGGACGAGCTGGCGTCGATGTGGCCGGTCCCGCACCGGCTGAACATCCCCACTGCTGTCGCACTTATCGATGAACTCATCGATGCACTGGGCCGCAGCAGGGGCGTCCTGGTCGACGGGTTCGGGGTAGTCGTCTGCGACGCCTGTGGCTACGGCTACGGGCATGGCGAGTTCTGCGAGGCCCAGTGACCTTCCCCGTCGTCTACGAGCCCGCCGCACGCGACAGCGGCGGCCCCACCCCCGGCGCCCGGGCCCTCATGGCCGCCATCCTCCGCATCGCCCCACCCGCCACCGACCTCGGGATCTACAACAACCGGGACCAGCGGGGCACCAAGGTCACATCCCTCCACGCCGAAGGCCGAGCGATCGACGTCGGCTACCCCGACCGGGGCCTCGCCGGGCACCCCACCGGGTGGCGGCTCGCCAACCTCCTCGTCGCCCACCACGCCACCCTCGGCGTCCAGTGCGTCATCTACTGCCGGCGGATCTGGTCGACCGCCCGCCTCACCGCCGGGTGGCGCCCCTACAGCGGCAAGGACCCGCACACCGGGCACCTCCACGTGGAGCTGACCCGGGCCGCTGCCGCCCGCCTCACCCCAACCGCTGCCGCCACAGCCCTCACCACCACCACCGAAGGAGACCCTATGGCCGCACCCGACGTCGAAGCCGCCCAGCGGATGCTGAACGCCTGGTTGACCCCCGACCGGCAGCTCACCACCGACGGCGACTGGGGGCCCGCATCCACCGCCGCCCTGCGCGACATCCTCGACCGGGCCGACCGCCGCATCAAGGAGCTGGAGGCGGCGCTCACGAACCAGGCGGGCACGGGCAACGCTGAGGCGCTGCGGAAGCTGACGGAGCTGCGGGCGGCGCTGCTCGAGGTGATCGGGTGACCGTCCTGCGCCGCTGGTGGGCGCGGCTCATCAACGCCACCACCGACGTGCTCGCCTACGCCCAGTGCCCCGTGTGCGACCTGTGGCGGCGGGACCCGACCGAGGAGTGCCCGAGGTGCGGGCTGTGATCATCGCCGACACCGAGCAGGTCGACGACGGGAGCTGGCGGTGGCTCCTCATCGACCTGGAGACCGGCGAACGGGTGCTGACCGGCGCCCAGACGTACTCGTGCCACGGGGCGGCGGCCCGCAACGGCGACCGGCAACGGCTCGCCCTCAACCACACCCCTGTCATCGACACCACCACGGAGGACCCCTTCCTGTGAGAGCCACCCCGCTCCCAAACTCATGGGCTGGCCGGCGCGCGGTCATCGGCCCCAGCGACCCGACCCGAGACGACCTGCGGCCCTGCGAATACGCCCTGGCGCGGTCCAAAGAGTTCCCCGGCCGGCCCCGGGTGCTCGCCCGCATCGAGCTGGACGAGAGCGATCGGGAGCTGCTCGCCAGTGGCGCCGTGCTCTGGTTGGAGCTCGACGGCGGCGAACTGCCCTGGCAGTTGCACATCACCGACCCCAGCGCCGAGGTGCCGGCATGAGCCCTGAAGACTTCGGCTACGAACTCGGCTGGGTCGCGCTCGGATCGAGAGCCGGTGACGACGGATGCGAAGCCGCCCGGGCGATGGGTGACGCAATCGTCGGCACCGAGGAGATGCGGGCGATCAAGGCGGTACTGCGGCACCTCGCCGCACGACAGGCCACCGAGGTCCAAGCGCCGACGGTGGACGTACTGAGGCTGCTCGGCCTGCCGGATATCGCTATCGAGTGGGTCCTGTCGTGAGCCTCACCTACTGCAACTCCGAGGGTCGCACCGGAGACGAGACGTTCAGGTGCCTAAACCCTGACGGCCACACCGGCCAGCACCGGTCGTCCGTGACGCACGGGCGGTGCCCGAACTGTGGCGGCATCGAGAACCACGCCGACACGTGCCCCACCCCAGACCTGATGGAAGACACCAGCCAGCCATTGCAAGAGGTCGTTTGGGGTGACGACGGGCTCGCCCGGTTGGAGCCCTACGAATACGACCCCGGCCGAGTCCCGACGTACCTGCTGACGCCCCGGCCAAAGGCGACCACCCACCACAAACTCACCATCGGCGCCAGGTTGGCTGCCGGCGGTGGGCTGTACCCCTGCTGCTCCTGCGGCTGGACCGGGGAACGCACCTTCGATGCGGTGCTAGCCGCTGGCGAATGGGACCACCACTACGCCAAGGAAACGGGCGACGAGGGCGTCGGCGAGCCCCCTCTGCCCTTCACCACAGATCATCTGATCGCCCATCTGCAGCGTGAAGCTCAGCTGGTCCTAGATAGAGGTCTGGTCACTAGGGGCCAGCGCCTCGTGATCCGTGACCTGCTGCTCAGGGCTGCCGAGGAGATCGACCGTCTGAGGCTCGAGCCATGATCCCGATGATCCCCGCCGAGATCTGCCGGGCAGCACTCTGCGAAGCAGGCCGCCCCGACCTGGCCCGCAACATCGGCACCAACCGACGCGGCCAACCAATACGGGCATGGACCGCCTACTACGGCCCCGACGCCAACCTCGTAGCGAAGGCCTTCGCTCTGGCCTACGGCGCCCGACTGGAGCCGACGAGCGAAGCGGACGTGGCCGCCATGCTCCGCCAGGAGATCGAACCGTGGGACTACAGCCCGCGCCACTGGTCGCCTCGACTGAACCGGTGGTGCGACACGTTCGACCCCGATGGGTGGCTTTGATGCCAGACCACCCCGGCCGCCCGCCATCCGAGCAATGGTGGACGATCAACGGGGAGGACATGCTCGACGCCATGCGCCGCTGCTACCAGGGCGACGAGCCCGAAATCGTCTACCTGGAACTGATCGCCAACAGCACCACCCCAGGAGACGACACCCTGTGACCAAGCCCCGGCCGCTCACCCCCGACGAACGACGCCGCACCATCGCCGACCTCCGGGCGTTGGCTGACGAGCTCGACCGACCCGACGCCGCCCGCACCCAACGCAACCTCGCCGCCGCCCTCGACGACTCCTACGGCACCACAGCCTCAGGGGCCGGCGCAGGAGGCGGCAGCGGTGGGTCGGCGGTGCTCACCGCCGTCGAAGCCAAGGCGGCCCACAGCGACCCCACAGCGGCCGCCACAGCCCGCCTCCTGGTCCGCCTCCACCAGATCCGCATGGACGCCGGGGTCGCCTACTCCGAGCTGACGGGGTGGCGGCCCGACCGGCCCGTTGCCACTTGTGCCGAAGGCCACACGCTGGACCGGTCGTCCAGCCGCTGCACCTACGTCGATCCCGAGACGGGGCGCCGGTGCGGCACACGGAAGGAGACGATCCTCACGTGTGAAAATCCGACCTGCCAGAATGACGAGGGCACGGGGCCGGTGGTGATCCAGCCGGGGGACCAGCGGTGGAGGAAGCCGGCGCTCGACCTGGGCGGCAAGGTGATTGCCGAGTGCAGCCGGTGCCGCAGCTACCGGCGGCGGAACCAGCGGTCGTGGGCGCCGGCTACCCGCCTGGAGGTGCCGGGCGTGGGGGTCGACGGGGTGTTCTCCACCGACAACGAGCCGTGGCCGAACGTGGGGTGAGATTCATCAATCCTGCTAGCTGACGATGTCACACCACCCGTGTACCATCAGCCCCAGTACCCGCCACAAGGGCACGCCAGCACACCCCCGGTCCACTCCTCGCTACTCGCCGCATAGCCAGGGCCGGGGGTGTTGCGCGCCCGGCCCCTGCTACCCGGCCGACGCCGGCGGCAAACCCCGCCCTGCCCGCCGGTTCCGTTTCGCCTGCCGGGCCTGGGTGCGGGTCTCCCCGCCCCGGTCGTTCGACTCGCCGACCGCGACAGCGATCGCCCGCCAGCCCTTCCCCTCCGCCCGGGCCTGTTCGATCAGGAGCCGCAGCCGGTCATCCCCAGGGGCTGGGGGGAACCCGGACAGCCAGGCGATGGCGTCGAGCACGGGGACGTCGGGGCCGAGGTGGAGGGCGCGGGCGTCGGCGTCGAGCCGGGCTGCCTCGGAGCGGAGTCGGCCCAACCGCTCGACCTCGTCGGGGGGCACGGGAGCGGCTGGCACCCCCGCAGCTTACGTGCTGGTGCAAACCATGGGCCTTATGGCCCAATTGCAAACCATGGGTTGACAGAGCAAACCAAGGTTTGCAATAGTGATGGGGCAGCCCTTCCACCCCAGCAAGTCAGAGCGGAGAACACCATGGCACTCGCCACCGAACAGCCGACCACCATCAGCGACCGGATCGCCGGCTGGAAACACGAGATCGACCACGCCGAACACGACGCCCTCTGGGCGATCTTCGGATACGACCCCGCCGACCCCAAGGGCAGCCACGACCGGCTCGCCCGGGCCTGGAACCGGGGCCACCAGCCCACCCTCAACCTGGTCGCCTGGCACGAGACCTACATCGCCACCCTCGAAGCCCGCAGCGCCCTCCTCGACCGGCGCCTCGCCGAAGCTGGCATCGACATCAAGGCCCTCCTCCGAGGGGAGCTGGCGCTGTGAGCCGCCTCCTTCAGCAGCTCGCCCGGGAACTGGCCGCCGAGCTCGCCGCAGCCAAGGACGACCCCACCGCCATCGACCGGATCGGCGACAACGTCGACCGGATCCTCCTCGCCCGCCACGGCGAGCTGGTAGCCCACGAGAAGGCCCACCAGTCGTGAGCCGGGCCACCCTGCAGCGCGACACCGCCTGGCTCCGCTCCAACCCCGGCCTCGGCGTCGCCCTCTACGACCTCCTCAACCACCGCCCCCAGCCCAACCCCCCCAGCCCGGGGGTCCCCCGCACCGCCTGGCGGTGGGACCCCCGGCGCCCGGGCTGGCGCATGACCGTGACCCTCCCCTGCGACGACCTCCGCCCGGAGCAGGGGAGCGGTCACCCCACCGGAGGCGGGTGAGCCCATGCTGCGAGCACGGATCTGGGCCGCCCGCCTCACCCTCGCCGGACGCCTCACCGGCATCCACAAAGAAGCGTGGATCCCAGCAGCCGTCACCATCGGCGGCTGCTGGGCCACCGGACCCCGCCCATGGGCCCTACTCCCCATCAACGCCGCCGCCTGGCTCATCTGGCAATGGCACCAAGCCGGCGCCTACCGCCGCAACGCCCAAGACACCATGCTCGCCCGCTTCCACTACCGCTGGGCCATGGCCGCCATCCACGACCCCGAGAACACCCCCCAGCTCGTCGCCGTCCACCTCGAGCGGGCCACCCGCACCGAAGCCCGGGCCCTCCGCCGCCACCAAGGCCGCCACACCCTCGCCGCCCGCGCCATGACCCTCACCATCCGCCCCCGCCCCGGCCAGCCCAAACAGGCCGGCCCCAAGTGGGCCGAGGCGTGGATCACCGCCACCCGGGCCCGGTTCGGCTTCCAGACCGCCACCGACCCCATCCCCGCACCCCTCGACATCAACGCCACCCAAGTCACGTTCGGGCAGGAGCGGCTGCCTACCGAGGTGCGGGCGGTCGTCGCGTGACCCCCTCTCCTATCACCGGCGACCGCCCCACCTTGGCCCTCTCCGAGATCGGCCGCTACGGGCGCGACGTCGCCCTCATCGGCATGAAGCACGGCAACCACCACGCCGTCTGGGACCGCCGCCACACCGCCTTCCTCCTCGCCGGCGGCGAACAGGGCAGCGGCAAAAGCGTCCTCCTCCGCGCCCTCCACTGCCACGACCTCAAGGTCGGCAACCAGCCCATCATCCTCGAGGTCAAGCGCGGCGAGACCGCCTGGCTCAAGGGCAAGGCCACCCGGGTCCTCACCCCCCAAGGGTGGCTCCGGGCGCTCCGCTGGGGTGTCGCCCAGATGGAAGCCCGCCAGGACGTGTGCGAAGCCCACGAGGTCCCCTCCATCGCCGACGTCGACCCCGACACCCCCTGGATCTCGTTCTACCTCGACGAGGCCCCCGCCATCTGGGGCGAAGAAGCCGAACGGACCCTCGGCCAGGACGGCCGCAAGGAAGCGATCACCCTCACCGAGGAGCTGGCCAAGCGTGGCCGTTCCGCCCGGGTCGGGATGGTCGCCTCCACCCAGGACCCCACCCTCGACTCCACGTTCGGGGGCCACAAGGCCGGCGGCGGGATCCGCCTCAACTTCAACTGCCGGGTCCTGTTCGACCCCGACGAGATCTCCATCCGGGCCATGTTCGGTCGTCGGATCACCGACCAGACCGAGCGGTACCTGATGTCGCCCCACAAGGGCCGCTGCGCCGCCCTCGGCCTCCACCCCGACGACGGCGGCCGGGCCGCCCCCGTCCAGATCTGGCACATCACCCACGACATGGCCCGCCCGTTCGCCGCCAACTACCAGGGCCCCCCGCCGATCGACTTCGACGCCGGCCCCCGAGTCACGGAGTACCCCCCATCATGACCGCCACCCAAGCCAGCGGCACCCAAGTCCCCTGGCGGGTCCGGTGGGCCGCCACCGGCCTCCTCGTCGTCGCCCTGGCCCTGTGGCCCTCCGGGGTCCGCGGTCTCGCCCTCCGAGTCATCGACGGGGCCGCCCAGGTCGCCGGCATCGACGGCCAAGACCCCATCGAGATCAGCCCCACCAGCCCCCCGGTCGTGCGGCCGTGATTGTCGAAGCAATCGCCGGAGCCGCTGCCCTCACCGCCGCCGCCCTCGCCTGGTCCAATCGCCAGGTCGCCCGCCAGCCGCCCCCCGAGCCCACCTCCGAGGTGTGGGTGCGGCGCACCACCACCGTCGAAGAGTTCCGGGCCACCGGCCCCGGCCGCGACATCGCCCCCGTCGTCTTCGACCCCCAATACCAGACCCTCCGCCCCCAGCTGCCGATGCTAGGAACAGGCCGATGAGCGAACACGAGATCCACGTCACAGGCTGGTCAGACGACCGAACCTCCCTTGAGCTGCGCTGCACGGCGCAAGCCGGAGCCCCGTGCCGGCTTATCACCGACGAGTGGGGCGAAGGCCCTGAACCCGTGGACGAATGCAACGCCATCGACTGGTGGGGGAATCTGGAGCCCGACGACCTGATCCACGGCGACCTGGTTGGCCCGCCACCCTGGCCGGTCGACGTCACATGGACCGATGACGGCCCCGAGATTAGAGCCGCCAAGAGGCAGCCGTGAACCGCCCCACCGCCGTCATCCTCCTCACCTGCACCAGCGGCTCCCTCGTCGCCCTCCTGGCCCTCGGCACCCTCCTCGCCGTCGGCCTCGACTCCAGCCTCGCCGGCCTCCTCGCATGGCTCATCTTCGGCGGAGGGGCCGCCACCGTCGCCACCATCATCCTCACCGTCGCCCTGGCCAACGCCGCCGACCGACGGGCCCCGTGGCGCACCCAACCCCACCGGCCCGTGCAGCTCCACGTTGTCCGGGCCGCCCTCCCCGCTGGTGAGGCGCAGTGAGCCCCTCGCCTACAGTGGACACCCCCGTTTCGGTCACCCAGCGTGGGCTACCGATGCGCACTGCGAACGCCCTCAGGTGGGGGCATGGGGCGGGCCATCAGGGGCACGATCAGCGTGCAACATCGGACCCCGTCAAGCTCGGCGGTTGCGGGCGCGCATACGAGGGGTCATCGTGGGTCGCCATCCACGACGTCGAGGGCCGCTGGTCGCCCGCAGGGATCGCCGTCTGCAACAACGCCCTCCTCTGCGACGCCTGCGGGCCCCGAGTGATGGCCGAATCGGCTGCACGGTTCCGGTGGCACTTCGAGGACTGGGAACAGGGCGGCGGAACCCTCCTCCATCTGCGCCTGTCGTTCGCCCACTCCCGCACCGACGATCTGGCCCAGATGCTGGCCGACCTGCAGCGTGGATTCACAATGCTCCGCCAGGCGTCGGCCTGGAGCCGCCACGGGATCGTCGACTGGGTGCGTGTCCTGCACATCCGTTGGTCGCCCGACAGCGGGTTCTACCCGCACTACCACGTGACCGCCCTCGTCCGCCCCGGGCACCGCCTCGACGAGGCCGCGGCCCGGCACGAGCTGCAGGGGGCATGGCGGGACCGGATAGCGACCCGGATAGGGCGCAAGGTCGCCCGCTCCCATGGACTGTTCGCCAGGGTGTTCGCCTCCGCCGGCCGGGCCGTGTACGCCTGGAACGAGGGCCACGGCCCCGAACCCGAGCGCACCGACGTGCACCGTGACGACCTCGGCCCCGACTACGAGCCCCGCCACCTCGACGACGACGAAGACGACCGCTCCTGGCCGCTCTACCGCCTCGCCGAGGCATACCTCGACGGCGACCAGCAGGCGTGCACCGCCTGGGACGAACTGGGGCGGGCCATGAAAGGCAAGCCGGTGGTGCGGGCCTCGAAGATGCTGGACCGCCTGTGGAAAGACCACCAGGCCGCCCTCGACGGCGCTGAACCGGAGACCATCGACGACTCGCCTGTCGTCCTAGTCGATTCGACCCTGTGGGAACAGGCCCGGCGGCGGGGGCTCACGGAGATGGCGTTGGAGCTCGGCCGCACGCACGGGGTCGACGCCATGGCCTCCTGGTGGGCCCGCCACCTTCGGGTGACCGTCCTGGTCGCCCACGAGGACGTGCCACGCCTGTGGGCCCGTGATGGGCCTCCAGGTGCGCCGTCCCCGTCCCTGAACTGACCCGCTGAAAGGAACCCGCCGTGAACGCTCACCAGCGCTACGTCGCCAACACCATCCACGCCCTGGCCCCCGCCGAGATCGCTGCCCTCGTCGCCTGCCCGCCCGGGCACCGCTCCAGCACCCTCGGGGTGGCCGAGATCCACGAGATGGTCACCACCTACGCCGACGACCCCACCAAGGCCGCTTGGGCCGACCTGCTGGCCGAGGCGGCAGCGGTACCGAGGGGTGACGGGTGGGCGCCCACGTGGGCGCTGCCGATCTCCCGCATGATCTTCGACCTCCCGGCCCCCGATGAGCCGCAGCAGGAGGGCCAGCGCCTGGAGGCTGTGGCCTGATGCTCGATGGCGCCTCGTTCTCCGCCTCGGAAGGGCTGCGAGGCGCCTCGATGGCTGGGCCCCCGTGGAGCGCACGTCCCTCGCGCTCCGGGGGCACCAGCTGATGGAAGGATGAGACCATGAGCAGCAGCGGCATCTTCGTCACCCTGGTTGATGACCACGTGTTCACCGCCCACAAGACGTTCCGGCTCGCCGAGCACTTCGCCGGCCTCTACGACCCGCCACTCCAGACCGCCTTTCATGGCCTGGGGCTCCACGACGTTCTACCTGCGCGACAGCTCCGAGTATCGGCGCTACGCCCAGCCGACGTGGCCCTGATGGGCTGGGTGTACGCCATCGCTAGCGACGACCGGCCCCTCATCAAGATCGGCCGCACCGACCGCGACGACGTCGAAGACCGCCTCCGCCAACTCCAAACCGGGCAACCCGACAAGCTCCGCATCGTGTGGGCCTGGCCCACCAACGACTCCCGGGCCCTGGAGGCCGCCATGCACGCCCTCCTCCACCCCCACCACCATCGGGGCGAATGGTTCACCATCACCCCCGAACAGGCGGCTCGGGCGTACACCGAAGCGACCGGTGAGTGGGTGGTGTGGCCGAGGATCGCACGCTGGTGCCGCCGGCGGGCTGCCATGGCGGTCAGGATGGTGCGCCGGGGTTGCACCGTGATCGGGGCGGCCACCGTGGTCGCTGGGACGGTCGTGCTGGCCGTCCGACTGTGATAGGAGACTTGAGATGACGGCGACCTACCTGCTCTGGTGCCTCCACTGCACCCCGACGCCCGAGGCCGGCAACGCCCAGCCGTTCGACTCGCCGCAGGCCAGGGGCAAGTGGGCCGCCCAGCACAGGGCCGCCCACGCCGAGCCCGAGCGCTGGTACGTGCTCGACATCCCCGGCAGGTAGCTACGGTGGCGGCCATGACCCGCCGCTTGCTACCCGCCACCCTCCTCCTCGCCGCCTGCTCCAGCACCCCCACCGTGGCCGCCACCACAACCCCACCCCCTCCACCCGAGACAACCACCACCGTGACCACCACCGCCGACCCCTACCAGGTGTACCTCGCCCTCCCCGGGGCCGACACCACGATCAGCGCCGAAGACGCCCAACTGCGGGCCCTGCTCGGCTGCAAGCTGTCGTTCGCCCCCGGCACCGTCGACGCGGCCCTGCGGGAGGCGTACGCTGCGCTGATCGAGGACTGGCGCAAGCAAGGGATGTGCGGGTAGGCCGCCCGGCCCATAGCACAGGGGTGTGACAACCCATCACCCTCCGTTGCAACAGTGCTCTGACCTGCTATGGTCCTGTCTCGACACCCCCGTACCACTGGCACACCTATGCCCGGTAGGGGGTGTTGACGCGAGGGGAGGGGTGGGTATGGCGCACGGCACCCCCACCGGATCCTGGTCCGGCACCCGCCGCAGCTTCCCCCCACGCACCGCCCGAGCCATCCTCCAACGGGACGGCCAGTGCATGCTCCAGCTCGCTGGCTGCACAGGGCAGGCCGAAGAAGCCGACCACATCGTCTCCCACGCCGACGCCACCCGAGCCGGCTGGGACCCCGCCGACATCGACGACCCAGGCAACGGCCGAGCCGTCTGCCGCAGCTGCCACAGTCAAGTGACCCGAGCCCAGATCGAAGCTGGCAAGGCAAGGCGAAGGGCCGGGGGGCGCCGGCCACCAGAGCGCCACCCGGGGCTCCGCTAGCCACAGGGGGTGGGAGGGGACTCCGACCCCACCTGCTGCGACACGGTAGGCGTTGCATCTGCCGT